>Ga0172372_10010844_pt1 | contig 11640 bp, 6 predicted proteins | sample LakKiv5m_2_FD_114544 | JGI IMG/M metagenome (GOLD analysis project Ga0172372, IMG submission 114544) | Freshwater microbial communities from Kabuno Bay, South-Kivu, Congo - kab_092012_9.5m | ecosystem: Environmental > Aquatic > Freshwater > Lake | place: Democratic Republic of the Congo... | reverse complement strand
GCGAAGGCTGCTGTCGCTGATCCGCGCGGCCGGTCCTGTCTCGCGCGCGGAATTGGCGCGCAAGACGGGGCTAGCGCCGTTGTCCGTGACACGCCTGATCGCCGACCTGTTGGATCGCGGTCTCGTCACCGAAGGGGCTCGCATCGTCACGGGCCGCGGCCAGCCCAGCCTGCCACTGAGTCTGGCTCGCGACGCGGCCTTTTCCTACGGGGTCTCGATCACCGAGGACGCTCTATCGATCGCGCTGATCGACCTTTCAGGCGTTGTACGCGACGCCTGGCGCGAACCGTTCGAGGCCTTTGACAAGTCGGCCGCCCTGGCCCGGCTGGAGGCGATCTTCGATCTTTTGGCGACGCGCGCGGGCATCGATCGCTCCCGAATACTTGGCGTGGGCGTCGCCGCCTCCGGCTTCTTCACTGGCCTGCGCCGTCAGCTCAATACGCCGCTGTCCATGGAGCAATGGGCGCTCAGCGACCTGGATGCCGAGTTCAGCGCCCGCCTGGGCCTACCCATCTGGATCGACAATGACGGCAACGCGGCCGCCGCCGGCGAGGCGCTATATGGCGTGGGCAAGAGTCTCTCGAGTTTCGCATATCTCTATGTCGGGCGAGGCTTGGGCGGCGGCGTCGTGCTCGATCAGAGCCTCTGGCGCGGCCGCAACGGCAATGCGGGCGAATTCACCGGCCTGCTGTCCCCGGACCGACGCGGCGATCGGCCGACCCTGGGTCTGCTCCGCGAGATGTTCGCCGTGGATGGCAAGACCTTCGCCTCGATCGATCAGATGCTGGCCGAACTCGATCCCGCCTCGCCCGTGATCGAGGCCTGGGTGAAGCGCACCGCTCCTGAACTCAATGCGATCCTGTCGGCGATCGCCGCAACCTTGGATCCCGAGGCGATCGTCATAGGCGGTCGCGCGTCGCCCGCGCTCGTCGAGGCCTTGATCACCCAAGCCTCATACTATTCGGTCCCGATCCGCGATCGCGACCGCACCTTCCCCATCCTTTTGCGCTCGCAAGTCGCCGGGGACGTTACGGCTCTGGGCGCGGCGTCCATGCCCTTCAGCGGCCACTTCTTCTGACTCCAACCCGTCGCCGAAAGGGCGGCGTCGTCAAAATGTGTTACTTCCGTCACGAATATTAAATGACATAATGTCACTTAATTCGCCACGGAGCGCTGAAGGGGGAAGTCATGGCGGCGGCACGGAAATCCATCTTGCTTGCGGGTGTAGCCGCCTGGGCGGTGAGCTCCGGCGCGTGGGCGCAGGGGCAGGACCCGCAGGTGGTCCATGAGATCGTCGTCACCGGCCAGCGCGCCGCCGACCGTAACGCCATCGCCGCCAAGCGCGACACGGTGCAGGTGATGGATGCGATCTCGGCCGACGACATCGGCCAGATGGCGGACTTCAGCGTTGGCGACGCGCTGAAGCGCATCGCGGGCGTCAGCGTCTACGACTACCAGGGCGAGCCGCGGTTCGCGAGCATCCGCGGCTTCAACGCCCACTACATCACCACTACCCTGGATGGCCTGCAGATCGCCTCGCCGGATAGCCAGAACCAGACCAACGGCGGCGGCCGGCAGTTCTATCTGGAGACCCTGCCGTCCAACATCGCCTCGCGCATGGAGGTCTACAAGACCAGCACGCCGGACATGGATGGCCACTCGATCGGCGGCTCTATCAATTTCAAGATTCCGGGCGCGTTCGACTTCCGCAAGGACCAGACACGGTTCTCGACCAAGCTGGGCTATCAGATCCAGGACAAGGCCATGGGCGGCAAGCGGCCGGTCGCCCAGGCCGAGGCCTTCGTCACTCGCCGCTTCGGCGCGGACGAGCAGTTTGGACTGACGCTGAGCGCCTCGTATTGGCGCCGCGAGATGTGGATCCCGCAGCTGGAGCGCGGCAGCTCGGCCTACTGGTTCGACGCCAGCGGAAAGAACACCGGCCAGCCCTATGTCGGCGCGGGTCCGACGCCCGTCGAGCGGCGCTGGTACGCCTACGACAACACCCGTGAACGGCGCTCGCTGATGGGCGTCCTGGACTGGCGAGCCAGCGAACATATCAGTGTGCGGACGACTGGCTACTATTTCGGCCAGAACGAAAAGTCGCTGCGCAACGACATGATCGCCAGCATCGGCTCCAGCGCCCTGCTCGGCAACCAGACCGCCACGTCGGGCGTGTTCTCGCCGCGGGCCACGTCGCCCGGCGACGTCGCGCAGAACGTCCGCTCGTTCAAGCTGCTGTTCGACCGCAAGGTCTATGGCCTGCAGAGCGCCGTCGACTATCAGGCCGGCGACTGGAAGCTGGGCCTGAAGCTGGCCGCCTCTCGGGCCACCTACAACAACCCGCAGATCAGCGACAACTTCAGCCAGAGCGGTTTGGCGTTCCGCTACGATATCAGCGACGAGGAGGTGGCGTTCACCCCGGTCAACCAGGCCGCCTACGACAAGCTGAGCGCCTATGCCGGCGGGACCGGTTCCTCCAGTCCGCAGCACTATGACGAACGCTACAAGACCGACGGCCGCAATTACGAGGGCCGGCTCAAGGCGTCTTACAACATGGACGCCCGCGACACCGGTCTGGGTTTCGAGTTCGGCGGCGGCGGGATCCGGCGCCAACACGGCGAGAACTACGCCAAGACCTACCAGACCGGCATGGCCTACACCCTGGCCGACGTCGCCTCGACCAGCCGCATCTGCGCCCTGAACTGTGACGCCGGCCAGATGTTCGTGATCGACCAGGGCAAGCTGATCGGCATGCTGGACCGCTATCTGTCGACCGTGCCCAAGACCGTCGATACGGCTAGCGCCTACAACAGGGCCTTCTGGATTCAGGAAGACGTCTACGCCGCCTATGGCGCGGCGCGCTGGAAGGCCGACCGTTGGACGGTCCAGGGCGGCGTGCGGCTAGAAACAACCGACGTCGAGACCACTGGCTTCCGCGCCACGACCAAGGCCGGCAAGACGACCTACGATCCCGTCGCCGCCTCCAGCGACTATTCGCACTGGATGCCGTCGGCTCAGGCGATCTACGACCTCGCGCCCGACAAGAAGATCCGGGCGGCCTACAGCCGCACGATCGGCCGGCCCAAGCTGACCGACATGGCGCTGCTGGGCGGCTCGCTGAACCTGGCCGACGCCTCGCTGCCCAAGCTGACGACCGGCAATCCGGACCTGAAGCCGCGGGTCTCCGACAATTTCGACGTCTCGCTGGAATGGTATCTGGACGAGGGTAAGGGGATGGCTTCGCTGGCCATGTTCCACAAGCGGATCCAGAATGAGATCTATTCGCTGGGCCGCACGGCCGACATCGATGTCGGCGGCGGGACCCTCGTCTCGGGTGTCCTAACGACGGCGGTCAACGCCGACGAAGCCGCCACGACGGAGGGCGTCGAGGTCAACCTGATCAAGTACCTGACCTTCCTGCCGGGCGTCCTTGGAAATTTCGGGTTCAACTTCAACGGCATCGCCTCGAAGACCGACTTCCCGATCAAGCTGGCGGACGGCACGCCCAAGACTCTGGACGGCCTGCCCGGCCAGCCCAAGTACGCCACCAACCTGTCGGTCTTCTACGAAGGCGACAAGCTGAGGGCCCGCGTGGCCTGGAACCATACCGACCTGATGACCGAGGAGCGCTACATCGGCAACGGCACCACCAGTCCGGCCAACTTCTATCGGATCCGCTGGGTCCTGCCGGCCGACAAGATCGACGCGTCGCTGTCCTATGAGCTGAACCGCACCTACACCCTGCGGATCGACGGCTCGAACCTGACGGGGCAGGGCGTGGACACCAATATTGGCCTGGACAAGGAAATCCCGGTGGCTCGGATCAAGCAGCCCAGGGCCGTGATGATCGGCGTGTCGGCGAGGTTCTGATCGTGAGCGATTCTTCCTCCTTGGCGCCGTCGCGCCGTGCGATCCTGGCGGCGGGGTTTCCCGTCGCCGCCGCTCTGGGCGGGAGCGTCGCTCGCGCCGACCAGAGGAGCGCCTATCCGCCCGATGTGGGCCGAAAGTTCCATGCCGACGGCCGGGTCAAGCCGTTCGGCGGGAACACCATCATCTGCCATGTGCCCCAGCAGGGCCCTGGCTCGGAGACCTTCGACGCGCTGCTGGACATCTATCGCCAACTGCCCGCCCACGCCTTCGCCGCCAAGGTCACCGCGCTTCCGCCGTCCAGCTATCACATGACGATCTTCGGCGGCGCCAACGACCAGGACCGGAAGCCGGGTCTTTGGCCCGCCGACCTGCCGCTCGACCTGCCGATGGCCGATTGCGATCGATTGGTGGGCGAGCGGCTGAAGGCCTTCCGCCTCGACTGCGACCTGCCGCTGCGCATGCGCGTCAACCTGGCCGAGCCGGCCGCCAGCGAACGGCCGCTGACCATCCGTCTGCTGCCAGTCGACGACGCCGAGCAGGCCAAGCTGACCCGGCTTCGCGACCGCCTCTCGCAGGCGTTGGGGATCCGAGCCCCGGCGCATGACGCTTATCGTTTCCACATCACGCTGGGCTACCTCTACCGGTGGCTTAGCCCGGCGGAGGACGCCGACTATCGCCTGGCGCTCAGAGCCTGGCGCGAGAACCTCGCTAGGCGCTGTCCGGTGATCGAACTGGGCGCGCCGGAATACTGCACCCTGGCCGATATGTTCGCCTTCAAGCGCCAATTTTATCTCAGCTGAGCGCGTGATCGCGGCTCTAGGCTCGCCGCGCGACGGGCAGCAGCAGGTTGAAGATCGGCACGCAGGCCGCGCCGATCGCGCCGGCGATGGAGCCCTGGCTGGAGGCCAGCACTGGCGCATTCGAGAGGTCGTCCATCGGCGGGCGCACGCGCTCGAAGTCGACCCGCTCGGCCAAAGCGGCGGTTATGTCGGGCGGCAGTCGTCCAGCCAGGATCACCGCTTCCGGACCGAAGAACCGGCTCACCTGGAAGAGCACCTTTGTCAGCTGATCCGCAGCGCGCTCGATCCAGGCGTCTAGCACGGGGCGAGCCTTAGCAGGCAGCTTGTCGAGTTCGTCGAAGTCGGCGACCGCATAGCCCTCGGCGCGAAGGCTTTCGAGTAGGTCCAGGCCTGAAGGGCGAACTTCGCCATAGGGATAGAACTGGCCCAGAATCCCGGCGTTGCCGAAGGCGCCCCTGTAGGGCTTACCGTCGATAATAAGGCCGCCGCCGATGCCATGGCCCAGGTGGACGAGCATGAAGGTTTCGTGGCTTCGTCCGGCGCCGACCATCCGTTCGCCGATCGCGCAGGCGCGGCCATCGTTTTCCAGAAAAATCGGAACCCCGATGTCGCCGCCAAATCGACGTTCGAGATTGTCGCCCTTCAGATTGGGGAAGGCCATGTGCGTGGCCAGCGAGCCGTCCGGATAGAAGTCGCTGGGCAGCGAAACGCCCATGCCCACCATCTTTCCGAAGTCCAGTCCCTGGGCTGGGGCCAGACGACCCAGCTCTTGCTGAACCACGGCGGCTATGGCCTCGGGGGTATGGTCGGCGAGCGGCGCCTGATGGGTCAGGACGACGACCCCCGCCAGATCGACCACGGCGATCTCAAGATAGGTCAAAGAGAAGTTCACCCCGACCGCGAAGCCCGCCGCCCCGTTCAGCGCGACGGGCCTCGCCGGTTGTCCGCGCTGTCCGCGACGCGCCTCGTGCTCGACGACAAGATCCATGTCCGTCAGGTCCTGAACCATCTGGGTGATGGCCGGGCGGGTGAACTGGGTGCGCGCCGCGATCTCGGCGCGGGAGGACGGGCCGTGGCGCAGGATGCTGTCGAGCACCAGGCGGTGCCCTGTCGTCAGTCGGGAAGAGCTGATCATGGCTCGCCCATCTCACTCCCCGCGGACGCGATCAAGGTGGTAATTAAGTTTAGCTACTTAACATAAATGTCACGGCGCGGGTGTAGGGGAGCCTGACCAACGAGCCGAGAAGAGAGCCGCCATGCCCCACATTCAGAAGCTGACCGGATCGACGAGCGCCTTGACGCTCGCCCTGGCCCTGCAGACCACCGTCTTTGGCGTAGCGACGGCGCAGACCGAGGCTTCGCGCGCCTCGGAGTCCGTGAATGTTGGCGACGTCGTGGTCACCGCGCGCCGCTCGATCGATACGAGCGCCGTGGACATCAAGCGCACGGCGGCGGTCACCGTCGACGCGGTGACGGCGTCCGACATCGAGCGCACGACGGACACGACGCTGCCGGAGGCGCTCGAGCGGGTGGTCGGGGTCAGCGCCGATGCGTTCTACGGCACCTCGGACGCAGGCTACGCCTCGATCCGCGGCTTTGATTCCCGCTACAACAGCATGGAGATCGACGGCAATCCGATCTGGTTCAGCAGCCAGAACAACCGCGGCGCCCAGATCAACATGTTCCCGGCCGGCATCGTCAAGGAGACCAGCGTCTACAAGACGGTGTCGCCGGACCAGGATCATAACGCGATCGGTGGACATATCGCCCTGCGCACCCTGCGCGCCTTCGATGGGGGCGCGAAGCCCTACCTCACGCTCGGCGGCCGGCTGGGCCGATACGACCAGGAAAGCCGCGTCAATGACGGCCCCTCGGGCAGCGTCTACGCCGCCGGCAAGACGACGTTCGGTTCCGCCAAGCAGTTCGGCGTCGTGGCCGGCGTCAACTATCAGAGATACGCCAACGCCGACGTCTATAGCGGCGTCGACAGCTACACCCAGGTCAACGGTCAGGACCAGGCCAACGGCAACATCTACACCAACAGCCACTACGATAAGCTGACCCGCAACCTGTCGCTGTTCGGCAAGCTCGAGGTCCAGGCGACCGACAAGCTCTATGCCTTCCTGTCGGCCAATCTGTTCGACGAGACCAAGAACCTCTACCTGCAGCGGGCCAACACCTTCGTGTCCGCCACCAGCGGCCGCACCATCACACAGACGGGCCAGGGGACCGCGACGTTCACGGGCGGCGAAGGCCAGGTGCGCGAGTACGACTATGACGTCCACCGGCGCGCCAAGATCATCGGCGCGGGGGTCGACTACGCTCTCGCCGGCGACACCGCCCTGATGATGCGCGCCAATTACACCGACTTCTACAACAACGTTCTGCTGCGCAATCTGGGCGACGGCTTCCGGCTCTCGGGGGTGAACGGCGCCTACGACCTGAGCGGTGAGGTCGCGACCGTGACGCCCTCCGATCCAGCGCGCTACGCGACCCTGACCAACTGGGTGTTCCGCAACACCGCCGCGACCAGCAGCAGCGCCGCCTATAACCGTGACCAGATCCTGAAGGACAAGGTCTATGCGGCGCGCGCGGACCTGACGCACAATGTTCAGGCCTCGGCGCGCGGGATCGGGGCGATGGCGGGCGTTAGCTGGACGCGGCTGGACCGGGGCTTTGATCAGAATTCCCGCTTCTTCAGCCTGCCGGGCGCTCCGTCGCTGACGCTGGCCGACTTCGCGCCGGCCGGTTCGAGCATGGCCGACCACGGCGCGATCAAGACGAACTGGAATGGCTTCTGGGACAGGCTCTGGGCGGGCGGGGTCTCGCGGCTCGATAGCGCGCCGACCACAGACTACCAGCTGCGCGAGGACGTCCTCGCCGGCCATGCGGCCCTCTATGTCAGCGGCGCGAATTTCCGGGCCATCGCCGGCCTTCGCTACGAGCACACCCGCGACGAGACCAGCACCGCCAACCTGGTCCGCAACGTCGTGACGCCGGTGACGCGCAAGCACGACTATGGCAATTGGCTGCCCAATCTTCAGGCCTGGTTCGAGCCGCGGCCTCGGCTGCGCCTGCGCGCGGCGTTCACCAAGACGCTGGGCCGTCCCGATTTCGCCGACTTCGCGCCGGGCCTGACCACCAGCTTCGACGCCAACGGCGTGCCGACCAACAATGGCACCAACCCGCAATTGGGTCCGCGCGTCTCGACGAACTACGACGCCGGGATCGAGTATTATCTGAGCGACGGCATTGTGGCCCTGGCGGTGTTCCGCAAGGACGTCGATGGCGAAACCTTCAGCCAGAGGTTCGAGGAGCGGGACGCCGCCGGACAGCTCACGGCGATCAACACCATCCCGCTCAACACCGGCGCGGCTAAGCTGACGGGGGTCGAGGCCACCTTCGCCAAGCGCCGCTTCGAGCGCCTTCCCGCGCCGTTCAACCGCCTGGGCGTCCAGGCCAACTACACCTATCTCGACGGCCAATGGGACGTCGTGCTGAGCAACGGCGGCCAACGTTCGGTGTCGGGCCTGCGCAATCAGCCCAAGTGGCTGGCCAACCTGCAACTGAGCTACGACGCCGGTCCGGTCGATCTCAATCTCAACTATCGCAAGCGCGGACGCAGCTTCACCGGCACGTTCGGGGCGACCGCCACCGGCGACCGCTGGATCGACGGCTACGACGCGCTCGACGCCAAGATCAGCTGGAGACTGCGGCCTGGCCTCAGCGCCTCGCTCGAGGCGCGCAATCTGACCGACAGCTACATCCGCCAGACCACCGGCGGCTATGGCGGCCTCTACAACACCGTGGGCGCCGGTCGCAGCTACTTCGCCGGCTTGCGCTACCGCTACTAGTCGAACCCTTTCGCAAAGGTCCGAGCATGATCCGGCGCCTCAACCTCGCCCTGGCCTTCGCGGCCGTTCTCTTGGCGCCGATCGCGGCGGTCGCGGGCGCGCCGACCAGCGGCTTCGCGGCGCTCCGCGAGCGGGTGCTGCATCCGCCGCCGGGCCATGTGGTGGTCGTGGCGCACCGGGCCTGTTTCGCCGCGGCCCCCGAAAACTCGCCCGAAGCCATCGAGGCCTGCGCGCGGCTAGGCGTCGAGGTGGTGGAGAACGATGTCCGCAGCACCAAGGACGGCGAACTCGTCCTGATGCATGACGACACGGTCAACCGCACGACCAACGGCTGGGGCTATCTGAACGACCTGACCATGGCCGACCTCGCCAAGCTGCGGTTGCGCGACGGGGAGGGCGGTCCGGGCGCGGCGATCACCACGATCCCGGTGACCACGCTGCGCGCCTACTACCGCGCCGCCAAGGGCAAGGTGATGATCAATCTCGAACTTAAGCCGTCGCTGGCGGCGAATTTCGAGACCCTGCTCCAGAAGTCGCTGAAGATCGCCGCGGAGGAAGGCGTTCTGGACCAGATCCTGCTGAAGGTTCCGGATAAGATGAGCCATGGCAAGCTGGCGTCCAAGCACATCCTGAGCACGATCGCCCCACCGGCCGGGGTGACATTCTGGCCGATCATCTGGGAGGGGCCGGCCGATCCGATCCGCCGGGTCGACGAGCTCGAGCCTTACGGCGGGAACGGCTATGAGTTGCCCTTCATCACGGCCGACTACTTCAAGCGCATCGCCGCCGATCCGCGCCTCAAAGGTAGGCCGGTCATGGCGGTGGCGGTGCAACCGCAGTGGAGCGGCGGCCTGAGCGATCAGGTCTCGATGGCCGACCCCGAGGCCGGCTGGGGCAAGCTGCTGGGCCTGGGCGCCAATGTCATCATGACCGATCACCCTGAGTATCTTCTCCGTTATCTTGAGAAGACGGGCCGTCGCAGGGCGGCGCCTCGGTAGCGCTCAGCTCGCGGCCCTCACGTCCGAACTGGGCTTATATCGCCTTAGCGAGCGCGGCCGCCTTGCGCGAAATGACGACGGCTAGGAGCGCCATCAGCGCGGAGGCCGCGACAGGTCCCGCCATCATCACCCACCGCAGGCGCGATGAATCGGCCTCGGCGAACGCCACCGTCGCGGCGACCAGGACGATGCCAGCGGCGAGAGACAATTTCGCCGTCGCGGTGAAGGCCGCGAAATATGCGCCCTCCCGCCCCCTGGCGAAGTGGCTGACGCCGTCGCTGAAGGCCGCCCACTTGGCCGCGCCAAGCGCCCCGTTTCCCAAGCCGAAGATCGCGGCGCCGACCACCAACCCGGAAAGCGAAGACGACGGCGCGGCGAAGAAGAAAAGCACTGCGCCAAACGCCTGGAGCGCTGCGCCGACCAGGAACAGGGCTAGGCGCTGGTTCGCGACGGGGAAGTTCACCCAAAGGGGCTGGCCGCACAGCACCCCGCCAGCGGCCGCGAGGATCACAGCGCCGCCCCACGCCGCCGAACCTAGCGTTCGCGCGGCGAAATAGGGTTCGAGCTTCTGGAACAATGGAGGGCCAAGCATCATGACCGCCATCATGACGAACATGGGCCATAGGACGCCGAGCGCCGGCCCGCCGTCCATCGATCGCGCGATGGACGGCGTCCGCAGCGCCGGACCGCTGTCGGCCAGAGCGCGCCGCAAGGCGAACGCGGTAAGGATGGCGACGAGGGCGGCGCCGATGGCCAGGGACAGCAGCAGCGTGGCCCCCGCTCCGACCCGCTGAGCGGCCAGCAGCGGCCCCACCGCGCCCGCGACCGCGAGCATGGCCATCCCGCTGGCCGAGATGCGCGCCGCCGCCACCCGCGACCGCCCGGCCTCGTCGTCCGCGGCCAGGGCCATCAAGGCGTTCTGCGGGATGTCATAGACGGCGAAGCCGAAGCGGAAGGCCAGGCCGCTCGCCAGGGCCCAGCCAATTCTCAGCAGCGGCGGCAGCCAGGGGGTGACGAAGAACGCGACCATGGCTGCGGCCGCGGCCAGGCTTCCCAGCGCCTGCAGGGCGGCCGCGCTCCGCGCATGGGTCATGCGAGGGCTCAGCCATCGGCCGATCGCAAGATCCAGGCCGGCGCTCGCCAGGAAGCCGACGCCCAGGACGAGCCCCATCGCAGCGGAATCCAGACCCGCCACCTCGGTCAGATGATAGGCGAAGAGAAGCTCGCCGCCGTACCAGAGGAGGCTCTTACCGAAATGGGCTAAGCCATACAGCGTTGTCCGCCGCCACCCATCGGCCTGTCCAAGTGTCATGAGCAGGTCCTAGCGTCAGCTGACAACAGCTCTATGTCGGTGAGCGCGGGTCTATCGCGCAAGCGGCTCGTCAGAGCTGCGAGCGAGGCCAGGCTCGTTGTCGCGACAGCGTCGCCAGATAAGTCCCAGCCGCCTCCTCCAAAGTGAAGCGGCGCGCCTGGTCGAGGCTTCGCCGCGGATCTTGCGATCCGGGCCGAGCCGCCGCGATCGCCTCGGCGAACGCGCCCTCGTCGCCTGTCGGAACAAGGACTCCCAGCGCGCCGTGGTCCAGCAGGGTCGCCATGCTGCGGCTGCAGTCGGTGGCGATGATCGGCAGGCCCGCCGCTAGGGCCTCGAGGATGACCGCCGGCACGCCTTCGTAGTTCGAGGACAGCAGCAGGACGTCGAACGACGGCAGCTGGGCGGCCGGCTCGGCGACATAGCCCTTGAAGATCACCTGGCGCTCAAGCCCGAGGTCCTTGGCGAGGCTCTCCAGCTTCGCGCGTTCGGGCCCGTCGCCGATCACCGTCAGCGTGTCGCCCCCCTGGGCGCCGCGCGAGAAGGCGCGCAGCATCAGGGCCATGTTCTTCTGAGGCGTCAGGCGGGCCACGCTGACGAAACGCCGGCCCGAGCCGCCGCCGGCTCCACGGGGTTGGGCGCGAAGCCGCTCGATCAAGGAAACGGACAAGGCCGGGTCGGGAATGATGGTGACGCGGTCCGCGCTCACGCCAAGCGCCTGCCGAATCTCCTCGGCCATCGGCGTCTCGAGGCCGACGAAGTGGTCGATGTGGCGCCCCTGCGCCTTGAGCCACAGGCGGTAGAAAAAG
>Ga0172372_10010843_pt1 | contig 11641 bp, 9 predicted proteins | sample LakKiv5m_2_FD_114544 | JGI IMG/M metagenome (GOLD analysis project Ga0172372, IMG submission 114544) | Freshwater microbial communities from Kabuno Bay, South-Kivu, Congo - kab_092012_9.5m | ecosystem: Environmental > Aquatic > Freshwater > Lake | place: Democratic Republic of the Congo... | reverse complement strand
CGCGGCCGATTACCGCATATTCCGGGTCCAAACCGTTGGAAAAGAAGAAGCTCAGGTTGGGACCGAAACTGTTGATGTCCATGCCCCGGCTCAGGTAGTACTCCACGTAGGTGAAGCCGTTGGCCAGGGTAAACGCCAGTTGGGTGATCGGGTTCGCACCGGCTTCGGCAATGTGGTAGCCGGAAATTGAAACAGAATAAAAGTTACGGACGTTGTTTTCGATGAAGTAAGCCTGCACATCGCCCATGAGCCGCAGGGCAAACTCCGTGCTGAAGATGCAGGTGTTCTGGGCCTGGTCTTCTTTCAGGATGTCGGCCTGAACGGTGCCGCGCACCTGGGCGAGCGTGCGCTGTTTGATCTGTTGGTACACTTCCGGGTCCAGCACTTCGCTGCCGCTCACGCCCAGCAGGCGCAGGCCCAGTTTGTTGTGCCCGACGGGGAGGTCGCCGGCGTATTCGGGGCGCGTCATGCCTTTTTCGGCGTAGAGCGCTTTGATTTTTTCGTTGACGTCGTGCTCCAGCCCATGTTGCAAAATGTATTTGCCGCATTGCTGGTCAATGGCTGCGTTGAGGAAAAAGGCCAGCAGCATCGGGGCGGGCCCGTTGATGGTCATTGAGACGCTGGTCTTGGGATCGGACAGGTCAAAGCCGGAGTAGAGCCGTTTGGCGTCGTCAAGGCAGCAAATGGACACGCCCGAGTTGCCGATTTTGCCGTAGATGTCCGGGCGGTAATCCGGGTCGTGGCCGTAGAGCGTCACCGAGTCGAACGCGGTGGACAATCGCTTGGCCGGCATCCCCAGGCTGAGGTAATGGAAGCGGCGGTTCGTGCGCTCCGGACCCCCTTCGCCCGCAAACATCCGCGTGGGATCTTCGCCCTCGCGCTTGAACGGGTAAATGCCCGCCGTGTAGGGGAACAGGCCCGGCACGTTTTCCTGCAGCATCCAGTATAACAGGTCGCCCCAGGCCTCAAAGCGCGGCAGGCTGACGCGCGGAATGCGCTGGTTGGACAGCGACACGGTATGGGTTTCCACCACCAGCTCCTGGTCGCGGACCTTGAAAGTGAATTCGGGGTCGCTGAACCGCTTGATCAGGCTGGGCCAGCGGTCCAGCATGGCCTGGTTTTTCGGGTCGAATTCCAGTGCGGTCTGGTCGCGGGTCTGCTGCAGGGCCGCCAGTGCTGCGTCATGGGCCCCCTGTTCGCGCAGGGCCTCCATGGCCTGGTCCAGCGCGTAAAGCCGCTGCGCGATGCGGCGCTGGTCCTTGGCCCGTTGGTTGTACTGCCGGATACTGTCGCTGATCTCGGCCAGGTAGCGAACGCGTTTGGGCGGAATGATGAACACCTTTTCGCTCATTTCCTCGGGGGCGCTGAAATGCGATTCAAGCCCTTCGAACCCTTTGTCCCAAACGCATTGCATCAGCGCTTTGTAGAGCGTGTTGGTGCCCGGATCGTTGAACTGGCTGGCGATGGTGCCAAAAACGGGCATGTCATCCACCTCCCGGTCAAAGCTTTTTCGGTTGCGCTGCACCTGCTTGCGCACGTCGCGCAGGGCGTCGAGAGCCCCGCGTTTGTCGAACTTGTTGATGGCCACCAGGTCGGCAAAATCCAGCATGTCGATTTTCTCGAGCTGGGTGGCCGCGCCGTACTCCGGCGTCATCACGTAGAGGCTCAGGTCGGCGTACTCGGTGATTTCCGTGTCGCTCTGGCCAATACCGGAGGTCTCCAGAATAATCAGGTCGAAATGGGCGGCTTTGAGTATAGCCAGGGCGTCGCCGACATGTTTGGACAGGGCCAGATTGGCCTGGCGCGTGGCCAGGGAGCGCATGTACACCCGCGGGCTGTTGATGGCGTTCATGCGGATGCGGTCGCCGAGCAGCGCGCCTCCGGTTTTGCGTTTGGACGGATCTACGGAGACAATGCCGATGTACTTTTCCGGGAAATCCATGAGGAATCGGCGAACCAGTTCGTCCACGAGTGAACTCTTGCCGGCACCGCCGGTGCCGGTAATGCCCAGCACAGGTACCTTGGTCCCCGAAGCGGCTTCGCGCAACTGGCGCAGGTGGGGCTCGGCCAGATCCGGAAAGTTTTCGGCTGCGGTAATGAGCCGGGCAATGCTGCCGGCATCCCGGGTTTTGAGCTTGCCGATTTCGCCGTTCACGGACTGGCCCAGTGGGAAATCGCTTTTTTTGATCAGGTCGTTGATCATGCCCTGCAGGCCCATTTCGCGCCCGTCGTCAGGCGAATAGATGCGGCTGACCCCGTAGGCATGAAGGTCGCGGATTTCGTCGGGCAGAATGACGCCCCCCCCTCCCCCGAACACCCGGATGTGGGCTGCCCCTTTTTCCTTCAGCAGGTCCACCATGTACTTGAAGTACTCGTTGTGCCCCCCCTGGTAGGACGTGATGGCTATGCCCTGCACGTCTTCCTGGATGGCGGTGTTGACCACTTCCTCTACGCTGCGGTCGTGACCCAGGTGGATGACCTCGCAACCGCTGGCCTGGATGATCCGGCGCATGATGTTGATGGCCGCGTCGTGGCCATCAAACAAACTGGCTGCCGTAACAATGCGAACGGGATGGATGGGCTGATAAACGTCGTTGGTGTTCATGAAAACAGGCTGGATAACATTCGGGCAAAACAGGCGGGGGTCAACACCGGTGGCATGGCCGGCGACAACAAAAAGAGAGGAGGAAAGAACCAACAGGGGCGTGCCCGCAGGCGGCACTTGCTCAAAGATACGAAAAAGCAGGCTCAGGGGTTGCCTGTCATGTGGGAATTAATACAACCGTAACATGCTGATAAAGAAAACGTTGACTGCGGTGCAGCCCTGACCCACGGGCAGTTGCGACGCGCTCAATCCACCAGCTGCAGAGAGAATTCGTCGGTGCTTTCAATGTTGAAAATGCCGTTCTCAATGCCCGCATCCATGATGACGGTGCTGGTAATGGACACTTCACCGGAGACGAATTCGCGCTTTTCCAAGTCAAAATAAAACGTGGAGGTGCCTTCGCGCTTGAACAGGTACTCTCCGGGAATGTCCTGGGGAACGTCGGCCTGGTCCAGCAGCAGCGTGGTTTCCAGGCGGGCACAGGTTCTTCCCTGGTGCTGAACCACTTCCGCAAAGGTGGTCTTGACGGTTCCGCCCACCGGCAATACCGACCCCAGGGTGTTGAAGGGCACCTCGAGGCCGCGCTCTTCGGTTTCTCCTACAGAGAGCTCATCAACCGGCAGGGGAAAGAGGTAGTCGAACAATTGCTGGGTCTGTTCATCGGCGGAATCGGGTTTGCCGGTTTCGTTCAGCCCCTGGATCGAAATCGGGTCCATTTCTTCCTTCATGGAGTCCATCAGGACCCCGCTCACCGGATCATACTGGTAAGCGCGCATCAGCATGGCCTCCAGGGCGATGCTGGCTTTGCCCTGGCCGTCTGCAATGACCCGCAGATCGGCGGTAGAAACGGTCTTGTACTGCGACGTATCCGCCATCGGACTCCCGTCCGGCATCAGCATGGCCATGACCGAATACGACGAGGAGCGCTGCTCAAAATCGTAGGACCGGGTGGAGGCTTCCGAGAAATCCCAGCGCAGGAGCTGGGGCCCTTCGAACTTGGGCGAATTTTGGCATCCTGCCGCGCTCCCCAGGACGGCAACCCAGGCTATAAGCGCTATCGCGGAAAGTGTACGGCGGCTCATGGCGCGAATATAGGACGCTGCTGGGGATTGTTTGTTTTCCCTTGCCGCGCAGTGGCCCTATCTTCGCGCCATGGCATCTATTCAGGAATTGCAGCAGTTAGCCAGCCAGATCCGGCGCGATATTGTCCGCATGGTTCACGCCTGCCAGAGCGGGCATCCCGGGGGCTCCCTCGGCTGTGCGGACTTCTTTACGGCCCTCTATTTTGAGGTCATGGACCGCAAACCCGGCTTCGACATGGACGGGAAGGGCGAAGACCTGTTTTTTCTCTCCAACGGCCATATTTCGCCGGTTTTCTACAGCACCCTGGCCCGTAGCGGCTATTTTCCGGTGGCGGAACTGGCCAGTTTTCGCAAGCTCAATTCGCGCCTCCAGGGCCATCCCACCACCCACGAAGGGCTGCCTGGGGTTCGCGTAGCTTCCGGTTCGCTCGGCCAGGGCCTGAGCGTGGCCATCGGCGCGGCGCTGGCCAAAAAGCTGAACGGCGATGATCACCTGGTCTGGACCCTGCACGGCGACGGCGAGTTGCAGGAAGGGCAGATCTGGGAAGCGGCCATGTTCGCCCCCCACAACAAAGTGGATAACCTGATTGCTACCGTGGACTACAACGGCCAACAGATTGACGGGCCCACGACCAAGGTGCTCAGCCTGGGCGATTTGCGCGCCAAATGGGAGGCCTTTGGCTGGACGGTGCTGGAAACGGACGGCAATGAAATGAATCAGGTGGTTCAGACGTTAAAGCTCGCCAAGGCTGGTGCCGGGAAGGGCGTTCCGCAGGTTATCCTGATGCGCACGTCCATGGGCAAAGGTGTTGATTTCATGGAGGGAACCCACGAATGGCACGGCATTGCGCCCAACGACCAGCAGTTAGCCTCAGCGCTGTCGCAACTCGAGGAGACCCTCGGTGATTATTAGCCGAAGCGGCCTCGTCGGGCAAGACGCAGAACGCAGCCAACCATTCAAGAACGCCCGCTATCTGCCAATCCGCCAGACATACTATCGTATTTTTTTGGCTAATATTGATTAGCGCAGGGTCGTCCGCGCTTCGCGCACAGGTGCCTCCCAGCGATAAGTTTTACGAACCCGAAGCCACGCGCATCCTTTTTTTGCTGGATGGCTCGGGCAGCATGAAGGAAACCTGGGACGGAAGAACCAAGTTCGCGGTGGCGCGCGAATTGCTGGAGAAAGCCATTGACTCCATCAACCGCCAGAACAAGCCCATTGAATTCGGGCTGCGGGTTTTCGGCCACCAGAGTGCCCGCGAACTCAAAGACTGCGAGGATTCCAACCTGGAAGTGCCCTTTGGCCGCAACAACGCCGCAGCGGTAAGGGCTGCCCTCGACCGCATCGAGCCCAAGGGCTATACGCCCATCGCCTATTCGCTGTTTTTGGCCGCGCATGATTTTGGCGGGGGAAAGGACGCCGTGAACGCCATCATCCTCATCACCGATGGCGAAGAGAGTTGCTCGGGCGACCCCTGCGCGTCTTCGGAAGCGCTTCGCAACCGCCGCATTGCGCTCAAACCCTACATCATTGGCCTGGGGCTGGAACCGGACGAGCAGGCCGCCTTCGACTGCGTCGGCGACTACTACGATGCGGGAGATCCCAAGCGTTTTCAGGATGCGCTTGGTGTGGTCATCTCGCAGGCGCTGCGCAACACCACCGTGCAGATTAACCTGTTGGACCACCTGGGCCGGGCCAGCGAAACCGATGTGGAGCTGAGTTTTTACGATGCCTATTCGGGCCAGGACCTCTACAACCTGGTGCACACCACGTTGCGCAGCGGGGCGGCCGATACGCTCTATCTGGACCCGGTGGGCAAGTACAACATCGTGGCCCATACCACTCCCCCGGTTCGCCGCCAGAACGTGGAACTGGTCGCCGGGCGACACAACATCATTGCCCTGGACGTTCCACAGGGCGACCTGGTACTGCAGGTGGAGGGCAATCCCGGGTTTACCGACCTCAAATGCCTGGTCCGCGACCCGGAAACGCACGAAATCCTCTACGTCCAGAACTTCAACACCCTGCACCGCTACCTGGCGGGCACCTACAACCTGGAAATCCTGACCCTACCGCGCATCGAGGTGGACGATTTTCCCATTTTACCCGGGCAGGTCAACCCCTACATGGTGCCGGCTTCCGGGCGGCTGCTGGTCACCACCAACGAGCCGGGCATTCTGGGCGTCTTCATCAAACGGCAGCAGGAACTGGTGCGCGTGTTCGAATGGCGCGCGTTCAGCGGGCGGGAGGTCCTGGACCTTCAGCCCGGCGAGTACCTGCTGGTTTTTCGACCCTCGCGCAACAAAAAAATTGACAACACGCGGGAGCTGCCCGCCGTGATTTACCCCGCCAAAAGCACCACCATCCGCCTGGAATAACCGTTCACCGTTGAAACCCTTTCTGTCATATCGCCTGATTGGCCTGTTGCTGCTGCTCTGCCCGGGCGGGTTGGCTCCGTTGTGGTCGCAGCCAACGGGGGAATTGCCCGCGGTCCAGACGCCACCTGTGCAGGCTCCGCCAACGCGCATTCTCTTTCTGGTGGATGCCAGCCGCAGCATGACGGATATCTGGGGAACGGGCACCAAAATGGCGGCCGCCAGAGAGGTCATTGGCAAGATTGTGGACACGCTCAGCCAGGTGGACAACCTGGAGATTGCCCTTCGGCTGTACGGTCATATGAGTTACCAAAGCGAGTACAACTGCCAGGACTCGCGGTTGGAAGTGGGCTTCCGCAGCGGCAACCACCAGGCGGTTAAGGCAAAAATGGCCGATATCCGGCCCAAGGGCATTACGCCGATTGCTTTTGCGCTTGCGCAGAGCGCGAAAGACTTTCCGGAAGACCCCGACAGCCGCAACATCATCATCATGATTACCGACGGGGTGGAAAGCTGCGATCGCGACCCCTGCTACGAAATCGAGTTGCTGCGCAGTAAAAACGTGCTGCTTCGCGCGTTTGTGATCGGGCTGGCCATGGAGCCGGAAACGCACGGGGTGTTTTCCTGCATCGGTGATTTTTACAACGCCGCGGCCCGGACGGATTTGGACCGGGTCATGGAGCGCGTGCTTCAGAAAGTGCTGAGTCGCACCGTGCTTCGGGTGGATCTGCTGGACGAAGCTGGCCGAGCGCTGGAGACCGACCTGAACATGAGCTTCTACGGGCTGCCCGGGGGTAAGCTTCGCTACAACTTCTACCATACGCTCAATGACCGGGGTGAGCCGGACACGGTTTACGTGGATCCCATCTTGGATTACCGCCTGCTGGTGCATTCCATACCGCCGGTTTTGTTGGATAAGGTCGTGGTGGAGAGCAACCAGTACAACGTGGTCAAAGTGCCGGCCGCGCAGGGAACCCTCCGGCTCGGCACGCTGGGCAACACGTTCAGTTACCGCCTCCAGGCCCTGGTTTACCAAAGTGGAAGCCGCGAAACCCTGAATGTGCAGGATTTCAATTCCGAACAGCGCTACCTGACCGGCCGCTACGATCTGGAGATTCTGACGCTTCCCAGGCTCCTGATCCGAGGCATTGAGCTGGAGCAGGACAAAATCACCACGTTTGAAATACCGGCTCCGGGCTACGTGACGTTCGTGCACGCCCACGAACTAATCGGGAGTGTCTTCACCACCGTGGACGGGGAGCGCCAGGAGGTCTTTCAGCTTAATCCCCTTCCGCGAAACGAAACCATCGCGCTGCAACCCGGACTCTATGAAGTCGTATACCGGGCCAAGCAGAACCGGTCCATGCGGTCCACTCAAACCCGGGAATTTGAAGTAAAGCCGGGCACAACTTCCTCGCTGAAATTGTGAACGGCACACTCCAATTGTAAACAGCGAGCGTGTTTACGCGAGCGCTTTCCCCCTGTCTTTTTGGCCCTTACCTTTGCCGCAACTGCCTTTAACCCTAAAATCGCCTGTTTTTATGTGGATGCAACTGGATTACGCGAACGGCAAAGACACCCGCTCGGGCTTCGGCGCCGGCATCCATGAGCTGGGCAAGCGCAACCCGAATGTCGTGGCGCTTTGTGCCGACCTGGCCGGCTCGCTCAAGCTGCAGGACTTCATCCGCGACTTCCCGGAGCGCTACGTGCAGTGCGGCATAGCCGAAGCCAACATGATGGGCATTGCCGCTGGTTTGACCATAGGGGGAAAGATTCCCTTTGCCACCACCTTTGCCAATTTCGCTACCGGCCGCGTGTACGACCAGGTTCGGCAGTCCATCGCCTACTCGCACAAGAACGTCAAGATCTGCGCATCGCATGCCGGCTTGACCCTGGGCGAGGATGGTGCCACGCACCAGATCCTGGAAGATTTGGGCCTCATGCAAATGCTGCCCGGTTTTACCGTCATCAACCCCTGCGACTACAACCAGACCAAGGCCGCCACCCTGGCCATCGCCGACCACCACGGCCCGGTGTACCTGCGATTTGGCCGTCCCAAGTGGCCCATTTTCACCCCCGCCGACCAGAAGTTTGAAATCGGCAAGGCGGTGATGATGAAGCCGGGCAGTGCGGTGAGTCTCTTTGCCACCGGCCATTTGGTGGCCAAGGCCATTGAAGCGGTGAACATTCTGGAGGCCGAAGGCATCAGCGTAGAGCTGATCAATATTCACACCATTAAACCTTTGGACGAAGCAGCCATCCTAAACTCGGTGCGCAAGACCGGATGTGCGGTTTGCGCCGAAGAGCATCAGGTGCTCGGCGGTTTGGGCAGCAGCGTCGCGCAGGTGTTGGCGCGGCATTTCCCGGCTCCCCTGGAGCAGGTTGCCGTGCAGGACAGTTTCGGCGAAAGCGGAACGCCCGATCAGCTGTTGACCAAGTACGGCCTGGACACGCCGGACGTGGTTGCCGCGGTTCGCCGGGCTATTGCCAGGAAAAGCTGAGCAGGCCCACCAAGCCCGACGGGATACCAGCCAGCGCGGCATAGCCCGTACCAAAGCCGGTCAGCAGCCGAGTGCCCTGCCCCAAAACCCGACAGGCATGGACGACGCGCAGCTGCTGCAGTTCTTCAGAGACCCAAAGACCCGGCAAAGCGCCTTTAAGGCGCTCTTGCAGCAATACCAGTCCAGGGTGTATGCGCATGTGTACCGCATGGTGGGCCAGGCCGAAGACGCTGCCGACCTGACGCAGGAGGTTTTTGTGCGCGTCTGGAATAAGTTGGATGGTTTTGAAGGCCGCAGCAAGCTCTACACCTGGATTTACCGCATCGCCACCAACGAAGCGCTGGCGCACCTGGAAAAACGTCGGCGCCACCAGCCGACGGCGCTGGAGGAATCCGGGCTCTCCCGAGCGCCAGAGCCTTTCGCGTCGGAAGACCTGGACCCGGAGAAGATTGCGCGCTACCTGCAACAGGCGATGGACACCCTTCCCCCGAGACAGCGCCAGGTATTTTTATTGCGCTACTACGAGGACATGCCTTACCAGGACATGGCCGCTGTCCTGGAGACCTCCGAAGGCGCACTGAAGGCCACGTACCACCATGCCGTTCAAAAAATTCAAAAACAACTTCTCGCCGCCCTGGCGCGCCTGGATTAAACCTGCGAGGCGCCGGCTCATCCTACTGCTGTTAGCCTGATGAAACCAACAGAACCGCAAGCTCCTTACCCGAACGGGTCTAACCCGGATGGGCCCGCCCCGGAAATCCGCAGCGAGCTCGACGCGCTGGCTCCCGGGTTGAACGCGATGCTGGACCGCGCGGCCACGGCACCGTTGCCAGGGACCGGGGCCGAAGAACAGAAGCAGCTGGAGGCTGCCATTTTAGCCCGGATTCAGGTCCAGGAGCCTAAAGGCCTTTCGGGCGAAGGGCCCCTTCGCCCGCGCAACCACATCCGCCACTTGCGATCCTGGTCGGCCGCCGTTGCGGTCGTGGCCGTGGTACTCTTTGCGGGTTGGTATGCGCTGGATCAGGCCGGTCAAGGCCCTTCGACCCCAAACCCGGATGCCGCTGCCTGCCAAAGCTTTGATTGCCAGCTCCAGCGGTTGGACGACCAGCAACTGAGCGCGCTGGTGCATCAGGTGGTTTGGGAAGCGCCTGACGATGCCTTGCTGGAAGCTGCCGCCGCCGAAGTCTCGTGGACCATGAGCGCGGAGGTCTGGCAGGAATCGGCCGACGCCTTGTTGGAAGACCTGACCGAAGAAGAATTGGGAACTTTGTTAAACCTTTAACCGACTCTGCCATGCGCAACCTCAACGTTTTCCTTGCTGCTACCTGGCGGCCATCCGCAAACCGGTTGCGCTGTCTTGGGTTCTGCCTGTTGCTGGGGGCCGCTGCCTTGCAGGGCATGGCCCAACGGCCTGCCGCAGGCTCTGGCGATGCGGTCGAAAGCCTGCGTATTGCCTTCATGACGGAGCAATTGGCCCTCAGTCCGGCGGAGGCCGAGAAGTTCTGGCCGCTGTACCGCGAGTACCAGGCCAAACGGCAGGCGCTGGAAGGCGACATTGGCCAGTTGGCCACCGAAACCCTTTCCGATGCCGAGCTGGAGAAACGCGTGCTGGAGCATTTCAACACCATGGAATCCGTTAGCGCCCTGAACCGCCAATACCTGAACGCCTTTAAGACTGCGGTACCCGCCCGGAAGGCCGCCATGGTTTTTCTGCTGGAACACCGTTTCCGAGCCCGTCTGATCGAAGCCATGCGCGAGCGCATGGGGGCGGGTCGCCCGGCAGGTGGTCCGGGACCTCGGTAAGTGGCGGAATAGCGAAGTGGCGGATGGCGGCCGCGGGCGTACTTTTGCGCGTCAGGTTCCCGATATACGCGCCAAGCTCCCCGACGTGAACACCCGCGAAATTTTCCTGCGTCACCAGGCCCAAACCAGTGAATTTCCCCTTGCCCTTGAGGTAACGCGGGCAGAAGGTTCGTACCTCTACGGCCCTACTGGCCAGCGCTGGCTCGATCTGATCTCCGGCATCGCGGTCTGCAACATGGGCCACGGCCATCCGCGCATTGTGCAGGCAGTGCAAGAGCAGGCCGCCCGGCACCTGCACACGATGGTCTATGGCGAATTGATTCAGGCGCCGCAGACGGCATTAGCGGAAGCGCTGTTGCCCCTGTTGCCGCGGCCTTTGGATAATATTTTCTATGTTAATTCGGGCAGTGAAGCGGTGGAAGGGGCTTTGAAGCTCGCCAAACGCTTTACGGGCCGCAGCGAGCTGGTCGGTTTCCACCAGTCCTACCATGGGGCTACCCACGGTGCCATTAGCATCGGCGGCACCGAGGAGTGGAAAGCGGCCTTTCGCCCGCTGTTGCCGGATGTCCGTACCCTTGATTACGGCGATGCGACGCAATTGACCGCTATCACCGGGCGAACCGCGGCCGTGTTGATTGAGCCGGTCCAGGCCGAGAGCGGCGTCACCCTTCCCCCGAAAGGATACCTGGAAGCCCTGCGCCAGCGCTGTGACCAAGCGGGTGCCCTGCTCATTTTTGACGAGTCGCAGACCGGTTGTGGACGGACCGGAAAATTTTTGGCCCTGGAGCACAGCGGTGTGGTTCCGGATGCGCTCATATTGGCCAAAGCCTTTGGCGGGGGATTGCCGCTGGGGGCTTTTGTGGCTTCGCAGGCGCACATGCAGGTGCTGACCCACAACCCCGTTCTGGGGCACATCACCACGTTTGGCGGGCACCCACTGTCGTGTGCCGCAGGGCTGGCGGGGTTGCAGGCCATGCTGGACGAAAAGCGCATGGCGCGTGTGCCCGAGTTGGAAGCCCAGTTTCGGGATGCGCTTAAACACCCGGCCATCAAGGATGTGCGTTCCTGCGGGCTGCTGATGGCGCTGGAACTGGAAAGCGCGGAAAAGACACAGGCGGTCATTGCCCGCGCCATTGAGGCCGGTCTGCTGACCGACTGGTTCCTCTATGCGCCCCACTGCGTGCGCATCGTCCCGCCGCTGACGATCAGCCCCAATGAAGTGGATTGGGCTTGCGCCCGCTTGCGGGAATGCTTCTAAAGGCAGGACTAGCCTG
>Ga0172372_10010838_pt1 | contig 11645 bp, 11 predicted proteins | sample LakKiv5m_2_FD_114544 | JGI IMG/M metagenome (GOLD analysis project Ga0172372, IMG submission 114544) | Freshwater microbial communities from Kabuno Bay, South-Kivu, Congo - kab_092012_9.5m | ecosystem: Environmental > Aquatic > Freshwater > Lake | place: Democratic Republic of the Congo... | reverse complement strand
TCGTCCTTTGCCGTTCTGGCGGAACTGCGACTTAAACCTTGAATTTGTTATAACCCGTTAGTTTTTTATTTTTTCAGGAGAAAATACCCCGATGGCCGTTCAACAAAACCGTAAAACCCGTTCCAGGCGTGACATGCGTCGTTCTCACGACGCACTGACCGCCAGTACCCTTTCCGTGGAACAAACCAGCCAGGAAATTCATCTGCGCCACCATGTAAGCCCTGACGGCTACTACCGTGGGCGTCGTGTCATTGTCCCCAGAAACAAGGATAAGGACACCACCTGACGCACGCACTCAAAACCCCTTGGCCATCCTGAATCCCACCCAGTTGTCCGCTCTTCGCGGTTCCTGATCTCCGGGCCTCATCCTTATAAGCTGTATGCAACAAAATCTGACGATAGCCCTGGACGCCATGGGTGGCGATCATGGTCCTGATGTGGTCATTCCCGCCGCGCTGGATTGTATTGAACACAACCCCTTGCTCAGCCTGATACTGGTTGGGGATGAAGTTGCCCTGCGTTCCCGTCTTGGAGCAGCCTTGACGCGCTGGGGTGACAGGTTGTCCCTGCGTCATGCCTCCCAGATCGTGGAAATGCACGAATTGCCTTCGAAGGCACTCCGCAGCAAGAAGGATTCGTCCATGCGGGTGGCCATTGATCTGGTCAAGCAGGGTGTTGCTTCGGCCTGCGTGAGTGCCGGTAATACCGGGGCACTCATGGCCATTGCCAAATTCGTACTCAAAACGATTCCGGGCATCGACCGGCCAGCCATCATTGCCACCCTGCCTTCCAGGGGAGGGCATACCTACGTGCTGGATCTCGGTGCCAATGTCGATTGCACGGCCGAACACCTGTACCAGTTTGCCATCATGGGTCACGAGCTGGTGTGTGCCGTTGAAGACAAAACCGCACCCCGGCTCGGATTACTGAACGTGGGCGAGGAAGAAATCAAGGGTAACGAGCAGGTAAAGCAGGCCGCTCGCCTGCTGGCTGCCTCCCACGTCAATTTCATTGGCTTCGTGGAAGGGAATGACCTGTTCTCCGAGGGGGTGGATATTATCGTTACCGATGGTTTCGTCGGTAACGTAGCCCTCAAGACTTCAGAGGGGCTGGCCAAGATGATCGGACGTTCGCTCAAGGCCGAGTTCGAGAAAAATATCTGGTCACGACTGGCCGGACTGGTGGCACTACCGGTACTGCGATCCTTCAAGCAGCAATATGATCCAAGACGCTACAACGGGGCCAGTCTGCTGGGATTGACCGGCATAGTCATCAAAAGCCACGGCAATGCAGACCGTCTGGCTTTTGCCAATGCCATCCATATTGCCGTCAAGGAGGTCGAGAAGGCCGTGCCCGGTCGTATCGGTGAGCGATTGACCGAAAGACTCTCGGAAGGAAAAATTGCGTGACGCTGTATTCCAGAATTGCCGGTACCGGGGGATATCTCCCGGCCACCATACTGACCAACGACCAGATTGCCGCAACGGTTGATACATCCGACGACTGGATCGTCGAGCGCACTGGCATAAGGCAACGACGTGTTGCTGCCCCGGATGAAACCGCTTCCGGTATGGCCGAACAGGCGGCCAGAAAGGCACTCGAATCAGCCGGTCTGGCTCCGGCATCCATCGAACTCATCATCGTGGCCACCACAACGCCGGATCGGACTTTTCCCAGCACGGCCTGTTTGCTGCAAGCCCGTCTCGGTGTACGTCACTGCCCCGCCTTTGATATTCAGGCGGCCTGTTCGGGTTTCATTTATGGTTTGAGTGTAGCCGATCAGTACATCAAGTCAGGCATGGTCAAAACAGCACTGGTCGTTGGAAGCGAAGTCTATTCCAGGGTGCTGGACTGGTCTGACCGCTCGACCTGCGTGCTGTTTGGTGATGGAGCCGGGGCCGTATTGCTGACGGCGAGTGACGATCCGGGCGTGTTCAGTACACATATCCATGCGGATGGCCGGTATCAGGATTTACTCTATCTTCCCAATCATCACGTTGCAGCGACTGACCCGCTGGAGAGCCGTTATCTGAAGATGGAAGGCAATGAAGTGTTCAAGATCGCGGTGAATACCCTGGGTGACATCGTGAACGAGACACTCGAAGCCAATGGCTTGCCGCTGTCGGCCATCGACTGGCTGGTTCCTCATCAGGCCAACATCCGGATCATTGCCGCAACGGCTAAAAAGCTCAAATTACCGATGGAGCGTGTCGTAGTCACCATAGACCGGCAGGGTAACACGTCGGCAGCCTCCATCCCCCTGGCCCTGGACGAGGCGGTCAGGGATGGGCGGATACAGCGGGGACACGTCCTGCTGATGGAAGCCTTCGGTGGTGGTTTCTGCTGGGGTTCTGCCCTGGTACGCTTCTAGCTTTATGGCAAGGGCTCACAATGCCTGTGCAGATCGCCGAACCGGCAGGCTCATGGGCCTCCCGTAACCCCCACGATTCTTCCCGAAGAATAAAATCATCATTGTCATGACATTCGTAGACCATACCTTGGCTTTTGTATTTCCCGGGCAGGGTTCGCAGTCCGTCGGGGTGCTGACCGAACTGGCTGAAGCGTATCCTGTCGTGGAATCCACCTTTTCCGAGGCCTCCCGGCTGTTGGGGTACGATCTCTGGGACACGGTCAAAAACGGCCCCGAGACCCGCCTGAACCTGACGGCCCACACCCAGCCAGCCATGCTGGCGGCGGGGGTGGCTGCCTGGAGGGTCTGGTGTCAGCACACCGAAGCACGCCCGGCCTGGTTGGCAGGTCACAGCCTGGGTGAATATACGGCCCTGGTGTGCAGTGGTTTCCTCGATTTTGAGCATGCCGTGCCGTTGGTAGCCGAACGGGGCAGGTTGATGCAGGAAGCGGTGGAGCCCGGCCAGGGTGCCATGGCGGCCATCCTGAATCTCGAGGATCAGGTTGTCGTCGAAGTCTGCCTGGAGGCATCCACCCCGACTGAAACCGTGGTCGCCGCCAATTTCAATGCACCCGGTCAGGTTGTGGTGGCAGGACATCGGGATGCCGTAGCCCGGGCCATGGAACTGGCCAGGGTCAGGGGTGCCAGGCGGGTCGTCCTGTTACCAGTCAGTGTGCCTTCGCACAGCCCCCTCATGCAAACGGCCGCCCTGAAGTTGCGTGAACGCCTGGCCGTTACGCCCTTTCAGACCGGTTATGCCCCCGTTATTCACAATGTCGATGTGGCATTCCATCCATATCCCGACAGCATTCGCCAGGCACTGGAACAGCAATTGCATAGCTCGGTTCGCTGGGTCGAAGTCATACGGCACATCCAGGCACAGGGAGTAACACGCTACGTGGAATGCGGTCCCGGCAAAGTACTGGCCGGGCTCAACAAGCGTGTCGTCCCCGATGCCTGCACAGAAATGCTGTTCGATCCTGATTCCCTCAAAAAAGCCCTGGAGCTTGTTAACTTATGACGTTGCCGATCGCCCTCGTTACCGGAGCCACCCGTGGCATAGGAAAAGCCATTGCCCTGGGTCTGGCCCGGAGTGGCCATGAAGTTCACGGAACCGCTACCACGGAAGCGGGTGCCCAATCCATATCGGGTTTTTTGGCTGAATCCGGGCTGTCCGGCAAGGGGTGGGTGCTGGATGTCAGTGATCCCGTCTCCATCGAAGCCTTGATGAATGCACTGATCGACCACCACGGTTCGCCTGCCGTACTCATCAACAATGCAGGCATTACCCGGGATAACCTGCTGCTGCGAATGAAGGACGATGAATGGAACGCCATCATTCAGACCAACCTCAATTCGGTCTTTCGTCTGAGCAAGGCTTGCCTCAAAGGCATGATGAAAGCCAGACAGGGCCGGATCGTCAATATTACATCCGTGGTCGGAGCCACCGGTAACCCTGGGCAAACCAACTATGCGGCTGCCAAGGCCGGTGTCATCGGGTTTACCAAATCCCTGGCCCGCGAAGTGGGATCACGCAACATTACCGTCAACGCAGTCGCTCCGGGCTTCATCGATACCGATATGACCAGAGCCTTGTCGGATGAGCAGAAAGGGAGTCTGCTGGGTAACATTCCCCTGGGACGGTTGGGAAGTGTGGACGAAGTCGCCGGAGCCGTTGTATTTTTGTGTTCCGATGCGGCCGCTTATATCACTGGCGAAACCTTGCATGTAAACGGTGGTATGTACATGGCGTAAATTTCAGGACACAAATTGCTTGTAATAACCGGGTAACCTATTAAAATCACCTAACTCAACACAACCAGAGAAACACCTGAGGACATAAAAATGAGTGATGTAGCAGAACGAGTCAAGAAAATAGTAGCCGAACAACTGGGTGTCAAGGAGGAAGTATCCAATGAATCTTCTTTCGTCGATGACCTGGGTGCCGATTCCCTGGATACGGTAGAACTGGTCATGGCACTGGAAGAAGAATTCGAGTGCGAAATACCGGACGAAGATGCAGAGAAGATTACCACGGTGCAGCAAGCCATCGACTACATCGAAAAGCACCTTTGACCGGATCCTGAAAAACTCACCCCGTTGACCCCTGAGGCAACAGGGTGAGTTTTTTGTGTGTCCGGTTCAGGCCAGGATGAGCCTGGCCTGTCAACAGTCGGCGCACACGTTTATTCCCCAATCCTTAACCGGTATCCCTGACACCTGACAAGCCCTGACTTTACCCCGGGTACGGGATACCTTTTGCCTGCAGGGAAATACCTTGAATACTAGAAGAGTCGTGATTACCGGAATCGGTGCTGTTTCTCCGGTGGGTCTCAGCGCAGAGGAAGCCTGGCAGAATGTACTGGCCGGTCACAGTGGCATCGGCTGGATCGAACACTTTGATGTGTCCCGGTTTGCCAGCCGTATTGGCGGCAGTGTAAGGCAGTTTGACATTACCCGGTATATTCCCGAGAAGGAAGCCAGAAAAATGGATATCTTCATCCATTATGGTCTGGCTGCCGGCTGTCAGGCCTTTGAAGATTCCGGACTGGTAATTACCGAAAAAAACGCGCCTGAAACCGGCGTTGCGATTGGTGCGGGTATCGGTGGAATAACCGGCATCGAGGAGGGTCACGATGCTTATCTCAAAGGAGGCCCGCGCAAGATTTCCCCCTTTTTCGTACCCAGTAACATTATCAACATGATATCAGGTAATCTCTCGATCAAATACGGCTTGAAAGGCCCCAATTTTGCGATCGTGACGGCCTGTGCCACGGGTACCCATAATATTGGTGATGCGTTTCGGCTGATTCGCTACGGTGATGCGGATGTCATGGTGGCGGGCGGTGCTGAAATGGCGACCTCACCCACCTCACTCGGAGGCTTTGCCTCGGCCCGGGCGTTATCCCGCGACAATGACAATCCTGCCCGGGCCAGTCGTCCCTGGGACAAGGACAGAACCGGATTTGTCCTGAGCGATGGTGCCGGTGTCGTCGTGCTGGAAGAACTGGAGCATGCAAAGGCACGGGATGCCAGAATTTATGCAGAGGTGGTGGGTTATGGTTTGAGCGGTGATGCCTGGCACATGACGCAACCGCCGGAAAATGGCGAGGGTGCTGCGGCCTGTATGCGCAAGGCCCTCAAGGATGCCGGGCTTGAGCCGGGCCAGATCGACTACATCAATGCCCACGGCACCTCGACCCTGGCCGGTGACATTGCCGAAACCCGTGCAATAAAAACCGTGTTTGGCGACCATGCCTACCGGGTCGTCATCAGTTCAACCAAGTCCATGACCGGTCACATGCTGGGTGCCGCCGGCGGCATTGAAGCCATTTTTGCGGCCTTGTCCCTGCGAGACCAGATCGTGGCACCGACCATCAATCTCGACAATCCGGATGCCGAGTGTGATCTCGATTACACACCTCACACGGCCCGCAAAGTTCCCATGGCCTACGCCATGTCCAATTCCTTCGGGTTTGGTGGAACCAACGGATCACTGATTTTCAAACGGTATGACTGACCCGGGAGCGCAAGCATCCCGCCCGCAACGCGGCCCGCATGGCTCTGGTTCATGATGCCCCAGGCTTACCCGGTTTTGATCAATGGTCAGGAAACGCATCTTGTGGATGTCAGGGACAGGGGCTTTCAGTACGGCGACGGCGTTTTCACCACGTTACCGGTTTTTCAGGGCCAACCGGCCTGGCTCGAACACCATCTGGCCCGACTGGAACGGGATGGTCGCCGTCTTTCCATCACCTGTCCAACGCATGATGTGTTACGCCGGGAAGTGGAATCATTGCTCAGGCGCGTTCCGGATGCCGGGGTACTCAAGATACAACTGACCCGGGGGACTGGCGGTCGCGGTTATGCCTGTAGGGTCGATGCTGACCCCACACGGGTCATCAGTCTCCACCCCTCACCACAGTACCCGCCATCCATTCACCGGGAGGGTGTGCAGGTGAGGGTGTGCCAGACCCGCTTGGGTATCAATCCGGCACTGGCCGGTCTCAAACATACCAACCGGCTTGAACAAATCCTGGCCCGGGCGGAATTGCAGGACGGCCCTTGTCTGGAAGGGATTACCCTCGATCACGAAGGCTGCGTCATCGAGGGAACCTGTACCAATCTGTTTCTGGTCAGAAACGGGGTCATCCACACGCCATTACTCGACCGGTGCGGTGTGCAGGGTGTCATGCGCGACCTCCTGATAGAGGAATTCGGACGCGCCGGTTTGCCGGTACGACAAACCCGTCCGGGCTTGCCGTCACTCTATGAAGCCGACGAAGTGTTTTTGAGTAATTCCGTGATCGGTGTCTGGTCTGTCCGGTGCTGTGACCAGCGCAATTATCCGCAAACGACGTATGCCGGGTTGGCCAGGGCGTTCCTGCAGGGGTATTACCCCTATTTTCCGGTTTGATCGTGAAGCCCTGGCGGATCGTCATGCTGTGCCTGAGTGTACTGGTTCCCGCCGTCCTCAGTCGCAGTTACCTGACCTACGTCACTGAACCGCTTCCGCCGGTTCAGGCCGGTAAAGACATCGACATCCCCCGGGGGGCCGGTTTGCTCACCGTGACCCGGCAACTGAACCAACACGGTATCATTACCCAACCTCACTGGTTCCTGCTGATGGCGTGTCTCAAGGGACAGGCCCGTGCCATCCGGTACGGAACCTATGCACTGGCAGCCGGGTTGACACCCGAAACCCTGCTCGACCGACTGGTCAGCGGCAAAGTCAAGCACTATCCGATCGTGTTGGTGGAAGGCTGGACGTTGACACGGATCAGGGCCGAGTTGACTCATCATGCTGAATTGAAGCAAACCCTGAAGGACATGACCGATGAGGACATCATGCAGAAGATCGCGCCGGACTGCCAGATGGCAGACTGCCGACACCCGGAAGGCTGGCTGTTTCCCGATACCTACCATGTCACCCGGGAGACCTCCGATATCGAGGTGCTGGAACGGGCTTACCGGGCCATGCTAGGGGTACTCGAATCAGCCTGGCAGGATCGCTCGGCCGGTTTGCCGTATAACACGCCCTATCAGGCACTGACGCTGGCCTCCATTGTCGAGAAAGAAACGGCCGATAGCCGCGAACGCCCCGCCATTGCCGGTGTTTTTGTACGACGTCTGCACAAGGGGATGCGGCTCCAGACTGACCCTACCGTCATCTACGGCCTGGGGCCACGCTTTGATGGCGATATTCGCCGACACGACCTGCAAACAGACACCCCCTACAATACCTACACCCGCAGCGGCTTGCCCCCGACCCCCATCGCCATGCCGGGCGCAGAGTCCATCCGGGCCGTGATGCATCCCCAAGCGGGCGAGAGCCTGTACTTCGTGGCACGCGGGGACGGTACCCATCAGTTTTCCGGCACGCTCGAACAACACAATGCCGCCGTCGACACCTATCAGAGAAAAAGCCATGTCACCCGGTAAATTCATTACCCTGGAAGGATCGGAAGGGACGGGAAAAAGCACCAATATCGGTTACGTGCAGGACTATCTGACGCAACGGGGTCTCTCGGTCGTCGTGACCCGGGAGCCGGGAGGAACGGCCCTCGGCGAAGCCATCCGCTGCCTGATTCTGGGTGACCACCACCCCGTTCCCGAGGCCGAATTATTGTTGCTGTTCGCCGCACGGGCGCAACATCTGCACCAGGTCATAAGGCCAGCCCTTGAAGCCGGACAGTGGGTCATCAGTGACCGTTTCACCGAGGCCACCCATGCCTATCAGGGCGGAGGACGCGGTATCGATTCCGGCTTCATCGAAACCCTGGAACAGTGGGTACTCGGCCCGTTGCGACCGGATCTGACCCTGTTACTGGACATGCCGCTGGAAGCCGGTCTGATACGCATCCAGAATCGGCCAAAGGATCGCTTCGAGCAGGAAGATCACCTGTTCTTCGAGCGGGTCAGGGCACGGTATTTGTCTCGGGCTGCCCTTTCGCAAGGTCGTATCCGGGTGATCGATGCCGACCGTCCACTGGCCGACGTGCAAGCCAGCATCGCTGCTCACCTGGATGAAATGATCACCCGATGATGCAACAAGCCCACGCCCCGAACGAGTTGTGGACCTGGTTACTGCCCGGCTGGGAGTGGTTGAATCAGGGTCTGGCCAGCGGTCGGGTGCCGCCCGCCCTGCTCATCCAGGGGCCTGACGGTCTGGGTAAAACCCGCCTGGCCAGGGTGTGGGCGCAAAAGTTACTGTGCAAGGTTCCGCAACAATCAGGCCCCTGCGGGATGTGTCCCTCCTGTCTGCTGTTTGCCGCCGGCAATCATCCCGATTACGGGGTAGTGGAACCGCTCGAATCAGGCAAGACCATCGGGGTGGACAGCATAAGGCAACTCATTCATAAACTGTCATTGAAACCCCAGTATAATGGCTACCGAATCGTGGTTATCGAGCCGGCTCACCTGCTAAACCTCAACGCGGCCAATGCACTGCTCAAAACCCTGGAAGAGCCTTCGCCTTATACGCTCATCATACTGATTACCTCAGCCTCCCATAAACTACCGGTAACCCTGTTGAGTCGGTGTCAGAAACTCACCCTGTCCCGGCCCGATCAGCAACAGGCTCTCGACTGGCTGAGGGCCAGAGCAGTCAGACAAGATCCTCTCAGCCTGCTGAACATGGCCGGTGGCAGTCCCCTGGCCGCCCTCGCGCTCGATGCAACCGATCATCTGCAAAAGCGCGACAGGATACTGCGGGAATTACTGGAACTGCGCGAAGGAAAACGGGATCCGGTGCATCTGGCAGGTCAATGGGAGCCCCTGTTCAATGAAGCCCTGATCGGGTGGATCATGACCGGGGTCAACCAGTGGATTCGCCTCAAACTGGGCCTGCCTGCCACGAACAGGGAAGATACCCTTTGTTCGAAACTCCCGGTTGAGCCCCTGTCCCTGGAGGCGTTGTTCGGTTACTGGGATTTGCTGCTGAAAACCCGGCAATACCTGAGTCACAACCTGAATACACGCCTGGTGGTTGAGGAGCTATTGATCCGGTGGCAAACCCTGGCGTGATCCGGGTCGGTATTCCGCAGGCTACCCTGCACAGGCCGGGGCATCGTTCCCGTCGCGACGAATTATCATCTACCCTTCACCCATCCGAGGATCATGCCTTCATGACGACGCAACGAGATAATCTTGATACCCTGAATCCCGGGGATACCTCTGCCTTGAAGCGAGCCCTGATCAATCGGCTTATCTATTCGATTGGCAAGGATCCGCTGGAAACCCGCGAACGTGACTGGTTTCATGCCCTGGCCTATGTCGTCAGGGATCTGGTAACGATCCGCTGGATGGACTCCACCCGCCAGTATTATCTACAGGATGCCAAGCGGGTTTATTACCTCTCCATGGAATTTCTGATTGGCCGTAGTCTGAGTAATGGCCTGATGAATCTGGGGTATTACGAGACCTTCAGGCAGGTACTCGAAGACGTGGGGCTGGAACTGGACAAAGTCGCTGAACTGGAAGAAGAAGCCGGTCTGGGCAACGGGGGGCTGGGTCGGCTGGCGGCCTGTTTTCTGGATTCGATGGCCAGCCTGCGGCTACCCGGTTTCGGCTACGGGATTCGCTACGACTATGGCATGTTTGCACAAACCATCGATAACGGCTATCAGATCGAACACCCGGATAACTGGCTCCGGTATGGAAATCCCTGGGAATTTGCCCGACCCGATGTACTATATCGGGTTCGGTTCTGTGGGCATGTCCAGGAACATAACGACGAGCAGGGCGTAACCCGCTACCAGTGGATCGACACCGAAGATGTCATGGCCATGGCTTATGACACCCCGGTTCCAGGGTATGGCGAGGGCACGGTCAATAACCTGAGGCTATGGACCGCCAAGGCCACCCGTGACTTTGAACTCAAGTATTTCAACGAAGGTAACTATATCAAGGCCGTGGAGGAAAAAAACCGGTCTGAAAACCTGTCGAAGGTTTTATATCCTGATGATACGACGCAGATGGGCCGTGAGCTTCGTCTCAAGCAGGAATACTTTTTTGTCAGTGCCTCCCTGCAGGACATCATCAAAAACTTCCTGCAGGATCACCGGGATTTCAGCCAGTTGCCGGATGAAGTGGCCATTCAGTTGAATGATACCCACCCCTGTATTGCCATTGCCGAACTGATGCGGCTGTTGCTGGATGAATATGGCCTGACCTGGGAGGCGGCTTTTGCAATTACCGTAAAAACCTTCTCCTATACCAACCACACCCTGTTGCCGGAAGCCCTGGAAACCTGGCCGGTCAAACTGTTTGAACGCCTGTTGCCCCGACACCTGCAAATCATCTATGACATCAATTTCCACTTTTTAAGGGACATCAGCCAGCGGTTTCAGGGCGATATCGATCTCATTCGCCGCTTGTCCCTGATCGATGAAGAAGGCAATAAACGCATCCGCATGTCCCACCTCGCCATCGTCGGCAGTCACAAGGTCAACGGGGTCGCCCGGCTGCATTCGGATTTGATGAAAGTAACGATTTTCCGCGATTTTGCCCGCATCTATCCCGAACGCTTCATCAATATCACCAACGGCGTTACGCCCAGACGCTGGCTGAACCAGGCCAATCATCCCTTGTCCAGTCTCATCACCGAAGCCATAGGAACCGGCTGGATCAGTCATCTCGACCAACTGGAACGCCTGTTACCCCTGGCCGGGGATGCCGCGTTCAGACAACGCTTCATGGCAGCGAAGGCAGAGAACAAAGCCAGACTGGCGGCCTTGATGGATGCCCGGCTGGGGGTTCAGGTCGATCCCGACTCGCTGTTCGATGTACAGATCAAACGGATACACGAATACAAACGGCAGTTGCTGAACCTGCTGCATGTCATTACCCGCTACAACCGGCTCAAGGCCAATCCCGCTGCCTGTCCGGTGGCCCGCACCGTCATTCTGGGCGGCAAGGCGGCTCCGGGCTATCGCATGGCCAAATTGATCATCAAGCTCATCAATGACATCGCTCAAACCATCAACCACGATCCGGCGATGCAGGGCCGGTTGCGCGTGGTATTCGTGCCCAACTACAACGTCTCCCGCGCCATGGAACTGATTCCGGCGGTCGATCTGTCCGAACAGATCTCGACGGCCGGTACCGAGGCCTCCGGTACCAGCAACATGAAAATGACCTTGAACGGTGCCCTCACCATCGGAACCCTCGATGGTGCCAATATCGAAATCCGGGAAGCGGTCGGGGCCGAAAATTTCTTCATTTTTGGTCATAC
>Ga0172372_10010837_pt1 | contig 11646 bp, 10 predicted proteins | sample LakKiv5m_2_FD_114544 | JGI IMG/M metagenome (GOLD analysis project Ga0172372, IMG submission 114544) | Freshwater microbial communities from Kabuno Bay, South-Kivu, Congo - kab_092012_9.5m | ecosystem: Environmental > Aquatic > Freshwater > Lake | place: Democratic Republic of the Congo... | reverse complement strand
TTCCTCGGACACGCGGCGCCGCGCGATGCGGCGCGCGGTCTCTTCCACCAGGCCTTTGTCGAGTTTCTGACCAGCAAAGTCGTTGACCAGCGCCTTGGCGTCGCCGATCGCGCCGGGGGCGCAAGGGACCATCTCCTCGATCAGGGCGTCGCGCGCCGCTTCCAGTCCCGCCACATCGTCGAACACCTCGTCGACCAGGCCGTAGCTCCAGGCGGCGTCGGCGTCGAACACGCGAGCGGTGGCGAACAGCAGTTTGGCGGTGCGGGGCCCAAGCGCGGCGATGACATAGGGGCTGATCGTCGCCGGGGTCAGGCCGAGCTTCACTTCCGAGAACGAGAACTTGGCGTCCGCCGTGGCCAAGGCGTGGTCGCAAGCCGCCACGAGACCGGCTCCGCCGCCGTAGGCCGCGCCCTCCACCAGGGCCACGGTCAAGGCCGGGATGTCGTGCAAGGCCTTGAGCATATGGGCCAGCTCGAGCGCGTCCTCGCGATTGTCGTCCTCGTCCCACTCGACGGCGTCGGCCATCCAGGAGAGGTCCGCGCCGGCGCTGAACGTCCCGCCGACGCCGCGCAGGAACACCACGCGCACGCCCTCGGCCCCGTGCAGGGTCTCGAAGGTCTGGCGCAGGGCCGAGATGGTCGCCGCGTCGAAGGCGTTCTTCTTCTCGGGACGATTGATCCAGACGGTGACCGCGCCCTCGGGCGTGCTCTCCATGTGGACCAGCGGGCTCATCGCGTCGGTGTCGGGGACCTCGACGATGGGATCGGCGATGGGGTTGGTCATGGGGGCTACTCCTTTGGGACGCTACATCCGGAAGACGCCGAAGGTCGTCTCCGGGATAGGGGCGTTGAGACTGGCCGAGATTGCAAGCCCCAGAACGTCCCGCGTTTGAGCCGGGTCAATGATGCCATCGTCCCATAGGCGTGCGGTGGCGTGGTACGGATTGCCCTCGTCCTCATAGCGCTGGCGGATCGGCGCCTTGAAGGCCTCGGCCTCCTCCGGAGTCCACTTGGCCGCGTCGCGATGGACAGTGGCCAGCACGCTGGCGGCCTGCTCGCCGCCCATCACCGAGATGCGGCTGTTGGGCCAGGTGAACAGGAAGCGCGGGCTGTAGGCGCGGCCGCACATGCCGTAGTTGCCGGCCCCGAAGCTGCCTCCGATCAAGACCGTGAACTTTGGAACCTCGGCCGAAGCGACGGCCGTGACCAGCTTGGCGCCATCCTTGGCGATGCCGCCGGCCTCGTACTTGCCGCCGACCATGAAGCCCGAGATGTTTTGCAGGAAGACCAGCGGGATCTTCCGCTTACAGGCCAACTCGATGAAGTGCGCGCCCTTCAGCGCGCTCTCCGAGAACAGCACGCCGTTGTTTGCCAGGATCGCCACGGGCTGGCCCCAGATACGCGCGAAGCCGCAAACCAGCGTCGTACCGTACAGCGCCTTGAACTCGTCGAACCTGGAGCCGTCGACGATGCGGGCGATCACCTCGCGCACATCGTAGGGCGCGCGGACGTCCGTCGGCACGACGCCGTAAAGTTCCTCGGGGTCGTACAGGGGCGGCTCGGCCTCGGTCAGGACCAGCTGGTCGGGCTTGGTGGTGTTCAAGTTCGCGACGATCGAGCGGACGATCTCCAGCGCGTGCTCGTCATTCTCGGCGACGTGGTCGACCACGCCCGAGCGACGGCCGTGGGTCTCGGCGCCGCCCAGCTCCTCGGCGCTGATGACCTCACCGGTCGCGGCCTTCACCAGCGGCGGACCGGCCAGGAAGATGGTGCCTTGATTGCGGACGATGACGGTCTCGTCGCTCATCGCCGGGACATAGGCGCCGCCGGCCGTGCACGAACCCATGACGCAGGCGATCTGCGGAATGCCCGCCGCGCTCATCCGCGCCTGGTTGAAGAAGATGCGGCCGAAGTGGTCGCGGTCTGGGAAGACCTCGGCCTGGTGCGGCAGGTTCGCGCCGCCGCTGTCGACCAGATAGACGCACGGCAGGCGGTTCTGGGCCGCGATTTCCTGGGCGCGCAGGTGCTTCTTCACCGTCATCGGGAAATAGGCGCCGCCCTTTACCGTGGCGTCGTTGGCGACGATCATCACCTCTCGGCCGGACACCCGGCCGACGCCGCAGATGATCCCCGCCCCCGGGGCTTCGCCGCCATAGAGATCGCAGGCGGCCAGCTGGCCGATCTCCAGGAGGGGCGAGCCGGGATCCAGCAGGCGCTCCACCCGCTCGCGGGGCAGCAGCTTGCCGCGCGAGGCGTGGCGCTCGCGGGCGCTCTCCGGACCACCCAGGGCCGCCTCGGCCACCTTGGCGCGCAGTTCGGCGACCAAGGCGCGATTGTGCGCGGCGTTGCGGGAGAAGGCGTCGCTGGACGCGTCGATAACGGAGTTCAACTTCGGCATGACCGACGCTTAGCCTTTTCCACCCATCCCCGGAAGTCGGAGTTTTTTGGACCCCGAAGCCGAAGATTCAGAGCCAAAACCGTTCTTAGACATTTTATCTTCCAGAGCAATGATTGCGCCTGAACGCGCAGCTGGGGTCAAGCCTGCCGATCGTGCGAGGCCGTTTACAGCTTCGCCCTGGCGGCTCTACGGTCCGCGCCGTGGAAACGCCCCTGCCCGATGACTCGGCCCTAGCGCGCCTGTTCGCCCGCGAGCGGCGAAACGGAACGGCGGCGTGGTTCTCGTTGCCCGGCGGCGCGACCCTGTTCGAGCCGGGCGAAGCGGCCGACCAGCTCTACTTCCTGAAGACGGGCCGCCTGGGCGCCTTCCGCCGCGAGCCCGGTCAGGAACCGCAGTTCCTGGGCCTGATCCGCCCCGGCGAGCCGGCCGGCGAGATGGCGATGATCGGCGACACCGCCCACTCCGCCAGCATGGTCGCCCTGCGCGACAGTGAGATGCTGGCCATGCCCCGCGACGTCTTCTTCGAGGCCGCCGAGGAAGACCCCAGCGTCCTGCTGGAGCTGTCGCGGCTGATGATCCTTCGGGCGCGGCAGGCGCGAAGTCAGCCGGCCGTGGGCGATCCGTCGGTCTTCGGCTTCATCGCCGTCGAGCCCGGCGCGCCGATCCGGCCGATCGTCGAGCGCCTGGGCCGCTGTATCGAGAACCTCGGTTACACCGTCACCGTCGAGGGCGGCGAGGCGCTGCTGGCGCCGACCGAGTGGTTCGGCAATGTCGAGCACGCCCACGACTTCGTCCTCTATGTCGCCGAGGCCGACGAGACCGCCTGGAAGCACGTGGTCGGCCGGCAAGTGGACCGCCTGTTCCGCGTGGGGCGCGGCGACCGCCCCCCGCCGACCGTGATTCCCAGCTACGCTTCGGGCCCCCTCCAGGCCCAGCGCCTTGTCGATCTGATCCTGCTGCAGTCGGCCAGCCTTGCTCGCCCCAGCGGGTCGGAGGCCTGGGTCGCCGCGACCCAGCCCGCGCGCCTGTTCCACTTGCGCGAGAACGGGGTGGCCGACCTCCAACGGCTGGCGCGGGTGATGACCGGGCAGTCCGTGGGCCTTGTCTTGTCCGGCGGCGGCGCGCGGGCCTACGCCCACATCGGCGCGATCCAGGCCATGCGTGAGCGGGCGATTCCGATCGACTTCGTCGGCGGCGCCTCGATGGGCGCGATCATCGCCGCGGGCCTGGCCATGGGCTGGGACGACGGCGAGATGGAGGCGCGTATCCACAAGGCCTTTGTCGATTCCAGTCCCTTGGACGACATCGCCTTTCCGATGATCGCCATGACGCGCGGCGAGAAGGTCAGGGCCCGCTTGGAAGAGCATTTCAGCGGCGTCGAGATCAGCGATCTCTGGCTGCCGTTCTTCTGCGTCTCGTCGAACCTGACCTCGGGCGCCTACCAACTGCACCGCACGGGCGAGCTGCAGGCGGCTTTGCGGGCCTCGATCGCTCTGCCCGGCGTGATGCCCCCGGCCACCTTCAACGGCTCGGTGCTGGTCGACGGGGCGGTGATGAAGAATTTCCCCGCCGACGTCATGCGCGCGCTCCAGCCCGGTCCGATCGTCGGCGTCGATGTCACCCGCGGCCGGAGCATCACGCCCGAAGACATCGTCACGCCGCCCTCCCTCTGGAACTGGATCACCTCGGGCGAGTGGCGGCGCGGCCCGCCGATCGTGGCCCTGCTGATGCGGGCGGCCACGGTCACCTCCGGACGCGACATCACCGCCGCGCGAGAGGCCACCGATGTTCTGATCACGCCCAAGCTGGAGGGCGTCGACATTCGCGACTGGCGCGCCTTCGAGCCCTCGGTGAAGGCCGGGCGCGTCGCCGCCGGCTTCGCGCTGGACACCCTGCGCCAGCCCGTGACGACGCTGCGTCGCCGTCTAAGTCTGCGCGAACGCCAAGCCGCCTCAGGTCGCTGACCGCCGGGCCACGATGAACAGGCGTTTGAAGGGAAACAGGGTCACCCCGTCCTCCCGGCGCGGGAACCGGCGCGCCAGCCGAGCGCGCCAGGCGTCGAGGAACAGCGACCGCTCCCCATTATCCAGCGCATCGAGATAGGGGCGCAAGGTCGCGCCCATCGTCCACTCGACGATCGGGTCCTCGCCGCGCAGCGCGTGCAGATAGGTGGTGGTCCAGATGTCGATCTCGGAACATAGCGGCGCCAGCCAGCTGTAATAGTCTTCGGCCGACGCTGTTGGGCCGGCGCCGGCGATGTTCGTCAGCTTGGCGGCCCACGTCCCCACCTGGATGACCTCGGCCAGACTGCCGCGCCAGCCCAGGCTGTCGACCACCGGGACCTGGATCGCCAGGAGGCCCGACGGCGCCAGAGCGGCCGCGAGACGGGGGATCAACATTTTATGATCGCCCACCCAGTGGAGGGCGGCGTTGGTGAAGATCAGGTCCGCGGGCGCGTCCGGCGCGAAGTCCTCAATGCCGCCCTCGATCCATTCCACCTGATCGGACAGCGCCCGGGCCCGCCGCAGCATCTCGGGACTGGAGTCCAGGCCGCGCACTCTAGCCTGCTGAAAACGCTCAGCTAGTGCGGCGGCCTGCTCGCCCATGCCACACCCCAGGTCCCAGATTTCGCGCGGCGCCATGTCGGCCGGCAGCATCGCCATGAGGTCTTGAGCCGGCCGTTCGCGGTATCGGCGGTAGAGGGCGTAGATGTCCGGATCCCAGCGCGCCATTCTATCCCTCCCCGGTGCGACAATCCGGCGTCGTGCAACTTCGCCGTCTGTGAAGAATTCTTCTCACGCGAGAAGATTCATCATACTGTCGGAAATAGACCTCCGACAGAGGGGCCACAGGGAAGGAAATCACGCGGAATGGTCACGCAGATTCATCTGGCTCCCGGCGGCGCGCCCGCCCCAGCCCAAAACGTCCGCAAGCTGAACCTTAGCCGTCCTCTGGCGGTCGGCGCCGCCGTGGTGATGTGGGCTCTGATTCTGATCGGTCTTCGCCTGCTGACGCTTTAACCGCGACTTCGGGTCGCGTTGGAGGCCTCTTCCCATCTCGGCGGAAAGGCCCATATCCTCCTTGTGTTGTTCAACCACTGAAAGGAGGTGATCCAGTGTCTCATTGTCTCCAACCGCGGTCGCAAGTCGTGACCTGGAGCCTGAAGAACGAGGTCTCCGCCTAGGGTGTTGAGCACCCAGGTTTAAGTCACACGCTGCGAACAGCGGCTACGACGATGGAAGGGCCGTCCCAGCCGGGGCGGCCCTTTTTCATGGCCGGAGTCAGGCGCCGATCAGCTCGCGACCGATCAGGAACCGGCGAATCTCGTTGGTGCCCGCGCCGATGTCGTAGAGCTTGGCGTCGCGCAGCAAGCGCTCGACCGGCCATTCCTTGGTGTAGCCCGCGCCGCCCAGGGCCTGGATCGCCTCAAGGGCCACCTTCACCGCGTTCTCGGACGCCATGAGGATCGCGCCGGCCGCGTCGAAGCGCGTGGTCTTGCCGGCGTCGCAAGCCCGCGCCACGGCGTAGACATAGGCTCGGGCCGAGTTCAGGGCCACGTACATGTCGGCGATCTTGCCCTGCATCAGCTGGAAGCCGCCGATCGGCTGACCGAACTGCTTACGATCGCGCACATAGGGCAGGACGATGTCGAGACAGGCCTGCATGATGCCTAGCGGCCCCGCCGCCAAGACGGCGCGCTCGTAGTCGAGGCCGCTCATCAGCACCCCGACGCCGCCGCCGACCGGCCCCATCACGTTTTCTTCCGGGATTTCGCAGTCCTCGAACACCAGCTCGGCGGTGTCCGAGCCGCGCATGCCCATCTTGTCCAGCTTCTTGGAGACGCTGAAGCCCTTCATGCCCTTCTCGACGAGGAAGGCGGTGATGCCGCGGCTGCCCTCGCCCGTCTTGGCGTAGACGACCAGGGTGTCGGCGTGCGGGGCGTTGGTGATCCAGAACTTCGTGCCGTTCAGGACATAGTGGTCGCCGCGCTGCTCGGCGCGCAGCTTCATCGAGACGACGTCCGAGCCCGCGCCGGCCTCGCTCATCGCTAGAGAGCCGACATGCTCGCCGCTGATCAGCTTGGGCAGGTAGCGCCGCTTCTGCTCGGGCGTGCCCCAGCGCCGGATCTGGTTGACGCAAAGGTTCGAGTGCGCGCCGTACGACAGGCCCACAGAGGCCGAGGCGCGGGAGACCTCCTCCATCGCCACCACGTGCTCGAGATAGCCAAGGCCGAGGCCGCCGAATTCTTCCTCGACGGTGATGCCGTGCAGGCCAAGGTCGCCCATCGGGACCCACAGCGAGCGCGGGAAGGTGTTGGCCTCGTCGATCTCGGCCGCCAGCGGCGCGATGCGATCGGCGGCGAAGCGGGCGGTTGTCTCGCGGATGGCGTCGGCGGTCTCGCCCAACGCGAAGTCCATCGTGGGTGCGAAATTCGTCATGATAGTCCTCCCATAGCACGAACGCCCGCGGATCAACGAGACCCGCGGGCGTTCTTGCTCGACTTCCCCAGAGTAAGGGAAGTTCTTATTCGCCCGCCTTATCCGGCCCAGCCAGTCGGCGCAACAGAAGATAAGCTGAAACCACGAAGCATATCGCGCCGATCATGCTGGCGCCGTAGCCGAACAGCTTGACCTGGTCCGCCGCCCCGACCGCCACGGTCAGGATCCAAAGGACGCCGCCGCCGAACAGCGACAGGCCCAGCAGGCCCAGCACGATCAGCAAGCTGGCGTTGCCGGACGAACGCTTCGTCTTCCGCGGGCCGCCCGCGATCCCGGCGACGGTGGAAGGCTCAGAGGCGGCGCTGGTCGAGAAGCCGTCAAGATTGAACGCCGAGCCGCTGTCGTTCGGCGCGCCAAACAGCGTCGGTTCGTTGGCGACCGGGCCGGGCGCGAACGCCTCCACGGTCGCAGATTTTTCCGGCGCCTGCGGCGACGGCCGGAAAGGCGTCAGCTCGACGGCGGGCGCGTCCTGGAACAGGACAGGCCCAGAAGAGACGGTGGCGGCCTTCTCCGGCGCGGGCGGCTCGGGCAGGCTGAGGTCAGGCTGCGTCTTGCTGGGCGGCGCTTCCGCCTCGGCGAGGATAGCTTCCAGGCGCGCGCTGACGGCGGCCGCCGACTGCTCGGTCGCGGTGGGTCTGTCCTCTTCCGGGACAACGATGCTGAACGGCAGGTCGCCCTCGCGGTGCGCGACGATCCGGTCGCCGTCGATGCGGGTGCTGACCGTGGCCGGCGTCTGCTTAGGAATGGCGTTGCTGGCGTCGTAGTCGATCTTCGGACGCAGGATGGAGCTCGGCGCGGGCACCCACTGGCCGTTGGCCGGAGTCAGGAACAGCGTCTTCTCGGCTGAGCGGCGGCGCACCAGGGCGTCAATGACGATGCGCTCGCCCTCGAAGTCGGCCTTGCGCCACATCTCCATGGCGCAGGCGGCCTGCAGCAGCGAGCCCTCGTTGATCCGGCGCAGCACGCCCGAGCGCACGAAGTTCTCGACGCCGATGTTGAAGGCGAAGCAGACCAGAGCGTCGAACTGGTTCTGGGTCAGCGGCGTGTAGGTGTGCTCGTTGACCGAGTGGGCCACCGAGATCAGGTCGTACAGCAGCAGGGCCTCGGCGTCCTTTTCCGAGACAGTCGCGCCCGGACGCGCGGTCAGCGTGTGGCCATAGCCGATCGTCCAGCGTCCATCGGGCAGCTGGGCGGACGTCTGACGGTAGCCTTCGAATCTCTTGATGAGATCGACGGCGGCGCGGGAGACCTGATGACGCGGTTTCATCGCCTAGTTTGACCCAAATTGAGACAGACGCGGGTGCGCTCGCCTGTCCCGGCGCAAGGTCCGCGCCAGTTCGGCCGGATTCCTCAGTGCAAAAGCAGGGACGCGATCAACAATACCGCGAAGAACCCCGTGAAGTCCGTCAGGAAGGTGACGAAGATCGACGAGGACACGGCGGGGTCGCGCCCCATCTTCTCCAGCGCCAGCGGCATCAGGATGCCGCCGACGGCCGCGGTGAAGATGTTGGCCACCAGCGCCGCTCCGACGATGATCGCCAGCTTGTCGTGGTGATCCGCCGGACCGAAGAATAGATAGGTCGCCGTGCCCATCACCACAGCAAGACACAGGCCATTGACCAGGCCGACCAGCAGCTCGCGCAGGATGATCCGGCGGGCGTTGGCCGTGGTCAGCTCCTTGCTGGCGAGCGCCCGCACGGCGACGGCCAGGGTCTGGGTGCCGGCGTTGCCGCCCAGCGACGAGACGATCGGCATCAGGATGGCCAGCGCCACCAGCTGGGCGATCTCGGCCTGGAAGATGGCGACGCCGCTGACCGCCAGGGTGGCGGTCGCCAGGTTCAGCATGAGCCACGGCAGGCGCGACTTGACGATCTCGACCACCGACGCGTCGCGACCGGCGTCGGACACGCCGGCCAGGGCCAGGATGTCCTCCTGGGCTTCGTCACGAATGACCTCGACGATGTCGTCGACGGTGATCTGCCCCACCAGACGCCCGCCTGGCTCGATGACCGGGGCGCTGATCAGGTGGTACTTGTCGAAGATGTAGGCGACTTCTTCCTGGTCCATGTCGACCGGAATTTCGGTGACCGCCTCCATCAGCTCGGTCAGCGGCGTCTCGCGCCGGCTGCGCAGCAGGATGCTGATCGGGATAGCGCCCACGGGCTTGTAGGTCGGATCGACCACATAGACGTCGAAGAACAGCTCCGGCAGCGTCTCGCCCGCCTCGCGCACATGGTCGATCGTCTGGCCGACGGTCCAGAACTCGGGAGCCGCCAGGAACTCGCGCTGCATCAGGCGGCCGGCCGTCTCGTCCTCGTAGGACAGGGTCGTCTCGATCGCGGCGCGGTCGGTCTCGCCCATGGCGGCCAGCACCTGGAAGCGCTTGGTGTCGTCCAGGTCGTCGATAACGTCGGCGGCGTCGTCGGTGTCCAGCTCTTCCAGGGCGCGGGCCAGCGTCACCGAGGGCGTGGCTTCCAGCACCTCCTCGCGGATGTTGTCCTCGAGCTCGGAGATGATCTCGCCCAGCGCCTCGGGATCGAGGAGCGGGATGATCTGCTCGCGATACTCGGCCGTCAGGAAGCCCATCAGGTCGGCGACGTCGGCCGGGTCCAGGGCGCCCACCAGCTCACGCAGGCGCTTGGCGTCGCCGCTGTCGGCGGCGTCGACCACCATCTCGACGTATTCGGGATTGAGGGCGTAGTCCTCGCCAAGCGCGAGGTCTTCCAGCTCCTCGGGGGTCTCTGATTTGGCCAGCGGGATGTCGTCCAGCACGTCGTCGGTCAGTTCGGCGGTGTCCCGGGTCATGGGGGCCTCCTGAGCTCTTAGAGCGCGTGGGTTCGTGCTGGTTGGTCCGATGAAGCGACCCTGAGGCGGAATCAGGGCCAGAAACGATTAGAGCGCCCCTTGCGAGTCGGAAACCGATTTCGCCGGAGCGCTCTATTCAGGTTCACCTTGGTGCGGTCGAGAAGACTCGAACTTCCACGGGTTGCCCCACAGCGACCTCAACGCTGCGCGTCTACCAATTCCGCCACGACCGCTCGTGGTGAGGGGCGGCAGGTAGCAAACTGAATCGGCTTTGGGAAGTCGGAAGTTCGAGTATGGCGAACTTCTCCCCTGCGGCGAATTACGCCCCGCCCGCCATGTAGTCGTAGACGTCGGCCGCGCGGGTCACCTGGATGGCGATGCGGTCGTCGCTGATCTGGATTTCGCCGCGGGCGATGGGGTGGTTGTTGGCCAGGATCCAGACCTCGTCATTGGTCTTGGCGTCCAGCGGGATCACGGCGCCACGGCCCATGCGCAGCAATTGTTGCATGGGGAGGATCGATCGTCCCAGCAAGACGGAGATCTCGACATTGACGGCGTTGACCTGGGTCACGAAGTAAGGCCCCTGAACTGACACTGCGACCGACCGGGTCGCCGCGTCCAAGATTGCAAGATTAGGGCCGTATGCTTGCGCTCCCGTTAAACGCTGAAAACACTGGACTTCCGAGCATGAGGCGCGATGACGCGCCCCCCGTGGGGTGGGCGGTTTCGACCGACTACGTGGATTACCCGGCAGCCGTTGCCGCCATGGAGGCCCGCGCCGCCGCCATCGCCGACGGGACGGCGGGCGAGCTCGTCTGGCTGCTGGAGCACCCTCCCCTTTACACCGCCGGCGTGTCCGCCAAGGCCACCGACCTGCTGGCGCCGGACCGCTTTCCGGTGTTCGAGAGCGGGCGCGGCGGCCAGTTCACCTATCACGGCCCCGGCCAGCGCGTGGCCTATGTGATGCTGGACCTGACAAAGCGCGGCCGCGACGTGCGCGCCTTCGTCGCGGCGCTGGAGGCCTGGATCATCGACGCCCTGGCCGCCTTCAACATCACTGGGGAGCTGCGCGACGGCCGGGTCGGCGTCTGGGTCGAGCGCAAGGGCGCGGGCTGGAGCCGCGAGGACAAGATCGCCGCCATCGGCGTGAAGCTGCGCCGCTGGGTCAGCTTCCACGGGATCAGCCTGAACGTGGAACCGGACCTCTCGCACTTCTCCGGCATCGTCCCGTGTGGTCAGACGGAACATGGCGTCACCAGCCTGGTGGACCTCGGCCTGCCCGTCGCCATGGACGAAGCCGACGCGGCGCTCCAGACCAGCTTTACGAAGGTGTTTGGACCGGTCGAGGACGCGGCGGCGCCGGTTTAGATCGAAATGGTCTTCAGCGGGTTCGGCCCATACCGGTTCGCGCCCTGCTCGCCCCCCATCACGCCCAGCTCGACCACCGCCCAGGCGATGACCAGGCAGAACATGAAGTCGAGGAAGTGCTCGGGCTGGGGCCAGACGGCGATGAAGGCCACCAGGATCAGCAGCGCCCACCAGCCCGACCGGCCGCGATCGTGCAGGCGCTTCGACAGCACGCAGGCGCCCGAGAACAGCAGGGCCGGATAGACGAGCCAGCCGGTCAGCCAGTGCAGAGTGTAGCCGGCGATCGCCTCATAGAGAACCGCCACGCCCAGCAGGACGGCCGCCGCGACCAGGAACGGCGTGCGCGCCAGCCGGCCGTTCGACGACAGGAACAGCTCCGCCCACTCGCTACGTTCGCTCATCTAGGCTCGACTCCGACTCGGCGTTCGATCTCGCCGGCAATCTAAGCGCAGCTTCAGGCGAACTCCACCAGCACCTCGTCGGCGGCGACGGGATCGCCGCCCTTGGCGTTGACGGCTTTCACCACCCCGTCGCGCTCGGCGCGGATGATGTTCTGCATCTTCATGGCCTCGAGCAC
>Ga0172372_10010836_pt1 | contig 11646 bp, 4 predicted proteins | sample LakKiv5m_2_FD_114544 | JGI IMG/M metagenome (GOLD analysis project Ga0172372, IMG submission 114544) | Freshwater microbial communities from Kabuno Bay, South-Kivu, Congo - kab_092012_9.5m | ecosystem: Environmental > Aquatic > Freshwater > Lake | place: Democratic Republic of the Congo... | reverse complement strand
GGTAAAAAACGGCACTACAAAACACCGTTTAAGTTGGTGGAAGAAGATTATAAAAAGATTCAGGGTTCCAATCTTAAGGACCAAGGGCTTAAGAATACTAGAAACCGAATCTATAAGTGGCTAGGCGAGCAAGAAGTCATCATCAAGCAACTTGAACGTTTTGATTTTGATGTATTCGAAGCAGAGTTCACCAAAGATGTGCGGCAGATCAAAACTAAATTTTCGCTTGAACAAGTGCAGCCTTTCTTTGAGAGCTATGTGAGCAAGTTGCGAGCACAGGAGCGCATCAAGACCGCAGAGTCATATCAATCGGCGCTTAACTCACTACTGCAGTATCGTCGGTATTTAAAATTTCAGGATATAACCCCTGATTTTTTATCGGCCTACGAAATCTGGATGATAGCTAAGAAGAAGTCGAAGACCACCGTGGGGGTATACCTACGTTCGCTAAGAACTATATATAATTTGGCAATGCAACGAGGTATCGTCAATTACGCGCAGTATCCTTTTAAGCAATATACCATTCCTGCTCCGCGCAAATCAAAGCGTGCATTTAAAGACGAGCAGATCAAAACGCTCTTTAATGCTAAGATGGATGATGAAGCATATGCACGCGCCCTTGACATCTGGCGATTCAGTTTTTTATGTAACGGCATCAATCTAAAGGACATTGCACTACTCAAGTGGGAGAACATCTCGGGCGACTATATGGAGTTCTATAGAAAGAAGACCGAGAATACTAAGCGCGAAAATGTATTACCTATTCGGGTACACTTGAATAAGCATGCGCAGGCCATCATTAAACGGTGGTGTAGTGCCTCAGGTGATGCTGAGCATTATTTGTTTCCCATCTTGGAGCCAGGGCTTAGTGTGCAAGAAATTGAAAACCGCATTGCTAACCTAACTCGAACCACTAATAAATACTTGAAGCGAATTGGTGAACAACTTTGTATTCCTATAAAGTTGACCACCTATACAGCACGCCACTCTTTTGCTACCAAGTTGAAGAATAGTGAAAAGGTGTCACTATCTTTTATTATGGAGTCACTCGGCCACTCGAGCATTAAGACCACCATGGATTACCTGGCGGGATTTGAAGATGATAGCATCCGCAAAAACCACGAGGTACTGATGGAGGGGTTGGAGTGATCAATTATAAATTTTAAACGGTCTGTTTTTTAGGGATACATACATCTTCTCAATTTATTGTAAATTAGGATGGGAGACAAAAAAAGACCTATTCGCTGTAATTGGATGACGTAACTTATGCTAGTTTTTAAGAAGTTTATGATTCATAGAAGAAGATGCGATTTGAAAAATTATTTATCAACCCAAAATATTATTTAGTTAGTATGAATTTCATAGATCTTTTTGCAGGCGCAGGTGGTATGTCGGAGGGCTTTATTAGAGAGGGTTTTCATCCTATAGCACATGTTGAAATGAGTAAAGAAGCTTGTGAAACTTTAAAAACTAGAATAGCTTATCACTATTTTAATTTAAAAAATCAAATTCATATTTATGAAGAGTATTTAAAGAATCTTATTTCGAAAGATGATCTATTATTAAAGGTTCCAATAAAAAAACTTGATTCCGTAATTCAATGTGAGATTTCGTCGAATACTGTTCATGATATCTTTAAAAAAATCGATAGCCTTCGACAGCGAAAAAAGATTGATGTTATTATTGGTGGTCCACCTTGTCAAGCTTACTCTGTTGCCGGCAGAAGTCGTGATCCGAATGGGATGAAAGGTGATCAGCGAAACTTCTTATTTAGGCACTATGGGGATTTTCTAGCATATTATAAGCCTAAGTTTTTTGTTTTTGAAAATGTATTAGGATTACTTTCTGCTGGGAATGCAAAATACTTTCAAGAAATGATGCTTTTATTTAAATCTCTAGGTTATTCTGTTGATTGTAAAGTAATAAATGCTGAAGATTGTGGCGTGTTACAGAAAAGAAGACGTGTCATCATCATTGGGAAAAGGGCTAAATTCAATTTTATTTTTCCTGAAATTAAAAAGGTGAAATTTTCAGGAAAAGTCAAGCGAGACCTCTTTAGTGACTTGCCCTTTTTAAGTCCAGGGGATCAATTAGATTTCTGTAATTATACGAAGCCTTCAAATTCATATCTGAGGGATTCATTCATCAGAGATTTTTCGAGTTTTGTTACGCAGCATACTTGTAGAATGAATAATATTCGAGATTTAGAAATATACGCTATTGTAATAAATAAGTGGTTGTTAGAAAGTAAAAGGTTAAAGTATTCTGAGTTGCCTAAGAGGCTAATAAAGCATAATAACTTAGATAGTTTCCTTGATCGTTATAAGGTTATAGATCCAAATGGCTTTTCTCATACAATTGTAGCGCATATTGCAAAAGATGGTCATTATTATATTTACCCTGATGCTAAGCAGATAAGATCAATATCTGTAAGAGAAGCAGCAAGGCTTCAGTCTTTCCCTGATAACTATTATTTTGAGGGTGGTAGAACTGCTGCTTATAAGCAAATTGGAAACGCAGTTCCGCCATTAATGGCACAAGCGATAGCAAAGAATTTGAAAAAATTATAAAATTTTAAATAAGAATAATCTAGAAGAATAAATAAAAAGTTTGTAATTCCATTTAAACGAATACATAGATACTAAATCATATTTTATGTTAGATGATAAATATATTAAAGGAGAGGCTCAGCGTTTATTTCCAGATTTAATTAATACAAAGATTACTTTTAACAACCAATTGAATGTAAATTATTTTGAAACCTTACTTCTGCCTTTTTTAATTTTTCAAAATACTGTGGATCAAAACCATAGGCTTATAGGATTATATATGCCTGATAGTACCTCATCTAATCACATGGTACCTTTTTTTGTCATTTTAGCCCAATATCGAAAGGCGTTAAATAGTATTATGAGCTCAAGTACTTTTAAGAGCGAATCATTTGAACTAAATCATCGACAGGTTAGAATCAATGGGAGTATTTGTAGTGTTACTTCAGTCGATTTCGTTAATCGTCAGCTTGTAATTCATTCAGCAAGTGGGTATGAATCGACTATTTCTTTTATGGAATCATATAAAGTAAGCTGGGATTACAGAAATTCGCATGATATAAGGGATAAAATTGAATCATTTGAAAAACTTGATCGAGCAAATACTGGAAATATTTTTAATTTTCCTCTTACTCCAAACCAGACTGATTATGAGGGGGTGATTATTTTCACGAACATAATAAAGTTTGAGCAACTTTTGAATAATGTGAAAATATCTGGAAGTGATTTAAAAGACTATTTAAATATTAAGAAGGCTGTATTCTCTTCTGATCAAAAAATAACATTTGTATCACTTTCGCATAAAAAGACTCTAAGAAAGCCTGTTTCTGTGGTAATAGCTCGTCTAGATGCTTTTCGCAGCTATGAGAATATACTAGCAGCAGCAGGTGGAAGCTTGAATCATATTAAAACTATCATTATTGATGATTTCTCAAATCTTATAAATAGATGGGATAGAAAGCATGCACTACACGATGAATTAAATTGGCTAAATGAAAATTATTTCCAGAAGTTGATGCGCAAGGAGTTGAAGGATATATATTTAATTTCTGAGGCATATAGGCTTGATATCAATGACATTTTGTTAGCCCAAAAAATTAATTACAGGCCGTGGTTAATGCTACCACTAGAGCAAAAAAAATTTACCCAGTTTAACCCCTTTATTACAGTAACTAGAGGAGGTGATTGGAAATTTGAAGAAATTTTGGAAAAGTTTTTTCAAATAATATCTCGCTGGAAGGAATTAGCTCAAACGAATTTTTGTAATGGGGAGATCCTAAATATTATATATTTAATTTATGGTTTAAGAAAACGAATAAATACATTTTTTAATTTACCAAATTTCATTCAAGATGTATACAGTCTTTTAGCAAATTTAAAAAATTTTAGAGAAAAGTGGTTTTTCAATGGAAGTGACTTTAATACAATAAATGATACTGAAAGCTTCCTCAATTTCTTTTTTATTAATGAAAATCAAAATAACTATAAATTAGATTGCATCATCAATTTTATACGCAAATATAATTTTAGCGGTGTTTTTATAATTGTTGGAGACAATGGTAATGCCTATGATATAAATTGGGGTATTAAATTCATGAAGGAACAGTTTCCTCACAGTGAATTTTTATACTACACTAGTGAAGAATATTTGCGATCTTCAACAACAGGACGTGAATTACCTAAATCAATCTTTTATCTTAATGCAGATCATCTTCTTATTGGAAAGGCATTTTCACAAGTTAATTCCGAAAATCAAATTTTTGTTTTAAGCGATAGGGCCTTTCAGTTCTGCAGTTACTTTTCAAAAAAATATCTCAGGAATCAGTTTGAAATTGGGAGTGATGTCGATCGATACAATCTCTTAAACTTAGTACCACCAGTAGATACTGGTGAAAACTTAGGTGATGGCTTATTACAACTGGAAATATATGAATCTGAAGTTATCGATTTGAAAAAAGAGCAGTTTGTATTTGTGGTGGAAAGTGATCTTCAAGACATGTTCAAACAAGTTATCGAAAATCAACACGGTACTCAGCACAATACATTAGAGAGTTATTTTCTTTTTTTTAGTGATGGATCAGTTTTGCCGATGCGCGGAAATCGTAGTATTTTTTGTTATGAGGATGATACAAAAGACGAAGGTGATTTGGATGATTTAAGAAAAGCTGTCGAGGATTTAGAAATTAATGATCAATTGATTCTTCCTAAACAAGAGATCGATATTAAAGATCTAATAAACCAAGCTCTTAGAAAAAACGATAATTTTATGAAAATGTTAGACGTTGATCAAGAGTGGAGGGAATTAATAAAAAATTATATACTTCAACATCGATGGACCATATCATTCTTTAGAGAAAAATTAAGGGAAAACGGATTTATAATTGATACTGATCTATCTGTGCAAGAGTGGATTGAATCTGAACGTAGACGACCACAGCATTTTACTGAATTACTTTTCGCTTTAAGCTGGCTTAATGTTATCAAATCAGAACGTATTAGCTTATATAATAAGTGTAATTTAGAGCTTAAATCACAGCAAATTAAATTTTTTAGAATTGCAATTAAGAAGTTAGTTGCTAAATTGAACGGGATCTATTTACCTAGTAGTGATATTTATACTGATGATTTACTGAATGAATTTTTAAATCTAATCGATATTAAAACTATTATTGGGATCAATAAAATTTAGTTATGCCCCTGAGCCCCTCATCTTTAAATGGTTACCAATTTAATTCGAAAGCTGAAGAAAAGATTTATGATGCCGCTTTTGTGAGCGGGTATTTTAATAATACCGATAGGTATTTTTTCCATTCTTTAAAAATGGTTAAAACTGGTAATAAGAAGCAAAAAGCTGAAATTGATTTTGTTTATCTTGATAAGGATTGTATACTTTTTTTTGAGGTAAAGGGAGGTGAGGTTAAGTTTGATTCAGCGCATAATGATTGGTATGTTCTTGGAGGAACTGAGCGGGGTGATCCATTTGAACAGGCGTATAAAGGTCTTTTCAATACAAGAGATAAATTACTTCCAGACTTATTCAAAAATCTATCTGTAACAAGTCGACTTGCTTTTGGTATTGGTGTTTTGTTTCCTGAATCATGTAGGCCAGATGAATTTAGAAAAGAAACTGTTGGACAAATGGAATTAGATCCAGAATTAATCTTTGATTATAATGATTTTAAAAATAATCGATTAATTCTGTTTATAGAAAATACAAAAAAATTTTGGTCTAAACACCTACAATATATTAATCGTCCTGGAATCAGTAGCCGGGAAATGAGTGCGATTAGTAAATTCTTTAGACAAGATCTGCATTTTCGTTTGCCTGTTTCTGATCTTTTAAAAAAGTCAAATTCTGAGCTTGACCGACTTACAGGAATGCAAATGTTTATTCTAGATAATTTGCAATATAATCCCGGAAGAGGTGGAATAATTTTAGGCGGGCCTGGAACAGGAAAAACAATATTAGCACTAGAGCTTCTGCGAAAAAAAATATCTGAAAATAAGCGAGTTCTCCTAGTTTGTTATAATATCACACTTGCAGAATTTCTCAAGAAGAAATGCGCAGATATATTTAACTCTAATTATTTTGATGTTTATCATATACACAGTTTATATAATAAATATATATGTGGCACAAAATCGTTTAATCAGTTGAGTGAGTTAATAGATAATAACGTTTTATGGAATCAGACATTTCCACTAGAATTTTCACGCTATTTTGATACCTCACTAAAAGAAAAATATGATTATATTATTATTGACGAGGGGCAGGATATTTTAAATGAATACCATGTAGATGCGTTATCAAACCTTCTCAAAGGCGGATTTGAGTCCGGCAATTGGGCAGTATTTATGGATAAAGATTTTCAAAATATTTATAATGACTCCGTAGAAGAATATTTTGAATATTTTAGAGAAGTCTATCCAAGCTTTGTCATGCTTTTATATTTAAATTGTAGAAATACTTTATCATCTATAAAACGAGCATCTGAACAAACTGGTTTACCAATGATGCAATGTTTAAGGGTGGATCAAAACTGGAAAAGCGAAATACGGCAATATGAGACTGAATTAGATTTGCGTAATAAAATTAATGATGCAGTTAGTAATTTGGAAAAATCCGGTGTGGCTAGAAAATATATCACTATTTTGTGCTTTACAAAAGAACAGATCAACTCATTCATAGCTGCAAATCCTAAAAAATATGTTGAGGGGGCATTTGAAGTTGAAGGCTTTATTAATATTTCAACAATACACTCATATAAAGGACTCGAAAATGAATTTATCATTATTTGCGGGCCACGAGAATATATTCCAGAAGATAAAAAACAAATGTCATTAATATATATTGCCAATACTAGGGCTACATCACAAAGTATTTTTTTTATTAATAGTCGCTTTGTACATGTTATAGTTGACAGAATTAACTCTAGTCTTTAAAAACAATAATTTATGGTTCGAAATGAAATTTTAAGACAGGTGACAAAAATACTCCATGGTCCAATTGATGGGCCATGTGAAAAGCTAGAAAAAAATCCACTCGATTTTTACTCAACGGGAATTTTATTTCCGCAGTCGGAAACTTTGGATGTTGAAGACCAAACTGATAGTGAAGCTGCTACTGAATTTAGTACGAAAACTCAAGATTTTGATACACATTCTAATAGTGGTCGCAGGCAGTCAATGGAGGCAGATGAACAAGAGAGCAATGTGGGTTTAGAGTTTACCACAAAATTTCGTCCTTCTGCTGCGGGTATTTCTGTGCTTGTTGAGACCTCCACTGAATTACAAATAACAATACGCTTTGCAGCCTATGAAAAGAAAATTAAAGAAAATGTGGTTCTAGAAAAAGGTAATTCAAAGTCACAAAAGCGACACTATTTCGAGCGACAGCCTCATGAGTTCGCTTTCAGATTTGTCAATAATAATCTTGATGCTTCGGGGTTGGATTTTAGAGCCAGCGAAAATAGTGTTTGGATTGATCTACGAAAGGATGTACAATTAAATATAACTACTAGACCATATCAAATTAAAAACAATCTTGTTATAAGAACCATCACACTAATTAATAAAAATAGTGCCGTAGGGTTCAGTGAGCAAAAGAGGGCTGAATATTGTATTTTTCAGCCTGAGATAAATATTCACACCCCATTTTATTTTTATCCTTTTGAAGATAATTCAGATATGAGTCTTCTTACTGACGAGGATTTAGGTCTTAAATTATTATATAGAAATTATAAGAGCTATGCTCAAGGTCATGGAATATCAGTAAATTGGAATACAGAAAATAAGTATATAAAAGAAGTATATACACAAGTATTGCCCACCGAATATGTTAATGGAGTTGATCTTAATCCTCCTATTTTCAAAGATAGCGATGTGCTTTTCATGAAACGACTTAGTGGTAAATCACTTAATGATACTATTAATTGGGATGATCTTCATAATGAGTTATTACAATTTGTAGGGTTATATAAGGGGTGGATAGATAATGAATTTGAAATTGTAGATGAGAGTATATCCAATGTTAATTTGAGAGATAAAGCAAAAAGTAATTTGCAGCAGTGCCTTAAGTTATATAGCCGTATGTGCAATGGTATTCATATTTTAAATCAAAATATTGATGCGCGTAAGGCCTTTGAGGACGCAAACAGAGCAATGTTTATGCAAAGGGTGATGGCCGACTTTGGTAGTCATCGTAGGAATGCAGATCGTGTTCAGCATAATAATGATAAATATGATGACCAGCTTCCAGACTATAAAAAAATTCCTTTTAATGCTTCTTCGGGCAAAATTTGGAGCCAAGGGAGGCTAAGTATTGAATCAAATAATTATGATCCTTCTGGTAGTTTAGCGAGGTGGAGACCATTTCAATTAGCTTTCTTATTATCGCAAATTAATGGAATTGTTGACCCACAATCCGAAGATCGTGATACTGTCGATCTTATTTGGTTCCCTACTGGAGGTGGAAAAACGGAGGCATATCTTGGACTGACGGCATTTACTATTTTTTATCGCAGACTCAGAGCAAAAAAAGTCCATCAAGACCCTGATAAGGGTGCAGGAGTTTCAGTTCTTATGAGATATACATTGAGGCTTTTAAATAAACAGCAGTTTGAGCGGGCTACTATTTTGATATGTGCATGTGATCTCATTCGTAGAAGCGATACAGAAAGTTATGGGTTAGTTCGCATTTCTAATGGAATTTGGATGGGTAGCTCAATGACTCCAAATTATGAGAAAACTCAGGTCAATGACTATAGTGCTTATATCAGGAGTATTAACAACGGTAAAATCCCCAGCACTGCCGAAAGTTCACCCCCTATACTTTCCTGTCCGTGTTGTGGAAACAGATTAATTCGTGAGTTTAGGAATAAAGCGCCATATGGTAGATGGGGTTATTTTCAATTGCAAGATTCTAGAAACCGAGCAACTGGGAGATTTTTAATTGGATGCACAAATACAAGGTGTGATTTTCATGCTACTGCTAAAAACTATGCTACCAACCAGAACTATACTTTACCTGTTTTCGAAGTCGATGAAACTATATATTTAGAGAGACCTTCCTTGCTTTTTTCAACAGTAGATAAATTTGTACAGCTTGCATGGAATTCGAGGGCTTTTAATTTATTCAATTTTGAATATACTGACAATGTTCTTACTCGAAAATATCCCTCTCCGGATCTTATCATTCAAGACGAGTTGCATTTAATTAGCTCAGCCTTGGGTACTATTTATGGTGTTTACGAGATTGCAATAGACAAATTGTGCACAGAATCGGGCGGTTCTATTGCAAAAGTGGTGGGTGCTACTGCTACGGTAAGAAATGCATCCGAACAATGTAAGCGTTTATATGGGAGAAAGCATTTTCTACAATTCCCTCCACCAGCCACTGATGCTGATAATTCTTTTTATTCTGTAAAAATTAAAAATCTTGATGCCAAGAGTCGACTATATGTAGGATTTATGCCATCTGGTGTAACTACTAGTACTGCAATAATTAGACTCTCTGCTGTACTTTTGGATCGTTTGCCTACTCTCAAATATAGTAACGAAGAACTTGATTATTACTATACTTTGGTAGTTTATTTTAATTCCTTGAAAGAACTAGGAAGATATCGTACATTTTTGACAGATGATATCGTAGCATATAGGATGTTGCTTGCAAAATTCTTCCAAACATTTCAAAAGCCCTTTAACCATAGCTCGCTTTGTGAACTTTCTAGTGTTATGACGGCAGATGAAATTACAAGTGGACTAGATAGATTAGAAAAGACAACATTGACTAAAGGAATGGATTCTGCAAGCCCCCTTTTAAAAAATCTTTTTGACGCTGGTATTCGAACATATTCTGACCTATTAACAGCTAAAGGTGCAACAGTTTGGAGCAGGTTTATCAATTTAAATTACTTCACATCTCTTGGTCTTAATTTTACTGGGGATAGTAAAACTGACTACCAAAGTTTTTTGAATGAGGTAAGGCGATTAAATTTCTCGTCACAAGAGCCTATACAAATCGCGCCGGCAACAAATATGATATCTGTTGGTGTTGATATTCCTAGGATCAATACAATGATTATAAACGGCCAACCTAAAACTACTGCTGAATATATTCAAGCCAGCTCTCGTGTAGGACGTGTTGTGCCTGGAATTGTTTTTACTTATTTGACTCCTACCAAAAACAGAGATAGGTCCCATTATGAACAATTCAAGACATTTCATCAGTCATATTATTATTTTGTTGAATCTAGTTCAGTTACTCCTTTTTCTCAACCAGCACTAGAAAAAGTTTTACCCACAGTACTTATATCGCTGACCAGAAGTTTATATTTAGGTGGCGTTGGTGGTACTTTTCAGCCTTCTAACCCTAAATATTTGCAGTTTATAGATCAAGTATTTAGCGATATTAGCAGTAGAGTCCTAGCTATTCATGGCGCACAGGCCAATCAAATTCAGCTTTCTCTTGATGCTATAAAAAATAGTTTTATTGAAATGATTTCGAGACACCAAAATCGTAAACTTGCTGACTATATCGATTTCATGGAGTATGATAACACATTGGGTAAATTTGTTACCAAGCTAAAAAATCCTAACTCCCTTTATAATGCACCTGCTCAGTTTGTTGATGACTTACTTAAAGATCATATACCTACTATGCAAACACTAAGAAATGTTGAATCTTCTTCAAAAGTTAGAATAAAATAGACTTAAAATGAGTTACGAAATACGTAGATCCCAAATAATACATACTTGGCCTGCTGGCTCAATAATTGATTTCCCAGACCTATCTTTAATAATGTTATGCCACGACGACAGTTCAACAGATTGGGGAAAATCTGAAGAGCCTAATAAAAGGCACATTATTTTTGATAATAGACTTGGTGAGGCATTTAAAGTTGACCATTTTGTTACACCTCCAGTTCAAGACGGAGTAAATAATCTTTCAGCCTTTGGAATTAGATTTCCAGCCTCGCAGTATTGCCCCAAATGTGGCTTGATTCATACAATTAAGCGCTCCATGGGTAATCAAATAATTAATGGAAAAACATTAGATCAAGGAATGAGACCATTTACGTGTTCTAGGTGTACAAATCATCTAACAGCTAATGGCCCAAAGCTAGTACCTATGAGATTTGTTATTGCAACTGAAGAAGGTTTTTTGGGAGACTTTCCTTGGGACTGGTTCGTACACAAGGGTTGTGAAAATGAACGCGAAAAAGGACATCTTTTATTTTATAAAACAGAGGGTGGATCTGCTGGTTTAAGTGATATATCAATCGAAAGTCGTCGGCAACAAAATGATGAATTTGTAGCACGTAGAGATCTTGGGAAAATATTTGACCAGGAGATCTTTTTAGAGCCAGATTCGTTTGGTTATCATTATTTAGACTATGTTAAAGGCTATTTACCGAAGCCATGGAAGGGGTGGCATAATGATAATACGTATATCACCGAATTAGTTAGTGATATTCCATCTGCTGGTAATTTATATGATGATGATCAGTTATCAAACAAGACTAGGCGTAAATTTCCAAGAACTTTGCAACGTGGGGCAGGTAATGTTATATTTCCCATTGTTTATAGTGGAATTCTT
>Ga0172372_10010833_pt1 | contig 11647 bp, 5 predicted proteins | sample LakKiv5m_2_FD_114544 | JGI IMG/M metagenome (GOLD analysis project Ga0172372, IMG submission 114544) | Freshwater microbial communities from Kabuno Bay, South-Kivu, Congo - kab_092012_9.5m | ecosystem: Environmental > Aquatic > Freshwater > Lake | place: Democratic Republic of the Congo... | reverse complement strand
TGCCGGGTGCGGAATCAAATCGCGCTGCTTCTGGTGGCGTGTGCCCGCTGGCGGGCTGCGCATGGCGTTCGGGGGCGCGCTCGCTCCGGGGCGCGCGCGCGCCCGGCGGGGCGTGTTGCCACAGCTGCTGCAGGTCGGATGTGCCGATGCCGATGTGTTGCGCCAGTTCGCCCAGCAGCTGGCGCCGGAGTGCGCCGTCGGGCAGGGCGCTCCAGAGCGGGCGGGCCTGGCTGGCCAGGCGGGCCCGGCCTTCGGCGGTGCTCAGGTCGCAGTCGGCGCTGGCCGCGTCCACCAGAAAGCGCGAGAGCGGCACGGCCTGCTTGACGGCGTTGGCAAACGCCTCGGTGCCGTGTTCGCGTATGTAGCTGTCCGGGTCGTGCTCAGACGGCAGAAAGAGAAACTTCACGCTGCGCGTGTCGGTGGCCAGGGGCAGGGCGGCGTCGAGTGCCTTGCGCGCGGCGCGGCGGCCCGCGGCGTCACCGTCAAAGCTGAACACCACCGCATCGGTGAAGCGGAACAGCTTGTGCACGTGGTCGGGCGTGCAGGCGGTGCCCAGCGTGGCCACCGCGTTGGCAAAGCCCAGCTGCGCCAGTGCGACCACGTCCATGTAGCCCTCGGTCACCAGGGCGTAGCCATGCTGGCGGATGGCGGTGCGGGCCTCGAACAGACCGTAGAGCTCGCGGCCCTTGCTGAACACGGGGGTTTCGGGCGAGTTCAGGTACTTGGGTTCGCCCTTGTCCAGCACGCGGCCACCGAAGCCGATGTATTCACCCTTGACGTTGCGGATCGGGAACATGATCCGGTCGCGGAAGCGGTCGTAGCGTTTGGCTTCGCCGTCCTGACCTTTCTCATCTTCGTGCACGATCACCAGACCCGACTCGGACAGCAGCGGATCGGCATAGTCGGCGAACACGCTGGCCAGGCTGCGCCAGCCTTCGGGCGCATAACCCAGGCCGAAGGTCTTGGCGATTTCGCCCGACAGGCCGCGGCCCTTGAGGTAATCGATGGCCCGTGGTGAGCCTTTGAGGTGCTTGATGTAGGCGTGGGCGGCTTTTTCGAGCACGTCGTTCAGCGTGGTCTGCTTCTGGCGCTGCTGAGCGGCACGTTCGCGGTCCTGGGGCGACACGTCGTCTTCGGGCACCTGCAGGCCGACTTGCTGCGCCAGGTCCTTCACGGCCTCGACGAAGTTCATGCCGGCGTGTTCCATCAGGAAACCGATGGCGTTGCCGTTGGCGCCGCAACCGAAGCAGTGGTAGAACTGCTTGGTCGGGCTGACGCTGAACGACGGCGATTTTTCGCCGTGGAACGGGCACAGCCCCATGAAATTGGCCCCGCCTTTTTTCAGCTGGACATAGCGACCCACCACGTCGACCACATCGACGCGGTTGAGCAGTTCCTGGATGAAAGACTGGGGGATCGACACCTGCCTATTCTCGCCCACGCCCCAATGCCACACCGGAGACAACCGTGACCAGCATCTTTGACCAGGACATGCCTCGCAACGAGGCGAACTTCGCGCCCATCTCGCCCCTGTCGTTCATCGAACGCACGGCCGAGGTCTACCCCGACCGGCTGGCCATCGTGCACGGCGACCTGCGCCAGACCTGGACCCAGACCTATGCCCGCAGCCGCCAGCTGGCCAGCGCCTTGCAGCGCGCCGGCATCGGCAAGAACGACACCGTGGCGGTGATGTTGCCCAACACGCCGCCCATGGTGGAGGCGCACTTTGGCGTGCCCATGGCTGGCGCGGTGCTCAACGCGCTGAACACCCGGCTCGATCCCGAGGCCATCGCCTTCATGCTCGACCACGGGGAAGCCAAGGCGGTGATCGTGGACCCCGAGTTCGCCGGCACCATGGCCAAGGCCATCGCCTTGCGCCAGGGCACAAGCCCGCTGCTGGTGATCGATGTGCAGGATGCGTTGTTCACCGGCGAGGCCCGCCCCATCGGCAGCACCACCTACGAGGCCTTCATCGCCGGCGGCGACCCGGCCTTCGCCTGGCAACTGCCGGGTGACGAGTGGGACGCCATCGCGCTTAACTACACCAGCGGCACCACCGGCAACCCCAAGGGCGTGGTCTACCACCACCGCGGCGCGGCCATGAACGCGATCAGCAACATCCTCGAATGGGACATGCCCAAGCACGCGGTCTATCTCTGGACGCTGCCGATGTTCCATTGCAATGGCTGGTGCTTTCCCTGGACGGTGGCCGCGCGCGCGGGCGTCAACGTGTGCCTGCGCCGCGTTGAAGCCCAGACCATCTTTGACCTGATGCGCGAACACGGCGTGACGCACTACTGCGGCGCGCCCATCGTGCAGGGCCTGCTGGTGAATGCGCCCGCTGCGATGAAGGCAGGCATTCCGGCTGGCGTCAAGGCCATGGTGGCGGGGGCCGCACCGCCGGCCTCGATGATCGAAGGCATGGAGCAGATGGGCTTCGATCTGACCCATGTGTACGGTCTGACCGAGGTGTATGGACCGGCCACGGTTTGCGCAAAGCACGACGCCTGGAACGACCTGGACATCGGCGAGCGCGCGCGCCTGAACGCGCGCCAGGGCGTGCGCTACCACCTGCAGCGCGAAGTGCGCGTGCTCAACCCCGAGACGATGCAACCGGTGCCGCTGGACGGCGAGACCATGGGCGAGATCATGTTCAAGGGCAACATCGCCATGAAGGGCTACCTCAAGAACCCCAAGGCGACGCAGGAGGCCTTTGCTGGCGGCTGGTTCCACAGCGGCGATCTGGCCGTGCAGTACGCCGACGGCTACTTCAAGATCAAGGACCGCAGCAAGGACATCATCATCTCGGGCGGCGAGAACATCTCGTCGATCGAGGTCGAGGACGTGCTCTACCGCCACCCCGACGTGCTGGCCGCCGCCGTGGTGGCCCGCCCGGACCCGAAGTGGGGCGAGACGCCCTGCGCCTTCGTCGAGCTCAAGTTCGGCGTCTACACCACGCCCGAGGACATCGTGAAGCACTGCAAGCAGCACCTGGCCGGCTTCAAGGTGCCGCGCTACGTGGTGTTTGGCGAACTGCCCAAGACCAGCACCGGCAAGATCCAGAAGTTCGAGCTGCGCAAGCGGGCGGGATCTGCGTCGGCGATAGACGTCTAGAACACTGGCCCACCCCTGCGCCGCACCTGCGGTGCGTCACCCCCTCAAGGGGGCAACGCAAGCGGCCCGGCCCAGCCGGTTCCGCCGCGTTCTGGCCCGTTCAGATCGCGCGGGACACGTGCACTCAGTCACCCGCCACGACACCCTCGCGCCGCGGGTCGGCGCCGCCCAGCCAGCGGCCGTCCGTTGCCCGTTGCAGCGCCTGCAAGCCGCTGGTCATGGCGGCTTCGTTGACCGTGTGGCCCCGGTCGCGCAGTGCCTGCACGGTGGCCGGGTCGAAGCGCTTTTCTTCCAGCATCACCGGGCCACCCAGGGTGCCGAAGTTGGGCAGGTCGATGGCCGCCTGCGGGTTCAGGCCCCCCTGCAGCGTGGCCAGCAGCGTCTTGGCGGTGAAGTGGATGATCAGCGCGCCGCCCGGGCTGCCGGCGCTCATCAGCAGCTGGCCGCTGTCCCGGTCGAACACCAGCGTGGGGGACATGGACGAGCGCGGGCGCTTGCCGGGCTCCACCCGGTTGGCAATGGGCTGGCCCTGCGCGTCGGCGGGCGCAAAGCTGAAGTCGGTGAGCTGGTTGTTGAGCAGGAAGCCGCCCGCGCGGCCCTGGCCGGTGTTGACCATCAACCGTGCGCCAAAACCGGCCTCGATGGTGGTGGTCATGGCCAGCGCGTTGCCGAAGCGGTCCACGATGCTGATGTGGCTGGTGCCGTATTCAGGCTGGTCGGGCATGGGTGCATGGGCCAGCGTCGCGCCGCCCGGCCGGCCGGGGCCGACCTGCGGCATGCGGGCCGGGGTGATGAGGCGCGCCCGTTCGTCGAGGTAGCGTGCGTCGAGCAGGCTGTTCCAGCGCCCGGCCGGTGCGGCCACGAAGTCCGGGTCGGCCAGGTACTGTGCCCGGTCGGCAAACGCCAGGCGCGAGGCCTCCAGGTAGGTGTGCAGCCAGTCGGCGCCCGGTTTGCCGTTCAGCGGCGTGCTGCCCTGCGGGGTGCGGGCGAGCAGGCCCATGATCTGGCCGACGGCCACGGCGCCCGAACTCGGGGGTGGGAAGCCGCAGATGCGCAGCATGCGCTGTACGACCGGGTGGTCGAAACACAGTGCTTCGCGTTCCTTCGGCTGGTAGGCCTTCAGGTCATCGGCCGACAGTGTGCCCGGCATGACCGGGTGTTGCTGCACCTTGGTGACCACCGCTCGGGCCACCGGTCCTTCGTGCAGCGCGCGCGGGCCTTGCGCGGCGATCTCCCGCAGCACCGCCGCCAGCTCGGGGTTCTTCAGCACATGGCCCACGGGGTGGGGCGTGCCGTCGGCGCGGTAGAAATAGGCCGCCGCGACCGGGTCGGCCTTGAGGGCGGTCTCGGTGGCCAGCAGGCTGTTCAGGCGCGGACTGACGGCAAAACCCTGCTCGGCCCGTTCGATGGCGGGATCGAACAGGCGCGCCCACGGCAGCTTGCCGTGCTGGCGGTGCGCCTGCGCGAGCATGGCCACGGCACCCGGCACGCCGACCGAACGGCCGGAGGTCACGGCCTGCATGAATGGCAGGGGTTTGCCGTCGGCATCCAGAAACATCTGCGGCCTGGCGCCGGCCGGTGCGGTTTCGCGGCCATCGAATGCTTGCACGCGGCGGCCGTCGAAATGCAGCAGGAAGGCCCCGCCGCCGATGCCGCTGGACTGCGGCTCCACCAGGGTCAGCACCATCTGCACGGCGATGGCGGCGTCCACGGCGCTGCCGCCCGCACGCAGAATGCGCTGCCCCGCTTCGGCGGCCAGCGGGTTGGCGGCGGCCACCGCCTGCTGCTCAAAGGCCCACCCGGGCTTGGCCTGCAGGCCGGTGGCGGCTTCGGGCTGTGCCGGTGACGGTGCCACGCCGGTGGACCGGAGCGTGCCCGTCGGGCCGGCACAGGCCACCATGGTGGCGCAGGTCAGTGCGATCAGGGCGCTGCGAACCCGGGATTGTGTGCAATGTGTCATGTTGATCGCATTAAGTTGGGGTTGCGGTGCAGGGCTTGCCCGGCGTCAAGGGCATACGCTGCTGGCTGCGATACGCTGACCATAACGACAAGCCCGCCACGACACAAGGACCAGCCCAGATGACCCGCGAGCCCATGACCGCCAGCGCCCTCAATGCCTATGCCTTGTTGCTCCACGGACAGGTGCACAACCTGCCGCAACTCATGCAGGCCATCGAACTGCAACACCGCCAGCCCATCGTCAACCTGCGCGAGGCACTGCTGCAACTGCGTATCCTGGACGAGCCTCTCGTGCAGGCCCTGCAGGCCGAAGACCCCGACCTGCTGCGTTCACGTTCGCCCGAGCTCGTCACCCGGCTGCTGCTGACCGACGACGAACTCCAGCGCGCCCTGGCGCGGGTGGCGGGCGTGGTGGAAATCGAAGTGCTGGGCTTCGAACTGGCGCACGATGCCTTCGACATCCTGCCGCTGCGGCAAGCCCATGCGCACGGTGTCGTACCGCTGGGCATGGCCAACGAGCAGTTTTTCGTGGCCTCGAGTGCCCCCACCAGCCTGGAACTGCAGCACCGTTTGTGCACCGTGACGGGCCACACCGTCGCACTGGTCTGGGCCAGTCGCGAAGCCATCGAGCGGCGGCTCGAAGTGCAGGACCGCCTGGCTCAGGCCGGACATGGCCAGAACCCGCAGGCCGTGGTGGCCGAAGTGCGGCGGCAACTGCTGCCCGCCCAGCCCGTCGGCCCGGAGCACCATCAGACCGATGAACTCCAGGACCTGGTCATGCAGGCCCTGGTGGAAGTGGGTACCGGCGCTGAGGCCGAGCAGATGGCCTCGGCCGCCGAATCGGCCGGCATGGTGCGGCTGGTCAACCAGATGATTTCGCAAGCGCGCCAGCAGCACGCATCGGACATCCACATCGAAACCAACCCCGGCGAAGCGCTCACGGCCATCCGTTTTCGCCGCGACGGCGATCTGGAACCCTACCTGTGGCTGCCGGCCAAGCTGCGCGGGCCGCTGGTTTCGCGCATCAAGATCATGGCCCGGCTGGACATTGCCGAGCGCCGCCGCCCGCAGGACGGCAAGATCGACTTTGCCGAATTTGGCGGCCAGCCGCTGGAACTGCGCGTGGCCATCATGCCCACCCACGACGGACTGGAAGACGTGGTGCTACGCCTGCTCGAATCGGCCAAGCCGCTGCCCCTGTCCCGCCTGGGCCTGCAACCGCGCGATCTGGACACCATCGCGGGCTTTTCGCAACGCAGTTTTGGCCTGGTGCTGGCGGCCGGCCCCACCGGATCGGGCAAGACCACCACGCTGCACTCCCTGCTGGCCGAGGTGAACAAGGCAGACAAGAAGATCTGGACCGCCGAAGATCCGATCGAGATCACCCAGCCCGGCCTGCGCCAGGTGCAGATGAACCCCAAGATCGGTCTGACCTTTGCCAGCGCCATGCGTGGCTTCCTGCGGGCCGACCCGGACATCATCATGATCGGCGAGATCCGCGACGCCGAGACCGCGAAGATCGCCATCGAAGCCTCGCTCACCGGGCACCTGGTGCTCTCGACCCTGCACACCAACAACGCCAGCGAAAGCGTGGTGCGCCTGCTCGATCTGGGCATGGACCCGATGAACTTTGCCGACTCGTTGCTCGGCATCGTGGCCCAGCGCCTGGTGCGTGCCCTGTGCACCCATTGCGCGCACGAGCGGCCGCTGAGCTCGGACGACTGGCAGACGCTGGTGCAGGAGTACAGCGAAGGCAGCGAGCTGAGCCTGCCGCAAGCCAGCGCCCGGTTGCTGCAGGCGGCCGGTGTGTCATCCCCTGGCGAAGTGCGCACGCGTCACGCTGTGGGCTGCGAACACTGTGCCGGCAAAGGCTACAAGGGCCGCCTGGGCATCTATGAAATCCTGCAGAACAGTCGATGCGTGCGCGCGCTGATCCAGACCCAGGCCCGCCCTTCTGAAATTTTTGATCGCGCCGTGGCCGAAGGCATGCGCAGCCTGCGACACGATGCCCTGGAGAAGGTGGTGCAGGGGCTGATCGACCTGAAGCAGGCGAGGGAGGCGTACCGGTGATGGGGATCAGCCGATTTGCGCTTGGTATGCCCATTGGGGCATGTCAAGGAAGCAGACCATTGCTCCGAAACAGCCCACGTAAGGAGCGTCGCACCAACGAGGGTTTCTACTGCCGCGTAGTAAGCAGCAATCACACCTCCGACACTGAAGAGCACGCCAACAACCAACAGACCATAGCCATGTGAGTCCCGCATGTTCACGAATCAAAACGCACCCGGACGAGGGCGTAGTGTCGCGGTGACCTTGTCCCAGATGCCCTGGGCTTCTGCATCGGTCAGTGTGGCTTTTGTGAGTGGGGCATTCAGACCCAATCGGTCTTTTTGCTCCATGGAGAGTTCGGGCACCGGAATCCGGTCGCCGTTATAGAGCGCCAACTTCAAGAAGGGTTGATCAGGTTTCTCACCCGACTCGTTGCCATGCAAAACAAAGCGGGTACCTCTGACGTCGTCTTGATAGGGCGTGTTGGTGAACAACCATTCTTCATAGGGTTCGCCATGGATATCGCGCTTGGCTTTACGAAGGGTTTTTACCCCAGCACGGGCCATGCCCTTCTCCAACTCAGAGGCGCGTTGGAACAAGGTCGACATGGCACCGATGGTTCCATCGTGCGTGAGACCGAACCAGACATCTGGCGCATCGCGCAAGTGATACACGGCTCCGGTATCTTGTCCTTCCCTGGATGCGCCTGCCACAAATCCGTTGGGAATACACAGGCCAGGTGTTGACGGGATTTCAGTATCTTTGCGACCGCTGATGCGCTCGTAGACCTTCAACAGGTGGGCAAGTTTTTCTGGGGTGTCGTTGATCAATTGTTTGGCAATGGAATCGTTCGCATCTTCTGGGAATGTATTGTCCATCGAATCGATTTGCGCCTTTATCTCGAAACCTGACGTCCACCCTAGGACTTCCAGCGTGCGCCCCAACCTACCCTCTTCAACTCTACGGGCACGATCTACTACTACACCGACGTGTGGAGGTAGCAGTGAGTTCTTGGCGCGGACAAAGGGTGCATCCTTCAAATCGCCACGAAATCTTGTTCTCTCGAGTTCGCCCAACCGACCTGCCAATCGTTGCTCAAACAGACTCTTTTCCATAGGGGTGGCAACAACGCTCACTCCCTCAATCACCGTGTTGGACTCGCTGTTGAGTACAAACTGCTCGGGCATGTCGATCAGATAGCGACCTACGCAGCGCGTGGTCATGTTGGCCGTGATGGCTTCAACACGTTGGGTTTCTTCGGGGGTCATGGAAAGGGCTTTCGGTTGGCAGCCGGTCAACAAAGCCAGCAGCGCCAGCACGACGCTGAACACTTGCTTGCAAACGGCTTGCATCAGTCGTACTTCAAAGAGGTTTTTTGCACTTCCTGCGCGATCTTGACGATGGCGCGCAGAGTGAAGCGGCAGGCGCGGGCGAATTCGGCGCCTTCGGCGAACTTGTAGGCTGGCTCGTGTCCGACGCGTACCTCAGCGTAAGACCGACAAGCTTGGCGCACCGCACGCCCAGAGCGTTGTGGCACGGTGCCATCGCCGGCTTCGTCGGGCTCGCTGATTTCGTAGCGCTGGTTCTCGGCTTTGAGCCAGCCAGACCCATCCAATGTGGCCGCAACCGTTCGCGTTGTGTTGATCTCAGTGGGGTCGAGTGCCTTGGCGTTCAGCACGTCCGCAGACCGGTCACCACGCATCCAACTGCCGCCATTACCGGTCCAAGTCACGGTCCCGTACGCCCTGGTGTTCGTATCCACTCCAGCGAATGCGTGGGTGTTGGGGTGGTATTGACTTTTGATCTCTTCGTGAAACGGCTTCACTTGCCGACCTATGGTGTAGGCAAACGCTACCCAATCTACATCCTCCCTTGCCTGCCGCTTCTTGGGGTTGCGTTCTTCGTTGAGCGGGTTGACCAAATGGTCTTCGGCCATGCTCCACCATTTGCCGCGCACGGTGTAGATCTCGCCATATGGGTCACCGGCTTTGGGTAGGCTGTATTCGGTATCGCCATCTTTGATCTTGAGCCAGCCGTTACCGTACTCCGGGGTGGGCAGTAGTTGCAGCGGTCCGGGCGCAGTGGCCAGCACACCTGTCATCTTCGCGGCATCGTTGCCCAGCACCATGGCTGGTCCTTTGTCGCCCTCTGTCCCGCTTTTAAAGCGCCTGTACACCGCAGCCGCGCCGATGGCGGGCATGACACCGTGCACAACCCCAAAAATCCTGTTGCGATGACCCTTGACCTCGGAGCAGTGCCGCGCCACCAAGCCACCCATGCTATGGGTGACGATGATGACCTTCTCGCATTTCTTCTTTTCGTTCTGATACCGCTGTATGACGGCGTCGATGCACAGCCCCAATCGTTCAGCCGCGGCCACATTGCTGTCAAGCCAGTTGTAACCACAGGCATAGACAGGGAAGCGGTACATGTAGCTCAGCGATACCTCGTCCTCCTTGAGGAGTGTTTCCCCCACCAGCGCTTGGAGGGCATTCCTGCGAAGTGCAAAACGCTCACCCGATGTCGGATCTTGGAAATCGTTGAGCACATGCTCTAGCCAGGGAAGAAAAGAGCCATAACTCATGAAGCCCACTTCGCCCCAGCCGCGTCGCTTGAGTTCTTCCACCGGGATTCCCGTCTGCCCAGGATCGATCTTTCCGCTGTCAAGCACCCGCATGGTGCTTGGGGTAAGGTGCTTTTTTCTGTGCTTTGCATCGGCAAGCGCCCAGTCCCAGGCGGCCCCCCCTTTGCTGTCAAGCAACCATTGCACGTCCTTTGAATCACCCGTACCTTGCAGGTTGCTGCCCATGACCCCCGGGACGAAGATGACAGGAATGATCCGGTCCGGGATCATTTTGATCAGGGCATAGGAGTTATCAGGCGCAGTCAGGCGTGTTTTCCACTCTGGGTTGCCTTTGTTGTCGAAAGTGGGTTCTAGGTCCCTGACAGTCGTGTTCATGGCTTTTTCTCTCAGGCTTCAGGCAGCAGGCGAATGGTGACGTCTTCGGGAAAGTCACTCTTCTGCAAACCGGTTTTGCCAGCGGCGTCGGTTGTACCCCGCACCACGCTCCCGTTCGCACGAATCAATTCGTACGGTCGATTGGCAACAGGCTTGCCCCCCACCGGCCAGGTGATCCGAATCTCCTCATCGAAGTTGCCCACGCCCGGCATCGCATTCATCTCGTATGCGATGTTGCTCGGCCCGCTAAAGCTCTTGGCACTCGCCTGCACCGTGATGGTCCCCGGGCACATCACGGTGATGTTGCCGCCTTCGATCACGATGCTGGCGCCGCCGGCGGTGGCCAGGGTGATCTTCTTGGCGGCGGCCCAGTCGATGTTGGCCGTTTCGCTCTGGATGCTGACCTGCTGCTTGGCCGCGATCTGCAGGCTGTCGCTCTGCGCCTGGATCTGGGTGTCGCCTTGCGCGGCGATCAGCGTCAGTCCTTTGCCAGCCGCTTCTGTGCCGGGTTGAACGGCCCCGGCCAGCATGCCGATGCTCTGGCCGGTGTGCATTCTGAATGCGCCGCCGGTGGCCCAGTGGCTGTCCTGTCCGCTGGCCAGGGTGATGTTCTCGGCCGCGCTGATCTGCACGTCTTGCCCGGCGGTCTGGGCCCAGCCGGCTTTGGCTTCGAGGGCGATGGTCGGGTCGGTGCTGGCGGGGATGTTGCCGTCTGCTGTGGCGGTGTTCTTGTTGGCGGCGTCGTCCTTGGCTTCGTCAAAGCTCGCCCCTTGCACCATGCCTTTGAGGCTGGTGTGCCAGGCGGCCAGGGCTGACTCGGGCTTGGTGCCTTCGGGTGCCAGGCTGCTCTGGTTGGCGTTCTGGCTGCCGATGTGGGCGGCCAGTTGGGTGATCTGGTGCGTGCGGGCGGCCTGGTTGAAGCACTGGCCCAGGGTCTTGAGTTGCGCGGCCAGGGCGATGCCGGCGGCGTTGTCCAGGGCGGGCTCTTGGGTCGCTTCACCCGTGCCGGTTGAGCCGGTGCCCGCGGGGCCGTAGGTGGTCAGCAGTACGCCGCTGGCGGCGCGGAGGGCGCCGTAGGCGTCGGTGCGCAGTTCAAAGCCCGCCCCGCGCAGGCTGCCGCGGTGGTTGTCGGCCTGGTGGATGAGGTGCCCCAGGTTGAGCTGGGTGCCGTGCTGGGTGGTGGCCAGTTGCACCCGCAACTGGCCGTTGCTGTCGTCGAAGACGAGCTGGTTGTAACCCGTGCCGCCGAATTCCTGGGTCTTGATGCCGTTCAAGGCGCTGGCGTTGCTCTGACCGTTTGATCCTGCAGTGGCAGCGGCCGCGCCGGCGCCGTGCCAGGCGGGGCTGTGGCCGGTGCCGATGTGGTTGCCCTGGGCGCCGGGGCGGTGGTCGCTGCTCTGGGCCAGGGGGGATTTGTCCGACTCGGCGGCCTGCCCGCCCGGGGTGGGGGCGGTGCCGGCTTCGCCCTGGCCGTTGTAGAGCGCGGCGATGACGACGGGGCGCTCGATGACGCCGTCCATGAAGTCCACCAGCACTTCCTGGCCCACGCGGGGGATGAACTGCCAG
>Ga0172372_10010832_pt1 | contig 11648 bp, 9 predicted proteins | sample LakKiv5m_2_FD_114544 | JGI IMG/M metagenome (GOLD analysis project Ga0172372, IMG submission 114544) | Freshwater microbial communities from Kabuno Bay, South-Kivu, Congo - kab_092012_9.5m | ecosystem: Environmental > Aquatic > Freshwater > Lake | place: Democratic Republic of the Congo... | reverse complement strand
GCGCGTCCCTCCAGAAATTCATGGTCGAGCACTCGTTGCTGCGCAGGCGGCGGGAAAGAGTCTGAATCAGTGGGCGACCGAGGTGTTGGAGCAGGCAGTTCAACCGACCGGTTAATACGGCGATTGGGGGTTAGGTAGCCCTCATCGAGTATGACAGGTACCAAATCGAAAGTCCTCTTTGACGTCTACAAATAAGAACAGTAGTAACGGCCAATTTAAACCCATCTCGCGCGTAGTGCTGCGGCAGGTAGTGTCGTCACTGCCGAGTTGCTGTAATACAAGTGTCCTTCAATCAGTTTCTCTTGGTCGGAAGCACTCATCTAGATAAGTCCGCGAGTGTCATCGGGGAAATTTCGATGAGGCTCAATGTCCAGTCCAGCAGGAACCTGACTCCGGTCGAGATGCTTAAAAGCTCGTCTTGGACGGTGGCGCTGGAAGGTAATCGTCGGGCGCGCCCGGTGGGATAGGCGGATGCGTTTTGAGCGTGGATTGGAAGGCAAAGATCATCTTTCGGATGGGGCCACGTGCCCAACCCTGCTCGGCGTTGACATCGCATTCTTCCTTAGGGTCCTGCACCAGGTTGAAGAGGTAGGGTGTCTCCAGGTGCTTCACCCCGTCATTAGGTTCCACTTCCCATGAAAAGTGCATCTTCCAATCTCGCCATTTGGCCGCACGCAGCTCGGTCTTTATGTAGTAGACAAAGCCTTCTCGATTGGACTTTGGCTGTCGCCCGGTCCAGAAGTCCAGTTGGTCCACACCGTCGATGATGCGGTCTCTGGGCAATTCAGCTCCTGCTGCCCTTGCCAAAGTGGGCATCAGATCGACAACGTGTACGATGTCATTGGTGGTCCGCTGCGCCGGTACCTTGCCAGGCCAGCGCACAATGAGTGGGACCCGTAAGGCTCCCTCCATTGCGGTGTGATAAGTTCCTGTCCACATGCCGGCACTACCGCGCCAGGGTCGGCGGTACTCGGGCCCGTTGTCACTGGCAAAGATGAATAACGTTTCCTCGGTTAGGCCACAAGCGTCAATGGTGTCAAGCACCTGGCCGACTCGACTGTCCATTTCAACAAGCGAATCGGCAAAGTCGCCCTTGCGCGTGGTCCCAGCAAAGTCTCGGTGCGGCAAGGTGGGGTAATGCAGTTGGGTAAGAGGGACGTACAGAAAAAACGGACGACACCCGGTCGACTGCTCGCGTATGAAACGGCAACTGCGCTCGATAAGCTCGGCATCTATTCGTCGTCTCATCTCCAAATCATAGGGCTCGCACAGGCGTGCATGTTCTCCACGCCGCCCCTCCATCACATGCGGAATATCCACCACCTCAGCATCGAAGCCGATCTGCTCTGTAAACATGCTTTCATTGGTGGTGCGGGGAATGCCATACCAGTGGTCAAAACCCCGGTCTTTGGGGTATCGCCCTTCGCGATCGCCCAAATGCCACTTGCCGTACATGGCCGTTGCGTAGCCTGTATCCGATAACAGCTGGGCTATGGTGATTTCCCAGGGGTGAATACCTTGAGGGAGACCGGCTGGCACCGATTGCAAGGCACCGGTGCGAATAGGGTGCCTTCCCGTCATTAATGCGGACCGTGTGGGTACGCAATCGCTCTCGACATTAAAGTTCAGAAAGCGCATTCCTTGCGCGGCTAGCGCGTCGATGCGGGGCGTGGGCGCACCACGCAATTCACCGCCGCCATAGCAGCCAAGTTCACCCCAGCCCAGGTTGTCGGCCAAGATCAGCACAATATGGGGCTGACGCCCAGGAGGCGATGTGGCAGAAGGTGAAGACATGGTGAACGGAGCCAATCTAGAGGTTGGGTTAGTTAGACAGCGTGATGTTCAGGGTAGGAATCAGCCGCTCCCAGTTAGAGACGGTATCCTTAAGGAACTTATCGAAAGCGGCGCCGCGCAGTGTGGACGGGGTGATGCCACTCTCCAGCAGCTTTTTTTGAATCTCGGGCATTTGCACAATGCGGCCGATTTCGTCGCTGAGCCGACGTGCCACCGGTTCCGGTAACCCCGTTGGGGCTACGACCCCCGCCCACTGTGTGATGGTGACTTGTGAATAGCCCAACTCCGCAAGGGTAGGCACATCGGGCAGATTAGGATTGCGCTGTTGCGAGGTGACCGCCAGTATGCGGACTTTGCCGGCGCGGTGTTGGACCAGCATTGGTGCCAGGCCTAGGACCGCCACTGGAACTTGGTTAGCCACCAGATCAGCGGAGGCCTGGCCGCCCCCCTTGTACGGAACATGCACCATCTGCACATCAGCCAGCTTCGACCACCACTCGCCCACTACATGCTGAGAAGTACCAATACCCGATGTGCCATATGACAGCTTCCCTGCTTGCGCTCGTGCTTCCCGGACCAACTCGGCTAGCGTTTTGTAAGGCGAGGCGACGGGCACAGCCAGGCTGATAGGCTGATCGCCGACCATGGCTATGCCTGAGAGGTCACGCTGAAATTTCCAGCGCAAAGTGGGCCGTAAGGCATCCAGCATAGCTGTCGAGTCCGAAGCCAAGCCCAGGGTATAACCGTCAGGTTTGGCCTGGGCTACTTGCTGCATGCCAATGGCACCAGAAGCGCCCGGCCGGTTCTCTACGATGACGGTCTGCTTGAGAGATCGCGATAGTTCGTTGCTAATGAGACGGGCAACTGTGTCGTTGGTGCCGCCGGCGGCCTGTGGAACAACAATCCGAATCACCTGCTCATCGGGCCAAGCGGCGTAGGCCGACATGCTTAGCCACCCGAGAAGGACCACCACCGTCGTCCAGCGCCAAATTAGTGGGCTTTTCCGCGTACTCCACCACATGAGATGTCGTCCTTTCTGGGTAAGCCCAGGGCATTTAATTTGGTCGAGTTTAGCTCTACAGGTGACAGGCGTAAATTCGATTTTCATGTAGTTTGATAATCTATACCTATCATGATGAAACAAGTTCCCGCGTCTCTTTCACATCTCAAACTACGCCATCTAATGCTGGTGGATTACCTTATGGAACACGGCACCTTGCACGAGGCAGCCAAGCTCTTGAGCATCAGCCAGCCCGCAGCAACAGGCATGCTCAACGATCTTGAGAGACTGCCGGGCTTGGTCCTGTTCACCCGCAGTCGAAGCGGTACGTCGTAGGGTCGATTTCAACATCACAGTCAGACGCTACCCCGTCGATTTGAAAGCGCCACTCTTTCGAAAAGGTATGGCTGCGAAAGGCTCGGTATGCCCCAATTTGCGCCAACCTCAGACTCTAGGGTAGCTGGTAGGCCCTTGCTAATTGCTGTACCCCAGCGTCGATTGCGCTAGCAGGAATTGCTGCGTAGCCGAGGCGTAGGTATGCCTGACTAGCAGGGGACGATTTTCTGAAGAACACGTCACCGGGCTCTATCAACACACCGTGGGCAGTGCAACGATCAGCGAGCGCCTGTGCATCCATTCCATCCGGTCCCCTGATCCAAGCCCCTGAACCACCCTGTGAAGGCATAAGGTGAAATTGCGGTAAGTACTTGGCAAAGGCAGTCGCCAACAACTCTCGCCGCTCTCGATAGGTTACGTTCAATTTGCGTATGAACGCATCGTGATGTCCCTGTGCAATGAACAGGCTTGCAGTGTGGGCGTTGTTAGCAGGCGTGTGCCGGATTATTAGGCGCCGCAGGTCTCTTAGTTCTCGTATTAGCTCGGCTGGCCCGACGATGTACCCAATCCGTAGCCCATGGGCGAGGGTTTTGGACAAACTTCCTAGGTAAATCACCCGGCCATCTGTATCCAGACTTTTCAAGGCGGGGAGAGGTCGGCCATAAAAATTTAGCTCGCTTTCGTGATCATCTTCAAACAGCACTACGTTGCGCTTTTTGGCCAAAGCCAAAATCTCCTGCCGGCGGGCCAACGACATGGTGACTGTTGTAGGGCACTGGTGACTGGGAGTGACATAAACATACGCGCACTGGCCCATGGCGCGCGATGCAATCAACCCATCTTCGTCGATCGGCAAAGCCCTGACGTTATTGCTGCGCAGCAAAAAGTTGTTACGAGCATCTGGATAACCAGGGTCTTCGATGCCTACTACAGTTGACTTATCCAACAGAACATTGGCTAGAAGGAAACAGGCCATCTGGGCACCAGCTGTTACCAAGATCTCGTCGCGCTTAGCCACGATACCTCGCGCGGGCAGAAGTCTATGCTGGATCTGCTCAAGCAAAGCGTCGTAGTCCCTGTTGATATGGTCCTGTGCCCATTTCCTCACCGCCGGTGCAAAAAGAGTCTGATGCGCGCAGGCTCGCCAATCCTTCAAAGGCACTAAACTGGCATCAAACTGGCCGTAGATAAGGGGGTAGCGATATTCCTGCCAGTTAGCGGGCTTTACGATGTTGCGCTGCTGTCCCACTCTGGATACCACGCGAGCGCTCCACTGCAAGTCACTGAGGGGCGGCGTCTGCGGCGATGACTGGACTGCCTGCCCCAGCAAAATATCGCCATTAACTATCAGTCCACTGCGAGGCGCTGCGATTAGAAATCCCTTGTCCACCAGCACTTGCATAGCCAGTGACACTGTGTTGCGTGACAAGCCTAAGGCATCGGCGAGGGCGCGACTGGTTGGTATTTTTGCACCTGCCGGCACAAGGCCCATTAGGATGGAGTGCACCATCATTTCTTTAACCTGGCCTTGGAGCGTGGAACTGCTACCGGAGAACCTAGGGAACAATCTGGCCCATACTCCGGTGATCTCTTGCTTTTGTCTCATATGTGATCCTCCGAGTGCACCTGCTTCCTACACTGATCAAGAAATCGGCAAGAAGTTACAGCGCCATTGGTTAGTGCCATCTTTCACCTCAAGAGCAGGCGGGCAGGTGGTATTTGATTTTGGCACCAAAAAAAAATCTATCTGGCACTATTTCAGGCTGCTAGTTTTGCCTACCATCATTTGGTTTACGTGCGCGCTTGCAAGTGAGCTGCATCAAAACCCTAAAGACCTCTGCAACCCTTTGACTGGATGGACACCATGACACACCTAATTAAATCACTGCTCATTGGCACGGCATTCGCACTCACAATGGTTTCACAAACCGTGGCGCAGACCAAGGTGGTAATCGGCCACTTTGGCGATCCTCTTCCCTATAAGGCGCTCATTGCTGATGGAAGTCTAGAAAAAGCAACAGGTTGGAAGATTGAGTGGCGGCAGTTTGCTTCTGGGGCAGAGGTTAATGCGGCCATGGCCTCGGGTGGTATTCAGATTTCTGAAATCGGCTCTTCTCCCCTTGCAGCCGGGTTGAGCTCTGGTCTGGATTACAAGATGATCTCTGCAGGCAAGGTCATTGACAGCTCCGAGGCCTTAGTCGCGCGCAATGGATCCGGCATTGACAAGCCCTCCGACCTGAAGGGCAAGCGTATTGCAGTGCCAATCGGTTCTACGGCCCACTACTCGCTCATGGGCGCACTAAAGATGTATGGCCTGACTGAAAAAGATGTAACGGTGCTAGGCATGGCACCAGCCGAAATCGCAGCCGCTTGGGCACAAAACGCCATCGACGCTGCATTTGTCTGGGTACCCGTTCAAGCTAAATTGCGTGAGAATGGCAAGGTAATGATCACTGCCGGTGGAGTTGCCAAAACGGGGTTCCATACCTTTAACGCTTGGGTCGCTCACAATAAGTTCGCAGAAAACAATCGCGAAGGCTTGATCAAGTTTCTAAAGGCCATGTTCGAGATCAATGCTGACTATCACAAGAACAAGGCGGCATGGAACGCAGACTCACCAAAAGTCAAGGCCATTGCCGCTAGTGTTGGCGTGTCGCCGGCTTCAGTTGTACCCATGCTTGACGGCACAATTTACCCTGACGCTGAACTAACAATGTCCGCTAACTGGATGGGCGGCGGAGCAGCAAACACGATCAAATCGACTGCCGAATTCCTTAAGAGCGCTGGTCGGATTACCAAGACCGCAGACGACTACAGCAAGTTTGTCAACCCGGAATTTGCCAGGGCAGCTGCAGGCAAGTAGGGCGACAGCTGAGACGTAATTGCTGACCTGGGTGGTACGGGTCAGCCGTTCTACCCACCTCGAGGCCTTCAATGCCGGCTCTTGCCATCCGAAATGTGTCGGTGTCCTACCCTGTGCGTGGAAAACCGCCAGTGCACGCTCTAAAGAATATCGACTTTGAGATCCACGACAAGGATTTTGTGGTGGCGCTCGGTGCATCCGGTTGCGGTAAATCGACCCTGCTTAACCTAATCGCAGGATTCATGGCGCCAAGTGAAGGTGAGATATCACTCAACGATCGCATAGTTACAGGTCCAGGTGCGGACCGCTCGGTTGTATTCCAAAAGCACGCCTTGTTGCCCTGGCTGAACGTACTGGATAACGTGGCGTTCGGACTCAAGATTCAGGGGTACGACAGGCAGAAGAGGGAAAACGTTGCCCGAAAATTCATCAAGCTGCTCGGGCTTGAGCAGTTCCAGCAATCGGCCATCTATGAGTTGTCGGGTGGTATGCAGCAGCGGGTGGGGATCGCAAGGGCATTAACCAGCGATCCAGACATCTTACTGATGGACGAACCGTTGGGAGCGCTGGATGCCTTAACCCGCGAACGGGCGCAGGAGTTAATCCTGAAAGTATGGGGGGATACCGGAAAGATGGTGTTCTTCATTACTCACAGCGTCGAAGAGGCACTGTTCATGGGTACTAAGTTGATCGTTATGTCCCCCCGACCCGGACGCATTTCACACGTTTTCGATCTACCCTTCAGCCGACGCTATTTTGATTCGGGAAACGCCAGGGAGATTAAGGCCTCAACAGAATTCATAGCATTGCGCGAAACAATCTTGCAAATAATCTTTAAAGACGAAGCAGGAGCCCGCGATGAGTGAGGACGGCACGAACGACACAGGCCAAATATTTCGTGGAATGATGAAAGCCAAGCCTGCGAAACCTGGCGAAATTTATGGTGTTCCGGGCCAGGGAGAAAGCTTCCGGATTAGCGCGGTTGTGATCGTTTTCCTTATTTGTCTCTGGGGATTCGTCACCTATGCGGGCTACATCAAGCCACTTTTCCTGCCGTCACCACTTGGCGTTGTTAATGCCTTTATTGAAGTCATGAAGGAAGGCTTTACTGGCGTTGGCTTCTGGCAGCACATATGGGTTAGTACTTTGAGGGTTTTCGGGGCTTTCTTGCTGGCCTGTGTCATCGGTATTCCGTTGGGTATCGCAATGGGGATGAGTCCGGTTGCGAGAGGCATTTTTGATCCTCCAATCGAGTTCTACCGCCCGATTCCCCCACTCGCGTATTTGCCATTGATGATTATTTGGTTTGGGATCGACGAGTTATCCAAGGTGTTGCTTATCTTCTCGTCGGTGCTCGCGCCCATGGTGTTGGGGGCTCGTGCTGGCGTCAAATCGGCAGCCATTGAGCAGATACATGCAGCTTACTCGTTTGGCGCAACCCGTTGGCAGGTTATTCGGTTGGTGGTGCTGCCATCGGCCATGCCAGAGATTTTTACGGCTATGCGAGTTGGTATCGGTTTTGGATGGACGACGTTGGTGGCAGCCGAAATGGTCGCGGCTACGTCAGGTCTAGGTTACATGGTTCTCTCGGCCTCGCGGTTTCTTCAGACACCCGTGGTGATTATGGGCATCGTTGTGATTGCCGCGATTGCCTACGCCTTTGACCACCTGGTTCGTTTCGTCGAACGTCGTGTGGTGCCTTGGAAAGGCCGTGGATAGTTGACGTAAGGAAACAAGACAATATGGCCATTGAGTACCTTAAGAAAGCACCACCTCGACAAGAGACGATCGACAAGACCACTTCGGAGATTGTTGAGCGGATTCTTGCAGACATCAAGGCAAACGGGCGCGATGCAGTCGAGAAGTATGCGCGTGACCTAGATGGCTGGCACGGTTCTGTTGTGCTCACGGAAGCCGACTTTGCCAAAGCGACTCAATCCCTCTCTCAAGGTGTTAGAGACGATATTGATTTTGCTCACGCGAGAGTGCGAGACTTTGCAATCCGGCAGCGAGAGTCTCTACTTGAATTCGAGGTTGAACTTATCGACGGTCTTATCGCTGGACAAAAGCTGATCCCGGTCAACACAGCAGGTTGCTACGTACCGGGTGGCCGCTATGCCCACGCAGCATCGGCAATCATGAGCATTTGTACAGCTAAGGTGGCAGGGGTACCAAACATCGTAGCAACCTCTCCAGGTCATCGCAATGACGGTGTCAATCCTGCCATCCTGCACACCATGAAACTATGCGGTGCAGATACCGTGCTAGCTCTCGGTGGTGTACAGGGGATTGCGGCCATGGCCTATGGCTTGTACGGCCCGAAGGCTGCCGACATCATAGTTGGGCCAGGAAATAGCTTCGTTGCTGAAGCCAAACGGACGCTGTTTGGCCTTGTAGGTATTGATGTAGTCGCAGGTCCAACCGAGTCAGCGATCATTGCAGACGAGATGGCCGACGTAGATCTCATAGCTTTTGATCTTGCTGGGCAAGCCGAACATGGGCCAGACTCTCCGGTGTGGCTTTTCACGTCATCTCGCGCACTTGGGTTGAAGTTGATTGACCTAATGCCCTCGGTCATTGCATCCCTGCCCGAACCTGCTCGAAGTGCAGCGAGTGCCGCTTGGCGTGACTATGGTCAGGTCATCCTTGCAGACAACCGTGAGGAGTTGGCCGAAATTAGTGATCAGTTCGCTCCCGAACACCTCCAGCTTTTTGCGAAAGACCTTGATTGGTGGCTTGCTAGGCTAACGAATTATGGTTCTCTTTTTCTCGGTGAAGAAACCACCGTTGCCTATGGAGATAAGTGCGCAGGGCCAAATCACATCCTGCCAACCCGCGGTGCTGCTCGATACTCAGGTGGCTTAAGTGTTGGGAAATTCATCAAGACAGTTACATACCAGCGCCTCACGAGGAGTGCCAGCAAGGAAGTGGGGCAGGTCGCCGCCAGAATATCCCGCCTCGAGGGTATGGAAGGTCACGCTCGCACTGGCGATATCCGGTTAAGGAAGTTCTTTCCTAAAGACACGTTTGAGTTGGGTACGCTGACTGGCCATCAAAATTGACAATGAGTGTCTAGAATGAAGCAGGTATCGCCCAATGTTCGTACCCCAGATAGTCTTTGGTTTGGTAAGGATCTGAGCACTCCTGAGCCGATTCCCGAAGAGGCTATTGATCGCGCCGTCGCGCTCATGCGTTCTGGAAGGCTTCATAGGTACGGAGAACAAGGGTCAGGTGATCCAGAGCCGTCATTGCTTGAGCAGGAATACGCAGCCTACGTGGGCAGTAAATACTGCGTGGCGGTTAGCTCGTGCGGGGCAGCCATGTTCATTGCCCTCAAGGCTTTGGGCGTCAAGCCTGGGGATAAGGTTTTGACCAGCACCTTCACCCTTGCGCCAGTGCCGGGTGCCATTGCCCACGCAGGCGCTGAATCAATACTCGTAGATACCTCGACCGATTATTTGGTGGATCTGGAAGACCTGGAGCGGAAAGCGGCAAACAGTGGTGCAAAAGTGCTTTTGCTTTCGCACATGCGTGGGCATATACCTGACCTTCAGGCAGTGAGTGCTCTATGCGCCCGATACGGTCTCGCGCTCGTTGAGGACTGTGCCCACACGATGGGTGCCAAGTGGGACGGGCGGCACACCGGTACTTGGGGTCTTGTAGGCTGCTACAGCGCACAGACTTACAAGCACATCAATGCGGGTGAGGGAGGCTTACTGGTTACGGATGACGACGATGTGGCAGCTCAGGCCATCCTGATGTCAGGCTGTTACATGATGTATGACCAGCACATATTGAGACCATCACCCGATGTATTTGAACGTTGGAAGTACTTGACACCTAACTTCAGTATGCGCATGTCTAATCTGGCCGCAGGTCTGCTGAGACCGCAAATCAGTCTGCTGGCCGACCGGGCTCGGCGCTGGAATCATATTTACTCAACCCTTGAGCGGGAGCTGAGCAAGGCATCGCGACTAGTTGTGCCCATCCGAAACCCTAAGGAAGAGTATGTTGCTAGCTCCATTCAGTTCACCCTTGACCTAACTGCAGCGCAAATCGAATGCTTTCTGAGCGAGTGCAGCGCGCGCGGTTTGTACATCAAATGGTTTGGTACTCCGACGCCAATAGCTTTCACCAGTAACTACGAACACTGGCACTACATGGCCACTCAGCCAGATATTCCAAAATCAAAGTCCGTGCTGAACCAATTATTTGACTTACGGACGCCCATTTCACTGACCGATGAGGAATGTGTACTTATCGGCCGCATTGTTTCAAAAGCTTGTTCGATAGCTGCGGCAAATTGACGTTGCTAATTCCACTAACCACCAACTGAGTCACAGCAGACAACAATGAAGCTAACCAACTTTCCTCGTATTCATATCACTCATAGTCCGACCCCGCTCGAATTCATGCCACGGCTGACAGAGGCCCTCGGAGGGCCTAATATTTACATCAAGCGTGACGACTGCACCGGTCTGGGATCGGGTGGAAACAAGACCCGCAAGCTCGAATTTCTGATGGCTGATGCGGAAAGGCTTGGCGCGGATACGATCATTACCCAAGGTGCTACTCAATCAAACCATGCCCGCCAGACTGTGGCCATCGCGGTCAAAATGGGGATGAAATGCGAGATCCTCCTGGAGGATCGAACGGGTTCGAAGGTAGAAAACTATAAGAAATCGGGCAACGTATTCCTTGACCACCTGTATGGAGCACGCGTACAAGAAGTTCCCGGTGGCACAGATATGAACGCTGCTATGTCGTCACTTGCCGACGAGTTGCGTAGTAAGGGTCAAAAGCCCTACGTAATTCCCGGTGGCGGGTCTAATCCGATTGGTGCCTTGGGGTACGTTACCTGCGCGATGGAGTTGATCAACCAGTTCAACACACGGGATCTGAGGGTTGACTGGGTTGTTCATGCCACAGGAAGTGCTGGCACGCAGGCTGGACTTGTCGTGGGCCTGGAAGGCGCGCGAAGTCAGATTCCGGTATTGGGCATCGGAGTACGCGCTGCCAAAGAGGTGCAAGAAACCAATGTATATAACCTTGCGGTGAAGACTGCAGAGCTTCTGGGCATTCCAGGGAGCATCAAACGCGAAAGCGTCATGGCAAACTGCGATTACGTCGGCGGGGGCTATGGTGTACCGACTCCCGGTATGGTCGAAGCAGTTACTCTTGTGGCACGGCTTGAAGGCATTCTGCTAGATCCTGTTTACTCGGGGAAGGGAATGGCTGGCCTGATTGATCTCTGCCGAAAAGGGCACTTCAAAAAGGGTGAGAATATTGTCTTCTTGCACACGGGCGGTGCTGTTGCGCTCTACGGCTACATGGATGCGTTCGGCGATTTGACCCCAGTCTGAGCATCCTAGCCTTATGACGTCCCTGGGACTTGGTGCAGCTTTCCAGCAAGCCAAAGGGCTGGTCCCTGGATTGCTGGTTACTGCTCTGGTCGCCATGGCGGCTGCGTTTCTAGGTACCCACTATAAGGGCTCGATGCTGCTCTTCGCGCTATTGTTGGGGCTGGCTCTCCATTTCATCAGCGATGACAAACGCTGCAAGGCGGGCATTCAGTTTGCATCAAGTACGCTACTTAGATGTGGTGTTGCTTTGCTTGGACTCCGCTTGACTACCGATCACGTGGTCACCGTCGGC
>Ga0172372_10010831_pt1 | contig 11648 bp, 10 predicted proteins | sample LakKiv5m_2_FD_114544 | JGI IMG/M metagenome (GOLD analysis project Ga0172372, IMG submission 114544) | Freshwater microbial communities from Kabuno Bay, South-Kivu, Congo - kab_092012_9.5m | ecosystem: Environmental > Aquatic > Freshwater > Lake | place: Democratic Republic of the Congo... | reverse complement strand
TTTAACCAAGACCATGCTCCCCTACTGGATTGCCTTTTTGATCGCTGCAACCGGTGCGCTGACCGAGCGCTCAAGGTTGCCGGCCTTAGGCCTCCAAACTCAAAGACCTCGAGGACTAAATGGCACCTGGTGGCTAGTCGCCGTTGGCTTGGCGCTTTTTATTGGGCTCAGGCATGAGGTGGGGGGAGATTGGGGAAACTACCTGAATAACTTGGCCGAATTCGATGCGAAGTCATTTAAAGATACGCTTGCTCTATCGCCAATTCAACTATTGCAAAGCGACCCAGGCTACCGGCTCCTTGAATGGCTTGCCTCCGAATTGGAGGTGGGCATTTATCTGGTCAATACAATCGGCGGGGCACTTTTCGCATTCGGTCTTGTGCGCTTTTGCCGTGAATTACCCCATCCCTGGCTTGCCTTGCTCGTATCAATCCCCTACCTCGTTATCGTAGTATCCCTCGGGTACACACGTCAAGCCATCGCTTTAGGCTTTGTGATGTTGGCCTTTAGTGCATTTGTGAGGGCTAGCGTTGTTAAAGCGTGCGTCTACGTCTTACTAGGTGCTCTATTTCATAAATCAGCCTTTGCTTTGATTCCCCTCTTGATTCTCATCGGCAAGGGAAGCACTTTTGTAAGGCTTACAGTCGCATCGGTCTTCATAGTCGCAGCAACTTCGTTGATCTACACCGAAAGCCTGCTAGCCTTTTCTTCGGGTTACATCGAGGCTGCTTATCAATCGGAAGGAGCCCTTGTACGCCTTGCAATGAATGCCCTCCCTGCCCTGCTTTTGCTCTTCCGCTGTCACCGATTTCCGCTCACACCGATGGCGCGATCGCTTTGGGTTTCACTTGCCTACTTGGCACTGGCTGCATTACTGCTCTATTTTGTTTTTCCGTCAAGTACCGCAATCGATCGGATGGCGCTTTACGTGATCCCACTGCAACTGGTTGTGTTCGCTTATGTACCGCTTGTCTATGGCGGATCAAGGTATGGGATTTTTTTGCGCCTTGGTTTGACCCTATACCTGGCAAGCGTGATGGCGGTTTGGCTGTTCTTTGCAACCCACGCCTATGCATGGTTGCCTTACCGCTCGGCCATCTTCTTAGCCCTTTGGGATTAACGAGGACGCGATCTCCTTAATCAGTCTGACCATGCAACCCTGAATTCGACTAAAGAAAGTTGCACTACTACAGATGACCATCCAAATCGCCAAGCGCATTCAACGAAACAATATCGAGCGCCGTAGCGATGGGAAGCCCCTCAACACGCAAACCCGAACGAACAAGTAACCCAATCACATATAAGAAACCATGCTCTTTTGTGGATTGGCTAAATCGAGAAGGGGTATCGACTTGAAGATGCTCAAAAACTGGGGTTTTTCGAAAAATAAAGAGACCTACCTCACGTTCACCTTGCTTGGGCATAAGACCAAGTTCTCGGGTTTCATCAACCCGTAAGATGTGCCCAGAGCCGTCCCGAGTGACGACCGTGTAAGCCTTCTCGACCTTTTTTGTTACAAATGTCATATCATTTTCATGTGCCATATGACATGCGATCATCGACTGAAGGGTATTTGGTTGAATGAAAGGTATATCACCCCAAAGTAAAACAATGTGATCAGCTTCAGCAAAGCGCTGCGACTTTGAAAAACAAAGAACGGCATTACCCATCCCCAAAGGCTTTGGTTGTGTCACAAGTTCAGCAGATAATCGATGGCCTTTTAATGACGATTCAATCGCTTCCCTACCGTCTGGGCTTACTATGACAGTTGGATGAGGATCAAAGGACTCGAAAAGCTTGAGGATACGAACCAAAATGGGTGTACCTTGAATGGGAAAAAGTGTCTTAGGATAGGGCAGATTGGCCCTTGTTCCCCGACCTGCAGCAGCAATCAGCCCTAAGACCTTAGACACCAAAATCCTTCCCAATACGACCGCACAGACCTCGATAAATCGCTCGATAAAACACGAAGCTCTGCCCACCACCAAGCAATGAAAACATACTTCTGACACCATTTCGCTGGGCTGTTCTAACCAACACAGCAATTATCACTAAGATGTGTCGCAACCAAGGCCTATTAAAATATTTTTGATTCAGAATAATCGAATTTTTTACATAGTAATAAACTTTGATTGCTGAATATGGACGACGTGTTACATCTGGGTGCAGGTGTCTGGCGTTTACCGTCGAGGTCACATGGCCTACGCTTCGCAAGCGAAAGAAGTAATCGACCTCATCACCAAACATAAAAAAATCTTGATTAATGTTTCCGATTGCTCGAACCGCATCGAGTCGGATAAGCGCACCGTTAAATAAGTGCACAAATGGATACATACCTCCTGAAAGATGCTGATCGAGGTCTGCCACATGAGCAAGCTTTCTAGGATAACGAAAAAGAACGGGTAACCCATCGCGATCCAGGATCGGAAAAGGAAAGACAAACGCTTCCCGATCGTCCTCTTTAACGACCACTGAAGAAACACAAGCGGTATCAGGTTTAAGGAGCTTTTCAAGGGTATCAAGCGCATCCGGTGCAGCAAACCCATCATCATCCATCAGCCACACGGCATCGAAATTCCCAGCGAGCGCAGCTTCAATACACCTGTGCCAACCTCCCGCCGATCCTAAGTTATCTTGAGTGACATAGGCGATTCCACGATCCTCGAGCATTGCAACCGTATCGTCACTACTAGCATTATTGACCACAAGGATGTCATCGGGCGGTCGGACTTGTGCTTCAAGGTAGTCAAGACAACGCCTCAACAGTAAGCAACGATTGTGAGTCACGATGGCAGCTAAGATTCTCACGATCAACAGCTCAAAGCGATGGAATATTCCGATCTAAGCGCACGAAAACAAAGTTTCCTTCCATATCGGCGTTAATGGGTACGTCGCAACAACACCCGTAGATCTGCGCGCAGATCACACTGGATTTCTGGGCGACCACTTTGCCATTTCGGACCATACGACTCAATTGCAATCAGTCGAACTGGGAATCGCGATTCGATAGCTCTGAAACTGCCTTCAGACAGCATAAACGTGTGAGGGGTATGTACTAAATTTCGGAATATTTCGAGGTTGCCAATATTGGGGGTTTCGAAAAAGAGATGGCCTCCGGGTCGGGTTTTTCCAATGAGGACTTCCATCACATCAACAAAGTCATGCACGTGCTCGATCGAGTGAGAACTGAAGATTAAGTCTACGACGCTAGCCCGATCAATAGACGCGGCGTGTTGTAAACCATATTGAGACGACAAGCTTGAAGCCTGCATTGAGGGATCAATCGCTTGAACGCTCTTGATCCCATGGTCATAGAAAAATACGTAGGATGCAGCACAGTCTCCTGCGCCAAAATCGATCACAGACTCGAAACTGACGCCCTGCCGATAAATCCAATCAATGCGATCCCTTGAAAGTTTCAACATCTGGTCATTTGGACGACCAAGATCAGAGACGTGTGCCCCTTCGGTATGGTTACGGTTAGACCAATAAAACTGTCGGTAGTAGCTTTCAAGTACTGGTTTAGAAAAAAAAGGGCGGTAACACCCTGTTAAACATTCACAACAAAATTCGGCATTCCCTGAGAAATATTGCCTGTTAATCGCCACTGGACGAAATGCAGACTCAAACATTGGACTGACTTTTGAGATTAGACCTGCCATCGGCAGAGGTAGGGCATAAGCAATATTGCGTACCCACGCATTCGATCTGAAGTTCAAATACTGCATGCCGATCAACCTAGTCGATCCGCACAAAAAGCACTCAAGACTGGATGTCATCTTGGGAAAAACCGCGGATTTGGTGTGTCGATGATCATGCTTTTGTGAAGTACCTCGCGCGCATCACACCAAGCGATACCAGCCGCATCAGCAGCCGCGAATCCAACCGCAGAGTCCTCAAGTACCAATGCCTCGTGCGCAGCCATGCCCGTGATTGCCAAGACCTGAAGAAATGCATCAGGCGCGGGCTTCGAACGGGCAACATCGTCTCCGCAGACAACCGGCTCAAACCAGCCCTCGTAACCTAAAGCCTTAAGAGCGAGTGCGACCGTTTCCCGTGAGCCAGAGCTGGCGAGGCTCAACCGATATCGGCTCTTCGCCCACCGCAGGAAGTCATCGACTCCACCCAAGGGACTGAGTCCATGTCTAATCAAGGAACGAACGATTCGTTGCTTCTCTTGCACTAACGCCGCAAGTTCTGAAGCACTCGGTCTGATACTTTGACTCTGGAGTAACACCTGCATTGCATCGGCGGTCCTCATGCCTGCGACTTTCGGGTAATCGACGCTCACGCCCAAGGGTGCGAGCACTTTCTCAAATGCCGCCGCATGAAGCGGAGAGGTGTTTGCCACCGTGCCATCGAAATCAAAAATCAGCAGCTTTCGATCTGCGAGCAAAACCCCAAGGTACTCAGATCCGGTCATGTTCTCATTTTTAACTCAATAGCTCCATCATAGAAATCTAAGATGGCTCTGACTACCTTCTGCCCATCGTGTTTACCGGGGAAAGAAGCCGATTCAAACGAATCAATCACAAGCCGCACTGGAAGGCCTGAAAAACCACCTTCGTCGAATTCGACATAGGTTTCACCTTCGCTTACGCGGCTGTCGTTGATTAGTGCGATGTCGAAAAGTTCTTGTAGATTGTACGACCTTGAGCCTGACAGATTCAAATATCGATAGGCTCCTCTAATGTAATCAGAGGCCTTGTAGGCAGGCGTTTCATAATCGGCACCGATGTTAGTAACAAAAACTTTAAGCGCGTCCTTATTATCTGCAATAGATGCTGCGAGCCCGGTTGAAAGATAAGTGGGATAAAGCGACGAATGTTGGGTACCTGCGGCGTATATAATGATGTCCGCCTGCTGCAAGGCTAACTGAACCCCGGGCGAGGCTGCCACGTAGCAGTGGTGTTGTTCAAGGTAGTCACGCTTTTCATCAACACTAAGCGATTCAAAACTACTGCGTTCTAGAGGTTTGTCGAGCAAATAGATCCGTTCAATTCGAACATTGGAGCGTAGCTCGACAATTTCAGCTTCGCTGTAGAGCATTTGTCCGTTTTCGCGAAGTGCAACAAGCTTTTTGTCTTCAATACTTGTGGGGAGTACCGTACCACGGAGCTTAAAAAGCTTGTCAATGAATTGGGTGGCTTGCTCAATGTTTCTGTTAAATGCTAAAAATGCCCCAGCAAAAATACAGTTCATCACCGAACAATCGGCGAAGTTGAACTGGTCGCCACGAGTTTTTTCAATGACTACCAACGCGGATGTAAATACACGGACGAAGCGTTGCAGTGCGATACAAATAGTTATGTTACTAAATTTAGTACCAAAAAGCGCATCGGTATAGCCTTTGCCGAACGCATTAAGCTCAGCGAGTATTTGATCATGGTCGCAGTCGAATGGAAATCGGTGTTGATACACGCGCAGGTTGGACGCGTAGTCAGACTCGTCCATTGGTAGCATAAGCTCTTGGACTTTACGAATATCAGACGGGCCCAACATACCAAAGAACTCGCGGATCTCACCCGTTGACTTACCATCATCATAGGCGTTGACCACCGAGGTAACGTGCAATCCTTGGCGATCCAGTAGCGCAGGAATGATCGCCGAGGCGCCCCGCCCACCATTCAGAATTACAACATTTAACAATCTACGTTCCTTAATTTTGAGGGTTGAGGAGCTCGCGATAGACCCTGCTGTAACGCGCAACACCCTCTTCGAGTGCAAATTCACGACTGTTTTCGCGGATGTTGATGTCGTTTAAGGAAAGATTGCCAGGACGCACTAGCGGCGTAATCACCCTCTTCAGAGCCTCACGCAACGAGTCGTCGGTAAAGTCGTGAACGAGCACGGAGGCGTTTCTTGAGTAATCGATAATTGCGTCTAGATCCCCGACCCCGCCATTTGCAATGACGGGCACGTTGCAAGCGAAAAGTTCAGCGAGTTTGGTAGGGGAACAGCCGACTTTGGTGTGGTCAGCTCGGATAAACACGACCGACAGATTCGCAAGAGCAATATGGGCGGGCACTGCCTCACGGTTGATGCTTCTGAATCGTATGCGGTCTGCTGGCACATCCTGTCGGGTACATTCCAGGCGAACTAGTTCCTCACCGTTGTTAGATACAAATAAAAAGTACGCACTCGGTCGAAGCTGAAGCAATATTCTGAATAGGCTGATCATTTCCCTCAAAAGGTAATCTGTACCAAGGCTACCCAGATAGAGAAGTACGTAGGCGCTTTCAGGTAGTCCGACTTTGTCTCTCGTTAGTCTTATTGTATCACTGCTAATATTCGAAAGATCGAAAAGTGAAAAATCAGCACAGCAAGGAATAACTTGATATCGACCACTTCCACCATCGTCCCCCCGAGGATAAGCATCGTTCAAAACGATTGATGCGCGACGCGTGAGACAGACAATTTTGTCGGCAGCCCGCACCATTGGACCCTCAAGGTGCTTTAAAAATGAGTATGCCGCCCGTTTGACACCTTGGGTATTTTGCAGGCCCCAGTCAGCATAAAAATCTCGAAAATCAAAAATAAAGTTAACCCCGAACCGCTTCTTAAGGTAATACCCAATGATAGCGGCAGGGTGGCTGCGGCAATGTACAATTTTTACAGCTGCCTTGGACATGATTCGGTGTGCGGCAAAGGTTAGCTTTAATTGCGTCAGAACCGGACCGAGAATAGCGGGTTTGTTTCGGTACGGGATGCGAGTCCAGCGAATTCCAACCTCGTTAAACAGGGCTTCATAGTGCTCGATTAACTTGTTCTCGCCATCCGGTTCGGCGCTTAACAGCTTGATAACAAACCCCGAGCGGGCGAGTCCCAACAAGTATGGGGCCACTTGAGAGCGGCCTATATGTGAAGTAATCCCGTTTTGAGTAATATACAAAATGGCCATTACGTAAACATCGATTCAACCGTTGATACCCATTCCCTACGAACGGCTTCAGGGCTGCAATCGGCCGCCATGCTATTGGCTCCTGCTACCCACTTTTCGCGGCGAAGCTGATTCAAGTCGGCTACCTCCAGTGCAAGCGCCCACACTTTGAGGGTGTCGGGTGCGGAGGGCTCTGGAATGGGCAGCAAGAGCCCTGATGCTGGACCGCTATCTGCTTCAGGGTTTGATAGCGGCGTTCCTGGATCGAGTTTAAAAAGCACCCTCATCCCGCCTCCTCGACAGTCTGCTGCCAGGATAGGCAAACCAAGTGCAGCAGCGAGCATGGCAACGGTTGGAACGCCCTCATGGCGAGAGGTAAGCACAAAGGCTCTTGCGCCACGCATAAATGCCTCGGGTGTCGGAGAAGCGCCGACAAAGAGAACCTGTGCCTTCGAAGTCGCTACCGTCCCAATTGAGAGCCCGAGCTTGACCGCAAGCGACTTCATGTCTCCAATCAAGGGGCCATCACCAATAATAACTAGTTGCCGCCCAAGGTTTCTCGCTGTATAGAGAGCATAAGCGTGCAGAAGGCCATCGATATTTTTCTCGTAAACGGCGCGACCGCAGAAAACAAATCTAGGCTGTCCATCAGAAAAAATTGCAGGAGCCTCAGGGCAGGCGATGAAGCTTTTGAAATGTCCCATCTTCGTCGGGTCGAGCCGATAAAGGGTCAAGAGCTCGGATTGAATCTCAGGTGCAATCGAAAGGATCCTATCAAACCGGCGATAAACGTGCCCAACGAGAGCACGCATTTTTACCATCGTGATGTTTGTAGGATTTTCTAAAATGTTAATGACGGCAAGACTCATGGTTTTCTCGCCAGAACGACTCAACATATTGATCAGGTCAGCGCGCCATAACACACTGATCGCAAGATCGATTCGTAACCTTCGCTTGAGTGCTGCAAGCCGCCGTGCCGCCCTGAGGTAGGTCAGAACCCGCAGCACAGACGGCATGTCCAACGCATCGCCTAGCGGATAAAACGCAACCTGACTGCCAAAGAAGGGTTTGGTACCCGAACGATCAAAACTGGCAATGGTCATGTTAAAATCTTGCATAAGCAACTTAGTCACACTGAAAACTAGTTTTTCAGCCCCTCCCGCGGAAGCCATAGAAGGAATGATAAACAGGACGTTTCTTATGGTCACAGAAAAACTGGAGACCAGACAATTTGCTTATAGATCAACCGTATCAACCCAATCAAAAAAGGAATAACTTGCTGTCCACATAAATTTCTCAATAAGTCTTGACCCATCAAAAACCGTGTCACCAGACTCAATTCTCAAGAATTCATCCGTCCACTCGATCATCTCAATCTTTGCATTGAATCGCCGCGACAGACCTTGTGCAGCCTCTATTAACGAAAGATTATCGCCTGGCATATTGAACAGGCCGAAAGTCTCCTTACTAGGCAACCCTAACCTAACAAAAATCTCACATAAATCAGCCACATGTGTGAATGTCCTTCGCATTGCGCCATCACCAAAAAGTCGAATTATCCCTTGGCCTCTTGCTTGATCCACCATGTTCCCAATCGTTCCATATCCGTAAGCAACTTTACTGAGACTACCGTACGGCACACAAAGGCGAATGATCGTGCATGGTAAATCATAATTTTTGGCATACGCCTCGAGCAGATGTTCCGCAGCAATTTTACTGGCGGCATACACGGTTTTAGCCTCTTTTGGACTTTCTTCGGTTAGGGGAAAAACGGAACCTTTATAGACAAGCCTGGAGGAGGGGAAAACAATCCGAGGTCGGTAATTTGACTTTTCAATAGATCTCAAAATGTTACCAAGACCAAGTATATTAATGTTAAGATAATCGATTGGATTCAAAAACGACTTCAGAGTGCCGTTCACACCAGCGAATAGATACACAACATCAACATTCCATGGCAAAGCGTCAACGTGATCAGTATTCAATATGTCAAATCGCTCCCCGATAAAATCGTGCGGAGTGATGACAGATAAATTATATCTTGCCATGTAATATTGCAAATTACTCCCAAGGTAACTGCTCGATCCGATTATTAAACTTTTCACGAAACTTCTGCTATGGTTTTCTCAAATCAAATCTCAGACATCCTAAGAATGGAGTCTAAATCTGCAGATTGGGAAATGATATTTTCCACTTCAAGTTTTCGCTTTTGAGGACTTTTTATTAGCGTATAAAACTCGGCCATAGCGTTAAGGAAGTGATCGTCATGCAGTCCTTTCAAGACCTGAGTATCGGATCCCACGTCAATGATAAGCTCGGCAGAATGCTCGGGCCTGGCTGTAAAGACACGATCCGCCCGGATCCTTCCCTTCGAACATAATATTTCCAAACTACACTGATACTGCTGATCGAAACCAAAAACAGCCGTTGCAGTCACTGCTGAGGCAGTTTTATAAAATGCACTGCCACCCAGGACTACTCCGCACTCGGACCTGTGTAGAGAGGATGAGGAAATTACCGCAGAAGGCCCGAGTAAATAGCGAATCAAACGTGCAGGATAGCCCGCTGCGTCCATAAGTGCCCCCCCCCCGATCATTGGGTCGTATCTGAAGTCATCTTTAGGTAGAGGAGGAAAACCAAAGCATGAGTAGATGTACTTTATACCACCCAAAAGACCACTGCTCAAAATCGAAGATATTTTTTTAAGTTGGCCGTGGTACAAAAACATGTAACCTTCAAACACTGCAACGCCCTTCGACTCTGAAAGTGAGACAAGCTCTTTAGTCTCCCGAAGCGACTTAGCGAATGGCTTTTCCACATAACAGTGCTTACCAGCATCAATCGCCATTCTTACCCATTTACCATGAAGTCCGGTAGGAAGCGGAATATATAATGCATCAATATCAACTCGCGAAATTAATTTTTCGTACCCCTGTACGGATTCGCAAGAGAACTGTCTGGAAAAGTCATACGCCTTGTCTTTGTCACGACTTGCTACTGCAACTAATTCGAATAACTCAGGAAGGCGCAAGATTGACGGTATTACAGATCGCTGAGCAATCTTTGCACATCCCAATACTCCAATTCTAACTCGATTAGCACCCATTATCTTAATTAAAAGGAATGCAAGCAATCAAACTTCTTGCTGAAATATTCAAATAATTATTAAATTCTACAAGATGATACATTTGATTAAGTGTCATCCAGCAGAAGTTATCATAAGGTCCGATTTCAAAATTATCATCGACCAACACGATCATCGATCGATTCATCTCCCTGAAAAACCTGCCTCCTTCCTCACTCTGCTTCGAGTCAAACATAATAAGTTGTTTTTTTGAGTTCAGCACCTCATTGACAAACGGCACCGAGTACTCGCTATGGCCTGTTCTGTAATTACCGGTGAGGCATTGCACCGTCGGCGCCAACTCCAATATGTCAAGGTTTCCAGGTTCAAGTTTAGCTTGGACTAAAAAATGTAAAACCAAATTTACTGGCTTTACAAGGAATGCAACGAGACCTTCTTGTGCTGGTTCGATCATCGGTTGATCCCACGAAATAACCTCTCGGTTGGCAATCTGTGTTGATACGCCAATCACGTTGAAGTATTTGCAATCTTTCCTTTGAATGGTGTCGTCTCCTACGATCCAATCCCGAACGTCATAAAGAGGAATCTTTGTGATCTCCAGTTCATATTTTGACTTGAGACCACTTATCCAAGAAAGGATAAAACTTAAGTCAACTTCGCCCCTTTCGTTGTTCAAGGCCGACTCGATCACTAATTTTCCGTTAGTAGACCTCGGAGCAAGTCTGTGAATTAACCGAATAGACTCGTCGTTATAGTCACCGTATCCAATGCACGCCAATACTGTTCGTGAGTCCATGTTGACTACACCGTCTTTTGTAAGCAACTTCTTTAACTGACCTATTGTTAACCAGCGGAAATCATCAGTGATCGGGACTTCCTCGTGAGAGCTAACTTGCACAACAATGTTTCTATTTCTTTTTTTTAAAAATCTCGCACCCTGTTCTGACTGAAGTTGGTCCACCAGAATCTTTGTTGGTATTGTTCCATTGAAATATTCAATATATCTTGGCTTATTACCACCATGGATCTGATTATAGTTGCTCTTTGTGGCTTGCAGAGTCGGGGAGAGCTGAACAATATTGACATTACCAGGCTCAATTTTGGCCTGAACTAGTAAGTGTAGTATTCCACCAAACTCTTTTGCAATGAAGCCCAAATAACCGACTTCTGGCTGGTTAATGATTGGTTGGCTCCATTCATTTATTGCTCCATAGTTTGTAGATACATGTATACCGACAATAGAAAAAAAACCGCCGGTTTCATGAGCAAGATTCCCGGTTTTTGGGTCGCTCTGCCATCTTCTGAGCGACCTGAGTGGAATTTTTTCTACGAACGCTTTCACAGATGATCGGCGATCACTAAGCCAGGCATCGATAGAATCGCTTGGACTTATTGGTGAATCATCTGTAAGTGCAGACTTCAAAAAGTCGATCTGGTGCAACTTGGGTTTCACCATCTAACAGGCTGCTGAAAAATCAGGGAAAAGATGTTGATATGCTCTACGTGGCGAGAATTGTTGTTTAATGTAGAGCGGATCATCGCGCCATCGAGGGCATTGATGGCTAATTAGGTACTTTATCGGTGTGTTTTCCATCGTTTGTGCCTTATTGCGCTGTTTCTGGACGGAGTTGTCCTAGGGTTCGCATGCGGGTGAGGTTGTAGGCTGCCATCGTGAGCACGAAC
>Ga0172372_10010830_pt1 | contig 11649 bp, 7 predicted proteins | sample LakKiv5m_2_FD_114544 | JGI IMG/M metagenome (GOLD analysis project Ga0172372, IMG submission 114544) | Freshwater microbial communities from Kabuno Bay, South-Kivu, Congo - kab_092012_9.5m | ecosystem: Environmental > Aquatic > Freshwater > Lake | place: Democratic Republic of the Congo... | reverse complement strand
TTAGATTTGCTTGCGCATGCTGAGGTAATTGCCATTGCTTTCAGTAGTGTCGATGGTCTGCACTATCTACTACGCAATCAACCCACACTTTCCAGCTTGACGCTATACCTATTTGGAACAACGGTACTCTACTTTATATCATCCATCTTTGCTGCCTACGCGCTCAGCGAGTTAGTCTTTTCACAGCAAAGTCGCTTCTTTCCTGTCATCGCACTGGGATTAGGGTCATTTATGAATGGGTTCATTCACATCTTAAAGAGCAACTTTACCAACACCAAACTCACCCTATCCACAAGTGCCCCCAATTTCCTAATTGGCTTGGTCGTCAGCTTGGGCGGAATCATTGCGTTTTCGGTTGTATTATCTTTTCTGATGCGTGTTGCTGAACAACGACAAGCCCTTCAGACTAGCCCAGAGAAAACTATATAGCCATGCAAGTAACCGACCTACGGCACAATGCATTCACTGATCCTACACCTGGTCAACGCTGGGGGCATATCCTTGTCGGTGTGCTAGGGGTGATCGCTCTACTAACCGTTCTAAACTTAAAGAACGCCACCCTATCCAGAAAGACAATCTATACCAATGTTGAGGTTGGCATCACAGCATTGTACCCAGCTGATTGGCTACTTGATGAACCCACCAGCAGTGCAGACTATGTATTCCGCGTGCAAAATCGCCATGAACGCGGCTACCCCACAACATTTCAAATCGCCTCTATCCCCATTTCAGGGGATTCTCAAGCCCGCTCTATTCTTGACCTTTTGACTCTGCAACGTTCCAAAACACTAGCCGCCTATCGTACCTTGCTTGTAGAACCCTATCAATTCGCAGAAGATCAACAGGGCATACGTGGGTTATTCACGTATGTTGACACTGCAGAGAACCCATTCACACAGGCGATCCCATCCGTTGTAAGTGGTGTCGATATTGTGGTTAGTGTGGGAGGACGCGCATTGGTCATCACCTTTATTTCTGAAGCCAGCAACTATGACAATAACTACACCCTCTTTGAAACCTTCTTGGAGGACTTGAGTTTTTAATGAGTCGTCTTTTACATTGCTATGCGTTGCTGATCTTGAGTATCTGCATGTTCATTTTTACAGAATCAAGATTATTGCACGTTCATGCCCAAACCACTGTCCTCACCCCATTTGAACAAAATCTTGATCGCATCAAACGTGCCACCGTTTTGGTTTATCTGGCACAAGAGACCCGCGATGACCTACAAATTATCTGTGTTGGCTCGGGAACATTGGTTAGCCGTAGAGGTTTAATTTTGACGAATGCGCATCATACTGTCCCCAACGATGCGTGTAACGGAAACACCATCATCATCGCGCTGAGCCTTTCAACCGAGCAAGCCCCTATCCCCCTTTACCGTGCTGAAGTTGCACAAGCGAATGAAGGACTTGATTTGGCAGTATTACAAATCACACAATCCAACGATGGAAGAACAGTTGACTTGGATACCCTATCCTTGCCCTTCGTTGAACTAGGTGATTCCAACCTAGTCGAGTTAGATGATACAGTGTCAGTGATGGGGTATATCAACCTGTCTGCAGACTCGGTACAACTTCGCAGGGGGACGATTACCAGTTTCACGGCAGAACCCAGTGGAGGCGAGAAAACATGGTTCAAAACCAGCGCAGCGATTCCAGCACTCATGGCGGGGGGCGGAGTATACAACCAAGATGGCGAACTCATTGGTATTCCAACTACCGCCCCACTCAGTCGCCAAACTTCTAGCCAAACTTGTCTGGTCCTGCAAGATACCAACCAAGACGGAACAATCAACGAGCGTGACACCTGTATTCCTATTGGCGGTTTTATCAATGCATTACGTCCCAGTAGCTTTGCTCAACCACTTGTCCGTGCGGCAACCCTTCAAACTACTGTTGAAGTTGTTTCTCGTTCCACTGCCGTGAGCCTTTCACAATTTGGGTTTCTTTCGCCTTTTGCAACACGGTTCTTTTTTAGCACTGCCATCAATGAAGCTAACATGCCAACCAACGTGATTACCAGCGCACCCACCGGCACTCGTAGCCTGTATCTCTTCTTTGACCATGCAAATATGCAACCCAATACCGTGTATGAGCTACGTGTCAATACCGACAATATTCCCAATACAGCCCTCAGTCTTGCCCCTGTTCGCTGGAGCGGAGCGAACAATGGTCTATGGTACATCGGCACGAGCAACCAAGTGCTCCCTAACGGCGTGTATGACTTCACCTTGTTAGCGGATAATATCGTATTAGGAAGCACCACTATTGTCATTGGTGGGGGTGCACAGTTTGTCCCGTCTTTCAGCGATATAGTCTTTGGCTTGGCAGACGAATCGGGAAATCCGCTAGGAAATGGCTTTGTTTTACCCGTTGGAACCATTGCCAATGCACGCTTCATCTATCGCAACATGCAGGATGGCTTAGAATGGACGGCGCGCTGGTTTTTTGAGGGTGTAGAAATCTTCCGTAGCCCACCTGATGTATGGCGTGATGGTGCAGATGGATCAAAGACAATTAGCATCCAAGACGCGAACGGGCTTTTGCCTGGTAAATACCGCCTAGAGTTGTACATCGCAGGACGTTTATCAGCTACCTCAGATTTCACACTCGCTGGATTAGCCGATGGTGCGTTTCCCAAGGTTTTCAGCGAGCCTACTTTCATCGGGGGTGAAAATCAAATAGAGGCACTCAGTAGTAGTCCAACGACTAACTACCCGAATACAGTTGAAAATCTGTTTGCCCAATTTGACTGGAACAAAATTGGCACCAATACACGCTGGCGACTAGAGTGGTATATTGATGAAGAGTTGTTCTTTTCACAGAATTTATCTTGGGTGAACGCTGATAATGGTACGCAATTCCTCACTCGTTTAGCCCGTAGCGGAGGATTATTAGATGGCAGATACCGTATAGACCTGTACATAGACGAGATCAGATTGGCAACCAATCAAGCTAGTGTGGGCATTGGACAGTTACCCATTGATCGCTTTGCAGACCCCGAAGGGCTTGCACTGCGCGGCAGGATTCTGGATGCCAGTTCGCAACAAGGTTTAGAAGGCGTATCATTCATTTTGATTAGCGATCAATTCTCAGTTGCCGATTTCGTTTGGAATACCTCGCAGATTTATGACGTTGCCGTCACCGACCGCAATGGATATTTTGAATTGGTTCGGCCACTCGAATTATCGAACGATGACGTATCCTTTCCATATAGCGTGCTCATTCGATCTGATGGGTATCTTCCAATCGAGTTTGACGGTTTTGTTGTCAAAGCGGACACACCTAATCCACTTGAACTGACTATCTATTTGACTAAAGGAAACGAATAGTGAGCAAAACCCGACTAGATATGCTCCTTACCGAACGTGGCTTAGCCGAAACTCGTTCCAAAGCGCAAGGGATGATTATGGCAGGAGAGGTCATGGTGGATGGTCAGAAGATTGATAAGCCTGGTAGCAAAGTTCTGCTCGATGCCAAGATTGATCTAAAAACTAAAAAGCGTTTTGTGGGGCGAGGCGGAGAAAAACTTGAGGGGGCATTGCGTGCGTTCCCTGTCATCACCCAGGCGATGCGCTGTGCTGACATTGGGGCATGTACAGGGGGTTTTACCGATTGTCTGTTACAACACGGCGCAACAAAGGTTTACGCGATTGACGTGGGTTATGGTCAACTGGACTATCGACTGCGCTCTGATCCGCGCGTCGTGACGATGGAACGAACTAACGCGCGATATGTTGATAGCCTGCCAGAGCCAATTGATTTAGTGGTGGCGGATGTCTCCTTCATTTCGCTCAAGTTAATCATTCCAAAAGCGCAGGCTTGGCTCACCAGCACGGGACAGATGGTTGTGTTAATCAAACCCCAATTTGAAGCAGGGAAAGATGAGGTGGGAAAAGGTGGTATCATCAGGGATAAAGAGGTTCATCGGGCGGTTTTGCTCGCAATTTGCCAATTCATCGAGCAAACAGAATTGGTCGTCAGTGGATTAACCCGCTCGCCCATTCAAGGTTCAGACGGCAACATTGAATTTCTAGCGTGGCTCACCCAAAATCAAGCGCTTGCCATCAATTATGAGTTACAAATTCATCAACTCCTTGATGAACAAACATCAACACGCCCAGAATAGTTTGGTACAATATCAGTCTAGGATTTCTGATTTAGAGACGGAACAACAATGGATCGTCAAAACATACGCAATTTTTGCATCATCGCGCACATTGACCACGGCAAGAGTACCCTAGCTGACCGCCTGCTTCAGCTTACCAACACAGTCAGTGATCGGGAGATGAAGGAGCAATTACTCGACAACATGGACTTAGAACGTGAGCGTGGTGTCACCATTAAAGCATCAGCAGTGCGGATGTTTTATCGGTCACTAAATCAAACTGAGTACCTCATCAATTTGATTGACACCCCTGGTCATGTGGATTTCACCTATGAAGTCAGTCGTGCCTTGCAAGCATGTGAGGGGGCAATCTTGGTGGTGGATGCCAGCCAAGGCATTGAGGCGCAAACGCTCGCCAATGTTTATCTTGCACTCGAACATAACCTAGAGATCATTCCCGTCATCAACAAGATTGATCTACCCGCTGCTCGCCCTGACGACGTGGCAGATGAAATCGCCGATCTGCTCGGGATTCCGCCAGAAGACATGATTCGCATCTCCGCCAAAACCGGCTTCAATGTGGAAGCAGTATTAGAAGCAGTGATTGAGCGCGTTCCTCCTCCTGTTGGAGATATTGAAGCCCCATTGAGAGCATTGGTGTTTGATTCACACTATGACTCTTACAAAGGGGTAATCGCCTATGTGCGAGTTGTAGACGGCATCGCTCGTAATAATGAGAAGATGAAACTGATGGCAACCAATGCCAACTTTGACTCGATTGAGATCGGGTTCTTTAACCCGACCATGAACGCAACCACCGAGATTGGCGTTGGTGAGGTAGGGTACATCGCGACGGGGCTAAAAACCGTGCAAGAGTGTAAAGTCGGGGATACCGTCACGCTCAACAACGGCAGAGAGCAAGAGCCACTTCCCGGCTATAAAGATGTTAAACCCATGGTCTTTGCTGGTTTCTACCCCACTGACAATGACGAATATACCAACCTACGTGAGGCATTTGAAAAGCTCAAGCTCAACGATGCCGCCCTCACCTTTGAACCAGAAAACTCCCAAGCATTGAACTTTGGTTTTCGCGTGGGGTTCTTGGGACTATTCCACATGGAAATTGTACAAGAACGCCTCGAGCGCGAATATGACCTCGACATTTTGGCGACTGCCCCAAGCGTGCAATATGAAATCGTCAAGCGTAATGGGGATATAATTCGCATCGACAGCCCGGCTATGCTACCTGATCCTAGTGAATACGAGGAAATACGGGAGCCATGGATGAAGATTCAAATCTATGTCCCACAAGAATACATCGGCGCAGTGATGGATTTGGTCATCAACAAGCGCGGAGAATACATCACGACAGAGTACCTCGATAAAACCCGCGTCACCCTGCACTATTACATCCCTCTAGCAGAAGTCATTGTAGACTTTTTTGACCGCCTCAAGAGCGCAACTCGAGGCTATGCCAGTCTTGATTATCAATTCGATGAATATCGTCCAGGCGACTTGGTGAAGCTCGATGTTCTTGTGAACAAGGATGCAGTGGATGCGCTTTCCATGATTGTGCATCGGGATGATGCGTACCATAAAGGTCAAAAACTGGTCAACAAACTCAAAGACCTCATCCCGCAACAAATGTTTGTTGTGCCGGTTCAAGCTGCGGTTGGTAAGAATGTGATCTCACGCGCCAATGTTAAAGCACTTCGCAAAGACGTTCTCGCAAAGTGCTATGGTGGGGACATCAGTCGTAAAAAGAAACTGCTTGAAAAGCAGAAGAAGGGGAAGAAACGCATGAAGATGATCGGAAGCGTGGAAATTCCACAAGAAGCGTTCATGTCCGTCTTGAGTTTGAATGACGACTAACCACTATCACGAATTGCGATAGTGGCTCACTTCATCCTGAATAACTGCCCTACGGGGAGGTATTCAGGATGGTTTTGTATGTGGCTAGGGTGCCTCTTCGAGTAAATCAACTAGCATACTCCATGCGATTGCAAAGCCCCAATTCCCTACCAACTGGGCAAACTGGTCATAATGAGTGCCAAAGCCAAACGACCGCTCACGCCGACCTTTTGCCGTTGCGACCACAATGATGGTTCCGGCGTTGATATCGGATTCATCTATTCCCGCTTCGCTGACGATCGCCATCACAACGGATTGTGAATTTGCGGGCATGAACTCATCTACAATCTGTTGCCCTAATTCAAGTTTAGTGCTCTGGGGAGATGCGTTTAGGAACTGGCGCAGGTCTTCAAGTGTGGCGTAATGATGGGCACGCCACTGTGATGACGTAGGTTCAATCGCTAAAAGGCGTTGTTGAATTGACTTCTCAATGCCACACTCAACTATGTCTAAAGTCAATTGATGCTTCTGAAGCAAATTCAATAAAACACTTTCCATCACATCCTCATCTGCGCCAAAGATGTACTTCCCTACTCTTTGACGAATGGCAGATTCTATGGGTGAAATCAGTTCTTGTGCCCGTATCAGGGTGCCAGCTTTCGCTGTAATGCGAATATCAATTTGTCCCATATGAGCCGCCAACCCAATGCTGGGATTAGCCCCATTCAACAATTCCAACCCTAACATCTCATCCAACATGCTTTCCCCTATCCCCGCAGTTTTGAGGGTGCGGATATGAATGACATCTGTGAGGGTATAACGTGTTTTCAGATACGGAATAACCTTCTCTTGGAATAAAAACTTCATTTCTCGTGGCACGCCCGGCAAGCAGATGATGCTTTGGTCTTCCAGTTCTACACTAAAAGCAGGAGCTGTTCCCACAGGATTTTCTATCACCATCGCGTGTTCTGGAAGGTATGCTTGACGTTTATTATTCTCGGTCATCTTGGTGCGATAACGCCCAAAGCGTTCTGCGATTTGTTCTAGTAACTCGGCATGAAATACCAGCTTTTTATCAACGGCACGGGCAACTGCTTCGCGCGTCATATCGTCCACTGTCGGGCCTAAACCACCACAAGTAATGACCACATCCGCACGACTAAGTGCAACGCGGACAACTGAGGCAATCCGCGCTTCGTTGTCTCCCACAGAGGACATAAAATAGACATTTACTCCTAAGTCACGCAATGCCTGCGCCATATAGACAGAATTGGTATCGGTCAACACACCCAATAGAATCTCTGTACCAATACTGATGATCTCCGCACTGATCTGTTTTGTCACATTCTTGTCCTTCTGAATTGCTCCACATTTGGTTGCCAGAATTTTGCATTTTTCAAGAAACCGATTATAATCTGTTTGAGAAAACATTTTTTAGTCAAGCAATATGTTTGTGCAACCTGCATAGACAATCATCTTACAATTTTAGGAAACTGGAGGAAATCAGTGGCTGGTGTAACATTTAGAAACGTTAGTAAGAAATATGGCGATAATGCTGTTGTTTCTCATTTGGATATTGACATTGAAGATCAAGAATTTCTCGTGTTGGTCGGTCCATCCGGCTGTGGAAAGTCAACCAGCTTACGCATGTTGGCAGGGTTAGAAGAAATCACCGAAGGCGAAATCCTTATTGGAGATCGCGTTGTCAATAACGTTGCTCCTAAAGATCGAGACATTGCCATGGTGTTTCAAAGCTACGCGCTTTATCCACACATGACCGTGTATGAGAACATGGCTTTCGGTTTGCGACTACGCAAAACGCCCAAGCACGTGATTGATTCAAAAGTGACCGAAGCAGCGCGTCAATTAGGTATCGAACAATTGTTATCTCGTCGCCCACGCCAGCTCTCCGGTGGTCAACGCCAACGTGTGGCAGTAGGTCGTGCAATTGTGCGTGAGCCGAAGGTGTTCTTGATGGATGAACCCCTTTCGAACCTTGATGCGAAACTTCGTGTAGAAGCGCGTTCGTTCATTAGCAAGTTGCATCAACGTCTACAAACAACCTTCATCTATGTCACTCACGATCAGGTCGAAGCTATGACGATGGGTACTCGCATTGCTGTTTTGAATGCTGGTCGCCTGATGCAAATTGACACCCCTTTCAATTTGTACCACAACCCCGCTAATGTGTTCGTGGCAGGCTTTATTGGTAGCCCCTCGATGAACTTCTTTGACGCCAGCATCATCCAAACCGATAAAGGTTTAGCTGTAGATACAGGCATATTCCAAATCATCGTGCCACAAAATCGCCAACAAGTGGTCAAACCATACCTCGGAAAGAAAGTTGTTTTCGGCATCCGCCCAGAGGATATACACGACCAAAGTTTAACCCCCACCAACATTAACCCCCAACCTGTTGAGGCGAATATTGATGTGGTTGAGCAGATGGGTAATGAGATGATTGTGTATCTCGAGGAAGGTAACAAAAACTTCATCGGTCGCCTTGATCCACGCACCCAAGCACGGGTAGGCAATCGGATGAACGTTGTCATCAACGTGGACAACATCCACTTGTTTGATGCACAAACCGAAGAATCTTTGGTTTACACACAAAAGCAACAAGAGCTAAATGCCCTAGCGTAAGTCGGGTTTTTTCTTAAGGCTACTATCCTCCTACAAGTCGATAGTAGCCTGATCTCACTTCAAGTTGAGCAGATAAGCTAATCCCGCCACCGATGTATCGTGATGGATGCGCAAGCGTGGCATTTCAAATCGATTATCCGTGGTATGTAAATTCCCCATCTGTGTGGTCACAGCTCGTGCGATCCCAATCTGTTGCAACACCTCAAGCGTTTGTGCGTCATACTGTCCGGCAGGATAGGCAAAGAAGCGGTTGTCAGATACGGTATGTGATTGCACACTTTCCAGCGAACCCAGTATTTCATAGACAAGAAAATCATACTCCTGCCCCACCAAAGCCAGATGCCGTTTCGTGTGTGGCGACATCTCCATGCCTGCAACGCTCATTTCGTGAGCCTGCTCCCACGACATATATCCCGCATCAGCATGATCCATTCGTCCCGAAACAAGAAAGAATGTCCCCACAAAACCAAATTTCTGTAGCGTAGGAAACACAATTCGATAATGGTCGATGTATCCATCATCAAAAGTTAGGATAACGGCACGCTCTGGCAACGGAATGCCTGTTGTTAAAGCCAAGTCTAACATTTCCAGGGTAACAGTTTGATAACCGTTATCAGCTAGATACTGTAAATGAGACTCAAAGATAACCGGCGACAGCGTGAGGTTTCGTCGGATTTCATCTGCATCTGAGGGCAATTCGCTGACATAATGGTACATGAGAATAGGAAGGCGAATCCGCCGAAGGGTGTTATCGGTTGCAAAGCTCGATCGCCCCAGGATCATCCCAAGTAAAAACACGGCGAAGCTGATGCGTAGTTTGCTCATGGGTACATGTCAATATCCGTTTGAATTTGCTTCAAAATGCGATCGATCTGGTTACGCTCGGGAGCATCTAAAAACTCACTACGCTCGATCTTTTCTAAAGAGGTTAAAAGTTTGTGCCTTAGCGAACGATGGGTAGGGAGGCGTGCTTTTAAGTAGGTGGAAGACCAAACTTCTGCGGCGATGTAGATACAATACCCCTGTCCATCGTCAACTGAACCATGTACATCAAACTCCAATAGTTCTTCAATAAAATTCCATCGGCGATCGTTTCCAGTGTCTGAAGCTAGAATTGCACCCACAAAAATAGCTACATTTCGCCAACGATAGGGGTCGCTCGCAAGCAAGACCGGTACATTCTCAGGAAAAGACCAGGCGCCTTGTCCATCAAGTGGCTTTAAGCCTTTGGGCATTTCAATCTCATCATACAATTCGATGAGGGATTGAGCAGCAAGATATTCCTGAATGCTTAAATGTGGAAAGCGATAATACCCATTACGATCTGATACCAGAATGCCATGTTGCGTGCCAAGATAATCCAAGACAGTTTTGACAGCAACCCCTAGCCCGTCCGGCGAGCGGTCTTGCTCTTGTAGCCGTTTGCGTAGCTGTCCTGAATGCACGCTATGAGGATAACGGAGTAACATCTCTTGATCGCGCTGCAAGTCGAAAGCAACGATCTTGAGGGCATCACGCATGCGATCATGATTGAGCTTTTGCATTCCTCTAACCTCATTGTCTCGCTGTATCACCCACCGATCAAGCAGATCGACCGTTTCCTTATAGAGTTCCGCTATTTTTTCAGGCAACCGACGATTGCCTTCATGCAGCAGAACCAGCATCACCAACAACAAGGGTTGACGCATCAAAGGGAGCAGTTGTTTAGAATTTTCAAGACGGCGGATGAGGTCAACCGTAAGTTTTTGGGTTTGCTCTTCCGCACGTGACCATCCGCCAAACGTAGAAGCGCGTGTAATTGCCGCTTGATGATACCAGTTGGTGATGTATGCCTTCATCTGTTTAATGGTGAGGGGTGCTAACTCCGCGGCAACAAACTTTTCGGACAGACGCCATTTATCACCCGTGCGGTAGGCATAGGTTCGGCTCGTCACGATAATGCGACACTTAGGAAAACGAAAAGCCCAATCTTCAATGATGCGTTGCAACACAATGCGTTGTCGTTCCTTATAAACTTCGTCCAAGCCATCCAGAATCAAGACTGCGCCATAGGGTTCGGTTTGCTTGGTGATGTAGGTCTCCAGTTCAGGTGCAAATGAACCAGCTTGTTCCTTCAAGAAATCCAATAACTGTTTGGCACGTCCGTCCTCAGGTTTTATTGGGAAGAAGGTGGAGCTGGCGAACGACCGTAACGTAACAAGTAATGGTAAGATCGCCCCGTGAATCCACGATGTCCCTAAATAATCCAACCCATGCTGTCGCTCTTCTCGTTGACCAGTTTCTGGCAAACATGCAGTCGCCAGCGTAATGGCTACGAAGCGCGCAATAGAGCTTTTTCCACTGCCAGCTGCTCCGGTGATTACCAGATGGGGGTAAGTCGCAATGGCTTCCAACACAGGTCGGCGTAGATCATTGAGATCGTTTTCAATGGCGCGAAAACGGAACTCTGTCAAGCGTTCTTCATTGAAACTCTGATAAACATTTTCTTTCCAAACATCCACCGGTGTATACAACTGATGAAATCGAATGTTAGAGTCCATCCGATTATTTGCGCCAGGGACAATGTGCGTGAAGTCGGAGCGACCCCACTCAGCAATTACCGAATTCAGGTATGAAATCAATTCTGACTGGCTTCCCTTTAACTGTTGTAAGACGATGTTAACATCTCGCCCAGCAATTGCCACATTTTGCCCAGCAGAAATCAACTCGGCTTGCACGCGCAAGCCAGACGGTTCGCGAATGAGTTGCCACATATCATCAAGTAAGCCCTTCAAAAATTGACGATGTCCCTCATTGCTGGGTTGAAAACCACCCAACAAACCTAAATCAAGCACCAGGCGATCGAGGCTATGATGCAACTCAGTATTGGATTGGGCTTCTTCCACTAGCTTTTTGACGACGTGCTTGATCGCAAACGGTGCCTTTGCTCGCTTGATGTAGGATTCTAAGTATTTTGCAAGACCCTCACCATGTTTGGTGGATCTAAGAAATTTGGCTACTTGAGGCAACGATACTGCAGTTTTAGGCAAAATGGGTTGCAACATC
>Ga0172372_10010829_pt1 | contig 11649 bp, 8 predicted proteins | sample LakKiv5m_2_FD_114544 | JGI IMG/M metagenome (GOLD analysis project Ga0172372, IMG submission 114544) | Freshwater microbial communities from Kabuno Bay, South-Kivu, Congo - kab_092012_9.5m | ecosystem: Environmental > Aquatic > Freshwater > Lake | place: Democratic Republic of the Congo... | reverse complement strand
CGGTCCTTGCGGCTCGTCACCGAACCGGCAAGGTCGATCGCGCCGCCGTAGAGCAGGAACTTCTCGGTCAGCGTGGTCTTGCCGGCGTCGGGATGCGAGATGATCGCAAAGGTGCGGCGTGGATGGTCGGGCTGGCTCATGGCGGGACCGGAGAGGGTACACGCGACGCGATGGCAGCCTCACGATGGTCTCGTTGCGTCGATCCGGAATGAAACAGGGGGCCGGCGTGAGCCGACCCCCTGGTGTTTGAGCGGTGGATGTGGTGATGGATCACTCTTCGCCGCGACGCTCGCGGGCGGCAGCCCAGAGGCTGACGTCATCGAGGTCGACCATGCCGTCGCCGTTGAGGTCGGCGAGGATGGCATCGGGTCCGGCGATGGCCGCGAGCTGGTCGACGGTCATCGAGCCTTCATCGGCCGTGCCGCCGGTGAGGGCGCCGCAGCCGCTGGCACCGGTGCGCAGCAGGCTGGAGACGATGAAGTCCCCGTCGGCCTGCGTCACGGCGCCGTCGCCGTTGAAGTCGACATGGAAGCCCGCGGTCGAGCAGTCCACGTCAGCCGGCTGCATCGAGCCGATGCGCGTGACGATCACGCCCCAGTCGGCGACGTTGATGAGGTTGTCATCGGTCACGTCGCCATTGACCAGCGCCGACGTGCCCGCAAGCGCGAGCACGTAGCGGGTGCCTTCGATGACCACGCTGCCGGTCGAGACCAGCGAGTGCAGGTCGTCGTCGGCGGTGGCGCAGCCGTAGCTGCCCACGGGCACCTGGATCGTCTCCATGCCCACGCCGGCGGCGAAGGTCATGGCGACCGCAGCCTCGACATCACCGAGGTCGATGTCGATGCAGCGACCCATCGATGACGCGTAGCCCGAGCCCGCATACGCCAGGCGCAGGTCGAGCAGGTGGTACGGCTCGACCGTCACCATGGTCATGGCCTGCGCCGTGCGGCCGCAGCCGTCGGTCGCCGACCAGGTCACGGTGGTGGTGCCGCAGGCCCACGGGGCACCCAGCGGCTGGCCGTCGCTGCGGGTGATCACCAGGTCGGCGTCACCGCAGTTGTCGATCACCGTCGGAGGCGTGAGCTCGCGGGCCGCGAAGCAGCCGCTGCCGGCATCTGCAGGCACCGAGAGGTCCGCAGGCACGCCCGAGAGCACCGGGCCGGTCGTGTCGATCACGAAGGACGCAGGCTGCGTCAGCGGCAGGTCCGCGGTGACGCCGCCGTCATTGGCGATCAGCACCGGGGCGAAGCCCTCGTCGAGCGACGCATGCACGCCGCCGTCGCAGTCATCGGCGATCACGCGGAAGCGAAGGCTCGCCACGCGCAGGTCCGCCAGCGTGCCGCTGCCGCCGTTGGGAATCGTCGAGATCCAGAAGATCGACCCGTTGGATGCATCGTGGCTGCTCACCAGGATGTCGGTGATCGGGGCGTCGCCGCCCGAGATGCCGACATACTCCAGCACCGCGCGGTCGTAGACCACGTTGAACTGGCCGGCGACCGTGACGATCGGCGGGTTGAGGACCGAGACGTCAAAGGTGACTTCGTCGCCGATCGCGCTGCACTGGCCGGGAGCCGTGTTGCCGGGACCCGACATCGTCACGCCCGGATCGGGCTCGCAGCTGTTGGGGATGCCGTCACCCTCGGGATCGCTGCTCAGTCCGCTCGCGATGTCGCAGCTGTCGGGAATCGAGTTCCCGTTGCAGTCCTTCGACGTGCCGTCGGCAAGGTCGCAGCTGTCAGGCACCTGGTTCGCGTTGCAGTCCTGCGACGTGCCGCTGGCGATGTCGCAGCTGTCGGGGACCTGGTTGCCGTTGCAGTCCGGCGCACCGTTGGCGAGGTCGCAGCTGTCAGGGACCGAGTTGCTGTTGCAATCGACCGAGAAGCCGCTGGCGATGTCGCAGCTGTCGGGGACCTGGTTGCCGTTGCAGTCCGGCGCACCGTTGGTCAGGTCGCAGCTGTCGGGGATCGTGTTGCCGTCGCAGTCGACCGAGAAGCCGCTGGCGATGTCACACGAATCCAGCACACCATTGCCGTTGCAGTCCGGCGCACCGGCAGCGAGCTCGCAGGAGTCGAGCACGCCGTCGCTGTCGCAGTCGGCAGCGCCGCCGGCGATGTCGCAGCTGTCGGGCTGGCCGTTGCCGTTGCAGTCGGCGACGAAGCCGCCGGCGACCTCGTAGGCATCGGGGATGCCGTTGCCGTTGCAGTCAGGCTCGCACGAGTCCGGGATCCCGTTCTGGTTCACGTCGTTGGCGCTGCCGCCAGCGATGTCGCAGCTGTCGGGAACGCCGTTGCCGTTGCAATCGGTCGCCGTGCCGCGCTGCAGGTCGCACGAGTCGGGCTTGCCGTTGCCGTTGCAGTCCGGCGCGCCGCCGACGATGTCGCACGAGTCGAGCGTGCCGTTGCCGTTGCAGTCAGTCGCTGCACCGCTGGCGAGCTCGCATGAGTCGAGCACGCCGTTGCCATTGCAGTCAGCCGCGCCGCCCGCGAGTTCGCACGAGTCCGGCGTGCCATTGCCGTTGCAATCGGTCGCCGAGCCGCTGGCGATGTCGCACGAGTCGAGCACGTTGTTGCCGTTGCAGTCGTTGCCCGGCAGCTGGCCGTCGTCGCAGATGCCATCGTTGTTGCAGTCCCCGAAATTGCAGGGGGGACGCGTCAGCGCAGCCATCTGCAGCTTGACCATCGCCACGCCGCTCTCGAACGGCGACAGCGTGTCGCTGAGGAAGCCGTTGACGATGACCTTGCCGTTGCGGGCGCTCATCACGTTGGACTGGTAGCCGCGGATCTCAGCGGTGCCACCGCCGATCGTGCCGGTGTTCCAGACGTCCCAGCCGATGTCGACCGTATTCACCGGTGCCGAGGTGGCCACCGTGCTGCCGGGCTCGAAGCCCAACGCTCCGAAGACGTTCCAGGGCTGGTTGTGCGTGAAGCCAAGCGCGGGGAAGTAGGACGCCGCGCTGGTGTCCTTCCACTCCGACACGAGGATGCCGCAGCCGGGGTCGGCGGCGTGATAGGTGACCAGCGCCTGCTGGAACGTGCCGAGGTTCGCGTAGTTCTGGTTCGCGACGACGATCAGGTCCCACTCGGTGCCGCTGGCTAGAAGCCCGGCAAAGGTCGTGGGGCTGCTCGTGAAGGTCACGGTGCCGAAGGCGCCGCCTTGCAGTGCCGCTTCGTAGGCGCAGCTGCCGATGGCGTAGTCGCGATAGAACAGGATTTGCGACGCTTCGCTGCCCGCGAGGCTGCCGCCCCAGTGGCCTTCGGCCGGCGGCTTGCGATCGCTCGGCGTGGCCGACGCCGGGGCGTTGCTCTGGATCGAGCTGTCAGGCGACTTGGCGCCGCGAACGGACAGCCCGCCGTCGGCGAGTGCGGAAACGGACAGCAGCGTGCTCGCGCACGCGGCAACGATGGAACAACAGCGCATCTTCATTGCTTTCTCCACAGTTGGAGCACAACCCGGATCGAATCCGAGGCCCACAATGAGCCCGGAACGTCACGAACAACGTAGCGGGACGCGCTTGTGGATCAAAATGAGAAACGCGGAGTGAATGGCACGTGTACCTCAGACCCGCGGCCGAAAAGCATAAGTTCATGTTTAGAATGCGGTTACGTCGGATCAAAGTCTTTTTGATCGAGTGTGTTTCATGACACATCTCCGATGAGTCTGCCTCACCCCAGCCGCTCGCGCGCCCACAGGATCCAGCTCGAGTCCGGCAGCGCGTGGCCCATCGATCGGAACATGAAGCTCAGCTGCGCATTGTGGTACAGCGCGTGCGTCGGCACTTGCATGCATGCATCGGCGACCGTCTGCCGATACGCGCGTCCATCGCGGACGCGCTCGACCACGCGCGCGCACTCCTCATGCGTGAGCGCATCGAGGAACGCATCCCACTCGCGACGCGTCGCCGGCCATGCTGCCTCGAGTGCATCGAGCGTGGGGCACTCGGCCGCGGTCGGCATCGTGAGCGCCGCAGCGCTCCCCGTGACGACGCCGATCCAGATCCGCTCCGCGCCGTAGAGATGGAGCAGCGTGGCGTGCACGCTTCCCAAGCCAATCGGGAAGTCGCGATGGAGTTCCTCGTGCGTCAGCGATCGGCATGCAGCGAGGCTGCGACCGGTCATCCATCGGAGCCAGGCGTGGGCGTCGAGGATCGTGGTGGTGGGGTTCATGCAGGGACGGTAGCCTCTCCCGGTGAGCGACACCTTCGAAGCACTCGGACTCGGCACGGAACTGGTCACTGAACTTGCGTCCTTGGGCTACGAAGAGCCCACGCCCATCCAGAAGGCTGCGATCCCGCCGCTCCTTGCCGGTCGAGATCTGCTCGGCCAAGCCGCCACCGGCACCGGCAAGACCGCGGCGTTCGCCCTGCCGATCCTGCAGCTCGTGGGAAGCACCAAGCCCGAAGCCCTGAAGCCGCTGGCCTTGGTGCTCGTCCCCACGCGCGAACTCGCCGTGCAGGTCTGCGAAGCATGCCATCGCTACGGAAAGGGGCTGGGCATTGCCGTGGCGCCGATCTACGGTGGCCAGGAGTTCCACCGCCAGGTCGTGGCGCTGCGTCGCGGGGTGCACGTGGTCGTGGCCACGCCAGGTCGCGCGCTCGACCACATGCGCCGGGGAACCCTGGATCTTTCGGGCCTGCGCATCGTGGCGCTCGACGAGGCCGACGAGATGCTCGACATGGGCTTCGCCGAGGATCTCGAGCTGATCCTTGAGGGCACGCCCGAGGCGCGTCAGACCGCGCTCTTCTCCGCCACGCTTCCGCCGCGCATCGCGTCCATCGCCGAAAAGCACCTGCGCGACCCCGAGCGGATCCTGATCGCTCGCGACGCCGCGACCAAGGGATCCGTGCCCAAGGTGCGCCAGACGGCCTACATCGTGCCTCGCCCGCACAAGATCGCCGCGCTCGGTCGCGTGCTCGATCTCGAGTCGCCAACGCTGGCCCTGGTCTTCTGCCGGACCCGGCTGGAGGTCGATGAACTTGCGGAGCGCCTCGTGGGCCGCGGCTACCGAGTCGCTTCGCTGCACGGCGGCATGGGCCAGGCCGAGCGTGACCGCGTGATGGCCCGCGCACGGGCGGGGACCGTCGACCTGCTCGTCGCGACCGACGTCGCGGCGCGCGGCATCGACATCGATCACCTCACGCACGTCGTGAACTTCGATGTGCCGTCATCGCCCGAGGCGTATGTCCATCGCATCGGCCGCACGGGCCGCGCAGGCCGCGAAGGCGTGGCGATCTCGCTCGTCGAACCGCGTGGCCATCGATTGCTGCGCAACATCGAGCAGGCCACGAAGCAGAAGATCTCGATCGCCACCGTGCCATCGCCCATGGATGTGAAGGCGCGGCGGCTGGACATGACCAAGGGTGCCGTGCGCGAGGTGCTCGAGTCCGGCGACCTCGAGGCGTACCGCTCGGTGGCCGAGGCGCTCGCCTCGGAGTTCGATCCCATGGATGTGGCGGCCGCGGCCGTGCGGCTGGCCCACGAAGCGCTCGAGGGCGACGCCGCGCGCGACGAGGCCGACATCCCGGTCATCGAGGGCTTCGGGCGCAACGATCGGCCGCGCCGCGAGCCGTCCGTGCCTGCAGATGCCGGCCAGCGCGCCTCGCGCGGGTGGCAGTGGAGCGGTCCGCGGCCGGATGGAGCTCCGCAAGGCGGCGAACGGGAGCAGGATCGCGGCGCGCCGCGAGGAGGAGCCGCGCCGCGCGGCCAGTGGCAGGACCGACCGCCGCAGCGCGGCGCCCCGCGTGGCCAGTGGAATGACCGCGATCCGCAGGACATGGAGCGCATCTTCATCGGGCTCGGCCGCAAGGCCGGCGTGCGGCCCGCCGATGTCGTTGGCGCCATCGCCAACGAGGCCAACGTGAATCCTCGTGGCATCGGCGACATCGAGATCGCCGAGCTCTACACAATCGTCGAGCTTCCGGCGCGCGACGTGGACCATGTGGTCCGGGTGCTGCGCGGCGCGACGATCCGTGGTCGCAAAGCCAAGGTCAATCGCGACCTGGGTATCCGCAAGTAAAGGGCTGGGCCGCGCCGTCAGGCCCAGGAGCGCGACCACACGCTCAGCGCGCTGCCACGGTCAAGGACCGCGTCGTTCACGGGCACGCGCCCCACGAGCCGAGCAGCACGGCCAGGTCGCCGCCATCAACCGCACCGCTCGCATCGAGGTCGGCAGCGCATCCGCTGCACGCGCCCCATGAGCCCAGGACCACGGCCAGATCGCCGCCGTCCGTCAGGCCGTTGCCATCGAGATCGGTGGGGCACGCAGGTGTGGGATCGTTGGCACGGATGACCGTGAGCGACATGTAGTCGTGATAGGTCTCATCCGCGGGGCGCTCACCGTAGACCAGAAACCGCACGGTGCCGTCGGCCGCGACGACGTTCTGCAGGTTGGTGCGCAGCGAAGCGGTGAGGTTCTCGTCGCGGTTGCCGGCGAAGCCATCGAGGTAACGGTTCTGGCCGACCAAGCCGTTCGCGTTGCCCCAGTTGCCCAGCGCGTTGTTCCAGACGTAGAGCTCGGTCTGCGTGCAGTTGGCCGCGTAGCCCTCCCAGCGCACACGGAGTTCGTCGATGTCGGCCACGGGCTCGCTGACCACGAAACGGTAGACGTGGGTGGCTTCGCTGGTCGACGCGAGCGTGGGGGTGATGTACCGGTTGGCATCGGTCGAGCCGCCGGTCGCATTCGACGTCGAGAGCGCGGTGTAGTTCGCCGCGGTCAGTGCGGTCGTGACCGGATTGGCGTTGGCGTTCACGTTGGTCCAGCTCGCGGTCGCCGAACCCGCACCGAAGCGGGTCACGCCTGCGCCGCTGGCGAAGTCGTACGTCGCGGCCGTGCCGGTCGCGATGCGGAACGGATTGCTCACGCCGATCGTCGTGTCACCATCGGTGGCTCGCGCCACGATGCGGACGAGTGCCGACGAGGCCTCGACTGCGGGCACCGTCCAGGTGTAGCTGCCCGAGTCGGGGATCGCGTTTGCGATCGGGGTCCAGCTCGTGCCGCCGTTGACCGAGTACGCCAGGTCCACATTGGCGAGCGCGGCGTTGTTCGTGTCGCTCGCGTTCCAGCGGATCTGCTGCGTGGCCCCCTGGAGCCAGACCTCGTTGCCGGCCGGCTCGACCACATGGGCCGCCGGCAGCAGATCGGTGTACCGCGGCACTTGCTTGATGATGCAGTGGATCGCGCCCGATGCCGTGATGATGCTCGAGCACTGGATCGGCACGATCTGCACGCCGGGACCCGCCGCCTGCTGCCATTTCGCCAAGGCATCCGTGTCACGCGCGTTGTATGCCGAGTTGCCGCCAGCCACGAGCTGCGTGCCGTAGCAGGGGATGAAGATGCGGTTGTTCACGCGGTAGGCATTCGCGTAGGTGAAGTGCGTGCCCGCACCGTCGTTCCACGCCAGCGGACGGATGACTTCGAATCCGAGTGCTTGCATGTAGGGCACGGCGTTGTTGGTCACGCTGATCGCCGTCGCATTCGATCCAGCGATGAATTCGCTGATGATCGCCGTGTCCTGATCGACCAGGTACATCCACATGTCGATGTGGCCCGTGCCATCGACCGAGAACGGCAGCTGCGGCAGGATGTGCAGCGTGTCGATCCCTTGGTAGGTGTCATGGAGTTCGCGGATCAGCGCCTCGTTGTGACCGCCCGACGCAGGGTTGTCCAGATTGATCAGCGCCGTGCAGAACCCGCTGCGATTCGGGCCGGGCTGGAAGTTGCCGCCCGAGTAGTAAAGACCCTGGTCCAGCGTGGGTACGCCCAGCGTCAGGTCGCCGATGAGCGTCGGCAGGAAGTTGTCCGACGGACGATTGGGGTAGTAGTGGCTGTCGACGACGGCGAGCGCACCGCCCTGGAAGACGAAGTGCGGCCCGTAGTCGCGCATCCAGATCGAGTTGCTCGGCTGGATGATGAAGACGACCTTGCTCATGTTCGCGCCTGCGGCGGTGAAGGCCGTGGTCGCGCTGTTCGCAGTCGTCTGGTTGGCCACGACGACGTAGGCGATCTCGTCGTTCACGGTGCCGGCGGTCAGGCTCGACACGAGCGCCGTGACGACCGAGTTCCAGCTGTTGCCATACTGGTAGAGCACCCCGCGGGTCGGCCCGTACTCGGGCACTGAGCTGATGAGCGACGAGCCAACCTCGCCGGCGAGCCCGCCGTCGGTCGCGCGCCTGATCGCGTAGGGCTCAAGCTTCTGGCTGGGATCGAACGGCGTGCCGCCCTCGCGCACGCGGGTCAGGGTCGACCTGAACTCGGGTTCATCCTGGCGCCCCGCGGGTGGTGCGGCCATCACGGCACAGGCAAGAAGGCTCGGGGCGGTGAAACCAAAGATGGTCGTCATTGCGGTGGTCATGGATGTGGCGTGTTGCTGGTTTTTGTGTGGGCTGGATCGGATCGGGCCAGCCGTTGGCATCTGGGCCGGGTCCCGAAGAGTGAACACTGTAGACCCCGGGTCAATCCGCCCTGCACAATCTTGAGAGATATTGGCTGCGTGGGGCCTCTGGAGGCTGGAGGGCGAGTTCGTCAAAGGATCCCAAAAGAGAGATGGCGGGCCTTGCCCTTAGGCCATCGCGTGCTACCGTCCTGCTCGGAAGATGGTCGAAGGGTCCTCGCGGTTCGCCGCAGGGTTGATCCTCCCAGTTCCGCCCCCCCCCCTTCGAGGTTCACATGCGGTTCATCCTCCCCTCGTGCTTTGGCTTGGCCGCGCTCTGTGCGCCTGTCTCGGCTGGCTTCACTTCATCTGCTGTCATCGATGACTTTTCCAGCCCCGCCGGCCCCGCCGGCTTGGGCTTCAATCGCACTTTGCTGAGCGGTGCTCAGGTTGGTTTTGGTTTCTGCCTCTTGAGCAACAATGCTGGACTCCAGTACATCACCAACTCGCCCGGTTTCAATGCCTCGGCGTACAACGGATTCTCGTTGAAGGTGAATGGCTCTCTGGGAACTGGTGGCCTCTTCTTGGACGTCATCGGTGACGGGTCGGCCTTCGTGGCGCTTGCTGTCGATTTCGGCAGCACCATCAACAATGGCTACGCCTGGATCACCTTCGACCAGCTCGATGCGGCGGTCGGCAATGACCCCGGAACCATAGCGAGCTCGCTCAGCAGTGGCTTCGGCTTCGTTGGCATCGGCATCTACACCACTGGAGACGCAGCCATCACCGTCGACAACTTCGAGTTCCGTTCGTTGGCCGTTCCTGCTCCTGGGGCGATCGCCCTCGCTGCAGCGGCTGGACTTGCTGCGACGCGTCGGCGCCGCTGACCAGCCAATCCCGTTGAATCGTGGGCAAGCCCGCGGCCGGAGCGATCCGCCGCGGGCTTTCTCGTTCAGCGCCGTCGATGGCGCACCAGCCCGCCGACCGCCAGCAGCGCGAGCGCGCCCGGAGCAGGCGTGAGCGTGAACCCAGTCATGTCGAAGGTGCCGGTGATGTTCTGGCCCGCGAGCGACGGGGGGACCTGGAAGCCCAGCTGGATGTTCCCGATGTTCGAGAAGATCGCCGAGTACGTGCCGCCACCAAGCGAGATGATGTCGCTGCTGCCCTGCGCCACGTTGAAGCTGACGAACGTCCAGGTGTTCGAGGCGATGAGCGTGCTCGAGACCACCGATGCGCCGGGCGTGTTGATCGGCGTGGCGAAGCGCCCGGTGAGGGCGATCGATTCCGAGAGGTCGTGGCGGAACCAGAATCCCACGCTGGTGACGCCTTCGCTGATCCAGTTGCCCACGTAGCCGCCGTTCGAGGAGCCGTAACTGGCAGCCGCGCGCATGACCGTCGGCGGGAAGCCACCCACGGTGGTGCTGGCCAGGTTGAACTGGCCGCTCACGAACGCGGCATTAGCGGGGCCGCCCGCTGCCGACCAGCCGAGCGTGGCGGTGCCATTGAAGTTGCGCCAGTTGGCTGCACCGCCGGCGAAGGACTCGTTGAAGCCGTTGATGCCAGCGAATGCGGGAGTGGCGAGCGCGAGGACACTGCACGAAACAGCGAAGGGACGGAACATCGATGGACCTTTCGTAGGGGGGAGGGGAACGACCCAACTGTAGGCGGGAAATCGCCTCGGACAAGTGCGGTCCTGCCGCGAGTGCCCGTCAGCGGCGCGCACAAAAGAAAACGCCCGCTCATCGCGGGCGAGTGTTCTTGGTCGGACTCGGCGGTCGTGACGCCGATCCATCCTTTCGTGGCGGGGAGCAGGTTCCAGCTGCGCCTTCGCCTCGCGTTGGTCCAGGGCCGTGAGCCGAGGACCGGGAGAGACATGGGCCTGCGTATCCCGCGCAGGCCAACCTTTCCTTACACAGGGAAGAACGGGAACGGCGCCCCGCGTCGATCACGTCCCTTCGGACGGTCATGACTTTTCGAGCGAATGTCGCCTGACAAGGTCGGTGGCGACCCACTCGGTCCGTGTGGGTTGGATGGAACGAAGCGCCAATGACACCGCCCCCGTCGGTGGCGCGGACGCCACGGACGGGGGCGGTCGAGTGCCTCGTGGGAGGCGGCCCGAATGTCAGGTGCAGGGCGGGTTCCCGTCCGCCAAGCGCCTCGCTGGATCGTGGATCAGTCCCCACTGTCCGCGATCCGTTGCCTTGGCGGGTTCCCGCCGCCTTGGCGATGGTCCGATCTGGTTCGCAAGTCCCAAGCGTTCCAGCGTCGTTCCACCCTGTTGAACGGAAAGGCATCACGGGATCGATCACGACCAGGCGATTTTTCTCTCATGGCAATCGCGCTTGGGTCCGAATTGAAAACCCCCGCCGTCAGTGTGTGTGCTGTGACGGCGGGGGCGGTTGTTCTCCACATGCCCCAACGGGGCACAGGAGGGATGAGGTTCGTCACCTGGAGAGACGGATTCCGCGGGAAAAACCAATCACTGCAGCACCGAATTCCGGGCGACGGAATCTTCACAAAGACGCATCGTGCGGCGACAGGCCGGGAGGCCCGATGCCGTTTCTCCTTACATGAAGGTGACGCATCATCGCGGCGGCGTGCTCGACGCCCGCCCGCTTCCCGAGTTGTCTGGGATCGAAGCTGCAATCTTCGACCGCATGGGCAGGGTTGCCCAGCGTGAAGTGCTGAGGATCCGGCCTGGCGTTCGACGCCTGTCGCTGGAGTTTCCCGGCAGCGGTGGTTCACTCGATGCCTACATGACCGCTCGGTCGGTCGTGGCGTGGATGCATGGTGGGTCGCCAACCGTCCTACGATCGACGTGGCGGGTCCCCGAAGGCGCAACCGCGCGCTTGGATCTTTGCGCGATGGCTGGCCACGGCGTGGCAGAGCTGAGCCTGAGCAAGTTGGACGGCGTCGCGGATGAGGTCGGAACCCTCATCGCCGACGGCCAACCCATCGTCCGAGTGCTGCCTGCCGGTCTCTTCACGCTTCGCGTCTGGGCTTTCGAGGGCCAGGCTGCGTTGCGTGCCGAGCTTGGCTGAGGCTGAGTCCTGAATTCATGCGATCGTCGTCGCGGACCAGCAACTGCTGGGCCAGTGGCTCACGCCGTCAACGCGCTGATGTGTCCTGCGCGGAGCTCTGATGTGTCCTGCGCGGAGCGGAGCTGTTGTGTCGATCATCACGCTCGGCAGGCTGCCACGATGCTCGCGGCGAAGGCTTCGGCGTTGGCCGGCCGCTCCGTTGCATCGAGCGACAGGGCACGCATGAGCAGGGCCTCGAGCGCG
>Ga0172372_10010827_pt1 | contig 11651 bp, 10 predicted proteins | sample LakKiv5m_2_FD_114544 | JGI IMG/M metagenome (GOLD analysis project Ga0172372, IMG submission 114544) | Freshwater microbial communities from Kabuno Bay, South-Kivu, Congo - kab_092012_9.5m | ecosystem: Environmental > Aquatic > Freshwater > Lake | place: Democratic Republic of the Congo... | reverse complement strand
TTCTTGTTTTGGATGAAGCAACCTCAAGCATTGATAATGAATCTGAATCATTAATCCAAGAAGCAACGATTAAACTAACAAAAGGAAGAACGTCAATCGTTGTTGCCCATAGATTATCTACCATTCAATCGGCAGATCGCATAATCGTTATGGAAAAAGGAAGAATGGTTGAGTCTGGAAGTCATTTAGAATTAATGAAAAAGGAAGGTTATTACCGTAAGCTATACGAAAAACAATTTTTTTCAAATGAACAATAAGAAAAGATTCAAAATCGGAGGGGTTCCGGAGCATTTTAATTTGCCGTGGAGATTAGCCATCGAAGAGGGTTCTTTTGATGATTTAGGGGTTCAATTGCATTGGTCTGATATGACAGGAGGCACTGGCCAAATGATCAAAGGGCTACAAACCGGCAGCCTAGATGTTGCAGTTTTGTTAACTGAAGGCATCACGAAGTCAATACTCGAAGGGTTGGAGGCTAAAATTTTAATGGTTTATGTCACCTCTCCGCTTCATTGGGGAATTCATGTTCCATTTCATTCAGACATAACAAAAGTTGAACAATTAAAAAACAAAACGTTTGCTATTTCTCGAGAAGGGTCTGGCTCTCATTTGATGACATATGTAAAAGCCCATCAGGAAGGCTGGGAAAAAGAGGGTCTTTCGTTTAATGTTGTAGGTGATATATATGGAGGGTTATGGGCGTTACAGCACAACGAGGCACAAGGTTTTTTGTGGGAAAAGTATACAACATTTCCTTATACAGAACAGAAAAAATGCCGCTACATTGATGAGGTTGTGACCCCTTGGCCTTGTTTTGTTATTGCTGCACGCACCGACATTATGAAAGAACACGAAACAGTGTTAAAAGAGGTCTGTGCAATTGTGCACCAAAAGGCACTTGAATTGAAGCAAAACGAGCAGGCTTTAGAAATAATTTCATGGCGGTACAACTTGCGCCTAAGCCAAGTTGAAAACTGGCTGAAAGAAACTAATTGGAACTATACCAATACGATAAATTTATCAGATTTTGAACAAGTTGTTACATATTTACGCGAACTTCAGTTGATTTCTGCGAAAGAAAGTGAAAATTGGAAACAAAAACTGTTTTTATGAGGCGCTACTTTATTCTTTTCAGTCTCTTCTTTTTTATTAAATCACTTGCACAATCTGGTTGTACAGATCCTCATGCGACGAATTACAATCCACTTGCAGTAGAGAACGATGGCTCTTGTGTTTACGACGTCACAAATTATTCTACAACGGCAATTTCAACTTTACCATCGGTAATTTCAGAATCTTCTGCACTTATCTATCACGAAAACTTGCTTCTGTCTCTTAACGATTCTGGGGGAGAAAAAGTACTATTTAAATTAGACACACTTGGTCAATTAATTCAAACCATAACAGCAGTGAATGCTACCAATGTAGATTGGGAAGCATTGGCGATTTCTGATTCAGTGCTATTCATTGGCGATTTTGGTAACAATAACGGTAACCGTCAGGATCTTTCTATTTACTCTATACCGATTGCGCAAATTACAAGCGGAGCAGATACTGTTCAATCGGTAAAAAGACATTTTGTTTACCAAGATCAACAGTCTTTTAATTCTAACCCGAATGCAACAAATTTTGATGCAGAAGCCTTTGTTTATTACCAAGACAGCCTGCATATTTTTAGTAAAAGCTGGCAATCGTTTTATTGTAAACACTATGTTTTGCCGATTAATTGGCAAGATACAGCAACAGCAGAGTTAAGAGATAGCCTTTATATAAATGGGTTAGTAACAGATGCCACTATAGATAAAGAAACGGGTAGAATAATATTGTTGGGTTATAAATTAGACGCTCCAACCCAAGGAGGGGCTTTTTATACGGCTTTTGCCCATTTGTTATTTGATTATCCCAATCATTTATTCTTTAAAGGTAATAATAGAAGAATTGAATTGGGCGGTGTTTTAACACTTGGACAAACGGAAGGGATAACATGGTCCTCACATAATAAAGGATTTATAACATCAGAAAAGGTCACTACGCCAATTGAAATAGCACCAAAACTAAGAAGCTTTGATTTTAATATTTTATTTCATCCAGAACAGGCGAGCATAACGGACACAGAAAACACCCCTGATTACTTTTTAAACAATTTAGGTGATTTAGAAATAGGTCCATCGGTTTATCAACCAAAATTATTTAACATTTTAGGACAAGAACTTCCACTCGAAAAAACAGCAATAGGCTGGAGTAAACACTTCGCCCAACCAGGGAATTATTTCTTATTTATTGGTAATCAAACCTATAGAGTTTTTATTCCGTAAAGAAATAATGTTCAAGAAAACACCATGTTTGTTCAGTAATTAGCAACAAACAATCATAATCGACTGATAAACAATAAAATAAATCGTAACTTCTTTCAAAAAAAGTTATGTCTGGAACAATTATCACGGCCATTATTATTGTATCGGTATTAATGCTGGGTTTATTGGGCTTATACTTAATCGATAAGGCCAAAAAATAGAGAAAACATTTTGACTGCTAACTTGTTAAACGCCTATGTCACGTCTTTTAACAGGTCTAATTTTCTTTTGTTCAATTTCTTCTTTTGCCCAAACGACCAAGGAATACGCTTATTTTGCAAGCGGTTGTTTTTGGTGTGTAGAAGCGATATTTGAGTCAGTAAAAGGAGTTTATTATGCGGAGTCTGGTTATTCTGGCGGCACAGTAAAGAATCCCACATACGAGCAAATTTGCACCGGAAAAACAGGGCATGCGGAAACGGTTAAAGTCGTTTATAATCCAAAGGAAATTTCTTACGAAACATTGTTGCGTGTTTTTTTTAATTCCCACGACCCAAGCACTCTAAACAAACAGGGTCCAGATGAAGGAACTCAATATAGGTCTGCAATATTCTATCAAACGGAAGAAGAAAAGAACAAGGCTCAAGAATACATTAAACAATTAAAAACGCAAAAAAAGTTTTCTAAGGTTACGACCACACTGGAGCCATTTATAAAATTTTACAAAGCAGAAGAGTATCACCAAGATTTTGAAAAAAGGAATCCGGATCATCCTTACGTGAAAGCAATTAGTTTACCAAGGCTAATGAAATTTAAAAAAACCTCACCGAGTTATATTAAGAAAGAATGAAAAGAATGATTTACGTATCAGCAAGCCTAGTTATTGTATTTATTTTATCACAATTAATTATGTCATATTCATTAAATAAAATCGAAAACCCTAGTTATGTTGTGTTAAAAGATTTTGGAGATTTTGAAGTTCGGCTGTATGATTCCATGATAATGGCAAATACACCTCTATCTAACAATACATATGAACAGAATGCCAACGAAGGCTTTAGACGGGTGGCTTCCTATATTTTCGGGCAAAATGAAAGGGAAGAAAAAATTGCCATGACTTCACCTGTTTTTATGGAAATGGGAAATTCCCCATCGATGTCATTTGTGATGCCAAAGCAATACAATCGACAAGACCTTCCAGACCCAACTGTTCGGAATGTAGAATTGGTTACTGTTAAACCAATGCGTTTGGCGGTGATCTCCTTTTCGGGTTATGCGAACGATGAAAAAATAGCCTCTTATCGAAATAAACTAATGGGACTTATGATTAAAAATGGAATCAAACCGGGGAATCAGCACTATTTTTTAGGGTATAATGCCCCTTGGCAAGTTATTGGAAGAAAAAATGAGGTTGCCATAGAAATAAAAGAGGAAACCAATAATTAGAATTTCCCTATTTCTTTAAGCGCTGTATTGATTTCTTTATCGTCGGAGTTTACGATGCGATAATAACCTTCTTCTATCCAAATTTGTCTTGCAATTTCAGATTTTATTGTTTTAATAAGTAGGTTTTTAGCACTTTTGTTCGGCTTTTCGTAAACGTTCAATTTATAATATTTAGCGCTAAATTCATAAAACGATTTTAGTACAGCATCATTAACTACAAATTGCTGCTGAAATTCTAAGAGGCTTTTCCAAGTATTTCGTTTTCCAGAGAGGTAATCAAAAGCAAAAGATGTAAAAACCCCCTCAATCCGACAGGCCCTGAAAAACAAGTCCATCCCGGTAGTATCAAATCGAACATAAAAATCAGGAAATATTCCTCCCCCACCGTAAACGATTCTCTTTTTAATTAACGTTTTAAATTTTAAAGAATCTGGTAGTTTTTTCAGGTCATTCGGTTGTAACTCTCTTTCATTGAAGCGTTCTTGATCACGAATGTAATCTTCATAGGATTTTCCGGCATAAGGTTTTTGTATGCAACGCCCACTTGGGGTGTAGTAGCGGGCAACAGTTACGCGTAAGCTACTTCCATCATTCATTGCCCTGTCCTCTTGAATTAATCCTTTTCCAAAAGAAGTGCGCCCAACAATAATTCCTCGGTCATTATCTTGAATAGCGCCCGCAACAATTTCGCTAGCTGATGCAGAATATTCGTTAATCAAAACAGCTAATTTAATATCCTCAAGTAGTCCACCACCTTTAGCGAATTCTTTTTGTTCAGGAAATCTACGCCCTTTAGCGCTTACGATTAGCCTTCCAGACGGTAAAAACTCATCTGCGATTGAAACGGCAGCTTCCATCACTCCCCCTCCATTTCCTCTAAGATCTAGGATTAATCCCTTCATTCCTTGTCTTTTCAATTTTTGAACAGCCTGAATGAATTCTTGATGTGTGGGCACAGAGAATTGTTCAATGAGCACATAACCTGTTTCGGCATTGATCATGTATGAACACGTGACCGTTGGAACAGGGATTACCCCTCTTTTGATAGAAAAGGTAAGTGGTTTCTTGTTACGGATAACGGTAAATGAAACGTTTGTACCCGGATCTCCTTTAAGTTGAGACATAATATCATCCGTGTTAATTTTTACGTTGGCAACAACTTTACCATTAATCTTAATGATTTTATCTCCAGCAAGAACCCCAGCCGCAAAAGACGGAGACCCCGGAATTACATTGGATACGCAAATTGTATCTCGTAGCAAGAAAAATCGTACCCCAATGCCACCAAACTTTCCTTCAATGGACTCTTTCATTCGGGCAACTTGATCAGAAGGGATGTAATTCGTGTGAGGATCTAATTTGTGAAGCAGCTCATTAATGGTTGCATCGAAAATAGAGTCTTTATTGATGTTATCAACGTATTTCTCGTCTAAAATATTCATAACATCGTAGAGCTTTTCGACTTTTTCTAGGTTTTTTAATTTTTCTCCTTCAAGAGGTCTACTCATGAAATCGCCAATAAAAATCCCCGCCGCCAAAAACAGCGCAAAATATAGCGGTAAAAAATAATTAGGCTTTTGATTATCCGACATCGTCAATTTGTTCAATTTGAATAATATCTAATCCAGCCTCAAGCAAAAAACGAATCCCTGACGTGTCTTTATAAGCTTCTTTATAAACAAGGCGTTTAATACCAGATTGCAATACCAGCTTACTACAATCTTTGCAAGGAGAATGTGTTAAGTACAAGGTGGCATCCTTACAATTATTTGTGGATTTCGCAACTTTTAAAATAGCGTTCGCTTCCGCATGTAAAACATACCAATGTGTGTTTCCTTGCTCGTCTTCACAACAATTATCAAACCCAGCGGGGGTGCCGTTATATCCGTCGGAAATTATGATATTATCTTTTACAATAATAGCTCCTACTTGTTTCCGCTTACAATACGATAATTTAGACCAACTTTCAGCAAGTCTTAAATAGGCTTTGTCGTATCGTTCTTGTTTTGACATGTGACAAAAATAAGGATAACTCTCCGTTTTGGCTAAAAAATAACTTATGTTAACCTAAAAAAGTCTTGTGCGATTTTATCAGCGAACAACATGCCCTTTTTCGTGAGCTCCAACGCGTGAAGATTGTGTTTCAAACAGTTGAGGTCTGACCAATAATCAATTCGTTTTTGTTCTTCCTTTCTAAATCCTCCTAATTGTTGGATGGCAGCTTTTTCAACTCCCCATTTTGTCCTTAAACCGGTTAGAAACAACTCGTTCCATCTGTTGTTATCATTTAGAAATTCCGTTTCGAACCAATCTGATTTGTTAAAATCAGCCTGCATATAGCTAGAATTATTGGAAACATTCCACCGGCGACTTTTACCATCATAAGAGTGAGCAGATGGACCAAAACCACAATAAGAAAGGCCCCTCCAATAATTAGCGTTGTGAATAGCTTCTCCATCGGGACGAGCAAAATTGGAAACTTCATATTGTTCGAATCCAGCAGATGCAAGGATTTCAATCAGTTGCGTGAACTGGCTTTCGATTACTTCGTCTGTCGGTATTTCAAGTTGGCCTTTTGAAACTAATTTTTTTAATAATGTCTTTTCTTCAACGGTTAAACAATAGGCGGAAACATGATTAATTGGTAGCCGGGTTATTTCCCTCAAGGTCGTTTCCCACTGTTCTAGAGTTAAATCCGGCAAACCATAAATTACATCAGCATTTATGCGATCAAAACCTTTTTCAGCAGCCAAGTGAATTGCGTCAATTCCGTTTTGAACGGCATGAGAACGATTCATCCAAAGCAGATCCTCTTCTTTTAGTGATTGTATTCCGATTGACAAACGGTTGATTCCAAGCGCTTTCCAACTTTCTAACTTGTTGTTAGTTACATCTTCTGGATTAACTTCAAAGGTAATCTCTTCTATTAAAGAGGTGTCATAATTTTTAATCACCTCATTTAGAAGGAATTCAAGCTCATCGTTGTTGAGAACGCTAGGTGTTCCACCGCCGAAATAGATTGTGTTAATTGGTTCGGTAAGCTCTGATTTTCTTAAAGAAATTTCTTCCCCAATTTTTGCAATCAATTTTCCCCGATACTTCTCAAAGGAAGTAGAAAAATGAAAATCACAGTACGAACATCTTTTCCGACAAAAAGGAATGTGTAAGTAAATTCCGGCCAAACTTTAGTTATCTTGTTTTAATAAACTTCAACACTTTTCTTTCTTTTCCAGAAACGATTTCTACCAAATAAGTTCCTTGACTTAATCCGTTGGTATCGAATTGAACAAGGTTTGAAGAACTGATTTTAGACGCTAGACGTTGTCCGTTGATTGTAAGAATCGAAACAACGCTTGCATCTTCACTTCCAGTTTGAATGTTGATTATTCCTTCAGAAATTGGATTCGGCCATAATGAGACCAACTCGTTTGTGTTCCATTCAATTCCCAACGGTCCAATACAAAATTGAAAACTTGTTTGTTCTCCAAAATTTGCTTGAGCTTCAGTAATTTGACCCAATGTATCACCGTTAAAAACAACTGAAACACTCCCGTCTTGTCCACACCAAAAACCACCTAATAAACCATCACCATAACTGTCCATGATGTAATACGTGTAACAACCATCATTCAAACACCAAGGATCAGTAGCTACAGGACCTGGTTGATCATCCGGATATCCTGAACCGGCATAAACTGCAGTTGATGAAGCATTTTGTAATTCCCACGTTGTTTCTGAACCGTAACAATCTAACGCTAAATTTAATTGTACCGATTGACCACCTATAACGATAGTAAAGGATGAACTTACTGAGTTATTATTATTGTTTTCATCTGTTAATCCGGCATTTGGGTTTGAAACAGCAGCTGCAAAAGTGTGTGCTCCAGCCGTTAAGGTCGCTGTAGGAAGAGAAACAGCGGTAGATTGCCACTGAGCTAAGTTTCCTGTCCAGTTAAATGTTTGATTTTGTGCACCGTCAAAACCGTAATTGATATCAATTGTCGTTAAAGTGTCGGAACCATTGTTCTGAATAGTAACTTGAGGTGTCACTTCAGCACCGCAGAATGTACCAGAAACTCCTTGCGGATTCGTAATGCTCGGATCCACGGCAACTGGAGTAGCATTGGATGGGTCGTATCCGTCAATAAATTCAGCGCCGGAGTTGTTTGGATCCAACCAGTATTTCAATTGATTGGTGCTGTTGGAGTTAGCCGGTTCCCACGAGCTATGAACACGTCCATAATAATCTGGAGAGCTTAAATTTGAACATGAAGCGCCACCACCCCAAAGTTGACCAATTATACGATGATTTTGATCGAACAATGGAGAACCCGACGAACCTCCTTCTGTGGTTGTATTTCGATCCCATTCTACCGTCCATGTTGAGTTTGCCTCTGAGGACCCCATTCCCTGACTCGAAATCGCCGGAGCATCATCAAAGGAAATTTTCTTTATGTCTCCTGAGGGATGATGAATACAAACAGTTGATGTTGGCGGTGCGTCTGCGTTATTCCACCCTGCAAAATAAGGATTGTAACTCAATGGCACCGTATTTCCTTGCAATCCGCCCGTAATTTCAACTAAACAAAAATCTGAAGGAGTTCTTCTTGAACGCAACACAGCCCCACTTAACGATTGAAACGAAGGAGATGCTCCCGGGTTGTTGCAATCAGCTGCCTGCCAATTGAAACGAAAAATCCAGTTTGTAGGGTCAGAATAACAATGATTGGCAGTTAAAACGTAAGGCTTACCGTCATTTAATGTATTGTTAATTAAAGCTCCCGAGCAAAAACCATTACTTCCAGAAACAAGCATTACGGCACTGTTTCGTTGCGGCTGCCATGGTAACCCATCCGGACAATTTACATTCATATTACATGCACCCGAACTGCCAAATGCCTTAGCTTGAAACTCATCAGCAGTTCTGTATCCATGAGTTACCCGAGAAATATTAAGATGTCCGACAGCATTGTTTTTTGGTACATAATATTCAACTATTACACGAGAACCAGGAACCAATTCTGTTCCTAAAACTCCTTGATAGGTATGTTTTTCCGTGAATTTACCTAGAATAAAATCTTTTGCTGTGTTGTAAACATAAAGGGCATTTCCTTCCGGTATGCTTAAGTTTGTAAACGTTAAGTTTATGGTGAGCGCGTTTTTACAGGCAATTTCTACTAACCAAACCTTATCTCCGCTCGCTAATTCATGCCAACTTCCTGAGTTGTTCAAGTCAAGCTGGGTATCATTATTATACCCGAACCGCCAAGGCGCCGACCCTGTATTGTCAGTTAAAGCGTCTTCAGCGCGCAACGAAGCGATATTTGGCTCATTAAAAAAAACTGTTTTTGTTGGCGCGATTTTCTGCTTTGGAGCGAATGGTTTTCCTCCGTCTCCTTGTTGTGAAAACGAGTAAAAAGAGGAACAAACTAAAAATAATAAGGAGATTTTTTTCATGTTAATCTTTTTTAATTCTTTTAATACTACAACCGACAGGTGCGGTTTTGTTTGGTTTACATTTTTTTCCATTGGCTTTTGCTTGCATAGCCATTGATAAATATGGAATGTCTTTTTTTCGTTTATTGTCAGCGATATTATCTATTGATCCCATGTAAACAAGGCGCATTTCTTTGTTGAAATAATAAACGTGTGGCGTAGTTTTAGCTGAAAAAAGATCGGCCATTTTGCTGTTTTTATCAAGTAAATATGGCATCGTATAATTTTGTTCGTTTGCTCGTTTTTTCATCTCATCAAATGAATCAGCCCCGGTTCTTTTCCCTTCGTTTGAGTTCACAAGAACTAACCCGACATTGTATTTCAACGCTTGATCATAAAGGGCGTTGTATTGTTTTTCCCATCCCGGAAAGTCAGGCGTTCCAACCACAAAAGGACAGCTATTACAGCTAAAAATTACAATCAGTCCATTTTCTCTTTTAGCTTGGTTAAGTGTTAGGTCTCCGCCCTGAGTGTTTTGCAAAGGTTCATCAGCCATTGGCGCGCTGCCATCGATTGAAAGCAGTACCGGTTTTGTGTGTCCTTGACAAAAAACGTTCAAGGTTGAAATAGAAAGAACGATAAGAGTAATTAAATTTTTCATAGTTTTTGGTTAATATGGGATAAAAATACAACGAAAATTCAGGAATACAATATAGAAGAAACAAATCAACTTCGTTTAGGTTTCTTATATTTGCTTAATTACCTTATGTATACTTTAGAAAAACCCTTGGTTATAGGAATATGTGGTGGTAGCGGTTCAGGAAAGACAACGCTTCTAAGAAGACTATCCGAACAGTTTTCCACGTACAACCCTTCAGTTTTTTCAATGGACAATTATTACCGTCCAATTGAGGAACAGATGAAAGACGAAAACGATGTGGTAAATTTTGATCTTCCAACAGCATTACAAAGCGAAACATTAATTAGGGATTTAAAAAATTTGGTGAATGGCCAGGAAATAGTAGTTAAGGAGTATTTTTTTAATGCCCCACCCGACAAAAATGTCCTACTGTCAATACGCCCGAGTAAAGTGATAATTGTGGAAGGTCTGTTTTTATTTCATTTTCGCGAAATACCGCCGTTATTAAACATGACTATTTTTGTTGAAGTAGACCACGTTATACAATTAGACAGAAGGTTGTACAGAGACCAAGACACGAGAGGATATCGTAGAGACGATATTTTATACCAATGGAACAATCATGTGCTACCGTGCTATGATAAATACATTGCGCCGTATAGAAATGAAGCGGATTTTATTTTTCAAAATGACCATCGCTCTGAAGATGAATTTGTGAGATTGAAAGAAAACTTAAAATCTTTCTTTTGATGAAAAGGCTAATAGAAACGTTAATTAAATTAAGGTTTTATGTGCTCTCCTTGCTTTTTTTACTTTTCGGATGGACACCTTTTCTGTTGGAAAACAGTGCAGAATTAACACAAGAAAGTTTACAAGAGAATTTCACCAATTTAGAAAAAGAGGCACGACAAACGGGATTGTCTATTTATGAGGATATTTTAGACGGAAAAAAACCATCAATTAATAGCACTTCATTTTTTGTTCATATTTACCAAGGAGACTCTCTCATCTATTGGAATTCGAATAAACTTCCCATTTCTAAATATGCTCAGCCTCAATTTCCAACAAATGGTAGAGCACAACTACAAAACGGGTGGTATTATGCAGTTCTAAAAGAAGACGAACGATTTAAGGTGTGTGTTAGCTTCTTAATAAAGCAAAAATATTCATATAATAATGCCAGCCTAGTAAATTCGGTAAACCCAAGTCTGAGCAGGTTTAACTTTGACATTGGGCTTCAAGAGGAAGAGGGTCTTTTAATTCGTGATGAGAACAACAACTTTGTTTTTTCGGCCATTCAATCAGAACAAGACAAGTTATGGTCACTAACTAATGGTTTGTTTATTTTTTCGTTCTTAGCCATAGTTTCCTTACTTGCTGGTCTTTACAATACTTTTTATGAGCACCGTTGGAAGTCATTTCTCCCCTTACTAATTATTCTGGTCATTCGCATTGTTATAAGTTTTGTTGACATGTCTGAGCTGACAGGCAATCAAGTGAGTTTTACAGATAAAATATTGGACGGAGGTGTGTTAATGGAGTCTTTTCTAGATTTATTGGTTAATGTTTTATTGATTTCCTTAATCGCTATTAATTCTTTGGCCTTTCTTTCTCGCGTGAAATGGAAACCGACTTGGTGGATCATGATCTTCTGTTTACTTTTTTATTGGTCTTTAATTTTAGGATTATTGCAACTTTCTGTTAGAAACACCTCTGTTCCTTTAGACCTTCATAATATTTTCGGGTTGAATGAAAACACCTTAGTACTTTTTATTGTCTTGGGCGTTTTGTTTTATTCTCTTCAATATGCATTCGAGTGGTTTACAAAAAGCCTG
>Ga0172372_10010823_pt1 | contig 11654 bp, 11 predicted proteins | sample LakKiv5m_2_FD_114544 | JGI IMG/M metagenome (GOLD analysis project Ga0172372, IMG submission 114544) | Freshwater microbial communities from Kabuno Bay, South-Kivu, Congo - kab_092012_9.5m | ecosystem: Environmental > Aquatic > Freshwater > Lake | place: Democratic Republic of the Congo... | reverse complement strand
CCCTTGATGTTATCTCTCAAGCTCAAGCTTTAATGAAAAAAGTTGCAGAGGAAGACGCTGCACGTAATCCAAAAAAAGAGGATGAGGATGAAGGATAGAGCTCGATTCGAAGAATGTATCGGAGCCATAAAGAGCGCAAAATCGCCCCTAATCCTTAGTCACTATAACCCAGATGGGGATGCTCTAGGATCTAGCTTGGCTCTCTATCACGGCTTGAAAAGTTTGGGTAAGGCAGCCGCTATAATCAATGAAAGTGTGGTTCCGGACAGGTATCACTTCATGCCAGGAATTCCCGAGATCAAAAATAGCCCAACGGGTCTAGTCTATGACTTAGTTGTGGCCTGTGATTGTGGTGACCGAAAGCGACTAGGCGACAAATTGGGTCCACAATTAAACTCAGAAGCTCCGTTAATCAATGTGGATCATCACGCTTCTAATACTTTATTCGGTACCACCAATTGGGTAGAGGGAGAGGCAAGCTCCACCTCTGAGATGATTTACGAAATTGTCACTGCTTTAGGTGTAAAAATAACCCCGATAATAGCTCAGAATCTTCTGACTGGGTTGGTAACGGATACAGGCTCTTTTAGGTATGCCTCAACCAAACCCAGAACTCTTGAGATTGCAGCCAAATTAGTCGAAGCCGGGGCTTCCACTGATACAATCGCTAAGAATGTTTTTGAGAGTAGAAAGAAGTCTGCAGTTCAGCTTTCGGCTACCACTGTTTCTAATGTCGAATTTATTCTGAATGACAAAGTTTCTATCCTGACCGTTACCCAGGATATGCTTAAAAAATTTGATGCTACTCTTGATGATACTGAGGGGCTAGTTGAGGAGGGGCGCTCAATCAAAGGAGTAGTTGTCTCAGTTCTTCTAAAACAAGACGTTGATATGTGGCATATTAGTCTCAGGTCCAGTCGACCAGAGGTTGATGTATCCAAAGTAGCCGCAGGATTTGGGGGTGGTGGGCACAAGGCCGCTGCTGGTTTTAGATGGAAGAAAGACGGCGCTGAGCTAAAAAAAGCTCTTTTTGAGGAATTAGCTAAGATAATAAAATAATTATGTCGTCAACGACACCAAGCCAATCTGGATTAGTCCTAATAGATAAACCAGGTGGCTGCACATCTCACGATGTCCTAGTCAAACTAAAAAGAAAATTAAAAATTCCCAGAGTGGGGCACACCGGCACACTAGATCCGATGGCCACAGGACTCCTTATCTGCTTGGTGGGCGGTGCCACCAGGTTGGCCAGATTTTTAGATGGAGATAAAAAGACATATTCTGGAAAAATTAAGCTCGGTCTAACTACTGATTCAGATGACATAACTGGGAATCCACTTACTACTGCCACTAGTATTCCAGATTTTTCTCAAATTCTGCAGGCCTCTAGTAATTTTATCGGTGAGATAGACCAGGTTCCGCCGATGTTTAGTGCAGTCAAGGTAGCTGGTGAGAGGAGTTATGATCTTGCCCGTGAGGGCAGAGCCGTTAAGCTCGATCCTAGAAGGGTGACGATTCATGAATTCACCCTAGAGCAGGTAAACACGGATGTAATCACGTTCAGAGTGGTTTGCTCACGTGGTACGTATATTCGTTCATTAGCGCGGGATTTAGGGGAGATTCTGGGGTGTGGCGGATGTCTTAAGACTCTTAGAAGAGATGCTGTGGCACCTTATTCGGTTAGTCAGGCCGTAACTTTGGAGAATGTCCAGCACAGTGATATAGTGCCGATGTCTCAGCTGTTTGAGCGTTGGGGCCGGCTGGTCCTTTCGGAGCAAGAGGCACTGATGTTGTCCAGGGGGCGTCAGGAAATTCTCAAGGAGCGAGTGGCGGAATTAGATAAGCTAGCATCAGGTTCAAATGTTCTTATCTATTGTTATAGCGCTAAGAGTGAAGAATCTCAGGGGCTTTTAGAGAAAGTTGAAGGTGATTGGAAGATAGCGATTAATTTTAAAGAGGGTGAGTGATGTTATCTTTAGCAGTGATGGGTGCCCAATGGGGCGATGAGGGTAAGGGAAAGCTGGTAGATTATCTGACCTCGGCGGCCGATTATGTAGTGCGATTCCAGGGCGGTAACAATGCTGGACACACTCTGGTGGTGGATGGAGTAAAGACAAAATTAAGTTTGATTCCGTCAGGAATTTTAAGGCCCTCTACTATCGGGCTTATTGGTGCTGGAGTTGTTATTAATCCTACAGTTCTATTAGAGGAGATGGATAGGCTATCTCAGGCTGGAGTCAAAGTATCCCCCAATAGATTAGTCATCGACCGGGATGCTCAGGTGATTCTGGATTATCACATCGCAATAGATATCGCTCGAGAAGAGAGGAAGGGTGGTGCAAATATAGGGACCACCAGGCGCGGGATTGGACCAACTTACGAAGATAGAGCAGCTAGATGTGGAGTTCGATTCGGTGAGCTTTTAGACCTGAATTCATTAAAGCCTAGACTGCAGGAGTTGGTAGCAGAGAAAAATCTATATTTATCTGGGGTTTTAGGCAGCACTATCAAGGTTTCCTTTGATGAAGTTTGGGCCAAGGTCTCAGATTATGCAAAAAAATTATCCAGCTATGTAGGTGATGTTAGTCTTACTATAAATAAAGCAAGGCTTACCGGTAAAAAGATAGTTTTTGAAGGAGCTCAGGGAACTCTGCTGGATCAAAGCTTTGGAACGGTGCCATATGTGACATCGTCAAACACAATAACTGGCGCCATCATGACTGGCTGTGGCGTGGGTCCTAAAGCAGTTGATTATGTCTTAGGCGTTGCCAAGGCATATTGCACCAGAGTTGGCAGCGGACCGTTCCCAACTGAACTAACAGATGAAATAGGGCAGTTCATGCGAGATAAAGGTGATGAGTATGGCACCGTTACTCGTAGACCGAGGAGATGTGGTTGGTTTGATGCTGTTGCCATGAGAAGGGCTGTTGGCCTGAATGGACTCGAATCTATGGCCGTCACTAAGCTTGATGTTTTAACTGGTCTTAAAGAGATAAAGATTTGTATCAAATATAAGATCGGTGACCGGGTGGTAGATGACTTTCCTTCACTAATGAGTGATTTTAACAAAATTGAGCCAGTGTATATCACCATGCCAGGGTGGACCGAGGATGTATCAAAGGTTCGTAAGTGGCATGAACTACCTGCTACTGCTCAGATGTATCTAGGAACTCTCAGCGAGGTTTCGGGTGTGCCTATAAGCATAGTAAGTGTGGGAGCGGAGCGACATTCAACCTTATTCTCTCGTTCTGCAAAATTCTTAGAAAAGTTTATGGAGTCCTAAAATGTCCGCGGCCGAACAAAAAAAGGGCACTACACCCACAACCAATCCGCGCATCGTCATAGTTGATGATGAGCCCAGCATTAGAAAGACCATTGAAGGGGTGTTGCACGATGAGGGGTATGGAACAGTGGCCGTTGGCACAGCACATGAGCTATTTAATGTATTGGAGAGCGAATCACCCCTACTAGTTTTGCTTGATATCTGGCTGCCAGGAATGGATGGCATTGAAACACTTGAGCGACTTCGTCAGCTTAATCCGAGCATTCCCGTTGTTATGATGAGTGGTCATGCCACCATCGCAACAGCTATGAAGGCGACCAAACTAGGAGCAGCCGATTTTATAGAAAAGCCAATCGATCTTGAGCTTTTATTGAAATCGATTCGAGGTGCTTTAGCTGGTTCGGTAACAAGCAATCTAACTCAGGAGCAGTCCAGTGCTGGTGCTACAAAAGCTCCCACGAATACCGATCGAATTGAGTCATTAAACAAGATAGCCCTATCAAAGCAGGCTCTGCCAGGGCGGTCTTTTAATCAAAGAACCCTCAAGAATTCAGCACTTCTTTATGGTCAAGGACTGCACACCGGCAAGAAGAGTGGATTGATACTAGAGCCGTTGCCAGCGGGTAGCGGCATCCATTTTGCTGAGGTCTCAGAGAGCGAGATCGTCCCGGCTCATGTTGATTTTGTGGATTCTACAGGGTTTGCCACCACCGTGAAATTTGGCAACTCCCAAGCTGGGACAATTGAGCATTTGATGTCGGCTCTTCACGCTTACGGAATCTGTAACCTGTTGATAAAGTGTAATGGTGAGGTTCCTGTAATGGATGGTTCCGCCATCGAGTTTTGTAATCTCTTCGATAATATTGGGATTGAGGAGCAGAATGAGCCTTGGAAAGAGATAGCGATAGATCGCACCTATAAGTTCGGATCTGGCAAAGAAGAGATCACGCTTGAGCCTGCAGAGGAGTTCTCTGTACACTATACGTTGATTTATCCGCCGCCAGTGGGAACACAGGAGTATGAGTATACTTTGGGCAGCATTGAGTCGTATAAGAAAGAGATAGCTTCGGCACGCACCTTCGGTTTTGTTAAAGATATAGGCTGGCTTCAGAAGCAAGGCTTAGCGTTGGGCGGAAGATTTGATAACTTTGTACTCTTTGGTGAAGAAGGGCCTATAAACTGTGCGCTACGGTTTAATAATGAGCCAGTTCGCCACAAAATATTGGATGCTATCGGAGACCTCTACCTATTGGGTCGAAGGCTGAGGGGAAGGGTAAAGGCTCGGATGACCGGCCACTCAGACAATGTTGCGATATTAAAGCAGGTGCGCCAGCGCTTGGCTGAATTAGCCTAATTAGCTACAGATAGCCCCGGATTTATTGCCTTTGAGGCCGCGATAGCAGCGATAACTAATAAACACTGCTACTATCAGAAGAAGCAAATAGCTCATAAACCCTGAAATTCCTGAGCTACTGTCGAGAATAAGTTTTTTACTATCAACTGTAAGGCTATTAATTAGATCCTGAGCCGCTCCGCGGTTCCCTATTATCTCCGGAGAGTTAGATTTAATCGTTATGACTATGTCTGACTCGTAGAGAGAGAGTCTGGCAACTGTGCTCCACATTTGTTCGCCACCTCGACTGTAAGATATATCAACTGCCGGCACCGATACTGAATCATTATAGTTGCTCTTAATTTGCAGCACTCTTTTTTTAAGGATTTCAACATCGGCTATTCCTATTCTTTTGTAATCCTCATCAACGATTCTTGACCAATCATCACCACTCCCTGACCGGCCATAGAGTTTAGTTCGGACCAGGTTCATCTGCGGCAGGAGCCCAGATTTAGCTCTGATTATCGCGAAAATATCGGGCGAAGAGCCTAGCTCTAAAACAAAGTCAGTTGGGGTTAGTATCTCAATGCCAAGGGATTCATTTCTATAGGAAGGCTCAGCATATTGTGAGGATCTCTCTGCGAATGACACCGATGTTGACAGAGCACATAATAAAAGAACGGAGGTGACAGATAAAGCAAACCTTACAATCCCAGGCATATAAATGATCACGGGAACAACTTGCGCATTATTCGGTTATTTATCTCTGAGTCATTAAGAGACATTAAAATAGTTTGAGCGCAAAGTTGCACAGAAAAATTTTTATCATCGAGAGCCCGAAATAGAGGCTCTGCGCATTCCTTAAATCGATTAACTGGAAGATCCAAAGCTAAATGTAATCTTACATCGTCAGATGGATATTTTGGGAAGATTTCATTGGCCAGGAATAGAGACAGCTCCTTGCTACCAAATAGAGAGATATTTCCTGATATTAATTTAGCTAATTCGTCATCCTGCTTTATAGCATTTTTAGGATATTTAGCGGGTTTTTGAATAATTCTGTTAAGAAAATCTTTTAAGAATTCCTCGGCTATGGGATTTTGCATTCGACTCAGAAGATCCAGTGCTGTTTTCTGAATAGGTTTATTTTGAGACTGATCTGCGACCAGACAGAGTTTGTACATAACTTCCGCTGGCTGAATTTGTGAAATCAGTTCAGCCACGGGTAATCTGATAGAGTCGTCAGGATTTATTAATACATGCTCACAAAGAGCCTGTAGGACGGATTCTCGAGGATTGAGGCTTAGTTCCTGGAGCGCGGCGATGCGCCCAGCTGAATCAGTGGAGTTAGTCAGAATAAAAGATAAGAGCTCCTCAGTTTTCAGATCATCTGGCTTAAACGGAGAGTCGTTCCCAAACTCAGCATCGTTGGGATCGTTATCTTCTGGATCGTTGTGACTATAAGAAGTATTCGGCATAGGTTTCTGTGTTTGGCGAACAGGTTAGTCATCTTAAATTATCAAATCAATGATTTTGTATATAGACAGCCCATAAGGGCGGATTCAGGCTCTTTGCCCGGGGTTTTTATCTCAAAATCCAATTTGGTATCCTAATGATTGGCTCTTAGGTCGTGTTTAATCCTTTGTTTTTATCGGTAAAATAAGTGTTTTCAACCAAGAAATAGGGGAGTGGCGATGTCGCCATATAGCCTTAAAATCGATTAAGGCCTTAAAAAGGCAAGAAAAATCGACCATCTGGACTATAAACGATTTAAACTAAGCTGCTCTCAGGGGGATATTCACAAATTTAGGAATCGCGAAAGCTCGAAAAAATCGCACTTAATGCATTTTTCTAGTTGATCTCTTGTCGCGTCGTATTTATATTCCGAAGCGAGTCTTGATTAATAACCATAAAAATCAAGGCTTCTGGGGTTACTAAAACTAATTCCAGTAACTTTTAGGAATATCAATGGCAACAAAAATGGCAACTAAGATGGCATCCAAGAAAGCCGCAGCCCCTAAGAAGGTTGCAGCACCTGCCCCTATCAAGAAGTCCCGCAAGGCGACTACTCCTCGTAACAAGAATAGCCTCAGCTACACCCAATCAGAGTTCGTAGAGAACGTGATGGGCTTCTGCGGTATGACAAAGCGCGCTCAAGCTCGTGAGCTTGTAGCCGATATGTCAGCCCTCATCACTGAGTGCTTGAAGAAGGGATACAAGATTCCTCTTCTAGGTCTTGGAAAGCTTTATGTTCGAAAGACAAAAGCTCGCATGGGCCGCAATCCAGCAACTGGAGAGCCAATCCATATTCCAAGCAAGAAGCGTATCCGCTTCACAGCTTCTAAGTCCTTGAAGCAAGCTGTTCTTTTCTCATAATCTGAACAAGATTCATCGAGATTAGATGGACAAAAAAAGAGCGGGGTGAAAACCTCGCTCTTTTTTATTTGGTGTCCCTTGAGAGCTGAAGCCACCTTAAGGTTCGCTTGGGGAATATATACCTGCACAGGCTTGGGGGCCACTAGCAGGTTTCGTTGTGATGGAGAGTATTGTTTGTCTGTTGTCTTGCCGCGCCATTGCAAGGGTTCGGTGAAGATTCGCAACCAGGTGATCCTGATACTGAATAGTTCTATTTGTATTTTTGATTAACGTTGTAGGAGTGACAATAGTTGCCACTAAATCGCTAGCTCCGAGGCTGAATCGGTTAAGACTAGAGAAGTATAATCCGAGAGAGTGGACGTCGGCATTTTTTTCGTAGGAAATAGTTATTTATTCGAGACCGCTGAGACTTTATAGAGTCGCATATTGCCATCATAGTCACCCGATATCTCTTGAAGCTGAATGGATTTATCTCTCTCAAGATAGGCGAGTATCAAGGTCGGCCAGTCGTAGATGTATTCAATTCTTTCTCTGAGGATATATTCCCCTAAGCGATTATCTGCGATCGCTTTTAATGCCAATGAGTTTGCTTTTCCGTCTAAATTAATTATATGAGAATTGCCGAACCAAGATAGAATCCCCGCTTGGAATGCACCAACTCTGGAGTTGGCTGGAATAAATTTATTTAATCCTCGGGCCTCTGCATAAAAACCTCCGATTGCGACCGGCTTTTTATATAAATTAAATACCGGAGATATCAGTTTTAAGTTTACACAAACGATCAGGAACACCAGAAGATAGCAAAAAATTCGACTACTTCTGAGAGGGCAACTAAAGATGACGATTAGAAAGCTTATGATCATCATGAGCTGCACAGACGCAAGATAACGGGGAAAATACCAATGCACAGGAGCATAAAAAGTATACCCAATGAACTGCAAAACAAAATAAATTACCGTGGCGCCAACGAATATCTTTGTTTTTGGATTCGTTAATTTATTTATCTGAGATACTCCTAGAACCAATAAAGAAACACACGCAATTAAAAACAGAATAAATTTATAGGATGAGCGGAGAACCTCAGAAAAAAACACGGATCTAAATGGGTCTGAGAATGATCCCATCGAAAGATCCGCTCGGATGAAAATTGATGCGGCAAAATCCATCACGAAGATAATAATTTGTTTTAAAATCACCAGGATGTAAAATTGAGATGTTGTAGATATCTCATTTAATCCAAAATTAGTTAATAGAGCTTGCCAATCAGGCGAAAATCCCGATGGTCCGACTGCATGGGCGCAATACCTGCTAGCTTCTCCACTTTGTGGAAGCAGCGCCCCTGTTTTTATAAGGGTGTATCCATACCAAGGAAGGGTGATAATAAAAAATGGAATGAATACTTGCTTTAACGAGAATCGCTTTGTCTCAGACATTTTTGCATCGAGAATATAGAAAGCAAGAACAACCGATAAAATCAGAATTACCTGATCTATCCGTGCTAAGACCATTAAGCCCGCAGAGGATCCGATTAGTAGATTATTAGCCAGATCCTTTTTGAACGGTCTTGCAAAAATGCTGTAGATAAACATTAAACCGCAAAAAATAGTCGTGCCAGTTTCCATGCCGTTCATCGAGTGAATCAGGAAGTATGGACTAGTGGCAAATATCATCACAACCATTGCAGCGACCAGTTTATCGGTCAGCACAGCTGTTATTTTATAGACAAAATAAAAAGAACCAACCCCAATCAGTAGTCCGATGATATGAACGGCATTTATTAAACTAGTAGTGTTATCAAATAGCGCTACCAATGGAGTCACTAAAATTAAATATAAAGGTTGAAAGCCATTTGTTCTGGTGATGCCATCAAATGATAGCTCTCCAGTATTGAGCCAGGTTTTTGAGATTTGAAAATAATAAAAAGAATCATCAAGCCATAAATTCAGAGTGATCAGCGTTTGCCATGGCGTTAGGGCAAAGAAAATCCGAGAAAGTAAAAGAAATATGAGGCTGAGAACAACTATCGCATGAGTTCTGTTCATGCGGTGAAGTTAGCAAGGATTTGAGGATCAAGGTAGAGTCGTAAGTTCAACGGCCATCTGCGTAGTGGTATCCGAATTGATCCGGGTGTTTTTATCTAATTTTGGGGCAGTATTATAGGTTCAATTGTGATAATATGCCGTTGCAAGGTGCAAGCTGTTATAAGTTATCATTTTCAGATATTCAGCGATTTATAAGATAAAAAATGGATCAAGCAAAATTACTTAGTCGACCTGGGCTAACAAAACTTCTCGGAATCAACTTTATCTCTTTAAAAAAAGACTGTGTGGAGGCCGAGCTTTTGATTACAAAAGATCATCTTCAGCCATTTGGTTTGATGCATGGTGGAGTGAGTTTAGCTCTAGCAGAGACCGTGGCCTCTGTGGCCGCTGTGCTTAATTGTCAGTCAGAGGATCGAGGTCCAGTAGGTGTTGAGCTTAGTGCTAGGCACCTAAAAGCTGTGAGGGAAGGGGAGATTATCAGAGCTGTGGCTGCGCCTGAGAAAATAGGTCAAAGAATTCAAAGTTGGCAGGTGCGGATATATTCAGGACAAGAACTTGTTACCAGTGCGAGTCTTTTGATGCTTAATCCCGATTAGAAATGTGTAGCAATTTTATTTGGTTAAGGGCGGCAATAGCCAGTTGATAAAAAATCATAGGCCTTCAATTACATTTTACGCACTCCGTTTATAAACTTTAGACTCTTTCCAGCCGACCTTTATAGAATGCATAATAATTGCAGGAAAATTATAGAATCCCCAATATTCCCATTTTAGGTGTAAAGCAGATGGATGATCAATTAAATAAACAGATTCGCTCCTGTGTTTATGCTCTCTTAAAGCCGGTGGTGAGATTTTGTCTAAAAAAGTCAATCGGCATTAGAGATTTAGTTGAAATAGCTAAATCTGTTTACATCGATGTAACTTCGGATGAGTTAGAGAGAAATAATATAAAGCCTACCGATAGTCGCGTCTGCGCTATGACTGGAATTCAAAGAACAGCGATCCGGAAATATCGAGAACATGGGCTTCAAAAAGGCACTACCCAATACCTTTATCGTGTAATTGGTCAATGGCGGAGAGATTCGCGATTCCTGAACAAATCAAATCGTCCGAAAGTTCTTTCGTACAAAGGTAGTGATAGTGAATTTTTCGATTTAGTTAGTAAGATAAGCACCCATCTTCATCCTCGAGCGGTATTGTTTGCATTACAACAAGTTGGGGCAGTTGAATTAAATGAAAAGGAGGAGACCGTAAGACTTGTGTCTCGAGGATATACCCCCAGAGCCAATCAAGTAGAAGGGTTTCAAATGTTAGCCTCTGATGCTGAGAACTTTGTGCAGGCAGTGATTGAGAATACTGACATTTTAGATGCGGGGAATCAACCAAATAATGTTCATGCTTCCACAGTTTACGATAATTTAGACAAGAGTGCGCTGGATCGGATTAAAAAATGGCTATTTGTTGAATGTAATCGATTACACCAAAAAGCTGAAAAATTTATCTCTCAAAGCGATCTTGATATTAATCCAGATCCATCGAAGGAAGGTGGTGGAAAGATAATTTTAGGAAGCTTTACAAGATTGGTGTCAAAATAAACTAGTACTTAAAGCTGGGCTGAAAAACGGCTCGTGTTATCCTGGTAGTAGTAATAACATTCCGTATGCTTTTCTCTCAGGAAAGTTATATTTTGTGCCAAATATTTACTAATTAGATCATTACACTTGGCCGCCAACTCTTCATTTCGCTTTTCCCAGCGCAGGTCTTGGCAGGCTTGATCGCATCTGTCTGTTCCGGAAGAAGAGTCGTCACCTGGATTTACTGGATCATCTGATTCATCACCGGTATCTCGGGTGGGAGTTGCATCTTTTAAAAAAATTCACCTTGATTCTTTACGATGCTTACCTCAGTATTAAATCCATAAGCGGCAGGAATCCCTAAACGCTTACCGTCGAATTTCAATTCAACTTCAATTTTATTATTGGGGAGAAATGCACTGATTGAGAATTGACCAGATTCATCTGTCGTTGTTGAGGTATTATTTGAGGGATCTGAAACTAATACCCCTGGCACAGGCTTGCCATCTAAATCCGCGACGGCGCCTTTGATCGTAACATTTTATCCTGTGCCAGTGCCGTATGTGCCGCCACCACATCCAGAAGGGAAGATGATTATAAAAATACTCATAATAGTCGAAAGTACCGACCTGACGATAGATTGAGTAAAAGGTTGCGGACGACTAGCAGAGCTCATTTTTTATGAAATTGATTTATAGTTTATAATTTCCCTTACTCTTTCGCTGGCAAATTATGGGCCTTGAATGGTGCAAAGACCAAGGCACACTTTAACTTACCAGGTCTAAAACCGGCTGAATCAGCGATTTTAATGAGGCTTTCTATATAAAATAAGAAAATTTCGTATGACTGATTTATATATACACGAACTGTAAGGAAAGTCTTTAGGTTCCGTAAAGACTTTCCAACATAGCGCTAACTATAGGAGAGGATCCCGCTAGAGATACTCATGCTGCTTATCAATTGTTCGGCTAATCCCAAATAGGCGAAAACAACCAATAGCACGAGTATTATGGAGAAACGATTCATTCGACTTGCACCCATGGTTGT
>Ga0172372_10010816_pt1 | contig 11658 bp, 7 predicted proteins | sample LakKiv5m_2_FD_114544 | JGI IMG/M metagenome (GOLD analysis project Ga0172372, IMG submission 114544) | Freshwater microbial communities from Kabuno Bay, South-Kivu, Congo - kab_092012_9.5m | ecosystem: Environmental > Aquatic > Freshwater > Lake | place: Democratic Republic of the Congo... | reverse complement strand
GGTGGGCGGCATCAGCGAGACGCGCCGGCTGGCGGAGTTCGCGCAGACCTACAACGTCCCCGCCACGATGCACGACTGCACCGGCCCGCTCACGCTCTTCGCCGGCCTGCACGTGGCCACGGCGGTGCCGAACGTGACCTTCCAGGAAACCGTCCGCGCGCACATCCGCACCTACTACAGCTCGCTGATCGAAACCAATGTCATCATCGAGCAAGGCTGGGCACAGCCGCCGGAACTGCCGGGCCTCGGCACGAAGCTGAAGCCAGAGTTGTTCGAGGCGAAGCGGGAGAGCTACCGCGTGACGCGCGTTTGAAGTGCGGCTTCCTCCAACGACTCGCTCAACCGGATGCCAATCGGGCGGTGAACGCGTGGCATCCTCAGCCCGCCCGCGTGCGACGGCCGAACAATTGCAACCGACCGAGCCACTCCTCAATGGCCGGACGGCTCATCATGCGCTGCGCGGTGACGAAGGGGTAGTCGAAATCCTCAGCCCGCCAGTTCTCGGGGCGCACGCGACGGCCCAGAGGGAGCCTTGCCAGTCGCGCATGGAGATGGCGAAGCGCAGCCGGTGGCCGGGTTCACCACGGCGACTCGCGGCGGGCGTGCTCCCGGTCAGCCGCACCAGGCGGCGCATCTTGCCGGCAGCCGGCCCAAGCTCACCTCGCGTTTGAGCCGGCGTTCGTGCGCCTTTTCCTCCGGTGAAATCCAGTCGCGCAGCTCCAGTGCCAGGCCACGCTGCGGTTTCGGGTCCAACACCAGCCAGGCAAGCCACTCTTCAATCCGGTCCCGGCTCAACAGCCGGTGCGCCGTCTCGAACGTGTCCGGTGGCCGCCCGGAGGGTTCGTGCCGCACGACCCGCACGGCCCAGACGCACCGCTCCCAGTCGCGCAGCGAAATGACGAACCGGAGCTGGTTCTCCGGGTTGATGACCGCCAGCCGCCGTTGCTCCACCAGCATTTCAAAAGTCGGTCTGCGGGGCAGGCGCTTCATGGGAATTTCAGCTCCGGCAGGGTGCGGATGGTTTTCAGTGTCTCCACGCTCACGGTCACGACCTGGCCGAGGAGGCGGACGATGTATTGCTCGTCGTCGAGCCGGTTCGGGTCGCTGACGAGGTTGTCGTCGGCGTCGCGGGTGACGCGGTATTGGTCAATCACCCATTCCAGCGCGCTGCGGTTGCCGAGGCGGTAGTCGAGGACTTCGGCGGGGATGCCGGTGAGGGTGAGGAAGTCGTTGTAGCGGAGAGAGAGCTGGTGGGGCGAGGCTCCTGACGAGCCGCCTTCCGGTGACCCGACGGCTCGCGAGGACGCTCGCCCCACCTTGTCGAGCTTCATCGTCTCCACGCGCCAGTCGAGCTTGGCTTCCCGGCTCTCGATGCGCTGGAGGGGAAACTCCGGCTGCTGCTCGTAGCCGACGTGGAGGGCCAGGAGCCGTTCGCCAGCCTGGGCGAACTGGTGGAAGACCTTGGCGTCGGCCTTGTGCTCCTTGTCGGTGCGCTCGTCCTGGCCGTCCAGCGGGAGCGGGCCGTGGAGCGCGCCGTGGCGGTCAATGAACGGGATGCGCGGGAGGTCGCGCTTGAGGTTCTCGGCGTAGCGGACTCGGTAGCCGGGGTGGTGCAGCACGGCATAGACGTAGTGGAAGATGTCCCGACGCTGGATGCGCTCATCGTCGTAGAAGTTACGGAAGTGCGTGACAGCCTTGGTCGTCACGTTGTCCCGGCGCTCTTTGCCGTCAGAAGTGTAGGTAAACAGCGGGAAGCATTGGAACGCATCTGTGCTAGCACACAGATGCATGTCAGGGATTCGACAGCAGGCCATCAGACTGAAAGGCGAGCGAAGACCTGCGTCCGACAAGGAAAGCAAACGGTTCTCCCGCTCGGCCTTGCTGTTCGGGAAGAACTCCAATTGCAACGCCGGTGCATCCACGGCAGGACGCTCAAGGTAGAGTTCCTTGCCACAGAAGGGCCGATAGAGGGCGGAACGAATGGCTCGCTTTTCGAAGGTGGCAACGTGGCCCTTCTTTAGATGCTGCTTCAAGAAGTGACTCCATTTGATTTCTTCGTAGTCCACGAAGTCGTCCACATTCTCCGGGCAGCCTTTCTTCAAATACCGGGCGACCTGTTCGTTGTAGTGCTCGTAAAACTGCTCGACGCGCTTGGCCAGCCGCCCGGCATCGAAGTCATACACCACGGCGTCGCGGTTGGTGGAGACGCCCAAGGAGTAGGTGCGAAAGACGGTGTCAAACGCCTGCCCCGCCTTGGCAACTCGGCTGCCGATGGGCAGGAAGGCGGCGAACTCCTCGTCCGTGTCGTTAGTGAGCCAGTTGTGTCGCTTGTCCGGCTTAAGCGTCTGCCACTTCACCCCGGCCACTGATTCCTTCGTGTTGAGGAACTCGTATTTCTGCTCCTTGCGCCACGGGACCGGGACGGCGTGGTAAAAAATCTTCGCCGGCCTGCGCGGCGTGTCCTTGGCCTTCGGCAGCTTGATGAAGAGGTTGATGCTCACGCCCACCTGGATGCCGAAGACGTTGTGGGTGGTGCCGGAGAGCTTGGGGTTCTTGCGGACATTGCCGCCGAGGTCGAGGACGTAGATGAGGTCGAAGTCCTGCGCGAGGTGCTTGCGGAGTCCGTCGAAGGTTCGCTCGGCGATGAAGCTGCTGTTGTTGACGTAGCAGACGACGCCCTGCTTGCCGATGCGGTCGGTGGCAAAGCGGATGGCCTTGATGTAGGGGTCCGCGAGCTTGCGGAGGAGCGTGGCCTGCGAGTCCGCGCCGTAGGTGGCGCTCACGCGGCGGTCCAGCTCGGGATACTTGCGGTTCTTGTTGTTGTCGTTTTCGTTGAGCTGGCCGGCATTGTAGGGCGGGTTGGCAACGATGACGCGGATGGGCGCGGATTTCTAGCGATTGATGCGCTTGGTGTTCTCCTGGCTGAAGAAGGTCATGTCCTGCTGCTCGTGCCGCTCGCCGCCACCGTGGTAGGCCATGTGGCCGTTGATGGTCTCGAAGGTGTCCACGAGGCAGATGCCCTCGAATGGCTCGTATCTGCCGAGGGCCTCCAGATAGGCGTGCTCGATGTTCATGCTGGCCACGTAGTAGGGCAGGAGCATGACCTCGTTGGCGTGGAGTTCGTGGCGGTATTTGTGCGGCAGGGCGCTGGCCGGGATGCGCCGCATGAGGTTGACGACGTAGTTGGCCGTGCCGGTGAAGGGGTCAAAGATGTGAACCTCCGGGTCGGCAAGGGACTTGCCGAAGTGCTCCTTCAGGATGTGCTCGACGCTGGCGGTCATGAAGTCCACGAGCGGCTGCGGGGTGTAGACGATGCCGTGCGTGTCCGCGACCTGGACGCTGAAGCCCTGGAAGAACCGCTCATAGACCGTGTTGAGGAAGGTCTGCTTCTGGCTGAAGTCGCGGATGGTGGCCGCCGCACCTTCGATGGCGACGTAGAAGTGGTCGAGCTTCTTGACGAACTCGTCGCGGCTGAAGCTTTTGGAGGTGAGCGCCTGGATGACCTTCTCGATTTCCACCGCGATGACGTTGCGCTGCATGAAGTCTGCGGCGGCGAATATCTTGCGGAAGATGCGCTCGGTGAGGAGGTGCTGGATGAGCATCTCCTCGACGGCGGCCTCGGAAAGGTCGGGATTGAGCGAGGCGCGGCACAGGGTGAGGAAGTCGCCGAAGGCCTGGATGAACTTGGCGTTGGTCTGGCGTTCCGAGCGGATGAGCTTTTGCAGGCTGGCACCGAGTTCCGGAACCTTGTCCTTGAAGCGCTCGACCGCTTCATCCCAGCGGGCGATGATGGGGTGCGAATACTCCAGAAACAGCCGGAGCGCGTGGACCAACTCGTCGGCGTTCCTCAGGTCCGCCTCATAGACGCGCTCGGCCTGCTGAAAGAGCACGGCACGCTCCGGCTGCCAGAAGAGGATGTTGTCCTGCGGGTAGCCGGCCTTGAACTTGGCCTTGATTTCCTTTTCGAGGTCATCGTCGGTGTCCTTGGCCTCGAAGTGACCGCGAACGAGATGCATCCCATCCACCAAGGCACCGTCCACAAAGAGCGGCTTCGCTCCCTTGCGCGGGATGGCGAAGCCCGGGACGAGCTTCCAATCGAAGGAGCCGGCGCAGTGGTCCAGCAGCGCGTCGAACGCCGTGCGAACCGCGCCCTCATGCTTGACGCCGAGTTTCGCGAACTTGGCGAGCGAGTCGTAGTAGGCTTGGACGGCCTTGTGGTTCGGCTTGAGCGGGAGACTCGGCACGGCTCCATTTAGCCGCAAGGAACTTCCCGGCTCAAGAGCTGAGAAGCAAATCGGGGCGGCTGGTGGGCCGCCCCGTTGCGAGGTGAGAATTGAAGGCCACGCGGCAACGCGGCCCTACCAGTTCAGATAAACTCGTTGATCAAGTTCTCCAGGAACTCCTGCCGGCCGCTTTCCAGCTTCGGCTCGCCGTTCTTGAGCGCGTGCGCTTCGAGCTGCTTGAAGCTGGTCTTGCCTTTCTCGATGTCCCGGCCGATGCCGCTGTCCCAGGTGCGGTAGCGGTTCTTCACGAAGGCGTCTAGGCGGCCGTCGGCGCGGATGGTGGCGGCGATCTTGAGGCCGCGCGCGAAGGCGTCCATGCCGCCGATGTGCGCGTGGAAGAGGTCCACCGGCTCGAAGCTCTCGCGGCGCACCTTGGCGTCGAAGTTCACGCCGCCCGTCTGGAGGCCGCCGTATTTCAGGATGCTCAACATGCACTGCGTGGTGAGGTAGATGTCCGTCGGGAACTGGTCGGTGTCCCAGCCGAGCATCAGGTCGCCGGTGTTCGCATCAATCGAGCCGAGCGCGCCCGCCGCGCCCGCGACTTCCAGCTCGTGCTGCATGGAGTGGCCGGCGAGCGTGGCGTGGTTAGTCTCGAGGTTTAGCTTGAGGTGGTCCATCAGGTCGTATTCGCGGAGGAAGTTGAGACAAGCCGCCGCGTCGCTGTCGTATTGGTGCTTGGTCGGTTCCTTCGGCTTCGGCTCGATGTAGAACTGGCCCTTGAAGCCGATTTCCTTTTTGTAGGCGACGGCCAGGTGCAGGAACTTGGCGAGGTGTTCCAACTCGCGCTTCATGTCGGTGTTCCAGAGGGAGCTGTAGCCTTCGCGGCCACCCCAGAAGGTGTAGCCCTCGCCGCCCAGTTCGTGAGTGACTTCGAGGGCTTTCTTCACCTGCGCGGCTCCGTAGGCGAAGACGTTGGCGTCGCAGCTCGTGCTCGCGCCGTGCGCGTAGCGCGGGTGCATGAAGAGCTGCGCGGTGCCCCAGAGGAGTTTCACGCCGGTCCTCTTCTGCTGGGCCTTGAGCAGCTTGGTGATGGTGTCGAGGTATTGGTTCGACTGCCGGAGGTTCGCGCCGTGCGGGGCAACGTCGCGGTCGTGGAAGGCGTAGTAGGGCGCGCCGAGCTTCTCGCAAATCTCGAAGAAGACCGGCACGCGGGCCTTGGCGAGGTCGAGGCCGGCGAGGCCCTTTTCCCACGGGCGGACGGCGGTGCCCCAGCCGAACATATCCGCGCCCTGGCCACACATGGTGTGCCAATACACGACCGAGAAGCGCAGGTGGTCGCGCATGGTCTTGCCCTCGATGACCGCGTCGGCGTCGTAATGCTTGAAGGCGAGGGGATTCTTGGACTGCGGGCCTTCGTATTGGATTTTGGCGATGTCGGGGAACGCGGCGGGCATGATGTCGGATGTTGTTTGGTTGTTGGTGGCAACGCGGCGGCGAGGTGTGGCCCCGGCGTTGAGCGGGGGGATTGCTAAGGGAATCGCTTGGGGCGCGCAAGTCTGATTCCCGCCTTTGCAACGCGGCGGCCTAAGCAGAAAGGCCAAGTTTCCTCCGCCCGTCCACCGTCAGCCGGTTCGAGTTCCAGCCCGGCTCCCAGGTCTGCTCAACGATGACCTTGCCCACGCCGGGGACTTTCAGCAGGCGTTGCTGCACGGGCACGGAGTTGCCGCCGGAGCCGAAGGTGAAGTAGCCGAGCCGCGGCCGGCCCCGGTGCGGCATGGTCATCAGCAGGTGAACCGTGTCGCCGCGCACGCGGAGGTCGAGCACGAGGCCGAGGTCCACCACGCTGATGTCGGCGGTGTAAAGCTGCTCGTCCTTGCAGTCGCGCAGGGCGGCCCACAGCGCGGCCTTCGGGATGGGGCTGTCGCCAGCCTCGCCGGGGCGCGCGAGGCGGCCGGGCTGCTTCTTGGCCGCAACTCCGCGCGGCACTTCGCCGACGGTGACGAGGAGCGGGTTCACGAGGCGATGGCGAAGTTCCTCCAGCATGGCTGGGCCGTCCTTCGCCGTGAAGGGCAGCGCGGCGTAGGCGTTCTTCTGATGCAGCACCGCGCCGGCGGGCACGTCCTTCACCGGCAGCGGGTAGCGGCTCCAAAGCTGGCCGTGCGACTTGTAGAAGAGCGAGGGCGAACCGTTGTGCTTCAGCTCGGGCAGGCCGTCCGCGCGGTGCTCAAGGAAGAGCGCGACAAACGAGTCTTGCGTCTGCGCGTTCGTGAAGCCGACCGCCCACATGTTCTCGCGATGCGCCGCGTCCGGCGCGCCCATGCGGAGCTTGCCGTCCGGTCCCATCCAGACGATGTCCGTGAACGGCTGGCCGGTGAACACCCATTCGTCGTCGCGCATCGCGGGGGCCTCGAACTCCTTCAGGGCGCGCATCGTGCCGGACTTGTGGAACCACGGCAGGCCCGCGTAGAAGCGATATTCCACGTCCACATGCAGCCGCGCGGGCGTGAAGACCGGATGCACGGGTGACTGCGGGAAGCCCCAGCGCCGCACGATGGTCGCCAGCGGCCCGCGCACGACCTCGTAGTCCGGGCACGTCTCCCACAGCGTGACGCGGAACTTCTGGAAGTGGCCGGACGCCGCGTAGTCGTGCGCCCAGTCAATGCCCGGCGGCTCGCCGTGCCCCTCGCCGCCTGCGAACAGCTCCAGCCCAGCCCCGCGCTTGAGGCTCATGCGCTCAAGCTGGCCCATTTGCCGGGACAGCGACGCCTTGTAAAACTCGTTCTCGATGTCCAGCGCGAAGCCCTCGCCGCGCGTCTCCAGGTCCGTCGGATACGCGGGCAGCTCGGCGTCCGGGTTGCCGTGGAAGACGAGAAACGTCTGCCGCTGGTGCATCACGCCGCGCGCGAGGAAAAGCACCTTCGCCAGCCGCTCCGGCCCGCGCCGCACCTCGCCGTGGACCTGGCAGGGGACTTCCTTCAACCCGCCGTCCACCACGCGCGCGACGCGCACCTCCCGCGCGAGCGAAGCCACCTGGTCCGCCGGAAAACTCAGCAGCACCTCGACCGGCTCCGGCGGGCGGTCCAGGCCGAGCGTCTCGTCGAGGTGCAGGGCGCGGCAGTATTTCCAGCCCTGCGCCCAGACGCGCCACGCTGCGGGCAGCGATTCCACCAGCTCCAGCTTCGCCGGGCCGAGCGGCTGTCCGGGGCTTTCCTCCTCCGCCTGCGCCTGCATGGCCGAGTGCCTGAGCGAATGCGCCAGCGACCGCGCCAGCCGAAAGTCCTTCCGCCGCCACGCCGCCTCGATCAGCCGCAGCTTCTCCTCAAACGAATCGGTCCGGTCGGAGTATTTGGTTTCGGTCATGGGTGGTTTCGCTGATGAGACTGGATAACGAAGTCGGGCTTCCGCCACTGCTTCGGAGCGCGGCCTTCAGGCCGCAGAATTGTCCCTCGGTCGGTAGGCTTCCAAACGCGCTCTTGTTGCCCTGCGTTTTGCGGCATGAACGGCGCGCTCCTCGCCGTTGGTTCACACCAGTTCCCGGATCGGCTGCGCCCCGTTGTCCACGAGGTAATACGGGCGGCCCTTGGCGTCCATGATGGTCGTCGTGTTCACATCAATGCCGAGGTTGTGGTAGAGCGTCGCGAAGACTTCCTGGAAGGTCACGGGCCGGCTGTTCGCCTCGCCGCCGAGGCGGTCCGTGGAGCCGATGACTTGGCCGCACTTCATGCCGCCGCCGGCCAGCAGTGCCATCGCGACGCGCGGCCAGTGGTCGCGGCCCGTCTGCGCGCTGATGCGCGGCGTGCGCCCGAACTCGCCCCAGACCAAGACCGTGGTGTCCTTGTCCATGCCGCGCTGGTGGAGGTCCTCGACGAGCGCGGTGATGGCCTGGTCGAAGATCGGGAAGTCCTCGCGCTCGCGGGTGAAGATGTCGTTGCCCGGCCCGCCGTGCCAGTCCCACTTGCTGTAGTTCACCGTCACCACGCGCGCACCGGCTTCCACGAGGCGACGGGCGGCGAGGAAGCTTTGCGGGACACGCGGCGCGCCGTTGTCGTCAATGCGCTTCACCTCATCGCCCCGGCCATAGCGGGCGACGGTGCGCGGGTCTTCCTTCGACAAGTCCAGCGCCTCGGCCAGCTTCGAGGAGGTGAGCATACCCATCGCCTGCTGCGTGAAGGAGTCTAGACCCTGCATCTGGCCGCTCGCGTCCACATCGCGGCGGAACTGGTCCACGCTCGCCTGCAATCGCGTGCGGTCCGCGAGCCGGTCGTAGGTGATCCCTTGCAGCTTCATGTCCGCGCGGGCCGGACCGACGGGCCGGAAGCCGGAGTGCGCCACATTGACCATGCCGGAGCCAGGTTCGTTGTAGGGGCCGTGGGTGCATTCGTAGCACATGCTCACGAACGGCGGGGTTGCGGGATTCGCCGCGCCCTGGACCTGGCTGACGATGCTGCCAAACGGCGCCCAGCCGCCCGCAGGAGCCATCTCCCGGCGGCTGTGGCCGGTGTAGCATTGGAAGGCGTCGTGATCGTTCTGCGCGCCGACGAGCGACCGGATGAGGGCGAACTTGTCCATCATCCTGGCCATGCGCGGAAACAGCTCGCAGATCTGGATGCCGTCCACGTTGGTGCCGATGGGCCGGTGCGGCCCGGCGATCTCGCGCGGCGCGTCCGGCTTCAGGTCGAACATGTCCTGATGCGGCGGCCCGCCGACGAGGTAAATCAAGATGACGGACTTGTGTGATTTGCCGAGGCCCGCCTGCGCTTCGAGCGCCAGCAGGTGCGACAGGGAAAGTCCCGCCGCGCCGAAGCCGCCGATCTTGATGAAATTGCGCCGCGACACGCCGTCGCAGAACTGGCGATGCCGATCAGGTGGGCCGAAAATCTTGAGCATGGCGGAGTTTAGGGCAAGTATTGGCTGCCTACCAACGACGCTCCAAGCTGGGCGAAAATTTGGTCAATGTTCAGGTTCTTCACTTCGGTGTCCGCTCTGGCAGGGCATTTTCCCACCTTCTCAAATTTGACAGGCACGACTTGTGCACTACGTTGCCTCAAGACAGAGAAGCAAAATGGGCAGCACACACAGTTCAGCCTTCAGTGGCAGCGATGACCGGCCAGCGGGCCGCTTGGATTAGCGTGGATGGTTCCGCGGCAGCCGTCGCTCAGAAAGACGGAAATGCCTGCGTCGCATCCAACTCAAAAGTCCGTGTGGGATTTGCGAAGGGCCGAACTGCTCTCCTCGCTCGCCCGCCCGCCGCAAGCCACCTTCAGCCGGCTGGGTCGCATTACCACCCTGGCCTCCGCTTCCCGCCGTGTCCCTGACCGCCTGATCGCCGAGTCCCTGGCCGAAATGCTGGCGTCGGTCACGGGCGATCATGTGCTGCTGCTTGTGATCGTGCCCTCGGATGCCGGGGCCACCGCCAAGGTTTGGAGTCCTTTGCACTCGCTGCCAAACAACGGTTTCGCCTTCGCCGACCAGCTCCAGCATCTCGGCAGTTTCGACCGCCTCACGCTGCGGGTGACGAATCATCTGGCCGAGCGCCAGTTCCTTTCCGCGTTCTTCGGCCATTGTGCGCGCTACTTCGGCCAGGTGCTGGTGCTGGTGGACGCGGACGCGCCGCGTCAGGCGCTGGCCGAGGCGGCGGGCCGCTCCTCCGCCACCTATGTGTTCACCCAGCAAACGGTGGACAGCCTCTTCGAGTTCAACCAACTGGATCGCGAGCTGCGCGCCGCGCGCGAAGGCGTGGCGACGGATTTGAAGCTCGTGCTGTGCCTCGAACACGACGAGGTGCCGCAACCGGCGGAGGATTTCATCAAGCAAATCGGCCAGCCTGCGCACCTGAACCTGCACGAGTCGCCCGCCACGATGGATTCCCTTCACTCGCACTGCGGCGGCGTGTGGCCGGTGGCGTTCAAGTTCGACCTCCGCCGGTTCGCGCGGGAGATCGGTCGTTGCCGTGTTGGACTCGCGCTGTCGAGCGGTGGAGCAAAGGGCCTCGCGCACATCGGGGTGCTGCAGGTGCTGGAGGAGAACGGCGTGGAGGTGGACCTCGTCGCCGGCACGAGCATGGGCGCTTACATCGGCGCGCTGTGGGCCTTCGGTCACGACGGCCAGTTCATCGAGGACAAGGCGCGCGAGCTGGAGGGCAAATGGGGGCTACTCAAGCTGATTGACCCCGCATTTCCGCCGCGCCGCGGCTTCATTCACGGCCACGCGATTCAAGGCCGGCTGGAGCGCAGCATCGGCGACGCGCGCTTCGAACAACTCGCCCGGCCGCTGCGCGTGGTCACGACGCGCTTCGACACGCTGGAGCGGGTGGTGTTCAGCACCGGCGAAGTTCCCCCCGTCGTCCTTGCGAGCTGCGCGATTCCCAGCGTGTTCGTCCCCGTGCGGCTGGACGGCGAGAGCTACATTGACGGCGGCGTCTCCGATCCGTTGCCGGTGGACGTGTTGCGCGAGGCGGGCGTTGAACGCGTCATCGCGGTGAACATCATTCCCACCTCCGCCTTCCTCCGCTGCGCCCGCGAGCACGAGCGCGAGCAGGTGGACGTGAAGCGCCGCCGCTTCGACTTCCTCCGCCTGCTCAACCAGCAGGTCAACTATTTCGCCTACGGCAACATCCTCGACGTGACCCAGCGCGCCGTCATCGGCGGGCAGATTCGGGCCGCTGAGGATGCCTGCCGTCAGGCTGACGTCGTCCTCCGTCCCCTGGCCTGCGACTCGCGCTGGCACGATTTCTCGAACCCCGGCAAATACATTTCCCTCGGTCGCCGCGTGGCCGAGGAGAACCTCGCGGACATCAAGCAACTCGTGAACCGAAAGGAGCCAACCCATGAACACGAAACTCCTCACCACGAACTGGCAGCGGCTGCCTGAAGCCACCGTCCGCGCCCTCCAGGCGGACAAGCTCCACCGCTGGCTGCGCGACACCGTGCTGCCCTTCTCCGCGCACTACCGCGAGCTGTTCCGCCAGTTGAAACTGGGCGCCGACGACTTCCGCTCGCTCGACGACCTGCGCCGCCTGCCGTTCACCAGCAAGGCCGACCTGCTCAACACGCCGGACAACCCGCAGAAGGTCCGCGACTTCCTGCTCATCCCCGACCGCAATGCGTTGTCTCGCCAGCCCTCGACGATTCTCCGCGCGCTGCTGCACGGGCGCAAAGCGGTCGCCGACGGTTTTGAAAGCGAGTTCCGCCCCATTTTCCTCACGAGCACCACCGGTCGCAGCGCGGACCCCGTGCCGTTCCTCTACACGAACCACGACCTCGCGAACCTCCAGCTCGCCGGCGAGCGCGTCTTCGGCGTGTGCGGCGCGCGGCGCGAGGACAAGCTGCTGAACATGTTCCCCTACGCGCCGCACCTGGCGTTCTGGCTCACGCACTACGGCAGCACGAGCTTCGGCGTGTTCACCGCGAGCACCGGCGGCGGCAAGGTCATGGGC
>Ga0172372_10010814_pt1 | contig 11658 bp, 7 predicted proteins | sample LakKiv5m_2_FD_114544 | JGI IMG/M metagenome (GOLD analysis project Ga0172372, IMG submission 114544) | Freshwater microbial communities from Kabuno Bay, South-Kivu, Congo - kab_092012_9.5m | ecosystem: Environmental > Aquatic > Freshwater > Lake | place: Democratic Republic of the Congo... | reverse complement strand
CTCGGCGCGAAGCGCCGCCCCCAACCCTCGGCGCGCAGCGCCGCCCCCCTCCCATGCGCCACCTGATGACCCTCAACCCCCTGTTCCTGAAGTACCGCTGGCACTTCTTCGGGGGCTTGCTGTTCATCGTGCTGACGAACGTGTTCACGGTGTACTCGCCGGCGCTCATCGGGGAAGGCGTCAACGCGTTGGGGGTGCTGGAGCGCGCGTTTTTAGGGCCGCTCCGGGAGGGGGCTACGGAGGCGGAAGTGTTCGGCGAGGGGGGAACGGCGGTGGCGCCGACGCAGTCGATGGAGGCGCTGGGCCAGGAAGGGCGGGTGGTGCGGAGCAAGGAGGAGGTCCGGGCGTGGGTGGGCGCGTTGGCCGTTTGGCAAGCGGCGCTGTACATCGTGGCGTTCCTGGTGAAGGGGCTCTTTTTGTTCTTTACTCGCCAAACCTTGATCGTCATGTCGCGCCGCATGGAATTTGACCTCAAAGCGCGCATTTACAGGCAATACCAACGACTCGACGCGGCCTTTTACAAGCGCAACGACACCGGCGACCTCATGAACCGCATCAGCGAAGACGTCAGCAACGTGCGGATGTACCTCGGGCCGGCGGTCATGTACACGCTGAACCTCGCCGTGCTCGTCGTGATGGTCATCGCGGCGATGCTGTACATCGATCCGGTGCTGACCCTGTTTGCCCTGCTGCCCCTGCCGCTCATGTCCATTGCGATTTACCGCATCAGCGCGACGATCCACCGCCAAAGCGACCGCGTGCAGGCCCAACAAAGCCGGCTGAGCACCTTCATCCAGCAGCACATCGCAGGAATCCGCGTGCTGCAATCCTTTCACCGCGAGGACGATGCAGCCAATCGGTTCGAGCGCGACGCGAACGAATACAAGGGGCGTGTGCTGGGCCTCGTCCGCACCGAAGCGCTCTTCGGGCCGGTCATCGTGCTGCTGGTCGGCTTGAGCACCATCCTGACCATTTACGTGGGCGGACTGCGGGTGGCGGCCGGCGCGCTCGAGCTCGGTCACATCTTCCAATTCGTCTTCTACGTCAACCTGTTGACGTGGCCGTTCGCTTCCGTCGGTTGGGTGACTTCCTTGACCCAAAAGGCAGAAGCGTCCATGGCCCGCATCAACGCCTTCATGCTGGCCGAACCGGAACTCATCGATGCGGGGCAGCGGACCGATGCGCCGGAGCCCGGCGTGCTCGAGTTCCGCAACGTGGGCTTCACCTACCCCGAGACGGGCATCGTGGCGCTCGAAGGGCTGAACTTCCGCGTCGGCCCGGGCGAAACGCTTGCGGTCACCGGGCGGACCGGGAGCGGCAAGTCCACCGTCGCGGCGCTTGCGATGCGGCTCTTCGACCCCACGTCCGGCGAGGTGCGCTACGGCGGGGTGCCGCTGCGCGAATGGCCTCTCGACGCGTTCCGCGCAGCCACGGGCTACGTGCCCCAAGACGTTTTCCTCTTCTCCGACACCGTCGCGGCGAACATCGCCTTCGGCGTGGACGAGGCCAGCGAGGCCGAGGTGCATGCCGCCGCCGAAGCCGCCCAAGTCGCCCGAAACATCGAAGGCTTCCCGCAGGGCTATGCCACCCTCCTCGGCGAGCGGGGCGTGAACCTGAGCGGCGGCCAAAAGCAGCGCATCTCCATCGCCCGCGCCCTGCTGCGCCGCCCCCCCCTCCTCGTCTTCGACGACTGCCTCTCCGCCGTCGACACGGAAACCGAGGAGGCCCTGCTCGAGGCCCTGCGCGAAGCCGGCCGGGAGTCGGCCGTGCTGATGATCAGCCACCGCGTCTCGACCTTGCGCCACGCCGATCGGGTGGTGGTTTTGGACGGGGGAAGGGCGGTCGAAGTGGGTCGACCGGAGGATTTGGCCCGCGCAGACGGCCCCTATGCCGCGATGGTCCGTCGCCAAGGGCTGACCGCCGACCGCACCCGGCCGTCAGTCCGGACAGGGGAGCCCGAAGGCCGCTAAAAAGTCCAGCAGGTCGCCGGTCTCCACCGTTCCGTTCAAGTTCATGTCTTCCGGGCAGTTAAGCGTGCATCCGAACGCCGCGAGGAAGAGCAACAGGTCCTCGACGCTCACCTCGCCGTTGCCGCTGAAATCGCCGGGGCAAGGGTTTTGCTCGCCGGCATCCCACAGCCCGTTGCAGTTGTTGTCGTAGCCGGACGCCGACGGACTGGCCCCGGGAAACACGTTTGCATTCAAATCGTTGCAATCCCCCGGCTCCGCCGCATACCCCGGCGGCACAGTGCACGCCGCAAGCGTACTTGCCCCGTCCCCGAAGCCGTCCCCGTCGCTGTCGAGGAAGAAATCAACCTGCGCAAACCCCTCGTCCACCGCGCCGTCGCAGTCGTTGTCCACCAAATCACACACCTCCACCCCGTCCGGCCGCACGTCCGCCCGCTCGTCGTCGCAGTCGAGGGCGTTTTCCACAAACCCCGGCATCGCGCCGCACCCGAAAACCGGCACCCCGGCGTCGCCGAACCCGTCGCCGTCGAAATCGGCGTAGCGCAAGACGCTCGGCTCCACCGTAAACTTCACCGGCTCCCGGACGGTATTGCCCTGCGCGTCCAGCCGCAACGTCCAAGAAAGCGGCCCCTCCACGCCCTGCAGATTCGAGACCGTGAACGTGAAAATGCCCGGCTCCGTGAGCACGGCTGGCATGCCCGTCACCACCACCCCCGGCGGAACGTCCTCGAGGCTCGGAGTGAACGGCGGCTTGAGTCCGCTGAACACCTCCACGGCGACGTCGAGGGTGCCGGACGTACACACCGTGGCGGCCTCTGCCGTGACGTTCAGGAAGCGCGGACGCAGCACGAACAGGCCGGCTTCCATGGACGAAGCCACCACCCGTCCCGACGGGAAGTAGGGGAAGTTGCCCCACGAACCGTTGAAGGTTGCCGCATCGCTTGCGGGATCGAGGTCGAAAAAGCCGATTTCCTCGAGGGTGCCTTGCGCAATGCCGCTGAGCGAGAGCATCCGGACGCCGGCCCGGTAATTCGATTGGAACAGGAGGTTGCCGAGGATGTACTGGTTGTGGTCGATGGCCGGCGTGGTGGCGGAATACGTGCCGATGAGGACCGGGTTCTCCAGGTCCGCCACGTCCCAAATCAACGTGCGCGTCGGAATGCCTGAATTCGTTTCGTCGAGCTCGTCGCCCAGGACCAAAAAGCGGTGGTCCTCTGTCAGCCAGCACTGGTGCACGTACCCGAGGTTCGCATACGTCTTGCTGCTGATCAAGGCCGCATCCGCCGCATCCGTCACGTCCACCAGCGCGAGCTTGTTTGCATTTGCCGAAAAGGCCACCTGCTTGCCTTGCCAACTTGCATCCGGACCGTGGTACACCACCGGCTGCGTATCGTGGGTGTAGCCCGCTTCGCCGAAGTCTCCGATCAGCACGGGCGCATCGGGATTCGTCGCGTCGAAAATGAGCAGCCCCCCGTTCGCTTGGTTCGTGCCCATCACGTACAGCCGGTTCGAGGCCTCGTCGGTGGCCACGTTGTGGGCCTTTCCGAAGACGGTGCTGGTTCCGGAAGGCGTGAGCACATGCGGAAAGGGCGGCTCAAGGGTGCGCAGGATGTTGAGATTCAGGACTTGAAGCCCGTGGTTTGAGGCTTCAGACACCACGTACAAGCGGTCGTGCATCACGCGCGCTTCGCGCCAAAGGCTGTTCACCGAAGCCGTCGGCAAAAATCCCACCACCACCGGATCTTCAGGCACTTCAAGACTCACCACGGCCATGCCGTTGCGCTCGCCCATCAACGCGTACTCTACCCCCGTCTGCGGATCTGTCCAACCCCACACCGTGTTCCCGCCGGTGCCTCCGAGTTGCGCGTTCGTCAGGTGGGACACGAGGTCCACGCGGTCGCAGGGATACGGGCCTGCGAAGCCGTCGATGCAGGGGATTTGGGCGGTCGCGCGCAGGGTGAGGCCCAGCGCGAACGCGACACAAGCAGGTCGTAGCATTCACCCCAAGGTACGGCGCGCGAGCCAACTTTCTTGCCGCCGCGCGTGTTCTCCCTCCATGCACATTGCCATTACGGGAGGCAGCGGCCTGGTGGGCCGGCACCTCGTTCCGCTGCTCGAAGGGTCCGGTCACCGCGTGACGGTGCTGTCGCGGACCGGCGGGGCGGGGCGGGTGGTTTGGGTTCCGCGGCCGGACCCGGCGAATGTGGAGGCGCTTCGGGGCGTCGATGCGGTGGTGCATTTGGCGGGGGCGACGGTGGCGCAGCGGTGGACGGGGCGGGCCCGGAGGGACATCCTCGACAGCCGCGTGCTGGGGACGCAGGCGGTGGTGGAAGCGATGCGGCAGCTCGGGGCCGAGGGGCCGTCGATCCTCGTGAGTGCCAGTGCGACCGGCCGGTATCGGCAGGGGACCGCGCCGCAGGGCGAGGAGGCGCCGCCGGCCGACGATTTCCTAGCGCGGGTCGTGGAGGCGTGGGAGGCCGAGGTGCGCCAGGCCGACGCCCTGCCCGGGGTGCGGACGGTGATGTTGCGGACGGGACTCGTTTTGGCCGCGGACGGGGGCGTAATTGCGCGGTTGCGCCCGCTTTTTGCGCTCGGCCTCGGAAGCCCCCTCGGCCGCGGCGACCAAATCCAGCCCTGGATCCACATCGACGACCTGTGCGCCATGTTCGCCACCGCCCTGGTCGACAGCCGCTGGCACGGCCCCGTCAACGCCGTCGCCCCCGAACCCCTCACAAACGCCCGATTTACGCAGCTGCTGGCCGCGGCACTCGGCCGCCCGGCCTTCCTTCCCGCCGTGCCCGCCGCCTTGCTCCGCCTCGTCCTCGGCGAAATGTCCTCCGCGCTGCTGGCGTCCCAAAACGTAACCCCCGAGCGCGCCCTGGCCCTGCATTTCCCCTTCGCCCACCCCGCAGCCGAGGAAGCACTGCGGGCCCTGCTGCGCTCCGAACGCTGACAGCGCGCGCCCTCAAGCCGCGGTGGGCGCGTGCGGCACGATGTTCCTCAGCGCATCCTCCTGGCAGTCCTTTCGGAGGCCGTTCAGTGCCGTTCAGTATTCGCGCACCAGGACGTCTGTCGAGATCCCTAAAATTTGGTTGAGTTTTCGAACCATTTCGAGCGTGAGCTTCCTTTTGCGGTTGAGGATTTCACTCACTCTGCTCTTAAACCCCATGGCCTCGGCCAAATCCTTCTGCCGAATTCCGAGCTGTTCCATGCGAAACTTGATGGCCTCGATGGGATCCGGCAAGTCGATGGCGTCGTGCGCTTTTTCGTACATGTCAATGAGCAACGTCAGCAGTTCGAGTTCGTCCCCTTCTTTCGAACCTCGCTTCGCATCAAACAGCAGCTCCAACCGCTCCAACGCTTGTGCATACTCTTGTTCCGTCTTGATGATCTTCAACTTCATGGCATTCAAATTTGTGCAGCGTTGATTTTGTCATACGCTGCATGGGTCCCTACGAAGCGAATCCAAACCGCGGCATAGTCGTAGTTGATACGCACTACCAGCCTGTATGTGTTTCCCTTGATGATAAACACCACGCGATTTCCGGGCAAAATGCTCGCAGAGGGATAGTCCCTTTTCACATCCACAGGACCGCCCCAATTTGCTTCCTCAACCTCTTTGTACCAACATTTCAACTGCTCTTCACAGTCGGCATGAACTTGCCAAAACTCTCGGAGCGTCCGTTTTGAGATAACCCGCACTTCGCAAAAATACGGATAAAGTTCCCAAATCGGGAACAATCAACCGACTTTTACTCCAACTCGCGCCTCGTCCCCACCCCCAACCCTCGTCCTGCGACCCGCAGCGTCGCTCGTCCCCAACCCCAACCCTCAACCCTGTTCCCTCGGCGCGCAGCGCCCCTCAACCCTCGCCCCGCGACGCACAGCGTCGCTCGTCCCCAACCCCAACCCCAACCTCGTCCCGCGACGCACAGCGTCGCTCGTCCCGCGCGGCGCAGCCGCGCCCGTCCCCAACAAAAAAGGCCGCCCCGAAGGACGACCTCTTTCATTTCTTGCAGACTCAGGTTCAGTGCTGAACGCTCACCCGGGTCGTGGCAACCGCTTGGCCGTCGCGCACGAGGGTCAACGTGTAAAGACCCGCATTCCAGCCGGTCACGTCCAACGTGGCCACAGCCGGTGCATCAAAGGTCATACGACCTGCCGCATCGAAGGCCACGAGGCGGTCGCCGCTGCGCAGCTCACCGCGGACGTTCACGAAGGAAACGGCCGGGTTCGGGTAGGTTTCAACAGCCACCGGCGCCATCGTCGACTCCACATTCGTCGGAGGCAGCAACACCGCATTGATGACGTGCACCACGCCGTTGTCGGCCACGAGGTCCGCGACCGTAACGGTGGCCGTATTGATCATCACCCCGTCAGGGAAAATACCCACGGTAACGTCCGCGCCGTTCAACGTCGCAATGGTCATGCCGTCCGTGAGGTCGGTGCTCAGTACGTTGCCCGCAGCGACGTGGTAGGTCAGGATGGCATTGAGCAACACGGGATCTGCGAGGACTGCTTCAATCGTACCAGCCGGGAGCGCGGCGAAGGCAGCGTCCGTCGGGGCAAACACCGTGAAGGGTCCGTCGCCGCTCAAATCGTCTGCGAGGCCCGCAGCGATGACCGCGGTTTCGAGGGTCGTGTGGTCCGGGCTGTTCACGATGATATCTACGACCGTAGTGGTCGGCGGAACCGGCGGAAGGAGGACGGCGTTGATGACGTGCACCACGCCGTTGTCAGCAAGGATGTCTGCGACCGTCACGGTGGCGTTGTTGATCATCACCGAGCCGCCCATGATGGAGACGGTGACGTTTGCACCGTTGAGGGTGGTGATTTCTTGGCCATCCGAAAGGGACGTGCTGAGCGCCTCGCCGCCCACGACGTGGTAGGTGAGGATGGCGTTGAGCAATTCTGCGTCTGCGAGGACGGCTTCAATCGTGCCGGCCGGGAGGGCCGCAAATGCTGCATCGGTCGGGGCGAAGACCGTGAACGGCCCTTGTGCGCTCAAATCGTCTGCGAGGCCCGCAGCGAGCACTGCAGCTTCGAGCGTCGTGTGGTCCGGGCTGTTGACGATGATGTCCACCACCGTGTTCGTGGTCGGGGTGGGCGGCAAGAGGACCGCATTGATGACGTGCACCACGCCATTACCGGCCGTGAGGTCGGCAACGGTCACAAGCGCATCGTTGATCATTACAAAACCACCGCCCACCATGACTTCAACGGTTGCTCCGTTCAAGGTGGTGATTTGCATGCCGTCGGTGAGGTCGGTGCTCAAGAATGCACCGCCCGCCACGTGGTACGTGAGGATGGCATTCAGCAGGTCTGCGTCTGCGAGCACCGCTTCGAGGGTGCCCGCGGGCAAGGCCGCAAATGCCGCATCCGTGGGAGCAAAGACCGTGAAAGGCCCTTCGCTGCTCAAGTCATCTGCCAAACCCGCAGCGAGGACGGCCGTTTCGAGGGTCGTGTGGTCCGGGCTGTTGACAATGATGTCCACCACCGTCGACGGTGCTGCCACAGGAACGACCTCAATCGTCCCGACCATGCCCAGCGCGGCGTGGTTTCCAATGGAGCAGTCGTAGCTGTAGACACCGGCTACATCGAAGGTGAAGGTGCCCATGCACACGCCGCTCATGTTGCCTCCTACGGCCGGCAGCGTGAACGGTTCGGGATTGTTGTAGAATTGGCCCGTGATGGCGTTGACCACCCCATTCACGTCGTGCGTGCCACCGAAGTTGACCCATGCAACCGTGGTGCCCTCTTCAATGAGGATGTAGTTCGGAAGGTACTGGAAGGAGGAGGTAGCGATGACCGGACCTGCGGTGTTGCAGGGATTTTGGGCCGAGGCATCGGCCCCGAAGAGCGCAACGGCAATCGTTGCTGCGAAAAAACGTACGAATCGATTCATGCGAAAAAGGTTGATGGAAGGAGAACCGCCGAATCCGAAAAAGGTTCAGCGGACGCGAGGATTTTGCATATTTTGATGCATTTCGAACAATTTTCGACGCCAGTTGTCAGACCGCTATGACGGTTGTACACTGGTTTCGCCGCGACCTGCGGCTCGAGGACAATACGGCCCTGGCAGCCGCAGTGGAAGCAGCCCGGGAGCGGGGCGCGAAGCTCGTGGCCCTGTTCGCGTTTGACCCGGACATCTTGGGCTTGCTGGAAGCCGACGACCGGCGTGTGCCGTTCATCCACCAAGAAGTGATGCGGCTGCGCGAGGAACTCGCGGCAAAAGGCATTCCGCTGGTGGTTCACCACGGTCGTCCGGCGCAGGTGCTGAGCGAGGTGTGCGCCCAAGGCGCCGCAGCGGGCGCGCAGGTGGTGGAAGTGCACGCAAACGACGATTCAGAACCTGCCGCGCAACGCCGGGATACCGAAGTGGGAACGGTCCTCGAAGCTGCCGGAGCGCGGCTCGTGCTGCACCACGACCACACAATCTTGGCTCCCGGCCGGGTGCTCAAGGCAGACGGCACGCCGTATACCGTGTTCACGCCGTACGCGCGGAAGTGGCGGGAGGTGCTGCGCGACGCGGATGTGGCTGCTCGGGAACCGCGGTGGGGCTCCGATGTGGGAGGAAGCCGGCTGATCGGGGGCGAAGTTCCGGCGCTGGCGGCGATGGGGTTTTGCGCGGTGGACGCGGAGTTCTACCCCCCGCGGGCGGTGGAGACGGAGGTGCTGCGCCGGTATGCCGAGCGCCGGGATACGCCTTCGGTGGTGGGGACGAGCCGGTTGTCGCTGCACTTGCGGTTTGGGACCGTTTCGGTGCGGGCCGCGGCACGGGCCGGTCAGACCTACAGCGACAAGTGGCTCACGGAGTTGATTTGGCGCGATTTCTACCGCGCGATTCTGCATTATTTCCCGCAAAGTGCCGCAACTGCGTTCAAACCGGCTTATGACCGGATTCCCTGGCGGGTTGATCCTGAGGCTTTTGAGGCGTGGAGCATGGGCCAAACCGGGTACCCGCTCGTGGACGCGGGCATGCGCGAACTCAATGCGACCGGATTCATGCACAACCGGGTGCGCATGGTGGTGGCCAGCTTCCTGTGCAAACATTTGCTGCTGGATTGGCGGTTGGGCGAACGCTATTTTGCGAAGCAGTTACTTGATTTTGAGCTTGCCAGCAATGTGGGCGGGTGGCAGTGGGCCGCCGGAAGCGGGTGCGATGCCGCCCCCTATTTCCGGGTCTTCAACCCCACAGCCCAACAAGACCGCTTCGACCCCGAAGCCCGCTACATCCGTCGGTGGGTGCCGGAATGGGGCACCGCGGCCTATCCCCGCCCCATCGTGGACCATGCGTTTGCGCGGGCGCGGGCCATCGCGACCTACCGCGAAGCGCTGCAAGAGCCGGGCTCGGGGGTTGCGCTGCAACCGACCTTGGGGTTTTGACCTGAGTGGGACTGTACTTTCGCGGGCATGGAAGCTGTAGATGCGCCGCTCGCCGGGGTGCGGGTGTTGGAGTTGGCGAGTGTGCTGGCCGGACCGCTGGCGGGCACAGCACTGGCGGAGCGAGGGGCCACAGTGACCAAAGTGGAGCGGCCGCCGGACGGCGATGTCACGCGGACGTGGCGGTCGGAGGGCGAGACCACCGGGGCGGAGTCCGCTTACTGGATGGCGGCAAACGGCGGCAAACACGTGGTGATGCAGGACCTTGCGACAGCCGAGGGACGGGCGTGGCTGGAGGAGGAGCTCGGCCGCACCGACGTGCTGCTGGAGAACTACAAGGCCGCGGATTTGGCGCGGTTCGGACTGGACCCGGAGGCGGTGCGCAGCCGGTGGCCGCGGCTGGTGCGCGTGCGCCTCGTGGGCTTTCCGGACGCCCCGGAGCGGCTGGCGTACGATGTGGTCGTCCAAGCAGAAACCGGCTTCATGGCCGTCAACGGACCGGCGGACAGCCCTCCTTCGCGGTTGCCGGTGGCGCTTATGGACGTGCTGGCTTCGCACCAAATGCGCACCGCGGCCCTCGAGGGCCTGTTGCGCCGGGCCACCACCGGAACCGGCTGCATCGCAACGGTCTCGCTGGAAGCCAGCGGATTGACGGCGCTTGCAAATTTGGCCACGGAATGGCTGGTCAACGGCACCGTCCCCGTCCGACGCGGCTCCGAGCACCCCCACATCGCCCCGTACGGCGACCTCCTCCCCTGCCGGGACGGGTTCATCGTGCTGGCCGTCGGCACCGACCGCCAATTCGCCGGGCTCTGCGCCGTCCTCGGCTGGCCCGAAGGCCCCACCGATCCGCGGTTCGCCACAAACCCCGCCCGGGTCCACCACCGCACCGCCCTCAACGCCGCCCTCGCCACCCGGTCCGTCGCGCGCACCCTCGCCGACCTCGGCTCCGCCCTCCTCGCCGCCGCCGTCCCTGCGGGCCGCATCCGCACCCTCGAAGACGTGTTCGCCCCGGGCAGCCCCGGCGCTGCCCTCGTCCGCACCGACGCCACCGGCCGACGCGTTTCGACCGTAGCTTACCGGATGGAATCCTGAACCGCGCCCCCGACGGCCGTGGAGTCGGCCTGTTCAATGCCGTTTGCCGCGTCGATGGCATTCGCCGCCTTTTCGTCGCGCGGCACGAGGATGGAATACGACTTGCCGGGCGCGACCGTCAGTGCGTCTGACCGCAGCCAGGGGTTGAGCAGCTTGAGGGCCTTGAGGTGCGTGCCTTGTGTGAGGGCCCAGTCTGCGAGGTTCGGGATGGACGACGTGACTTGAACCGACCGCGTGCGGTACGGCACGTAAAGCGCCGATTTGGGCAGGCGGTAGCCGAAGGCCGCCGGCCGCTCAAACACCTGCTTGACGGCCAGCAACCGGTACACGTAACGCCCTGTTTCTGAGTTTAAATGCAGCTCCCAGTAGCTGTCTACCCCTTGGGCATTCAGCACGCGCGACACGCCGCCTTGGCCCATGTTGTACGAAGCGGCCGCGAGCGCCCACGATCCGAATTTCGCCTTCGCATCCTTCAGGTACTTGCACGCCGCGCGCGTCGACTTCTCCACGTGGTAGCGTTCGTCCACTTGGGCCGTGAGTTCCAGGCCAAACTTCGGCGCGGTCTCCTTCATAAACTGCCACACCCCCGCCGCCCCCGAGGGGCTCACCACCTGCTCCAACCCACTTTCGATGACGGCCAAATACTTGAAATCCTCCGGCACGCCCTCTTCCCGCAAAATGCGCTCAATCGTGGGAAACCAGCGCGCCGACCGCTTCATGAACAGCATCGTCGAACTGTGGTGGTAGGCATTCACGACCAGCTCCCGGTCGAGCTGTTCCCGCACACCGAAGGCCTCCAGCGGCACCGACTCCCCCGCCAACTCCACGTATTCCGGCATCTCCGGCGCCCGGTGTTGCAGCGCCCCGTCCACCAGCAACTCGCTCAAATGGCCCAGCGCATCGAGCTCTGCATGCGTCACGCCCGGCGTCTCTCCCATCGATTTGTAGGCGAGCAGCAGCACACTGACCAAACCCAACAACACCCACCTCGGCACCCGCACCCCAGCCACCCGGTTCAAAAGCTCTTTATCTATCCGCATCGGTTCGCAAGTTAGGCCTCCAACGCAACCACCCCACCCCTTTGTTCCTTTTGGATGCCCAAAATGTGTTAGCAAGCACGGAGCGACGCTGCGCGTCGAGGGTTGGGGTTGGGGTTGGGGTTGAGGTTGGGGTTGGGGTTGGGGTTGAGGTTGGGGTTGGGGTTGGGGTTGGG
>Ga0172372_10010813_pt1 | contig 11658 bp, 10 predicted proteins | sample LakKiv5m_2_FD_114544 | JGI IMG/M metagenome (GOLD analysis project Ga0172372, IMG submission 114544) | Freshwater microbial communities from Kabuno Bay, South-Kivu, Congo - kab_092012_9.5m | ecosystem: Environmental > Aquatic > Freshwater > Lake | place: Democratic Republic of the Congo... | reverse complement strand
GCACGACATCGCGCTCGTCTTCGAGATCGCGAACCGGGTCATGGTGATGGTGCGGGGCGCGACCGTGGTGCAGGGGAGCGGCGAGGAGGTGCGGCGCAACAGCGAGGTCCAGAGCGCCTACCTTGGGGAGAGCGGCTGATGCTGGACGTCCGTGGGATCGACAGCTATTACGGCCAGAGCCACATCCTGTTCGACGTCTCCCTGTCGCTGCGGCGGGGAGAGATCGTCGGTCTGCTCGGGCGCAACGGCGCGGGGAAGACGACGACGATGAAGAGCGTCGGCGGACTCCTGCGGCCGAAGAAGGGGAGCATCCTGTTCGAAGGGGAGGAGATAACCGGCCGGAAGCCGTTCCGGTTGGTCCGGCGGGGCATCTGCTATGTTCCCGACGACCGGAGGATCTTCGCTGACCTGACCGTCGGCGACAATCTCCGCATCGTTCACCGGAGGACCCGCGAATGGGACCGGGAAAGAGTGTACGATCTCTTCCCGGCGCTGCGGGAGATCTCCGGCCGGCGGGCGGGGGTCTTGAGCGGCGGCGAAAAGGCGATGTTGGCGGTGGGGCGGGCCCTCATGAGTTCTCCGAAGCTGCTCCTGCTCGACGAACCGACGGAAGGCCTCGCCCCGCTGATCGTCCGGGCGCTCGAGGCGCAGATCCTGCGGCTGAAAGAGGCGGGGATCAGCATCCTTCTCTCGGAGCAGAACCTGACGTCGTCGCTGCGGCTCATCGACCGCGCCTACATCATCGACAACGGCCGGATCCGGTACCAGGGGACGGCGAAGGAGCTCGAGAACAACGAAGAGATCCAACGGATGCACCTGATGATCTAAAGATTGCCATCCCTGTTACTTCTCCGGCCCGCTGCAGATGGATTCGTCGGGGTCCCTGAAGCGTTTGCCGCTCAGGCCTTCATTGAGGAGGGTATACTGACGGCGGCAAGGCGGCTCGGAACCGTGATCGCGCCAAAATGGAGGAGCGGACGATGAGGAAGAGATCCGGGAAATCGGTCGGTTTGTTGCTGTTCCTTGCTTTGTGCGTTCAGCTTGGTATTTGTTCCCTTTGGATTGTCCCGTCGGCACACGCCGAAAACCCGCTTGAGGAGAAAATGACGTCGGCAATGGTGAACGCGCTCATCAAGCAGATCACCGGCACGAACGAAGAAGCGCGCGAGGAGTGCGAGGCAGCCCGCAAGTTGCTCCCCCCCGCGGCCCCCAAATATCTCTCCGCTTATGTCGAAGCCTGTTTCGGCTTGGTAGTCTCGCCGGGGGGGCCGCAGAAGAAACCCGAATCCTGCCCCTATTGGCAACGGGCGGTCCAAATTTGGCGCGACTACCCGCCGCCGGCCGACAATGACGAAATTGCCCTGAAGTACGCCAGGAGGCTCGAAGGTTGGAAGAACTCTGTCGCTAAAGATTGTCCTTCCGCAGGGATCGCCCCGACGGCGTCCGCAGACTCTGCCAAGGCAACGCCGATCGTCGTGCCGGGAGGCGCCACGGTCGAGACGCTCGAAAACATTTCCTATGTCATGCCCGGCGGATGGATCATCGACCGTTTCAACCCGACCGGCGGCGGCGCCTATTTCAAAAACAGCGCGCTGGAATATACCTTGGCCGTCTACCGCGGCGCCGCGAACGAAACGGGCGACTATCCGGAGAAGGAAAAGCTTGGCTCCGGCCGAATACTCGAATGGAAATACACCTCATTCGTCGGGAGTGGGAAACATTTCATGTTTTTCGCCCGCGTGAAATTCGACGCTGCGGATGTATACATGGGCATGACTTCGTCCGGTTCGTCTGAAGCTGGAGTGGATAAGGCGACCGCGCTCGAGATCGTGCGCAAATTGGCCGAGACGATGAGAGTGCTCGGTCCGCGCCGCTGCATTGCCGATTGCGGCCCGGGAACGATCACCCCGGCGAAGTGAGCGCCGACATGTAGAAGGCGCTGGACGGTCCACGATGAGGGAATCCCTCCGGAAATTCGCCGTGCCGCTGCTGCTCTTCCTTTATGCCGCCTGCCTCTTCGGGGCCACGGCTTAGTTTCAGGACGGACTCTTCGAGCGGGATGGCTATTACCACGCCCGGCTCGCCCGGATGATGCCGGAACGCGGTCTCTCGCGGCACTTCCCATGGACGCAGATCAGCACCTGGACGGCCACGCGATGACGGCTCTGTTCCAGTCCCGCTATCTCATCCTTCGGGCAAGCCGGGCAGGGGGGTATCCCGAACTGCACCATCCTCCCTTTACGGAAATCTTCCGGGACGGGTCGGCGGTCCTTTACAGGATCGACTGACGCGGTCAGGCACTCTGCGGCTTCCTCAGGAATCCGCTCAAAACGATGGCGACGCCGGCGAACGCGGCGGCCATGTAGAAGGAGCTGGAAAAGGAGCCGGTGCGCTCCGCCAGCACCCCGGCGACGGCCGGGCCCGAGATCTGACCCAGCCCGAAGATGAACGTGACGAAGCCGATGGCGGCCGCGGCCTTTTTCGGTCCCACGTAATCGCCGATCGCCGCCGCCATGATCGAAGGGATGCTCCACGCCACTATGCCGAAAAACACGATCGACAGGGACAGGAACATGCCGGGCAGTCTCGTCGCGATAAGGAGGTAGGAGACCGCCTGCAGGGAGAAGACGATCATCAGCCCCGCCTTCCTGCCGATCCGGTCCGACAACGTTCCGAAGACCGGACCCGAGAACAGGCTCAGGAATCCGACCCACATCCAGAAATTCCCCGCCAGACTCTCCGAGAACCCTCTCTCCCGGACCAGCGTCGTGACGACGAAGGTGGCGTAGATCACGTAGGTGTAGCCGAACAGGAAGTAGATCGCACCGAGATAGTAGATGATCCCCTTCCGGTAGATGTTCACCTCGGCGACCGGAGGGCCGGGGTCGACGGGGGCCGCGGTTTCGTCGGCCCCGACGGGGGCGAGGCCCTTCTCCTCGGGGCCGTCGCGAAGCAGGGCGACCGCGACACAGGCGATCAGCATCACGAGGCCGGCGAGGAGGAGCCAGCTCGTCCGCCACCCCTCCGGGCCGATCCACCGGTTGAGGAACGGGATCAGGCGACCGGAAAGCATGATGGCGAACCCGGATCCGATCACGATGAAGCCGGCGGCGCGCCCCCGCTTGCGGCTCGAGAACCAGGCGGCGACCAGCCCCATCACCGGGACGTTGGTGGCGCCGCTCCCGACGCCGGTGATCATGTAGAGGAGGAGGACCGACAGGAAGCCGGTCGCCCGGCTCACGAGGGCCATGGAGACGGCGACGGTCAGCAGCGCGAGGAAGACGAGCCTGCGCGAGCCGATCCGGCCCGCCCAGTGGGCGCTCACAAGAACCGAGGCGAGGTATCCGAGAAAATTCGCCGTGCTGATGAACCCCATCTCGGAGTACGACAGGTGAAGCGTCGCGGCCATCGAGGGGAGGAGCATCCCGAGGGCGAAGCGGCCGAAACCGAGACAAGCGAGGATGCAGAGCATCCCTGCGAAGACGATCACCCATCCGTAATGGTACGTTGGCGTGCCGGGGGGGGATTTTTGCATGAGGGGAAATATAACATGGTATTCGGACGGCTCCCGAATTATGATAAGAGTCGCTTCGGTTTCGGAGATGGGGCGGGGCGTTTTGTAAAACGGTGTATCGGTAATTTCTTGACGGTCAAAAAGCATAATGGTACTGTTTTGCGCATTTGATGGGCTCTTGTTGACCGAACGAGCGGGCGGTAGGGAAGATCACAAAGAAGGAAAGGAGAGCGGAATGAAGGGAAAGAAAAGGATGGTGTTGGGGGCTCTGCTGGCGGTCTTCTTACTCTCAGGGGCGGCAGTGCAGGCGGCGGAGCCGCTGAAGATCGGCGCGATCCTGTCGGTGACCGGTCCGGCGTCATTCCTCGGTGCCCCCGAGGCGAAGACCCTCGAGATGCTCGTCGCGGAAACGAATAAGAAGGGCGGCGTGATGGGGAGGCAGGTCCAGCTGATCATCAAGGATTCCGGCGCCAACCCGGAGAAAGCGTTCTCCTTCGCCAAGCAGCTGATCGAGGAGGAGAAGGTGTTCGCGATCATCGGTCCCTCGACGAGCGGCGAGACGATGAAGATCAAGGCGGTCGCCGAGGCGGGGAAGACGATCCTCCTGTCGTGCGCGGCGGCCGAGGCGATCGTTAACCCCCAGGCGAAGTACGTGTTCAAGACCCCCCAGAAGGACAGCGACGCGATCCTCAAGATCTTCCAGCAGATGAAGAAGATGAAGATTTCCCGGATCGGCGTCCTTTCCGGCAACGACGGGTTCGGGAACGCCGGGAAGGGGCAGCTCGAGAAGCTGGCGCCGCAGCACGGCATCACGATCGTCGCCAACGAGGTGTACGACGCCAAGGCGAGCGACCTGACGGCCGAGGTGACCAAGATCAAGGCCGCCAACGTCCAGGCGATCGTCAACTGGTCGATCGTTCCCGCGCAGTCGATCGTGATCAAGAACGCGCGCCAGATCGGCCTCAAGATTCCCATCTTCCAGAGCCACGGGTTCGGGAACATCAAGTACGTCCAGGCCGCCGGCGCGGCGGCGGAAGGGGTCCTCTTCCCGGCCGGCCGGCTTCTCGTCGCCGACGTGCTCCCGAAGAACCATTCCCAGAAGGCGCTTCTCGTCAAGTACGCGAATGATTACAAGGCCCACTACAAGGAGGACCCGAGCACCTTCGGGGGCCATGCCTACGACGCCTTTATCATTCTCCAGAAGGCGATCGAGAAGGCGAAGAGCACGGACAAGGAGGCGGTCCGGACCGCCATCGAGAACCTCAAGGGCGTCGTCGGAACCGGCGGTATCTTCAACTTCTCGGCGACGGACCACAACGGTCTCGACGTCGACGCGTTCGAGATGCTGACCGTGAAGAAGGGGAAGTTCTCCACCTTGTAAGCCGGAACCATCGGAAATCCCGGTGCGCGATCGGGAGTACACGCCTCGCGCGTGTGCTCCCGATCGTTTGATGAGAGGACACGGAGCTGGAAGTCTTTTTTCAATACCTGGTCGCGGGAATCACGTACGGGACGATCTACGCGATCGTCGCCATCGGGTTCAACATCATCTACAACGCGACCGGGATCATCAACTTCGCGCAGGGCGAGTTCGTGATGCTCGGCGGCATGACCGCCGTTACGCTGCAACCGTTCCTGCCCCTGCCGCTGGCCATCGTCCTTGCGGTCGTCCTGACGATGATCGTCGGGGCGGTCATCGAGATCGTCTTCATCCGCTGGCTTTACAAGCCTTCGGTGCTCCGGATGGTCATCATCACCATCGGCATCTCGATCGGGATCCGCGAGGTTGCGTTGCATCTCTGGGGGAACGGCGTCAAGACCCTCCCCTACTTCACAGGCTCATCCATATCCTCCATCAACCTGGGCGGGGTCTACATCTCGTCGCAGGTCCTCTGGGTGGTCGGCGTCGGCGGTCTCGCGGTCGCGGCGTTGACCGCGTTCTTCAACCTGACAATGCTGGGCCGGCAGATGCGCGCGTGCGCGGCGAACCGCGACGCCGCCCGCCTCTGCGGCATCGACGCGGGAAACATGGTCACCCTCTCGTTCGTGCTCAGCGCGGCGATCGGCGCCATCGGCGGCGCCGTCGTCTGCCCGATCACCTATGTCCAGTACGACAGCGGGACGCCCCTCGCCATCAAGGGGTTCACCGTCGCCATCCTCGGGGGACTCGGAAACAGCACGGCCGCGGTGGGGGCGGGGATGATCCTGGGGATCCTCGAATCGTTCAGCATCTGGGTCCTGCCCAGCGCGTACAAGGAGGCGATCTCGATCGCCATCCTTCTCGTCATCCTGTTCGTCAAGCCGAGCGGCATCTTCGGAAGCGCCGAGGCCGCCCGGCTCAAGGAGTTCTGATGGCGCGGAGATACCTCGCCGTGGCCGCGTTCGCCAGTCTCATCGTCGCGATCCAGATGGCGACCTTCTTCACCGGGACCGGCTACCACCTTACCCAGTTGACCATGACCGCGTACTATTCCCTGGTCACCGTCGGCCTTTGCATGCTCATCGGGTACGCGGGGCAGATCTCTCTCGGCCACGCCGGGTTTTTCGCGATCGGCGGATACGTGGCTGCGTTCCTGACGACGTGGAACCTCAACCCGTACCAAGGGGTTTTCGTCTCCCTCCTGAAGCGTTCGGGCGCGCTGGTCCCCCGGACGGATCTGTACGGGGGCACCCTCCTGACGGTTCACCCGTGGCTCGCGTGCGCCGCCGCGATCCTCTTGACGATCGTCATCGCATATATCGTGGGGGGGCCGGTCCTGAAGCTCAAGGGGCACTACCTCGCGATGGCGACCCTCGGGATCGGGATCATCGTCTACCGCGTTGTATTGGGAACCGATTTCCTCGGTGCGTCGGACGGGATCTCGGAGGTTCCCGGGTTTCCGCTGCCGGGGGGTCTGGCGATCATCGGCGACGCCTCTTCCCGGGTCTCCAACTACTACCTCGCGTGGGGGCTGGTGATTCTCGGGATGGTCCTCCTGCTGAATCTGATCGACTCCCGGGTCGGAAGGGCCCTCGCGGCGGTGCACGGCGCCGAGGACGCGGCGGGGGCGATGGGAATCCCGACGGCCCGCTACAAACTGTACGTGTTCGTCCTGAGCGCGGTTTTCGCCGCCCTGGCCGGGGTCCTCCTCACCCACTACAACGGCGGCGTCGGCCCGTCCGAGGCCGGAGTCATGAAATCGGTGCGGTACGTCGCGATCGTCGCGATCGGCGGAATGGCGAACCTGTGGGGCGCCCTGTCGATGAGCCTCGTCCTGAACTACCTGTCGCTCCGGGGGTATTTCGGAACCTACGACGACGCCGTCTTCGGTGTCATCCTCGTCCTGATCATGCTGTTCGCCCCCGATGGACTTCTTCGCCGCCATCTCCTCTCCGATCTGAAGCGGGTCTTCTCACGTGATCCGTCCGAGGAGGAGGCGCCGTGACGCTCCTTTCGGTCCGGAAAATCGGAAAGCGGTTCGGCGGCCTCCAGGCGGTCAACGACCTTTCCTTCGACGTCGCGGCGGGATCGATCAAGGCGCTGATCGGACCGAACGGAGCCGGGAAGACGACGATCTTCAACCTGGTCTCCGGGTTCCTCCACCCCGATTGCGGCGAGATCGTCTTCGGGGGGGAGGCGGTCCACGCCATGCCGTCCTTCCAGGTGGCCTCCCGCGGGATGGTGCGGACGTTCCAGAACATCCGGCTTTTTCCGAAGATGACGGCTCTCGAGAACATCATGGTCGGCCGCCACGTGCACAGCCGGGCCGGGTTCTTCGCCGGGATGCTGAATCTGCCGTCCACGTGGGAGGAGGAGCGGCGGATCCGGGAGAAGAGCATCGAGATCATGGAGTTGCTCGGCATCGCCTGCCATGCCGGGACGGAGGCGATCCGCCTTGCCTACGGCCAGCAGCGCGTCGTGGAGATCGGCCGGGCGCTCGCCTGCGAACCGAAGCTCCTCCTGCTCGACGAACCCGCGGCTGGGTTGAACATGCGGGAGACGAACGAAATGGGAGGGTTGATCTCGAAGATCCGGGAGATGGGCGTCACCGTGCTGCTCGTGGAGCACGACATGTCGCTCGTCATGAAGATCTCCGACGAGGTCGTCGTGGTGAGCTACGGGGAGAAGATCGCCGAGGATCGCCCCCTCGCGATCCAGAAGAACCGGGAAGTGATCCGGGTGTACCTGGGGGACGACGCGTGCTGAGGATCAAGAACCTCGAGTCCGGATACGGCCGGCTCAAGGTGCTGAAAAAAGTCTCGATGCACATCGGGGCCGGGGAGATCGTCACGATCATCGGCGCGAACGGCGCCGGGAAGACGAGCCTCCTTCGGACGATCTCGGGCCTGATCCCGGCACGGTCGGGCGAGATCCTCTTCGACACGAAGGAGATCGGGAGGATGCCTCCGGAGAAGATCGTCTTCTGCGGGTGCTCGCTCGTTCCCGAGGGACGCCAGGTCTTCGCTCCGATGACGGTGAAGGAGAACATCCTCCTGGGCGCCTATCCGCAATACCGCCGGAAGCGGGCGGACCAGGTCCGGGACGACGTCGAGCGCGTCTTCGGGCTGTTTCCCCGCTTGAGGGAGCGCGAGCGGCAGCTCGCCGGGACGCTCTCCGGAGGGGAGCAGCAGATGTTAGCCATCGCGAGGGCGCTCATGGCCCGCCCGAAGCTGATCATGATGGATGAGCCGTCGATGGGGCTCGCGCCGCTGATCATCAAGGACATCTTCTCGATCGTCACGAGGCTCCGGGCGGAGGGGAACACGGTCCTGCTCGTCGAGCAGAACGCGAAGGCCGCGCTGGGGATCGCGGACCGCGGGTATGTTCTGGAAACCGGCCGGATTATCATGGAAGGGACGGCGGAAGAGCTGCTCTCGAACCGCGAGGTGCAACGGGCCTACCTGGGCCGGGATCTGGACGCGGAAGGAACGATGTGAGGTAACCGATCGGAGGGCGGAATGTACTGGGAACCCGACAAGGAGTGCATGGACCGGGAGGAGCTCGAGCAGCTCCAACTCGAGCGGCTGCAGTCGACGCTCAACCGCGTTTACGCGCACGTCCCGTTCTACCGAAGGAAGTTCGACGCGCTCGGAATCTCCCCGGAGGACGTCGGGTCCCTCTCGGACCTCTCACGGCTGCCGTTCACGACGAAGGAGGACGTGCGGGGGAATTATCCCTACGGGCTGTTCGCGGTCCCGCTTCGCGAAGTCGTCCGCATCCACGCCTCGTCCGGCACGACGGAGACGTCGTCGGTCGTGGGCTACACGCGGAACGACATCAAGATGTGGAGCAAGTTGGTGGCCCGCATCCTCGTCGCCGGCGGGGTGACCAAGGACGACGTCGTCCAGGTCTCGTTCCGGTACGGACTGTTCACGGGAGGGTTCGGCCTGCACTACGGCGCGGAGCGGCTCGGCGCCTCCGTGATCCCGGCGTCCAGCGGGAACACGGCTCGTCAGATCCAGATCATGAAGGACTTCAAGACGACGGCGCTGGTGTCGACCCCTTCGTACGCGATGCTGGTCGCCGACACGATCCGCGAGATGGGGATCCCCGTTTCGGCGCTCTCCCTCAAGTACGGCCTCTTCGGGGGGGAACCGTGGTCCGAGAAGATGCGGCAGGAGATCCAGGACGCGCTCGGGATCGTCGCCACGGACAATTACGGCCTCTCCGAGGTCATCGGACCGGGGGTCTCCGGCGAGTGCCTCGAACGCAACGGACTGCACATCAACGAGGACCACTTTCTCGTCGAGATCATCGACCCGAAGACCCTTCAACCCGTGCCCCCCGGCCAGGCGGGGGAGCTCGTCGTCACGACGCTGACCAAGGAGGCGTTCCCGATGGTCCGGTACCGGACCCGGGATCTCACCAGCCTTCTTCCGGGGGATTGCCCGTGCGGGCGGACGGGACGCCGGATGAGCCGTCTGGCGGGCAGGACGGACGAGATGCTGATCATCCGCGGGATGAAGGTGTCTCCCTCCAAGATCGCGTCCCTGCTTTTCGAGATCGAGGGGAGCGAGCCGAACTACCGGATCATGATCGACCGGAAGGGGGCGATGGACGAGGTGACGGTTCTTGTCGAGGCCGCCGGAGAGGCGTCGTACGGGCAGGAGCGCCGTCACGTCGGGACGACGGTGGAGATGATCCGGAAACGGCTGACCCACGAGCTGGGGGTGACGGTGGACGTGAAGATGGTAGAGAAGAAGGCTCTCCAGCCGATCGACGGGAAGGCGCAGCGCGTTGTCGATAACAGGAAGCTGTGACAGCCGCCATCGGGAACATGCGCTGACGATCACAGCTTCCACATGCAACAAGCACCGCTGGGGATAGGAGATCTGCATGGGCCTCGGAACCTTATATGTCGTGGCGACGCCGCTGGGGAACCTGGAGGACATCACTTTCCGCGCCGTGCGGATCCTCACGGAAGCGCCGGTGATCGCGTGCGAGGACACGCGCCGGACGGTGAAGCTGCTGAACCGCTACGAGATCCGCACGCCGATGGTCGTCTTCCACGAATACAACAAGGCGCGCGCCGGGGCGGGGATCCTGCGGCGGCTCCGGGAAGGGGAGAGCGTGGCGCTTGTCTCCGACGCCGGCACGCCCGCCATCTCGGATCCCGGGTACGACCTGGTGCGGGACGCGATCGCCGAGGGAATTCCCGTGGAGGTGATCCCCGGCCCGTCGGCCCTGGTGGCCGCCCTCGTCGTCTCCGGTCTTCCCACCGACCATTTCACGTTCGAGGGGTTCCTGCCCAACAGAAAGGAGCGCCGCCGCAAGGCCCTCGCGGCCCTTTCCCGCGAGGCGCGGACGATGATCTTCTACGAGTCCCCGCACCGCCTCGCCGCGTTCCTCACGGACGCGTCGGCCGAGCTCGGAGAGCGGCGGGCCTGCATCGTTCGGGAGCTGACGAAGGTGCACGAGGAGATCGTTCGAGGGACGCTGCGGGAACTATCGGCGGAGTTTTCCGGGCGGTCGAGCGTCCTTGGAGAGGTCACTGTGGTGGTGGGCGGTGCGCCGAAGACGGTGGAGCTGTCGGTGGAGGAGATCGTCCGGGCCGCGATCGAGGACGCCTCGGGGTCGTCCCGGGACCTCGCGAAGGAGATCGCCGAGCGCACCGGCCTTTCGCGGAAGGAAGTGTACGAGGAGATCCTCAAACAGCGCTCGCCGTAGGCGTCAATCGACCCGCAGGACGATCTTCCCGAACTGTCGCTTCTCCTCGAGTCGCCGGAGGGCCTCCCCGGCCGAAGACAGAGGAAAGACCGCGTCGACCACCGGTTTCACCTTCCCGTCCCGGAAGAGTTTCAGCATCCCCGCGAACTCGGCATGTGTCCCCATGGTGGAGCCGTACACGGTGAGCTGATTCCAGAAGATCCGTCCGAGGTCGGTCTGCGGATCCGGGCCGGTGGTGGCGCCGCAGGTGAGGAGCCGCCCCCCCTTCGCCGCCGCCGCGATGGACTGCTTCCACGTGGCTTTTCCCACCGAATCGAGGACGACATCGACTCCGCGTTTCCCCGTGAGCTTGCGAATCTCCCGGGAGAAGTCCGCCTTGCCGTGGTCGATCCCGCCGTCCGCGCCGAGCGCCTTCGCGCGGTCGAGTTTCTCCGGGCTCCCCGAGGTGACGAACACGGTGAGGCCGAGAAGCTTCGCGATCTGCAGCGCGGCCACCGCGACACCGCCGCCGATGCCGACGATCAGGAGCGACTCGCCGGGTTTCACCCGCGCTTTCGTGACGAGCATCCGCCACGCGGTGAGGAAGGTGAGCGGGAACGCCGCCGCCTCCTCCCAGGAAAGGCCCGACGGTTTCGGGTAGGCGTTCACCGCGGGGGCGACGACGAACTCCGCGAAGGTCCCCGCGATGTGTTCCCCGAGCAGCTGGAAGGTGACGCAAAGGGAGTGTTCCCCCGCAAGGCAGAACTCGCACTCCCCGCAGTGGATCCCCGGGTTCAGCACGACTTCGTCTCCGGGTTTCACCCGCGTGACCCCGGCGCCGGTCGACTCGACCACGCCGGCCCCGTCCGATCCCATTACGTGGGGGAGCGCCACCGGGATGCCGGGGAGGCCGTTCCGGACGAAGATGTCGAGGTGGTTGAGCGCGCCCGCCTTGACGCGCACGCGGATCTGCCCCGGACCGGCGGACGGTTCCGGAAGGTCGCCGAACTCGACGCGT
>Ga0172372_10010811_pt1 | contig 11659 bp, 16 predicted proteins | sample LakKiv5m_2_FD_114544 | JGI IMG/M metagenome (GOLD analysis project Ga0172372, IMG submission 114544) | Freshwater microbial communities from Kabuno Bay, South-Kivu, Congo - kab_092012_9.5m | ecosystem: Environmental > Aquatic > Freshwater > Lake | place: Democratic Republic of the Congo... | reverse complement strand
TCACAATTTCTAATTTTTGTTGCGGACTGAAAAACCGCTTACTATTTTGTGACATATTTCCCTTTCTCCCAACACGTTATTTATATCATATTATTGTGTTGAGTATAGCGGGGAGTTGACAATATTATTTATCCAGCTCCCACGCCAACCCCTGAGAATTGGGACAACAGCATTTACCGCTGGATGGATTGGAGATAAAGGTCCAGTCATATCTTGGCTTTGGAAGGTCAATAATAAGCTCATATGGTATACGGTAATCCTCCTCTTTTGAGGCTAAATCTTTAAGTTGATTCTCTCTCTGAATGTTCCGATAGATAAAGACATTGTTAGATTATACCAATAAATAACTATATGTTATTATAAATATTGGACTGCTCAAAAAGCAGGACCAAACATCGATTCGCAAGACACTCATGGAGGTGCACTTTGACACGACGTATTATTTACCTAAGGCTGGTAAATGTCGAGAACGGCTACGGCGTTTTAGACTTTTTAGAACTCGACGAAGGTAAATGGAAAGACGTTGACATCCTCTTCCTCTACAAAGACCAAGACAGTGGTTTGATTTGGACAGACGAAACTGAGTTTAAGACCGATGCCGAAGTTGACGGGGAAGACGTGCCCCCTCCCCAAAATGCCGTGCAGGTCTGGGAAGAGTTCTCTGCCCACATCGCCGATGTATATGGCGATGACAAAAACATGATACCCGTCAAGACCTTAGCATTCATTGTCACCGTCAAAGAATCGGAAAACGAAGCCTAATTCAGGCAACGTCACCAACAACGAAGGGACGGGTCAACATAACCCGTCCTTTTTCATTTTTACCAAACTTTTGACAGGCAATTCAACAACCTCACCTCTCGATAAAAAAAATCTTTGTCCATCGCGATAAACTTCTACCCCATCCTGCGCAACTTGCACTTTGATCATGCCTCGAACCACTCTTACGCCCTCTTTTTTGTGACATAAAATGAGCTCAGGCTTGTTAAGCCCAAATCAGAATTTGAAGCGCGAAAAAGAGTCGTATTTTTTGGAACTACAAAAGTTTCCTTCTCAATCTCTTGTGTCTGAGGTGCAACTTCTGCCTGAGTTGACAATTGGATTTCAGCCTCTTTGCCAAAGCCTACTAGGCCAAGTTTAGTCAGCCTTTCTTTCATATTCTACCATCCTCATTCTTCAGGAATAACCAACCAACACAGAACATAAGGTATGATACCTGGCAATCCCCCAAGGATCAAAAGAAACGCCCAAATCAAACGAATCAAAGTGACATCGAGGTCGAAATAATTGGCAAAAGCCATGGCTACGCCAGCGACTTTTTTACCTTTTTTGGGACGAACCAATTTTTTCATTTGGTTTTTCTTTCAGCTAAATGTGCTTTCATCAAGGCGAATATCGAACCAAGACCAATAGTAAAAGCAACAAAGCTAACCACCCCACCTAAGATTGGCAAGAAGCCGACTAACTTCAAAACTAACAAACCTACACCAAAGCTCAAGTAGGGATTTTTGAAAATCTTGGCATTGGTTCCATGAACTAGTTTTTGACCCAATGCCACTGCTACCAAAGTTCCAGACAGCATCATGCTGCCAAAATAAACCAAGGCAATTAAACCAGAGATTGACATCGCCACCACACTCATCAAAGTCAATAATATAACGATTGGAGTCATAAATAAGTAAATCAAGCCCCAACCAAGATTGGCCGCGGGAGCGAGCAAGATCTGATGACTAACCGCTTTGACAAATTTGGGTAAGAAATAAATCAAGACACTACCTGAGACAAAGCTGATCATTAGTTTTACAAAGAATTCCACCAAGGCTGACTTGACTAAAACACTGCCCACAGATTTCATTTTGTCTTCTTTGTAAGATCTATGCTGTTGTTCTTGTGGCACAACCTTGACCATACTTTCACCTGTCACCTGTGCATCTGGAGCAACGTCAACTGATGTATAGGCATCTGCGATCAGTGATCCAGCCACCACGACTCCTGGCATAACTTTGAAAGTATCAGCCTGTACATGGACATCGGAACCATATTTTCCAGCCAAACGAGCCGCACCACCGCCGAGTAAAACCTTACCTGTAGTCTGACCGTCTAGATTAACATCTCCGCCAGCCGCCACAACACTATTACCAATAGTAGCTTTTTGACCAAAGAAAACCTGACCCGCTCCAACCGTCAGATTTTGACCAACAGTACCATTGACATAAATAGTCCCTGCTCCTGCTCTCACATCTTGAGTCACATTGCCGTTTAGTACTACCGATCCTCCAAGAACCATCAAGTCACCATCAATATTCCCGTTAACTTCTGCTTTTCCTGCAAAAATATAAACATCACCCACTAAATCATCATCAATAAATTGATCCTCGCCATAAAAAAAGTGCGGACCTGAGTTAGGCTCAGCTACCTCATTGGCCATTGTCTCACTATCCATTATCAAAGTGGTCTGTGTTCCCAAAACATCACCTTCTGCTATCGAATCTTCAAAGACTTCAGCTTGATTTTGATCCAAAGGCAGTTGAACTAAATTGTCATATTGCTCAGCCTGAACTCTCGAGGCATAAAAACCCGAGGCTAACAAAGTCAAAACAAAAACCGAAAAGATTTTTCGCATAGTAAGCTACTATAGCAAATTATTCTAAGGTTTGTCCATTTTGGCCATCCACCACGCTAAAACCTAGCTTAAAAATAAGATCTCTCAAACGATCAGATTCAGCCCAATTATGACTCTCTCGAGCCTTTTGCCGATCAAGAAGCAATTTTTCAACCTCAGCAGGAATCTTTTTTGTCAGCTTAACCTTAGGCTGATCAAAATTCAGCATCTCAATGCCCAAACCTAAGACTTGGTCAAATTCGTAAACTAAAAGTAATTTTTCTTGATTCGATATCTCGGTAGATTTGGTCACTTCCCAAAGAGTAGCCAATGCTTGAGAAGTATTAAGATCATCAGCAATATGTGAAGCAAAATCTTTTGCGTATTGTGTCGCTCGCTCGCCAAATTTTGGCAAATCGTGAGCTCCACTAGCCTGACCAAGCCCTTCCTTCCACTCCCCAACCATTTTGACCAATTTGTCCCAGGCTTTTTGTGAACCTGCCAAATTGTCCCAAGTAAAATTCATCTCACTTCGATAGTGGCCTGACAAATAAAGCAAACGCAAAGCCATAGGAGCAAAACCTCTTTTGACAACATCATCAATCGTGAAAATATTACCAAGACTCTTACTCATTTTTTCACCTTCAACTTGAAGGAAATTATGATGAACCCAAACTTCTACAAATGGTTTTTTGCCAGTTGTAGCTTCTGCCTGAGCAATTTCATTAGTGTGATGCACGGGAATGTGATCAATACCACCGGTGTGAATTTCGAACTGGTCGCCCAAATAATGCATACTCATCGCCGAACACTCAATGTGCCAACCTGGAAAACTACGCTCATGCCATGGACTTGACCAAACCATCGCCCGATTTTCTCCTTCGCGCTCAAATTTCCACAAGGCAAAATCACTAGGATTTCTTTTACCATCCACCATCTCAACGCGAGCACCCTCTTTGAGCTGATCAAGCTTGAGACGAGCTAATTTGCCGTAATCATCAAGTTTGGAGGCATCAAAATATACTCCGTCACCATCAATCACATAAGTAAAACCTTTTTTCTCCAAAGTCTTCACCATCTCCAATTGCTCTTCAATATGATCAGTAGCTCGGCAACTAATATCAGGTTTTTCCACGTTCATCAAATCCATGGAGTGCCAGAAGTAGTTTTCAAACTGATGAGCCACATCCCAAACAGATTGACCGTATTTTTTAGCCCCTTTTTCCAACTTGTCCTCACCGCTATCACCGTCATCAGATAAATGACCAACATCAGTAATATTTTGGACATGTTTAACAGCAATGCCTTCGTAGCGTAAAGCTCGCACTAACACATCATCCAAAGCATATTTTCTCAAATGACCTAGGTGGGTGTAGTCATAAACTGTAGGACCGCACGCATAAAGGCCAATTTCTTTTTGGGCGTCCGACTTGGCAATTGAAGACTTAGTAATTTCCGAAAAATCTCTGGTTAAAGTATTGTAAAGTTTCATAGGTTTTTAAATTTATCTGACACGTTGATAATATTCCTTCTTACCAAATCTATCAAAGATTGTACCCCAATGTTTTTTGGTCTGTCTTGGGAATTGAGAAGGATAGTTTTCACTTAAATATTTTTGGCGACGCTGGCTTGATTTTTTCCCTACTTTAATTTGGTGAGTGGCCTGAGATTCATTGGTTAGCTTTAAGTTTTTCTTTTTTCATTTTCCTTATTTTTTATGCGGAAATCCGCTTTAACTACTATTTAACTACTAAAAAAGCCACCCTCAGGTGGCCTACAAAAATATCAACAACCTGAGTTATTCTTCAGAACAGAAACAACAGTTGTTGGAATTAATAATTAACATCAAGGAAATTATAAAGGCTAATTAGCACTTTGCAATGCGCCAGACTTTGTTCGGTCGTCTTTGAGTTTTTGCATCGCCATCTGACTTTTGGATTGACCACTTTGGTCGGGCGCACCATGCTGTGGACCATTGGGAGGCGCGATAGAGTTTTCACGAGCCGCTGCTTCACGCTGATTACGCGCCATCATTTCATCATCTTTTTGTTGTTGAAGCTGCATTCTTTCCTGATAAATTTGTTGAGCAGCGGCCTGATCTTCTTGACTCAATTGATTGAAGTTTTGTAGCATTTGTTGCTTTTTAGCTTTTTCTTCTGGAGTATCGCTGGGGTTTTCAATGCCTAAAAATTCACTCAGTGATAAAAATCTACCCAGCTCTGTTTGGATATCGTTAAGTGGGCGGTCAATCAATTCTTCTTTCAGCGTTCCAACTTCTCGTGGTTCAGCTGATGGTGACTGCTGTGGTTGCTGGGACCCTATTTGTGGAGCTACTAATGAAGAAGTCGATGAAGCTGATGCTGATTGCCCCAAAGCCGTTTGAGCGGTTTCACTTAGCGAATCAAGTGGAGGTAAAGAATTATTGCCAGAACCATCCATATTTACTTTGAAATAAAAATTTAAATTTTAGTATGACCAAGTTGAACAATTTCGTAACCCTTTTGCTCTTCAGCCTGCTGTTGTTGCTCGGTTGATCTTTCTTGTTGTTGAAGTTGGCGTGCTTGTTCTTCTGGAGTTTGTCCAATATTGGCCATTTTCGCCCGTTCTTCTTCAATTCTATGAAGATCTTGCTGGCGAACCTCTTCCTCCTTGGCCTTTAACTCTTCTTCTTTCTGCCTCTTTTCTTCTTCAACTTTGTTTTTTGCCTTTTGCGCCTCAGCGTTATCAAGAATATCTTCCAAAATATCTAGTGGATTACGTTTGGCCGGTGCAGCTGAAGAAGGCGCCGCAGCCGCTGATAAATCAGAAGTACTCGAAGTTACATTAGTTGTGTCTGCCATACCAGTACTGTAACTTGAAAAGACTCATTTTTTCAAGGCTTAAGTTGACGATGAGCTAACCCCTCTTCTTATTAATGCGTTTTTCTTTTTCTTTTCGAACTTGCCTCATAATGCCATTGGTGGCATCGACAACTGCCTCGTACAAATCTGCTGCCCTTCTCTTGACTACCAAAACTTGCCCAGGAACATTGACTGCATACTGAACACTAGCAGCAGCTGGGTCATTTTTCTTTTTGGCAATATTTTCCACATAAATATTAATCGAGGAAATTTTTTGACTAAAACGAGCTACCTTCTGAGCTTGTTTCTCGCAAAAAAGGCGCAAAGCCTCAGTGATTTCTAAAGTTTTTGATTGAACGGAGACGTTCATGGCAAAACCTTTCTTCAGGGCTAAGATACTAAAAACCCTGTTCCCTAGTTCCAAAATTTGAAACTAGCAAACAGGGCTTCTGTTAGGATTTTTGTCCTCATGCTTGGTCTTAAGATAGCGCAAAAGAGCTATTTTTTCAAGAGCAAATTAGACGTATATATAAGGAAAAATTAGATTTTTCGCCTGCCTTCTAGAGCTCTAGCCAAAGTCACACCGTCAGCATACTCAATATCAGCGCCAACTGGCAAACCATGGCCAATTCTAGTAATTCTTGGTGATTTTTCACCCAATCGGCTGGTGATTAATTCAGAGATATACAGGGCGGTTGCCTCACCTTCCATGGTGGGGTTGGTAGCTACAATCAGTTCTTCTACCCCGTCCAAACGACCAAGCAGATCTTTGAGAAAAATTTGATCGGGGCCAATGTTATTTAGAGGTGAAATCGAACCATGCAAAACATGATACTGACCCTTGAATTGATCGCTTCTTTCCAGAGCCAGTAAATCCAAAGGTTGCTCCACAACACAAAGAACATCTTTGTCGCGGCTACTGTCCGTACAAATAGAACAAGGATTAGATTCACTGACGTTGTGACAAATTTCGCAAGTAACTGTCTCTTTTTTGAGAGCAATTAAACGCTCAGCAAAATCCTCCAATTCGTGATCGGGGTTGTGGAGTAAATAGAAAACCAAGCGCTGGGCGGATTTGGGGCCAATTCCAGGAAGTCGTTCGAACCTCTCAATTAGCCTCCGCACAGCGCGCGGAAGTTTTTGCACTAATTAAGTATTATCTCGGGATTCCCCCAAGCTCTTTAAAATTCTGCTTGCAGCATCGCCAGCATTTACAGACTCTCGACTAAATCCGCCACCCATATTGATGGTCATATAGAGTTCGTCAGTAATTTCTTTTTTTTGACATCAGCAATGATTGCATATATATTCGTCGAACCAAGTTCTCTATAGCTTGTTGTTTCTGCCATAATTTCCTTTCTTAATTCTTTTAAATTGCAGTCTAAATTGCCGACTGCACACCTCTAAACTAACCAAATTAATAAAAATTTGCAACAGGTGAGCTCTTGGTTAAACTAAGAACGACCCATGCGTTTTTGGACAGTTTGCCAGATTTTTTCCTCAACTTCCTCAAGAGATTTACTAGCATCAACAGTCACCCAACGCTTATTTTTGTCAGCGTGAGCAATTTTCAAGTAACCTTCTCTAACTTGGCGGTGAAAATCAGTTGATTCCATATCTAAACGATCAACTTTGCCAGATTCACGACGTCTCTCCAAGCCAGTTTCCACAAGCAAATCCAAAAGCAAGGTTAAGTCAGGATAAGTGTTTTTGGTAGAAATGTTATTCAAGTCTTCAATCAAATTTTCCCCAAAACCACGGACAATGCCTTGATAAACCACACTACTATCACGGGAGCGATCCATTAAAACAACTTTGCCGGCAGACAAACTAGGCAAAACAATTTCGCGGTAAATTTGAGCACGAGCAGCTTGGAAAAGCAAAACTTCGGTCGTAAAGGCAATGCCAACGTTTTTGCTAGACAAAACAACTTCTCGAATTTGCTCACTAATGACAGTACCACCCGGCTCCCTTAAAACCACTACGTCGTGTCCAACCTTGGTCAAACGATCGCGCAAACGAACAATTTGGGTAGTTTTACCACCACCCTCGCCACCTTCAAAAGTAATCAAAAAACCCTTGGCTTCTGACATAGTTTTTTATTTCTTTCTAATTTATTTATTCTAAATCTCCTCGTAGAGCATCATAGCAAATTGCACAAGCAACGCCAAAGATCTCATCGGCTCCCACATTTTCAATTTGACTCAAAGGATGTTTGGCATAAGTGAAAACAGCTGGATGCTCGCAGCCTTTATGATCACAACGAGCAGTTAGCTTAATCACCTGATCAGCTTTTTCCATTAATTCGGGCATGGGACCAAAGCCATCTTTTTTGTAGTCCAAATCTAATCCCGCGGCCACTACCAACATTCCCCTAACCAGCAATTGCTCAATGACACCAATTACTTCGTGAGAGCAAAATTGAACTTCGTCAATCAAAACATAGGATAAATTTTCATATTCAGAAGCAATCGCTAGAATTTCAGTAGTATTTTTGGCATCAAAAAGTCGGGCGCCATATGCTTGACCATCATGAGAATGAACTTGGTCACCACCGCCATAGCGACTATCCATACTTGGTTTCAAAACCAAACTGGTATCGGGACGATGTCGAGCTTGGTCAATTAAGTAAGAAGTTTTTGCCGCAAACATCGGACCGGTCACTACTATTAGCTCTCCTCTTTTTGTCATGCTATTTAGGCTCTATTACGATTTAACAAACTACTAACTTTGACGGAAAAACCATAGGTAGAAGCGATAATTTGAGCCGCAGCGCGGTACCAAATACCAATCGGCCTTAGCTCTCCCAATTCGATTTTTTCCGTAGACAATGGCTGATAAAACTCACTCGTACCAGTTTTTGGTCGTTCACCTTTACCTTTTTCTTCTTCGCCAGTTTCCTCGTCAATTTTCTTAATGAATTCACCGTCAAATAAAGTTGCGCAAAGATCTCTCTGCGTGTGATAGTACTTCTCCAGCTCTTCCAAGGTCATCTCACCTTCTGGCAAGGCAAACATTGAAGCTGGGTACTTCACCATGTTACGAGCAACTTTTTCGATCACTGCCTTGCCCGAGTCAACACCGATCAAGCTGTGCATAGCAACACCATAAGCCAGGAGATTTTCTAAAAACTCTGGCAGTTGATCTTTTTTGGAATCATCATAAGAAAATAAAAACTCAGCTTCCTTATTTAGTAAGTGCTTCAGACTTTCATAAATTTTGTTTTCATCATCAGATAAAGCTTCTGGTCGCTCCATTGGCTTACCAGCTTCGGGTAGGTTAAAGCCAAACTCATTAGCGATGCTAGCAACTTTTTTATAAATACTAGCCGTAGGAATTTCCAGACCAATTTCATCAAAAGCGGTCATGCCAAAAACTAAAATATCAGAGACCTCTTGTTGACGATAGTCTTCTCTAGTTTGATGGTCTTTTTGAATATTATCAGCCGAAAAAATACCAGCGTGATCGCCACCATTCAACTCTTCAATTTCATCACCCAATAGTTTAAGAGCAACCTTCAAATCCGAATGATTAAACTTATCAATCAACGGACGATCGGTTTGCCAATCGATATGGGCTTTGTGAGCGGCTTGGAAGAGTTCGTGACGGCTGGACATACCTGCTAACTTTAGCGGTTCGTATTGTTTGCACACAATAGAACAAACTAGATCATAAACACAAACTATAGTGGTTTGGGTTTTCTTCTAACACAACCTATTGTGTTTATTTGGAATGAAAAAAAGTCAGACTTCGGTCTATTTTTTGCCTGTGGATCCGAATCCTCCTCGGTTTTTACCCCCTAATGATTCGTGAGCAGATATCTCAACTTGTTCGTAAGAAACCACAATCAGTTGCACCAGCCTTTGGCCTCGCCCTATCACAGCGTCGTGATCTGAAAAATTATAGAGTGCCGCCTTATATTCGTCCTCGTCACCAGAGTAATCGCTGTCTCCTACTCCAATTCCGTTAATCATCATCAGCCCTTCTTTGTGCAAAGAGCTACGAGCGGCCAATAAAGCCCAGCAATTCTTAGGAAGCTTGATAGCGACATTGAGTGGTACATAGGCAATTTCCTTTGGTTTGATCACAGTTTCAATTCTGCTATAAAGGTCAATTCCAGCGGCGCCTTTGGTTTTGTATTCGGGTAATGGTAGGGTCTGGTCAAAAAGTTTAATTTTCAATTTCATAGTGTTTTTCTTTAATGTGAAAGTATCTTAACCCATTTTCCTCTATTGAAACCAGCTAACCCAGTTGGTAGATTGTTTTGATATGTTCCTTTCAGACCACGACATCAAAAAAGCACTTAAGTCCGGCTCAGTTATCATTAAGGATTTTGATCCCAAGAGATTGCAGCCAGCTAGCTATGACGTACTGCTTGGCAATGACTTTTTGCTTTTTGACCGACATCAATTAGGCGTCATTGACCCCAAACAAAATCAAGATAAATACATGAGGAAAATTCATGTTGCTGATGACGAAGCTTTTATTCTCCACCCCCACGAGTTTGCCTTAGCCGTTACCAAAGATTTTTTTGGTGTCGATAAAAATTTATGTTGTCACATCATGGGTAAAAGTAGTTTAGCCAGATTGGGCTTAATTATTCATACCACGGCTGGTTTTGTTGACCCAGGTAATCAGCTCAATGCCACTCTCGAGCTGTATAACACCAATAGTTTACCGGTCAAACTTTATCCAGGCATGAAAATTGCTCAAATTGCTTTTTGTCGCTTGGAAACTCCCGCAACCAAACCTTATGGCCATCCCGATTTTGGCAGCAAATATTTCAAATCAGGTTCTGTAGAAAGTAGTCAGATGTGGAAAAACTTTAATAATGAAAACTAAATTTTCTTTTTATCCAGACTTACACATTGCTTCTCTTGAGGCAGAAGCTCCAAATCACCAACTCAAAGCTCACACCCTACTTCAAGATCCAACTCAAAAACAACCTTCTATCAATGCTTTCTTAGGAGCTCGCTATTCAAGAAGTGCTGATAGTGTGGTTGATATTGCCAAAGAAGTCATGAATAAAGGTCAAGATGCCGCCAAGCGTCTCGAGTCAATTTTCTATGGCTATGGACATAAGTCAGTTGGCGATATGGCCGATCTTTTCTTATGTCTGGAAAATGTGCCCATGATTACAGCAATGAGGTTGTTCAACCAAAATCCAGTCTTGGCTGGTCAAGAGCGATCAACTCGTTTCCAAAACTTTGAAAAGCCAGAATTCATTAAACTCCCTTCCTCAGTCAAAAATTCAAAACTAAAAGCTGAGTACGAAGCCATCATTAATACTCACATGAAGAATTATCAGGACTTGCTCGAGCCCACCAGAATTGCCCTGGCTCAACATTTCCAGATTGATGAAAATGATAAAGGCCAAGTTGGCGCTTTGACCGCTCGTACTTTTGATACCGTTCGCTACTTCTTACCCATGGGGCTCCAAACCAGCTTAGGCTTTGTCATGTCAGCCCGTTCTTGGTCTGATTTAATTAGTCAACTTGGTGCTAGTCGTTATAGTATCGAGCAAGAATTGGGGCAGTTAGTCCATGAGCTTTTGAGCACCCCTGGTCACTCTGGATCTAGCTACATTCCAGAGGCAGACGGTCTCATTCGACATACCGACAGCAATTACTCAAGAAGAGAGTCAACACAGGAAGTTTTGAAGGCTTTGAGTAAAGAATTTACTCAGGAAGAAAGCGTCTTGGTCAGCCGAAAGTTAGACAAAAATCTACAGGTTAAACTCGGCGAAAATCCCACCGAAAACCTACTTAGACATTACGAGCTTCTCCTCCACCCCTTAGCTGCTGCTAAAAAAATCAAATCACTTCAGTCAACAGTTACTAAGATTGGAGAAATTATTTTTGACAAACATAATCAACACCGTCAACTCGGCCAACTTGGTCAAAGTGGAGCTATTAGCATTGAAGGCTTTGCCGACTTTGGCGTCCTCAAAGATTTGAATCGCCATCGAAGCCTGGAAAGATTTGTTCCGATTTGGAATGACAATTTGAATCTGGAGGAAGAGTTGGACCGCGAAAATACTCGCTGTTTCTTTATCTGCAATTACCTACATTTGCCAGAATTTTCTGGACTCAAAAAAGAGTATGAAAAAAGACTAGCAGCGACTTACGAAAGAATTCGTGCTTGGCACAAAGCTGCTATTAGCGAAATCGGAGCTGATTTGGCTCATGAGTACACCACTTACCTATTGCCACACGCT
>Ga0172372_10010809_pt1 | contig 11659 bp, 10 predicted proteins | sample LakKiv5m_2_FD_114544 | JGI IMG/M metagenome (GOLD analysis project Ga0172372, IMG submission 114544) | Freshwater microbial communities from Kabuno Bay, South-Kivu, Congo - kab_092012_9.5m | ecosystem: Environmental > Aquatic > Freshwater > Lake | place: Democratic Republic of the Congo... | reverse complement strand
CCGGATCCGGAGAGCAGCAGATTCAGGCCGTTATTCGCCAGCTGCAGCCTCTCCAGGTGCTGTTGGGGCAGTGGCGAGGAACGACGCGGCGCGAATTCGAATCCTTCAAGGCGGTGGACAGTCACGAGTGGGTTTGGGATCTCCGAACCGATCCCGCTCAGCCCGCCCTGACGCTCAATTCCGACAAAAGCCCTTATCTCCGCAACGGCCGACTCACCTGGGACACTCAACTGCAGAAGTTCCTGCTCACAGCGGTCGATGGCGATGGCAAAGAGCGGCGGTTTTCCGGCGAATTCACAGAAGCTCCCCACGAAATCACAGGCAGTGACGACAAATTGCACCGCGTCTATCGGCTGGAATTGAACGAAGAAACCACGGATGCTCAGGAAGCATGGCAGGTCGCCTTCGTCCAGCAGGAAAACAACCGCTATCTGCTCGAAGTGGCTCGACGTCGCGGCAAGGCAGCCTATGCACGCTGGGATACAGTTTCCACCCAGCGTGAGGGCACGTCCTTTGCTCTCAGTGACACGGACTACGCAGAAAAAACCTGCATCATCTCCGAAGGACTGGGAACCACGGAAATCGTCTTCAAAGGCCGCTCTTACTGGGTCTGCTGCTCCGGATGCAAAGCAGCGTTCGAGGAAGATCCAGAGAAATGGATCGCCCGCGCTGCTGTTCGCTCGAAGGACAAAAAGTGAATGCCGCGCCCTGCATCGGTGCACTGGATATCGGCAACACCAGAATGAAGCTGGGAGTGTTCGTTCCTGTGCAGAGCGGGTTGGTCGGTGCCGTACGGATTGACGCCTGTGTGATTGCATCGTTCAACCAGTTGTCTGCAGAGCTCTCGCGATGGTGGGCTTCCAATACCACGTTCCGCCCCCAGCTCATCATGGTTGCTGGAAGTGATCCTGATCTGCGGGACGAACTGGCCGCTGCCTGGCCGCTGGGAAACTGCCGGCCCCAGCTGGTGCGGAGTGCCTCGGATGTGCCGGTCACAGCAGACGTCGAGCAGCCGCAGCGGGTAGGTATCGATCGGCTCCTGAATGCCTGGGCCGCTCGCCACTGGCGAAGCTCAGCCCGCCCAGTGATTGTCGTCGATTCGGGCACAGCAACAACGGTCGATCTGATCACTCGGGACGGTGTCTTTCGCGGCGGCAGTATTCTGCCTGGACTGAGATTGTCTGCTCGAGCACTGCACGAGTACACGGCCCGACTGCCACTGCTGGATGTTGACGACGCCGCTGCAGGCTGGCCGGCAGTGCCCGGAAAAAACACAGAGTCCGCGATCCGGGCCGGATTGCTTGTGGGCCAGCTGGGTGCTGTCAAAGAATTGGCAGCGCGGCTGACTGAAACGGCCTCGGGCTGTTACGGGGACGAGTGTGAGCCGGAGCTGTTTGTCACCGGTGGCGGTGGACGACTGCTGGCAGAGCATTTGTCAGGGGCCGTCTATGTAGATAGTCTGGCGCTGCATGGTCTGGCGCTGCTGGGATGGACGCTGCAATCAGGAGAGCAGTCATGAAACGATCTGATTTTGTCAAAACAAGCGCCGCGATCGCAACCACGGCAATGTTCGGTGGAGGCCTGCCCAAAACGAACATCGAATGTGCGGCCGACGAAACTGTCGCCACCTCGGCTGCGAAGTCGGTGACGCAGAAATGGAACTGGAAACTGGAAACCGCTGCAGCCGGATGGCGCCCACGGGATTCCAGCGGCGAAGTCATCTACAAGGATCGACTGTGGATTCTGGGCGGCTGGTTTGATTCCTTTTCACCACCACCACGAGACGTCTGGAGCTCGCCGGACGGTGTGGTCTGGGAAGAAGTACAGCACGAAGCACCGTGGCGTTACAGTGACCTGCCGATGACTGCTGTCTTTCGTGACCGGATGTGGCTCATGGGGGGGTGGACAAACGGCCGACTGGAAGGCCACGGAGCAACCAGCGAAGTCTGGGCTTCGGGTGACGGAAAAGACTGGGAGCAGGTCACGCAGAAGGCCCCGTGGAGTCCTCGACTGGCAGGCGGACTCGTGGAATTTCGTGATCGCCTCTGGATTCTGGGGGGCACAGAGAACTATTACTTTGGTGATCGCAGCAGTTTGAAGAACGACGTCTGGTCGTCCGCGGATGGCAGGGAATGGACGTGTGAAACGCCGTCGGCAGCCTGGGCACCCCGAGCCTATCACCAGGCTGTTACTCACGCTGGCCGCCTCTACGTGTTCGGCGGCGGTAACTATGTACCGGAGTATTCCGCCATGAACGACGTCTGGAGCTCTGAAGACGGCGTGAACTGGCAACAGGAAACCCCCAACGCACCGTGGCATCCCCGACTGTGGTTCTCTGCCGTCTCCTGGAAGGGCTGCCTGTGGGTGCTCGGAGGATGGTCCAACAACCCTCACCGCAACCACGGAGATGTTTGGTATTCACGCAACGGACGGGACTGGAAATCACTGGACTGCGGCACCATCTGGAAGGAACGCCACGAACACTCAGCGTGGATCTTCCGCGATCGACTCTGGCTCGCCGGTGGCCACGCTCAACCACTCAGCAGTGAAGTCTGGTCGCTGGAACTCCCGGAGAATTTTGAGTGAGACAGGTGACGAGCCGCTAACGTTGCAGGACTGTTAGTCTCACGCAAAGACGCAAAGGAAGGTTGGGCGGCAGCGACGCGGCTGAGCGGTTGGGCGGAAGCCCGCGGCTGAGCGGTTGGGCGGAAGCCCCCGGCTACGTTTCGCACCGAAGGTGCGCGCGCTGGCGAGGGCGTTGGCAGGTCGTTTGCAGGGCCGTTCGCCCGCAGGCTGCCGCCATGCGGCTGACATTGCGGCTGGGACTGCGGTCGAAACCAGCGGTTGGGCGGAAGCCCCCGGCTGTGCTTCGCACCGAAGGTGCCCGCGAACGAAGCCAGCCGTTTCAGATTACGCCGCCATGCACGCGGTAGGGTGTGGCCAGATCAGGCAGCTCAAGGCCCCAGATGCGTTCCCAGATCTCAGGGATGTGCCTGAGACTTTCAGCCTGATAAATCAACTGCCGGGCTCGAATATCCGGATTCGGACTCCAGATTGGAGTGAAACAGCCGGTCGTGACTGCGGCGCTTGCCAGCAGGAGCCCCACCATCAGTCGATTTCGCATTTTCATTGCAGCATCCTTCACTGGACTCGTTCACAGCCGTACTCACAGAGACGACCGCCACCCGATTGACCGTTCGCAGGGAAATCAGAATCCAGTGCGCTGCGTTCCTGAACTATTTCGAGCCCCTGGTCGTGTCCGACCAGGTCCCACCATCATTATCGCTCAGATTTTGCACCCGAGCTTCCATCTCTTTGCCGGGCTTGAAGCTCACCGTGAATTTCTCGGGCACATCGACTGCCCGACCTGTTTTAGGATTCCGGGCCCGACGAGCCTTTCGACGCCGCACTTCGAAAACACCGAACTTCCGAAGTTCAATTCGACGCTCTTCCACCAGCGTCTCAATGATGGCATCAAACGTTTTCTGCACGATTTCGTGAGCGACGAGTTGGGTTAAACCCAGTTTTTCGGAAATCGTCTTCACGATCTCTTTTCTGGTCACGTTTGCAGCTCCAGGACAGACTTTGAAACCCTTTTCCAAAACTTGGAATCGGCGGAAGTTTAAGTCTTGCATAGAGTTACTGTCAAGCCGCCGGTCTCCGACCGACGCACTCGATTCTGACTTCTCTGCGAATTGTCAAAGATCCCCGAAACACACCCGAAGCATGTTCCGTTTCTGCTCTATCGGCAGAGGTGAGCGGTGTGTTGAGGAAATCCGGTAAATTCGTCAGAAACCAACCAAACCTCGCTGATCTCCCGAACTACCAAAAATCGCAGGCGATTTTGCTGGACAATCGCCGATTACCTGTTCCCTTCGGGATTTTTCCAGTCCTGCATCTCTCGCCATAATTTCGGCAGGTTCTCCCGAGGCACTCGGTAATAGAACCAGTGTTTGCCTGGATCGTATGGGCGAAAGTCGTCTCCCTCCGGCTGCATCAGCAGCGATGCCTCCATGCGTCCTTCCAGCCAAACCTCCATTTCTCCCATCGGTACCCTTGAAGACAACGCCACATACCTCACGCTCTGACCACCATAGTCGGCAACCCACTCGAAACCCGGCGTGATCACCATTTCCTTTGCCGCCGCAGCAGAATCCGCCGCAGCCTCCAGGTCCGGCAACTCGATACTCGTCCGATGCAACATCCACGTGCCCGGACTACTTCCAGGACGCACCCACAGCAGCATCCCCAGCCGACATTCGGAAAGCCTGAATGGCAACCCGTTTCTCAATCGCAGCTGCAGCGGACCGTTTGGGAATGACGCCGCCAGATTCCACTTCGCCATGCTGTCCTGTGACTCACTGCCAACCACCTCCAGCTTCACCTCAAGCCCCCCCTGCAAAGGAGCCATATCGACTGCCGTGACCTTTCGACTGCTCCATGGTGACAACAGCACCGGTATGCGACTCAATGACGGATCTTCAGACACCGACTTTGTCAGATTGAATGCAGGCCATTCGGGCAAACTGACATCGATGGAATCCAGGTCATGCATGAAGGACTGGGTCAGCCGGAACGGATCAACAGTGCTGGTGGCATTCGGCTGAAGATCAGGTTCCCGTCCCCGGACTCCCTGAAACAAATCTCCGCGACCTGCGCAGGTCAATTTCAGACTGGCAGCCTCGACCAGAACATCCTCTCCTATCCATGTCAGCGTTGTGATCGCCAGATCCCCCCGGCTGCCGCGAATGGCAACACCCACCACCGCGGCACCAGCTGAAGTTGCCAGCACGACTGCGATGACCCATCCTGCCAGCCATCTGCGGCTGCTGCGAAACATCACGATGGGAGCTGCCGCTGCGGCAGCGTAGATGGCGAACAATGCCAGAATCGAGGTATTCGCTAAATCCGCCAACGGTGCCTCATCAGTCTCATACATCTGCTTCTCCCTGAGCCTGGCAAACAGAGGACTGGCGACAGCAGTGGCCACCGCCTCGCCAATCGAAGCCATGGTCGCTGATTCCGCCTTCAAAAATTCTGCCTGCTGGAAAAGGCAGATTGCGCCCAGACCACACGGCTCAGTCTCCAGGCCGTCCTTTTCGAACGGCGGCCGCTGCCGCAGCGGCAAATACCCCTGCAGCCGCTCACGGACTCCCGCAGATTCCTTTGCCAGAAACACGATGCCACCCATCGCTGTCCAGCGTCCAAGTGCCCGATACTGGGCGTCAGTGAGCGATTCCGGAGACAGCTGTGGAGACAGGAGCACCGTCCGCACAGGCGTCAGCGAGCCCTCATGGACCGGCAACTGCCACGGCGGGATCGTAGTCAGCTCAGCTGCAATCCCCCTCGTTGTCACCTCGTTCTCCAGAGCAGGATCCGCGCCCGTATTCGCCAGCCGGTTCAGCAACGCTGACTGCGACAGCACCGGACGCAGCGGCGGCAATACCAGTCGTCGCCCACCGTCCGCCACAAATAACCCCGCTTGAGTGGCGAAAAACTCCATGGCGTCCCCGTCCCCGGGAACCGTCAATCGCCGTGTCCACAACACAGTCTCAGAACCCTCCCACGACACATCGACCAGATCCCAGCCACCAAGCGCCGCAACCCAACCGAAATGACGCCTGCCACCAGGACCCACAGCGATTTCGCTGAGTATCCGCGTTTCACCCGTCTCCGGATTTCGCAACACGATCCGCCCCTCCAGCAGGGTGGATGAGCTGTTGGTGATCATGAACGAAATCGCAAGAGGATGGTGAGACCACGAAAAGTTTTCCCAGCCCGCTGCAGCCTGAATATCCAGCCCCGGATAGTCCACGGCTCCGGGAATTCGCTGAGTATTCTGCTGGGCGCACAACGGCAGAGAACTACCGAGCAGAATCCAGGCCATGAGTACCATGGATCTCAGGTTTTCCGTGATCACGGTGCTTCTCCCATCAGCGTACGATTACCCGCGGATTGCCAGTTGGCGAGCTTGATTCTGAGCTGGCGTTCCCGCCGAAAAACCAACAGCCCAAGCAGCACACACAAAACTAACTGCAGACCGAAAAAGCCCATCAGCGAATTACCGTGACCAAACGATCGCGGCGCCTGATTGAAACGCTCCGACCAGGCAATCAGTGGTGAAAGCAGCATCAGTTGATGGCCAATTCTCTGCTGATGCGGAAACAGCGGCACTGCCTGCATCAGGTAGCCCCCAGCTATCGCCGGTAACAGACAGACACACCCAAACCATAACCCCGCCGAAATCGAGGCAGCCATCGTTTTCAACCAGCAGACAAGGCATAGCAGCCGCTGCAGCAGATACACCGTGATCGCACACGCCCCTGTGATCAGCGTGACATCCCGCGAAACATGCTCCGGACGCACACCAGAAAGCGACTCAGCCACGCCTGATGACCCGAAACCCAACTCTGCAATCGCCGCCCCGACCGCAGTCATCAGATGCGGGCCCAGCGGCGTCGTCAGCCGCAGGCAGACCATGGTGGAAACTACCAGAACCAGCAGAAAGCCAGCCCAGTCAAGCACGGAAACTCGAATTCGCCATCCGAATACAAACGGGATTCGCTGAAGCGTCGTGTGAACACCCTGTGAAAACAGAATCACGGCCAGAACCAAAGTGGCCCCATGCAGCAACTGGGCTGTGATCGCGTATGGTATCAGCCCGCGCTGCAGCGAAATTTTGCCTGCCGCCGCGGCGATCGCACCGTCCAGGCTGACTTTCCATAACAGCCAGCCCGGCACTGCCAGAACCAGGATGATGGTGAGCACTGTGCACCAGCGGATCAGCCCCTCGCTGCTCCGCAGCCAGCCGCCGCGGTTCTGGTAGAAAAACGTAATCTCTGATGGACGCTGGATGTGATAGCGAAATCGAAGCCGACGTTTGAGCTTCGAGTCGCCTTCATAGACCACCTCGCCAAAGCTGCTGTTTTCACGTACCAGTCCCCACAACGGCCCCAGATGCACACCCAGCAATGCTCCCAGCGACACCACTGACATCGCAGCCGCACAACTGAGAAATACACTGAAATAGCTCCGCACCACAAAATCACCGGAAATCATCGAGCCGTAGCCGACGAACAGTGGCTGCAGGAATGCGGGAAGCGGAGTGAACACGAACGGCTGTCCAGACAGTGGTGCCATGCCAAGTCCGCAGCTCACCGCTGCAAGGCTGATCAGCAATCCCATCGCTGCCCACTCCGGCATGTACAAACACAACCACGCCATCACCGTTGCTAACATCATGCAGTACAGCCACACCAGAAACAAATTTCCCAGAAACACCGGCCAGTCGATTCCGCCCAGGGCCAGCACCAGTGTGAGCCATGGCAGGAGCAGAAACAGGACCAGCAGCAGATAAAGATTCTGTGAAACGATACGGCCAATCATGAACTGCAATGGCGAAATGCCGCTGAGAATGATCTGGTCGAAGTATCGGAACAGCCGAGGGCCCATGAGCAAACCGGTCAGCCGCAGCGGAACAATCAACGTCAGAACCGATACCACACCCGTCAACATCATCGGTCCCATCAACTCGCCAAAACTGAACTGCTGCAGCAACGACTCAAATGCGTCCGGTGCCTGCGTGAGCAGCAGCAGTCCCAGCAGCAGCACGGAATTCAGGATCAGTGCCGTTAAACCCACCATCCCGCCGGAAAACAAAGTTGCCCGATCGCGCAGCCACGTGGGACTGCTGAAAACAGAGTGCCACAGCGACATCAGTTTGTTCATGTCACCTTCCCTGCTGTTGATTGCATGAATATTTCTTCGAGACTTCCAGTGTTCTCTGTGTACGTGCGAATTCGTATGCCGGCTTTCAACAGCGTCTCCAGCACAAGATTGCTGTCCGCTGCAGCCACCACCACGCGAATTTCACCGTCTGTCACGCAGCAGTCCGTGACCTCGGGCAAAACTTTAAGATGCTCCACCGCCGAATCCTCCTTCCCTTTCTGTACCCGCAGTCGCACCCGCTGCTGCGTTCCGGCCGCAGACTGCTGCAGCGTCGACAGACTTCCCTGCAGCACCAGCCGACCCGCTTCAATGATCCCGATTGAGTCGCTCACATTCTCGATGTCCGGCAGAATATGCGAACTGATCAGAATCGCCTTATCCAGTTCAGCCAGCGTGCGAATGATGGCCCGAAGCTCGTTTCTTGCGCGTGGGTCAAGACCGCTGGCGGGTTCGTCAAGGATGAGCACTTCAGGGTCGTGGAGCAGCGTTTTGGCCAACAGCAGTCGTTGACGATTTCCAGTCGACAGGCCGGAAACGAACGTGGATTCGCGGCCAGACAACTCCGTCAGCTCGCACACATCCCGGATTCGCCGCCGTCGCTCTGCTGCTGTCAATTCGTAAAGACTGGCAAAATACTCAAGGTATTCCGCAATCGTCATCCCCCGCGGGCAGCCGAATTCGGCCGGCATAAACCCCAGACGACGACGCACCTCACGCGTCCGCGTCCTGACCGACAAGCCGTCTATGAAAACGTCGCCACTGTCAGGGATCGTCAGTGTCGCAATGATTCGCAGCAGAGTGGTTTTGCCGGCTCCATTGGGGCCGATCAATCCCATCGTGGCCCCCCGCGGGACCGAAAGACTGATGCTGTCCACCGCCTTCAGGTCGTCATAGGTCCTCGTTACATTCTGAACTTCAATCGCTGCTGCCATGCAGATGCCCCGGATGACTTAGTGGTGCTGTTGCAGCACGAATCTTCGCACGGTATCAGGGAAAGTCCAGCAACTTTCTTGTGCTGCAGTGCTGAGGATTACGTCAGCTGATATGTCCGCAGCCGACCATCCGCGTGAGCAACCGCGATTTGCCGCCCGTCCGCAGAAAGACTCATCCCGCGGCCGTCATTCGGAAGCTTCAGGCGAAAGAATTCTTCAGCGGCATCGCCCTTCCAGAAATAAATCCAGCCCCCGCCACCGCCTCCACAAACGCCAATCCAGAATTTGTCCGGATGCCAGGCAAGGCCCCAGAGCGTGCCACCCGTTTTATCCCTCGACTGCAACGCCAGCTCCAGCTTTCCGTCGGCAGGATTGACAAGAGCAACTATGATTTCACCAACACCGGCAAACGCGTTGGAAACTTTTGTGATGCCGCCCAAACCAAGCAGCCCGCCGTCCGCCCGCAGAGCGATGCAACGCGCGCCGCCTATGTCCGCCCGGAATGTCGTGTCGTAACCATGCAGCTGCGTAACTGTGAGCAGACTGCGCGGGGTGTCCTCGCTGAGCGACCAGGCCAGCACGACACCCTTCAGGTCACAGGTGAAGAGCTGACGGGAATCGAGCGAGTAGATCAAGTTGTAGACGTGCGAAGTGTGCCCGGAGAATTCGCGAATGAGCATTCCGGACGAAGCATCCCAGACTTTGACAAGCCGATCATTTCCGCAAGTGGCCACGGAACGACCGTCGGGGCTGACCGCAACCGCGCGAATCCAGCCTCGGTGAGCATCGATCGTTCGCGAAGGCTCCGGCTGGTCCACAGCCGCCGGCCAGAACATCAGGCGGCCGTCATAGCCGCCACTGTACAGAGTATCTCCGTCGGCCGACGTGGCAAACGCACGCACCCAGCTGTCATGGCCGGCAAGCGATGTTCGCTTGTCACTGGCAGGATCCATGCGATGAATCAAATGGTCCTCAGCACCGCACCAGATGAACCGCAGACGCGGATCCCAGTGACAGCTCGTCAGCGGGCGGTCAAGCTTGTATTCCTTCAGCAGCTTTGTCCGCTGCGGATCGACAGCGACAGGGGTTCTCATGTGAGCAGCTCTGAAATGGGGCTGCGCGAAGGATCGGCCACGGGAAACCGTCGACCGGCAATTTCAAATTCGCCCAGCGAATCCACTCCCACTGCCTGCAGGATCGTGTGGAAGATGTGACCGTGATCCACCGACCGATCCGTCACTTCAGTGCCGTTGGCGTTTGTGCTGCCAATAATCGCTCCCGGCTGTATGGAAGCGCCACCCAGCAGCACGCTCCAGGCCGTTCCCCAGTGATCGCGGCCGTAGGTCTTGTTGATCTTCGGAGTCCGCCCAAATTCACTCATCACACAAATCAGCGTGTCGCTCAACAATCCACGCTCGGCAAGGTCAGCCACAAGCGTTGCAAAGGGCTGGTCGAATTCTCCCAGCTGTTCAATGTGGAAGTCAAAGTTTTCGTGATGGGTGTCGTAGTCGGCGTGGTTGACCTGCACGTACGGAACTCCGTGCTCAAGGAGCCTTCGTGCCAGCAGACAATGGCGGCCAAACTGGCTGGTGCCGTAACGCTCCTGGTCGCTGGCCGATTCGCGACTCAGTTCAAACACATGTCTGTTGGCAAGCAGTTCACGGGCCTGAGTGAAGGAAAAATTATACGCTTCGGTTTCGGCAGTGCGACGTCGTCGAGCGAATCGCTCGCTGGCACGCTGACGCACTTCGTTGCGCCGGAGATCGCCTTCGTCCGTGATTTCGCCCGGACGATCGTCGAATTTTGGAGGATTGCCGTCGTAGAGCGCCATGCTGGCGTAACGCGGACCAAGGTAGGCAGCAGAATGAAACTCGGATTCCACATTTCGTCCGCCAGGCGAACTTCGAATCAGCACATGTGCCGGGAGCGGGAATGAGTCGGCCATCAGCGATCGTGAAGCAACAGCCCCAAGATGCGGGAAATCCGCGCCCGGCATCCGGCCTCGCCCCGTCGTCATTTCTGTTACTCCCCGAGCGTGGTCTCCGTTTTTCGTATCCAGACTTCGAACAATGGAAAGTCGATGCATCTGTTGAGCAGTGTGCGGCAGCAATTCGCAAATCTGCAGACCCGGGACCGACGTCGATATCGCCCGAAATGGACCACCAGTATCCGTGTTGGGCTTGGGGTCCCATGTCTCCAGCTGACTCACTCCGCCATGCAGGAAGATATTGAGCACCCGCCGGCTTTTGCCCTGAACCTGCTGAGCAATCGCGGGACGCGCTGTGAGAATCTCACCAAGTCCCGTCGCAAGCCCGGCGGCCGTGAAAACTGTCTGATTCAGAAATGCACGCCGACTGCAGACGTGCTCCTGCGATCCACACGGGCGATGACGCTTCACTGGATTCTCCGGTATAGCCTGCAGAGGCGGGATGGTCGGGAGGAGACGGGGCAGACAACAGATAATAACCTGCACTGGAGCGGCGGACAACAGTCATATCACGAGGAATACAGAGTTTTGGGCCGTATCGAGCGCACTCACCAGCGCACGCACCTCCGGTGCGAAACACCGCCGGGTGCTTCCGCCCAACCGCTCAGCCGCTGATCAGCCGCTGGTCAGCCGCATGGCGGCAGCCTGCGGGCCCCCCAAAAAAACACCCCCACCGAGCCGCGCCCGTCAGGAAGCGGAATCCCCACCCCAAACCCCCACCAAAAATCCCAATCCCCACGGCCCCCCAAACAGTCCCCATAGCAGTGCGACGGACTTCCAGTCCGTCGCCCCCGGCGTCCGGTCGATGTCAATCAGCCGGTAACATCCCCGCCCCAGCCCCCACCAACGCGCCCGCAAACACCCCCACCGAGCCGCGCCCGTCAGGAAGCGGAATCCCCACCCAAAAACCCCACCAAAAATCCCTATGCCCACGGCCCCCAACCACTCCCCGTAGTAGTACGACGGACTTCCAGTCCGTCGCCCCCGGCGTCCGGTCGATGTCAATCAGACT
>Ga0172372_10010807_pt1 | contig 11660 bp, 9 predicted proteins | sample LakKiv5m_2_FD_114544 | JGI IMG/M metagenome (GOLD analysis project Ga0172372, IMG submission 114544) | Freshwater microbial communities from Kabuno Bay, South-Kivu, Congo - kab_092012_9.5m | ecosystem: Environmental > Aquatic > Freshwater > Lake | place: Democratic Republic of the Congo... | reverse complement strand
TAGTTTAGGTCCAACAAATTGTTCAGCATTAGCCTTTAATATTTCTTTTTCAGCATCAGTAAGTTTTGACCATCCCTTATCTGCCAGCTTTTGTGCTACTGCTTGAATTGATAAATCTTCTTCTAATTTATCTTTATCTTCAGGCATACCGCCTTGAGCAAATTTTCTTATGCCAGCCATACCACCAATGTTAAGAAATTCTTCTGGAGAAATTTCACTACCCTTTTGACCAGGCTTTTTAGCATCAATGACTGGATATCCACGTTCACCTAAAATTCTAGCAATATTTCTCCATGTCATAGCATTTCGATCTTGTACTCTATATCCAGCTTCTGGATTAAATTTTCCAAATACTCCATCACGAATTCTACTGCCATGGTATTTAGCAATTTGTGCAAGCTCTTTATCTGTTACATTTGGATTTTCTGTTAACAAAGCAATAAGTTCATTTGCATTTAAATCAAGTTTTCCATCCTCACCTCTGCGGAAAATAAAGTCAGTAAGACCTTGACCTTTTGCATCTCTTGCCATAAATCTTTCATGTAAGAATTTTCTTGTTGCTGCTTTCATTGCTTCTGAACTTGTAGCTGAAGCTCTAACTCCTGATCCAGCCATTAAATATTGAATACCAGGAATAAGACCGCCTTTATTTTGTTTTAATATTTTTATAGCTTTCTTAGGACTTTGCTTTTCAATTTCTGATAGCTGATTTGCAGTTAATGTTTCTGTACCTACTAAATCATATAGTGTTGGATTAGTTCCACCAAAATTTTCATGCAATCTTTCTTCTAGAATACTTCTTACAATAGCAAAATGTTGTAAAGCAGTCATAGCTCTTGATTCTATTTGTGATTTTGGATCTGCTATTGTTTCTGATTCTATTTTTTTTCTATAAGTACCAGATACTAGTTTTTTTCCAGTTTCTGAGCTTCTAGAATCTCTATCTCTTCGACTATTTATTAAAGTATTTAATACTTTAATCATTAACTGTATTTCTTCTTGATTTATAGGATGACGAATTTGAGGGCCGCTGTTAATTAATCTATCAAAAATAACCTGTTCATTTTCATTTAATTGTGATGGCATTACTTGATTAATATAGCTTTTATATGTTGAAAGTCTGTTAAATGCTTCATTTTCAAAACTACTGGCTGCAAATGCAAGCGTTCCTCCACTAGCATGTGGAATAATATGTGATCCATGTGTTTGTAAGAAATATCCCCAGTCTGCGTCTGTCCAAAAATCTTCTCCATTTACTTTTAACGGTCTTTCACGACCATCAAACATTGTTTTAAATCTAATTCCAGCATCTTCCATTATTTTTCTTAGATTTGATCTAATATTTCCTTGTTCATCAACAATAAAATCATTTTGATAAGCTTCTACAACATCTGGTGGAACCCCGTGCCTTTTCTCAAACATTGTTTGACTCTGTGGTTTTACTGGTTCCACAGGATCTGAAAAATATTGCACACCTGGAACTTTTCCACCTTTATTTAATTTAGCGGGAATTAATCCTTCTGGACTCTTTCTACTAATTAATGTAAGTCCAGCAACATCTTGTAAATAATCAATAAATTGTTTATCTGTATCGTCTATAGAAGATTCTTGAAATTGATTTAATAAAACACGATATGTATTTTTTTCTTGATCTTTTTGAAACCATCCTTTATTGTCAGTACCCTTAAACATATATTTATTTGCATAAAGTGCTTGTATATCTTCTGGAAGCGCCTGTATTTTTTCATATGGAATATCGTTTGCTACAAAAACTTCAGAAAGTTTGAATCCTCTTCCAGTACTTATATCTTCAACGCCGCCACTCCTATTACTTCTTTCACTTATCATAGCTGTAGCTTTTTGATACTTTACTATTGCTGCTTTTACTTCTTTTTGAATTTGATCTGTCTCATCACTAACAACTATTTTTGTTGAATCTAAAATTTCATCAAGTTTATTCATTTGAGAAGTACGTTCTTCTTCTAAAGTAGTAGGATATGGATTTAATAAAGATGATATGTCAACACCAGGAAATATGGTTGAAAAATTAGATGCTGCTGTAGCAAACTCACTGTTTTCAATAGGTACTCCAAATATAATATCTGAATATCTACTTGTAAATTTATCGATCGCACCTATTTTTTTACCATGCTCTTCTCGTCTTTTATTTAATGCTTCTATAGTTAATAAATATTCTTGATATGCTGGATTAAGTTTTGCACCGCGATTTCCAGGAGATCTAATAAATGCACGTTCATCAACAAATCCAGAAAGTCCAATTCCCTGCGGTAAATCACTTACTGCTACATCTTCTTGTATTTGAACCTCTCCAAAGTCGGAAGCTAATAATGGTGAGTATGACCAAAATCCACCAGACTGACTATATGAACCAGTTTCTACATCAGCCAACGATGGGGATGTAGCACCTTTAAATAATCTTATTCTATCTTCTGGTCTTAATCCATATACCATTTGTGCGTATAATGCATTAAAATCATCAATAAGTTTTTCATCATGACCTTTATCAAGTCTTACTCGTTCTTTAGTGTAATCAATTTGTGACAATCTTTCTTCTTGACTTAACGGAACAAGATTTCCATTTTCATCAGTCTTAAAATGCTTTTCGTATTCAACGTGTGCAGCGTCTACTGCTGCTTTATTCCATAAATAATTATAAAATTCACGAAGTGATTTATTTTCAACAGCTGGATGACTTTTATCTTTCATTGCTTGATATATTTTTTCAATTCTTTTTAGTTGAACAACTTCATATAACTGTGATAATGAATCATGCCCGATATCTGAACCTCTTAAATTAGAACCTTTAGCAGAACGTATATTATCTCTATATCCACGTTTTACAATGTCTTTTCTATCTATTGTTAAATTAGCAAGCCTTAATGATCCACCAGCATAAATTTTATTTGCATTATTTTCTATTTCTTCATCTGTTAATTTATTATCAGAACTTGGTGTTACCCAAGATCCACCCTGATATAGCATTTTTGCATATTTAATATATTCATCACGGGTAACTGCTAACATATCTGTCATATCAACATTAAGCATTTTCATACTATTTAGGTACGCTTCATCAGGATTTTCTATAATTGCATTGTTAGACATATCTAAAACTGGTTTTTTACTACCTTCTCTAAGATATTGAATACCAGGAATCATTCCTCCAGAATTAGAAAATACTGCTGGACTTACTCCAGGCATAATATGTGCTCTTACTGTTCCTGGAGCAGTTGGCATTCTTTCATATGATTCTTTACCAGTTTTTGCAGTAAATGTTTTACCAGGAACTACTGCAATAGTTCCAATGTCTCCACCAAAGTCAAGAACAAAACCACTATCTTTTCCAATTGCTTCCCTTCTTACATTGCCTGGACCAAGCATTTCAACAAGAACTTCACCATATCTTGTAGCTTTATCAACAGTATTTGTTGATGCAAGTTGAGCAGATCCTCTTGTTGAAAGACCAAATCTTCCTGCCCCTGCATCTGTTCTAATTGCTTCATATAATGGACCAAATTGTGATCCAAGAACATCTTCGATAACTGAATAAATATATGCATCAGATACTGATTCTCTTCTTCCCATTCCTGCTGCACCAGCACCCCTGGCAACAAAACTTTGAATATCTGATCTTCCAACTCCAGCTATAGCTAGTTGAGTTTGTGCAGCAGCGGTTGAAAGCATTGATCCATAAAGTGCTGGATTACTAAATACTTGTTCTGCTTGAGGGCCAGGAGTTATTCCTCTACGAAGTGCATCATTCATGCTTGATACAAGTGGAACTACTCCAGTTCCTAAAAGAGTAACAATATCTTCTTGTATTCCTCTTCTTTGTAAAAATGGTCTAGCTCTATCATTAATTTGTTGTAATTCTGCTGGAGTAAGTTGATCTAATGTTCTTATACCAGTAGGTACTGAAATACCACCACGGCTAATACCACTAGATGTTGGACTTTGCTCTCTTTGATGAAGAAGAGCTAATCTTTCTGCTTCCACTCTTTCTTTAAGACTTAATCTTTTTACTCCATTGTCTGAACCAGTATCGTATCTTCTTGGAATTGAACCGCCCCTATTTCTCTTAATCATTTGTCCACTATTGATAGCCTGTAGTAGTGGAAGATTCTTTTCTGTTTGTTTCTTATTGACAACAAATTCTCCAGGAGTTAACATTGCTGGAACAGTATCCTTATTTCCAGCACCAGGAACTGTATTTCCACTATTAAATGCTAATATTGATCCACCCTTATTTCTATTTTGTGGTGGAATTGGTGTTCTTGGTCCAACTGGTCCAGCGGCAGCAGTTGCAGCAGCAGCCGCAGAAGCAGGACCATATACTTGTGGAACTAGTCTAGCCATTTCTAATTGCTTTTCAATAACTGCTTGGTATGCTTCACTAAGATCTTGAAGTGCAGCAGTTGTATCTCCTAATTGATCAACGTGATCAGACAAAGCACGATTTGCTTCTGATGAAGAATCTCCAAGTTGTTGTGCTGCATTAGCTGCATCTATTTCAGCAAGAGATGAGTATCGTAAAGCCTGAGTTACTTCTGAGATTGCTCCAAATAAACCACCCTTTTGAAATCCTTTTGTAGCTATACCAGTTAATTGACTAAACTTAGCTAATGTTCCAACTAAGTTCATAAGCAAGCCTAAAAACATTGTTCCAGCAGGAACAACAACACCAACAATTACTGCCCCAATGAGTGCAAAGTTTTTCATAAATGATGGTAATTGACTAAATTTTTCAAATATAGTTGCAAATAAATTAACAATTGGAGATGCTAACTTCATAAACATTTCACCAATTGGAGCAATAGATAACTTAAATCTTTCAATAGCAGCAGTAAATTTAGTTGATGTTGCTTCAGCAATAATGTTTAATTCTTTTTGTGCTGCTGCTCCCATTTGTGTTGCAGACATTCCAGCAAGTTCCATGACTCGTGATGCCTGAGTTCCCTTGCCAATAATATTATCAAAGAGTGCTCCAAGTCTTGCATATTGATATTTACCAAATACATCTTCAAGTGCCTGCTGACGACTGAATTCATCTAATGTAGAAAGAGCTTGTGCAAATGCCTTTACTGTTCCCATTAAATCACCACGATTTGCCTCAACAATTGCATCTAAACTAATACCCATAGCTGCTAAATTTTTAGATGCTTCTTTTGATGGATTAATAAGTGATCCAAGACCTGACTTCAAAGCATTTGCTGCTTGTGCTGCACCAACACCTCCTTCCTGCATTGCTGCCATAAATGTAGCTAAGTCTCTAACATCTCCACCTAACCCTACAATAACTGGTGCAACAATTGGAATTGCTTGTGCTAAATCTTGTAGAGTAACAACAGTTTGGTTTTCAACCATATTTAAGAAGTCAATTTCTTGAGTTAATTCTCTTGTTCCAAGCTTGAAAGCATTTTGTAATGCAATAGTTGCTGTTAATGCATCTTGCTGTTCTAATTGTCCAAGAGTAGCTAGTCTTGTTGCTTCAGTTGTAGCAGAAATAAGTTGAGCATTTTGAGCACCAGCAGCGGCAGCTTCAGCAGCTAACCCAATAGTATCTTTTACTGCAATACCATATTTTGTAAATTCTTGTGCAAGACCTTGAACAGCTCTCATATTTTCTTCTAATTGTTCTGGTGTAGTAAATGCATCACCATAAACTTTTTTAAATCTTACTGCCGCCTGGTCAATTTCTTTGAATACTCTTCCAGCAGTTGTTCCAAAGATGGTCATTGGCACAGTAAAACCAACCATTAGCTGACGACCAGCCCATTGAGTGTTCTTACCAAAGTTAATCATTGATGTAGTTGCTTGACGGAACATTGCTCTTTTAATGCTCATTAATTCATTTGTTACTGCCACTTCTCTATTAAATGCCTGAAGTGGACGAATAGCAATTACATCTTTAAATCCATTAACAGCACTTGATGTTTGAATAAATTGAGTTTCTAATGCCTGTGCTCTTTGATTAGCAAGAGCCATTGCAGCAGATGCTTCTGCACTATTTTTTCTAAATGATGCATTAAAGTATTGGCCCAGTGTTCCCCTACCCTTTGATAAAGTATCATCAAGTCTTTTTGCAGCAGTAGTAAGTCTCATCTGTTCTGCGGTAAAAGTTTTTGAAGCATTAACAAGCTCCATAAAATCTTTTGTTGTTGTTTGAGCAAAATGAGACTGAACAAGACTACCCTTATTCAGGGTAGCAAAAAATGAATTTACTTGATCTTGTAAACTTCTTAGATTAGCAGCAGATGTACCAGTATTAATGGAAACATCAATAATTGTTTTTACTCTAGCCATTATTGCAGCACTCCATAATCAAGTCCTGCACCAATACCAAATCCTGCTTGCTGGGCAGCATAACCTTGTAATCCAAGAATATCATTTGGATCTGAAGTAGCGCCTTTACTATATATTTTAGCTTTCATTGATTCCCATGGATTAACCTGTTTTTGTTGCTTATCTAAATCAATGCCTTTAAGAGCAGCTAAAAACTTCTTATGCTGATAATCTTCTTTCTGCTTTGCCTCAAGAATTGCTACCAATTCTGGCATTGATAGGTTATCCTCCATTTCTTGGTAATCCTTCCATTTTCCAATAAGGAATACCTCTGATTCTAGGGCGACTAAATCTAGTTCACTCCAGCTAGAGCCGCCGCTAGTGCGTTTGGGTCGTTCAGCTTAATCCCTGCTGCTACTTCAATAATCTTGTATACAGTTGGTAAATCAATAAGATCTTCCATTTGTTCCTTTGATGCAAGATCTGGATTGTACTGCTTCATTGCGATAACTGCACAGTCAAGAAGTAGATCCATTGACTTGATATTATCCTCAGCAATTTTGTCATCACTAATCTTCTGAAATTCTTTCATAAAATCTCTTAAAAGAGAGATCTTAAGTGGACGCATTGAAATCTTTGTTCCATCAATAAGTTCAACTTCTACAATTTCGTAGACTGCTGTTGCCATGTAAATCCTCCTAGATTATAAATAAATTATAACATAGGGCATAAAATGATTCAGCCCACCCGTTTTGGGTGGGCCAAACCATAACTATGTCGCTATCAGATAGCGCCAGCGTATGAAACTAGTCTATCTACGATCTTGCCGTATGAACCGTTAGAAGCAGGCATCAGACGGAATGTAACCTCAAACATTGAAGCTTCATCACGCTTAGCATTAACTGTAACGCTTTCAATGGAAAGAGCACGAAGGCCGATGTAAATACGCTCAATAGCATTGTTGCCAGTAGCTGCTGGGTCGCCTGAGCCAGGTCCAATTGCAACTAGAGCACGCTCTAGTGGAACCTCGCCAAGGTTGCCTGACTGAATGTTAAATACATCTAGTGAAGCACCCTCCTGAAGGTCAGCAGAGTTTCCAGCGGTAGCAACGAGCAGGTTCTCAAGTGTAGCCTCAGCAAATGCTGTTACTAGGCTAACTTGCATACCCTGCTTGTACATGCGAGCAACGTCAAGTAGCTGATCTACTGCAACCTCACCAAAGTCTGGCTGGAACTGAATCTCCAGACCATTCATGGTGTAGCCAACGTTTCTCCAAGCACCGCTTGCAGATGCGCTATTTGTTACTGTATCAGCATACTTCTGACTAGCAATTGCATTTGGGTATCCATTGGTGGCACCTGTACCAGCAAAGTTATATACTGTTGCTGATCCAGATCCCTGTGAGTACTGAAGTGGTCCTTCCTCTGCGACAAAGACCTGTGCTGCACCAACAATGATATTTTTTGCATCACCTAAAACTGCCATATCTTTCACCCCTTAATAATTTATTTTGGCGTGGGGTTGTTTCCTCACCTTTATTATATAGGCATATTTAAACATTATTATATATATTAGTTAGGTGGTAATCATAACGAATAACAAGTTCAGTTGAATATACTTTATTTGTACCGCTTTGTTGACTTGTTGATCCAATATATTTAATTTGCATAGCATTTATGCAATGAAAATAAAGTTCATCATTATTGATTGTTCCCGCAAATTCATTAATATCTTTTGCAGCAACATCTTCTCTGTCAAGCGCATTGATAATGAAGTCTCTCCACTCATATATTTCAGTTAAAGAACCTTTAATTGAATACATCATTTGAGCACATTTAACTGGGTAAAAATACTTATTCATAGACCTAGCACGAATAAATGAATCATAGATAATGTATGGTTTGTTACCCCAAGCTGTGTCTCCAGCCTTTGTATCAGCTACTGGAAATATAGGAGTAACTGTTCCATACTTATTATAAGTAGTTGGCTTAGCTAATTGAAATTGCTTCCACACATACTTATTAATTAATACTTCTGGATAATCACTCATCAAAGTCTCCTACTGGCATATTCATTATCCATGAAAGTGCAGTTTTCTTACCAATATTTCTTGCACTACCAGACCTCATTGCTGCTGCAAAGTTTTGCTCATATGGTTTTGCATCCATGAAATACTGATAAAATCTTATGGCTCTTAAATATACCTCATCAAAGTATACATTATAAAACTGTTCAAACTGTTGTAAAAAGCTACCACGAACATCTGGGCCACCAGGGTTTTCAATAACAATTGGACCAGTTCTAAAATACTCAACTCCATCTACTTCAAAGAATAAAGCCTCTGCATTTACTTCATTAACAATTACTGTAATTCCATCTTCCATAACTGTTGCTTTATCATAAAAGACTTGATCAGAATTAGGACTGGGCATTTGAGACGGTAGAAAATCTCCTTCTACCGTTCCAATATTTTTTGATAGTTTTCTTTTTAACTGATATAGTCTACCTTGTGGATCTCCAACCCTACCCCATTCATACACATGATGAAGCATACCTGGATTTACTCTTGCTAATTGATCTAGGTATGAATAAAATTCATTAATACTCATATCTGTAAGTCTTTGAGTTATTGTTGCTTGTTTTGCTTTTGTTTCTGTAATAAAACCTTCACTGTACTCAACGAGGTTATTTAAAATCTTTTTTGCTTCTCTACCATCAACTTTAACTTTATACATTGAAATCTTGTTGATCCGATCTTATAAGATTTATTCTGTAACCATTTAGAACACTAAACATATTAAGCATTGGTTCTATTGCTCGTATTTCAAAAACTGTTCCTTCGTACTCAGATTCTTTCCAAATTAATAATCCTTTTGAGTCTTTAATATCTTTGATAAAAATATCTGTTATATGATATATCATATCGTCAATTGAAGTTAAAATATCAGCAGGCGTTCTGAAATGAATTTCACTATCGTATTCAATAAATTTACCTTCTTGTACAAAGTTTGAAATTCTATCTGGACTTCTTTTTGCTACTGAGCACTGAATTGTTCTGTCCTTTACCCAATCTTTAATAATTTCTCCAAAATCATTTTGTGACTCTGTTGCATAATATACATCAGCGGTCATTGGATAGAGTAGATCATTAAATCCTGATCTAGGAAACATTAGATTACTCCAGGAATAATCGTATTCTTGTATTTTGCTAAGATATTGTCTACGGTAAAGTTACCAGTTCCACCAGTAAATCCAGTAGCAAATTGAAACTTAAACTCATTATTATCAAATGATTGAACATACTTATTAATGTATTGCATGTTACCAGATGCAATATCTTGAACTAAAAGCTCACATGCCCTTTGAATATCTCCTGGTACTACCTCGTATCCAAAATCTGCGTTAATTAAGTAATCATACCCACTAGCAAATGATGCATCATAGTATCTATCTCTCCACACCTTTTCATATTCAAGTTTATTGTCAATAGTTTGAGATAAAATAACTGATGTTTTATCTACACTTAATCTATATAAATTTAAATTAGCATTTGATGAGTCATGAATAAGTTCACCATTTTCATACATTGTATAAAGTTTTACAATTCTTTCATTGATTGGTAGATAATCCATACCCATACCAATAACTTCTTTATCTTTACGAATAAAATTAAATGTTCCAGCCTCTGATTCTATAATTGATCGTGCAATTCCTTCATACTGAATTGTCTGATCAGTAGTAAGATTAAGTTTAGTTTTTACTGCTGTAATATCGCAGTATGGTCGAATAACATCAAGACCTGTTGAATATACTAATGCACTATTCTGGTAGATATCAAAAGATAAATTTCCAGCATATGTAAGATAATAATTATTAAGAGTAAAGGTTACTATTTTATTTGCATTAGATACCGCAGAAGCGGAGTATGAAGTTCCAGTAATTAAATCATCATAATATGCATAATATAAATCATTGGCAGTGGGAACAGTAAACTTTGCCTGAATTGATGTATATTCTGGTAGTCTTAATGTTTCCATTTAGACTCCATAAGCATTAGCTACTTCTTGTGGGCTAGCTAAACGCACCTTATCTGTAATTTTCATCCACGCCTCTGCTGTTTCTAGATTTGTAATATTGTATCCTTTTGATAATCTTCCTAAAGTAACATCAAATAAACCATTTTCTGCTAATACTGCTACTTGATCAGACACAATATCTCCTTGTTCATTATATCACTAGATAAATAAAAGGAGGGGCTTACGCCCCTCCCTTTATATTATTTAGTTATGTATTATGGCTTTGAGCCGTAAGCAATTGCATTTGTCTCTTCGACCTGTACGCCGAAACGAACAAATACAGTGTACTCAACTGTGTCCTTCTTAGGCTTGAACTCACGATGAACAACTACATCTCTCTGGAAGCCCCAAATACGATTCTCGGGGAATGTAAGGGAGATATACTTATCGGGGAAGTAAGGAACCTCGACAATTGGTAGTCCAAGTACACGGTACTGTAGTGGAGCACCAACAATCTGAGGAACTGTTCCATCGACAATTCTCTCTACAATTCTTTCAGAGCTGAAGTTGCCAGTCTGAGCAAGCTGATTTAGCAGACTTGACATAGCTGGGCTACCTGTGTAGAACTTCATTGCTGAGCGTGAACCACGATACTTACGTGGCATAGCTAGAATGATGCTCTGTAGATCCTGAACAGTCCAGTTAGATCCACTTGAAGAAACTGCTGTGGCCTGATTGCCAGTCAGCTCCTTTGCCTGGAATCCCTGCATAATGTTTAGGAAGGTATTTGTTCCAGAGCCAGTGCCGTTGATAGCAAGATCCTCAAGGTCGTTAGCAAATGCACGAGTCATTGTACGAACAAGATGATCCTCCAGTGCTGCACCCTCTAGGTTATCCTCTAGGGCTTCAGTTGATACTTCCCAGTCTAGTCTAATCTTCTTTGTTGTGATTTCGACCTTTGTGAAGGCAACTGATGCATTGGTGTATGTACCATCAGCCTGATTTGCTGCACGAATGACACGCTCACCAACATTGAGTTTCTCAAGTTCAGCAGTGTTTGAACGCATTGTAACTCTACGTCCATCCTGTGCTAGAACTTGCTGCTCCCAAATGTATTCGATGAACTGGCGAGACTGCTCAGGATTGAGAATACCGCCGTCGTCAGTTGTACTGCCAACTACACCCAGGTCGTAGAGTGCTGGATTGGTGACTCCACCAATACCACCAGAGACTACGGCTCCTGTTGCGGCTGCTTTTTCTAGGATTTCATCTGACATTTTTTTCACCTCCTGGTTTATTTACCGATATAGGTCAGCGGAACTGAGGAAACGACCGCCCCAC
>Ga0172372_10010805_pt1 | contig 11660 bp, 8 predicted proteins | sample LakKiv5m_2_FD_114544 | JGI IMG/M metagenome (GOLD analysis project Ga0172372, IMG submission 114544) | Freshwater microbial communities from Kabuno Bay, South-Kivu, Congo - kab_092012_9.5m | ecosystem: Environmental > Aquatic > Freshwater > Lake | place: Democratic Republic of the Congo... | reverse complement strand
TCTTTTCGGTTAAGCACTTCCCAGAACTAGCAGGATTTGATCGTCCTAAGCGCTACATGATCTCCTTTCAAAACTCAGCCGAAGCCCGTGGTACAGGTGGAATTCTTGGCGCTTACGCCATCATCGAAATCAATCGTGGGAAGCTCGAGGTAATCAGAGCTTCATCAAATGTTGGACTGCAAAATATCACTACACTTCCTATCAAGCACTCTGATGAATACTTCAAACTTTATGGAAACAATCCTGGAATCTGGCAGAACGCAAACCTTTCGCCACATTTACCTTATGGAGCCATGAATTACTTAGAACTTTGGCGCCTCCAAACGGGTATGAAACTTGATGGCTTCATTGCCACAGATCCGATTGCTCTTAGTCATTTTCTTAGAGCATTTGGAACTGTAACGCTGCCGGATGGGTTCAGAATTACCTCCGAGAATGTCGTCGAAGAGACCCTCAAGATAGCCTATGAGCGGTACCAAGACGACATTATGGGACGCAAGGAATTCCTTGTCACAATAATGAAGGCTACATTCAGCAAAATTCTTGATAACGACTTTAGTGTCAGAAAAATACCAAAGGCCATTTCTCATTCAATTCGAGATAATCGACTCTTGATTTACATCACCAACAAACAAACACAGAAAGAGAACGAGAAGACGCGCCTAGCTGGATCCATGAATTATGACGAAGACAACGAATATCGAGTTATCATTCAAAATATCGACGCGAGCAAGCTAGACTATTATCTAGAACGAGAAGTTGAAATCGAAACTTTGACGTGTTCACCAAGACCGACTACTCAAGTGATCGTCTACCTTAAAAACCGCGTGATAAATGCCCAAGATTTGCCCGCCTACGTTCTAATTAGAGCCGATAAAGGGAAACCAAAAGGGCTCGTGACTGGACAGCACCGTTTTAAAGTATTCGTCTATGGTCCTTACAAGTCTGAATTAATTGGAGGTTCCCTTGGCTCAGGCGCTGATGGCAATGCTCAGATTGGAAGTGAGCGCGGTCGACCTATTTTTATCGCGGATATTGATTTAGCCCCCGGAGCGAGTGAGATAGTAGTTGTGAGATACAAAGTTACGAAAAGCCAAATTAGATATTTAACGCAACCATTAGTAAGAGAGGAAGTCATCAAGGTTCGACAAAACTGTTAGTACGCCCCACTTTTTTTAAGAACTGCGGGAATAGTTTTAGCAACTAGCAGAAGGTCTCCTGTCAAGGACCAGTTATTGGCGTACTCAAGATCTAAGCCTTTACTATCATTAAGATTGAGGTCGGATCTCCCTTTTACCTGCCAAGGTCCTGTCACGCCTGGTTTGCAATCAAGTCGCCGAAGGTAAAGGGAGTCAAATTTCGATACTTCATGAGGTGGAAATGGCCTCGGGCCCACCACCGACATATCTCCTCTAAGAACATTTAAAAATTGAGGTAATTCATCAAGTGAATACTTACGTAAATATTTACCAACCTGTGTCACTCTTGGATCACTCGCATCTTTAAAAATAAATTCAGAGCTATCACTCACACTATTTGTAGCTCTTTTTAAGTGCTCTGAATTGTTATACATAGTTCTAAATTTCAACATTCCAAAAGTACCACCATTTCTTCCAACCCTTTTAGAAACAAAAAAGACTGGTTTTCCATCAAAATACAGTACAATTAAGGAAATTAGGAGAAATATTGGAAGAGCAAGTAGAATTATTACCACTGCAAATGCAATGTCAAAAACCCTCTTGGTTATTAACTTTATTGTTTGTTTTTTCCCATTATCGAACTGTAGAAAAGGCGAGCTTTCAGATTCTCGCGGATTGAGCCAAAATCCCGTAGCTTTTGAAGCCAAGGGAATCATAAAAACCTCTAATTTTAGATCGTGGAGATAGTTTATCAACTCCCCAATTCGGTTATCTTGCAGTAAAGTCGGCGAGATAATCACATAATCAATTGGAAACAAACTTCTCAATCTTTCAAACTCTTCTAGCCAAACAAGCGAGATGCCGTCACAATTCAAGAACTTGGGATAACTCAGAGCTATATTGTCTTTACTATCCAACCAGTCAAGGGCTGAGCGAATCTCAGACTTGCTTTTTGAAATAGCCAAACCCCGCATAAGTAGTGAATTTCTCCAGCGAAAGTTTCGCGCTAACACGTATCCAGTCAATGTTCGAAGAATTAGATTTAAAACTATTGAAATGACAAAAAGATACAAGACGAGAAGTCGGGAAAGGTTTGACTTACTTATATATGAAGTTACTCCAATCAGTATCATAAAAAAAAGAGAGTACTTAACATAAAGGATCTGTCTGCTTTTGATTGAGGTAATCGTTGAATTCTGATATAAATCAGACAGATTCAAGAATACTATCCATGAAACTAGAATAAACAGCAAAATAGATACACCCTCAAAAATAAGGAATCGCCCGAGAGTCTCATTTCTTGAAACAAAACGGACAAAATAGGAAGCATAGATACCAAAAATTATCGAGGAGCTATCGACTATAATAGCAAGTGTGGCGAGTTTGGCTGTTTTGCTCACGAAGAAATCATAACGGCAGTTTACGATTCGTCTATGGACAAGATGGTTCCATTTTCGAGTTTAAATATAGATGTCTACTGTGAAACAGAAGTTGAGATAACTAAACGTATCGAGACTTTTTTTGAAAAAGGCATGAAGACTGGCAGCGCCCTGCACTTTGCTTCCGCTTCTGTGTTTGTGGAGTCATCACGATCGGAAAATTTACTGAAGCATTTAAGACGAGGAATTGTCTTTTGTGATAGTAGACCGATGTTTTGGTATTTGAATAGAAAAGCAAAAGGAGGTGTTCGACTTTCGCAATCTAGAGGAACCGGCTATATGTGGCACGTTTGGAAGACTGGGACACGAACTCCACTGAGACACTTCCTGATATCGCCCAATGAAGAAACAGCCGACGAGTTGAGGAGAAAATTTACTGCAAACCGCGTAAGTGGTCGGATTGTGGGCCACATCGTGCCGACATTCACGAACGATATTCAAAGCCTCTTTGAACAGTCGGTACTTCCGATAAGAAAATCCAAGGCACAAGTTGTTTGGATTGGAATAGGAGCTCCTAAGCAAATTTTCTTAGCGAGTAGCCTCTGCGATGCTTTGCCAATCATTGCACTCAGTGTCGGCGCTGCATTTGAAATAGTTTCTGGGACCAGACATCAAGCTCCAAAAGTTTTACAATGGTTAGGAATGGAATGGATCTTCCGCTGGATTCAAGAGCCAAAGAGGTTGTTTAGCCGATATACAATTGGAAATATACGGTTTGTTAAGTTAATTTTTGTGGATGCACTTATGAATTTTAGGTCAAGATTGGACAAGTTTTGAATCATCTCCTGTCACAGTATTTCTGCGACGGAATTTTGGAACCAATTTCCAATTTATAAGTGGGCAGTTCTTAGCTTATTACCTAAACCATCCATGAATGTAAGGCACCCCTTTTCATCAAACTTTTGTCTGTTTTCAATAAGGTTTCAGTCAATTCTCCTTTTTATTGGATGGGCGATTCTCACAGAGCTTTCAACTTGAAGATTTGAAACGGAAAGTCCTAAGCCTGACGTTTTACCCGGGTATTCGGGAGAGTTCTCCTGAAAATAGTATAGAAGACGACCTTGGCTCTCTGACCATGAATCAAGTGCATGGGAAAGTCCCGAATTGTCGGAAGCAACCAGACCTTTGTCTGAAAGTTTTTCACTAATCAGTTCGTACTCGAGAGACTCATTTTCGTATGAATGATCCGAATCGTGTATGAAGAAATCACATTTCTTACTGAATGATTGAAGGAACTTTGAAGAGTATCCATGTATGATTTTGATGTTGCCTTCGAAGTAAACAGATTCTACAAGTGCCCCACTGTCTGGATTTACATCAACTGTATAGAGTTCTCCACTGCCATTTTTTCTTAAAGCCTGACTTAAAATTGCAGAGCCTAAACCTTTATCTGTACCAGTTTCGATTACGACCGCAGGGTGCAAAATTCGTACAATCGCGTACCAGGCATATCTTCTGCCAAAAACAAAATTAGAATTCATGACGCCTTTCATACGAGATTTTTCGTAATTCTTAAGTAATTCATTTTTGAATTCATTATCATTATCGAGTTCATTAAAAAATTCAATACACTGCAAATGCGGGACTCTTAAAGTGCTAGATACGAAATGAGCAAGTCGGTTAATTTGGTGCTCATCAAGGACATATGGGAAGTTCGTCCACTCGATAGTTCTAAAACTCCATCTTACTTGAGAAGTGACAATGGGTATCGAGTAAGTTAAGACCATGTTTAGCCGCTTGGGTAGACCAAGGAAGCGAGAAATCTTCTTATTGCGGAAGAAACTCTTGATGAAAACGAGTAGAGCTCTATGATTTGACACAATTACTACTCTAACAGGTTAACCTACTCTCAAGGGCGATTATGAAGTCAAAGAGAAATTTCCATCGAAGTACTTTGTATCGAGTGCTTTATTATCTCTATAGTCAAGCGGTTTATTTCTTTGGATATACACCAAATCGAAGAAACTCGATTTTTATTCTTCCAACTGGAAAAACTAATGATTTGTCTCGAATTTTTGAAAAATACAAAACTGACAAGGGTGGAAGTGGAATTCATGTTCATCACAATTACGATTTTATCTATTCAATCTTTTTTTTCTATCGAAAATCGTCCACTCAAGCTGTCTTGGAGATTGGGATAGGTACGACGAATACATCGATTAGATCAAGTATGGGCCCAAATGGAGTACCTGGTGCAAGCTTGCGAGCCTGGAGAGAGTTTTTCCCTAATGCACGAGTCTACGGAGCAGACGTTGACAAGGAAATCCTGTTTAAAGAAGACCGAATTGATTGTTATTTCGTGGATCAAGAAGATCCAGTTACCTTAAAAGATCTATCATTAAATTTAGAGTCTCAGAAGATTTTATTTGACTTAATTGTGGATGATGGATTGCACACACTGAATGCTGCGAAAAATACTTTTCTCGCCCTTAAGAATCTGTTGACAACAGATGGCATTTATGTAATCGAAGATGTGCCCTTTAGAAAGTGGGGCGATTATGCAAAAGTATTCAAGGTCACTGGTTATGAAACGTACTTCATTCGAATTGGGAATCCAAAGTCTAATCGCTTTTCAGGTGATAACTCATTGATAGTGTTACTCAAAAATTCCGAAGTATGATTGTGACGATAGAGTACTAATGTTCTTATCTAGATCAACCAATAGTTCAATTTCTTTCGAGGGTAGATTGAGTTTGATGGCAATTTTTTTAACTCTCTCTACTGGTAAATGGGGATCCTGGATAGGTGTGCCCAACTCACCATTTTTTCTGATCGATCTAATAGTTATACTTGCATCTTTACTTTCCTTTCTAAAAATCATCAAAGAGCAGGCTCCATTGAGCCTTCACTCGCTTGTATTGATCTCATTCATCATAGTTCAACTTGTCAGAAATCAGGAGTACAGCATTGTTACAAAGATCCGAGATATTTCACCTTTCTTTTACCTCTTTTTGGTTCCATTTTTGGCATATTCTCTACGGTCCGTGAGTTTTTCCCACACAATCAGGGTGTTGCGTTATGCATGTGCAATAAACCTTCTTATTTTTTACTTGACTACTTTCGGGATGCTTTCACCTTTTGATTGTGGAGCAATCTGTGGGACTGAAATCTTTCATTATCGCTCTGATCACGTTGGCCTAGCGTCCTGTATCGGGCTTATGGCTTGGGGTAAATTTTCCGAGCAAGGAATAAAATCTCAACCTTTAGTCCAGATTATATTTGTACTAGGACTTCTTATCAATCAAAGCAGAGCAGGACTTTTCGGCTTGTTTCTAGTGATACTTTTCTTCATCGTACCTCAATTCATGCTCAACTCTAAAAGAAATAGATTAAAGATTCGAACCGCTACACTACTGACTTTAGGTTTATCCGTAGCCGTGATAATATTGAATTCAAGCCAAACTAGATTAATTGGTTTTGAAAGACTCACTCAAGAAAGCGTTTCTCAACAGATCTCAGGAAACACCGATGGCACTACTAGGGCTAGAGTTATTGCTCAGGGGTTGGTGCTCAATTACGTATTTAATGTGAAAAAACAATACGTTTGGGGAGTTGGTGCGGGAGACGAAATGGTTAGAGATTCAGGAGCGTATAGATACCTCTCTGGAGCAGTAGAAGTTCGAGCACCTCATAATTGGTTTGTGGGGCTTCTGGCTCGCTACGGAATCATTGGCTTTCTCTTTTGGGTTTTTATTTTTGGAAAGTTCTATTCAAAACCAAGGGGAAAAGATAGTATTGCACTTCTGATAAAAGTTTCTATTCTAGTTTTGCTTGCGCTTTCCGCGTTTGGTGTCATGATGGAGTCGCCCTTTGGTGCTCTTCCTTTTGCCTACTTTTTAGCGCTGGGTTTGAGATACTCAGGTTCGAGAAGGGCTCTTGGGGGTCAATTTGATTAAGAAATTTATGAAATATAGGGAAATGTTCCAAGGAGAAGTCGCAACATCTTATTCAAGTCTATTTGAAGTAAATTCAACGGAAGGTCAACTTGCAAAAATCGAAAAGGAACTGTGTTTAGAAATACTCAAGGAGGAAAAGTTGATTGAGAATTTCACCCACCTTGACTTTGCTTGCGGAACTGGCCGCATTTTGGGTTACTTCGAGACAATAAGTCGAGAGCAATTTGGATTTGATATCAGTCCGGACATGCTAAACATTGCAAAAGACTTTTCGAAAGCCAAACTATTGTTACCAAGTGAATATTACAAAGTTTTTGACACGCTAAAAACAAGTGATGTTGTTGTTATAACAGCGTTTAGATTTTTATTAAATGCCCCATCGCGCGATTTAGAGGACTTCCTTCTGTTTTGTAAGAAGATACTAGACTCTCAAGAAAGGGTTTATCTGATGATTAATAATCACGGAAACAAATTTTCTTTCCGCTCTTTAACTTTAGGTATTTTACTTAGAAAAGGAAACAAGATGAGCGAAAGGGAACTTAGGAGAAAATTAGCGCCATTGAATTTTATTATTTATAAAAAAATAAGTATGCAACTCGTGCCAACAGGAATACTGAGCAGACTCCCATGGCTTTTTCAAATTGAGAAAAAGGTTTCGAATCGCCAAAAATTCAATTTCGGTATCAATCAGATCTTTTTTGGAAAAATTTCTAAATGAATCATGTTGCTCGGAAAATCCTTGGCCCCAAGAGGTACAAGATTTACTCTAAGGGCGGAATCCAAAATTGGGATTTGTCTTTGATTTACAGTCCCCGATCAGTATGGAAAAGATTTTTGTTTCGTTCTTCACTGGCATTCGACGGGATAACTAAGAAAACATTTTCGCTTCCAAGCGAAATTAGTGAATATCTTGAGAAACTATTTGTATCCACAAATTTGCATTATGTGGCAATGACATCTCTCAAACCTAATCGATGGATCATCGCAATAAAATCTAAGGAATCAAATTTGAAGGTGCTAGTTAAGTTTGGCAGCTTGGAAGACTCGGGTCTTCTTCGAGAAGAGGAGTTTCACAGAAAGTTCAAGAATATGGACTTATCTGTACCGCTTCTTGAGTCATTCACTACGAGCTTGCATAGAGTTTTGGTTTTTCCTTTTTATCCCACCAGCCACTCAATGAGGGCAAATCAAATGGAGCTATCGCGCATTGCTTCCAGCCTCCAGGCACTTCAGCTTAAACATAATGATCTAACTTCATTTAATACGATCAGGAAGAACAAAAAGCATTTACTTATTGATTGGGAGGATTTTCAAGAAAGTAGTCAACTAAGCGATTTAAAGGGCGTGGATTCTGAAACCACATTTAGAAACTTTATTTGGGTGTCGTTGATCGCATCAAGTTTAGGAAATTTTCTGCTCAACTTGTTTATAGCAAGAGGCGATGTATCTTCTAGTGATCTTGGAAAGTTCAGTGCATTGTTTTCAGTTTATGTATTGTTATTAGGCACTTCACGGGCTATCTTCTCCGAGGTTGGTCTTACCGCGACCCTGAGGAAAGAAAATATAGTATCAACACAAAAAGTAAACCAAATAACGGCACTCACTTTGATAATTACTTTAGCTGCAATCATAACATCTCTCTTTTCTCCAAGTGAGAATCTGAATCTAGTTCTAGCTTTGATTCTATTGTCGAACCCATTGTTTTTAGATTATATTCGTTTTGAATTTCTTAGAATTTTGAACTCCAGAGCCGTAACGCATGTAGACATTTTGTGGACGGTAATCTTCGTTTTCTTGGTGTCACTTTCCTATTTTTTGGGTGTATCTCTAGATTCGATTGAATATTTCATTATTTGGGAAATTTCTGCATTTTTCGCACTTTCAATTGTCTTAATTGTCAACAAACCAAGATTTGAAACTCTGCCTAAAGCCACAAAACTCCCCCCCTCCAAAACCGCAAAAAAACTTGAGATTAGGACTCTTTCTTTAATCGACTATTTTGCCATCTACGGATTACCTTTATTGATTTCAATTGCTTTATTCAATGTCATTAATGGGCATATGGCATTTGCCTTTAGGTTGGCGACCATGCTGTTGGCCATTTTACCAATTGTTTCGCAAGTTGCACTATTTGAAACGCGAAATCTTTGGATTAAGAATGCATTAAATAGTGTCTCGAGTAAGGTGCTCAATACAAAAAGAATAACTTGGGACCAAGTTTCTTTTATAGTTATAGGTGGATTGATTTGTTTTTCTAGCGTTATTATCCCGTATGAAACAATATTTTTGGCATTGGCAAAGGTTGAAAAAGTAGAATTCCAGCTAACCCTCTTTTTCTTATTCATAAGTTATCTATCTCTTTATTTGACCACACAAATTCGAAACTGGCTCCGGTATTTCGGAGATTTCAGAATCTATGTCGTGGGCATTATTTCTTATTTAGTTGCAACTGTATGTGTTTCCGTGGTATCTTTGCTAAATAGAGACATTCTTCTTTGGACATTGTTGAGCGCATTTACAAATCTATTCTTTATCTTGATTTGGAATATTCTGTATCAAACTAGCTTTAGTAGGTATAAAGAATATACTTAGTGGGGTAAACCGCGGTAAACCTCAATATTTTTTGTGCAGCTAGTGTTGGACTTTGCTCCAAGCCGCGTAACCACTTAATTCCAAACTCTGCAAAGGTACTTGGTGGGAATTGCCTCACTAAATCACGGCAAGAACATAGCGCCAATTCTGAAGGCATGTAAATCTAGAAATTGCTTTAGGTCGCATACTTCAAAATCTAACGTTGGAGTTCCAAGGCCAACCCCAAAGATATCATTGTAAGTACGTTTAACTTCATTAGAGAAAGCTGCCAAAGCTAATTTCTCTACGGATTCGATCCAGGGAGCTTTCCACCCTACATTCTTTGTCGAAATGAACTCAATAGGTACAAACCGTTTTGACTTTCTATGAATTCTTGAGCTCCACCAATAAGAAATTGCACTAATTTCGTTAAAAGATTCAATAGAACTATGGCCTCAAACAAGTCTCAACTTAATTTCTGACGCACTCCGCTATTTTGTTTCGTCTATAGTTCGAAAAATCTACAGCCAGAGAGGCAATAACTGGGTTTTAGAAGGTTTTTACTTCAGAATGTTTGTTTGCTGTCTAAGTATTATCTGAAGGCATTGATTAAATAATTAGTAACAATTCTAATCTAATAGCATGCTTAACGAATAGCTGAGAAAATTTATCTATCCGTCAAAAGAGGTCAATTCCATTCAAAAACGTTTGGTTGGACATTAATGATACAGACTTCCGTGATATGTTGTACGTGTGAGAATTCTGGTTTGCCACAATATGTACAATGCAAAATTTCCCTCGGGTGAAAATAACGTCGTTTTACAGCAAATTAAAGATCTTCAGAATCTCAATCATCAAGTCACATCGTATTTACCGGGGAGCAACCAACTTATAGGAGGAAAAGTTCTTAAAAAACTGATAAGTGTCTCGGGAGTCTTCTTTAATTTAGAGGCTTATTTCTTCTTTAAGAAGCATTTGGAATCGCAAGATGTAGATATCGTGCATTTCCATAATCTGTTTCCGCTTATAGGTCCCTTCGCCATTAGATTCTTTCATAAGAGAGGTATTCCAGTGGTGTTGACACTACATAATTATAGAACGGGCTGCATCAAAGGAACACACTTTAGAGATAGCCGTGTGTGTCAGAAATACAAAGTAAATTCATTTAATTTTGTTGCATTTCTAAGAAAGTGCTATAGGAGTTCTTTTGTTGAGTCATTTCTATATGAGATTGCGAGAAAGTGCTTGATTTTTAATTATAAATACGTGACTTCATTTATTACTTTAACTGAGTTCATGGAGAAATATCTTAAAAGTTCTATAGAGCTAAGTTCTAGCCAAAAAGTAAAAGTAGTACATAATTCGAGTTTACGCCAAGTTCCTGCAATAAAGTTTGTACGTTCAAATTTGAATCAAATTCTGTTTATTGGAAGACTTAGTGAAGAAAAGGGGATTCGAAATCTTTTATCTGCTTGGGAAAATTGTAAACTTGATAAATCAAAGTGGAGACTCGTAGTTGCGGGATCTGGCCCACTGCAAGACTTGTTAAACTTCGATAAAGAAAGCCTAGATTTTAAGGGTAAAATTAGCGAAAGTGCCGTGCGCGATTTAATTTGTCAGTCTAAATTGGTTGTCATACCCTCACTTTGGTTTGAAGGCTTTCCACTCGTGCTCTCCGAGGCGGCATCACTTGGAAAAGTTGTTATCGTCTCTAATATTGGCGGTTTAGGGAGTTTGGAGTTGGGACAGTGGGTAATTAAAACTGATCCGACCTCAGCGGGCTTAACTAGCACCTTGAATGGGCTTGATAAAATTGATTTCTCGAATCTAGAAAAATCAGCTAGAAAATGGTACGAAACGTTGGGATCTAAAAGCATGCTAACCAAGGAGTTGGTTGATTTGTATAGAGACACAATACGAGGCCATCATTGAGATGATTCGAGTCTTCTCAAGTCAGCATTGACCATGATTTTAGCTACTCTTAGGGCAAAGATTCCGGCTTCATTCCACGAAGCCTCAAGCTTTGAAGCAGATGCAAGTGAACGCACCAACTTCTGTAGAGCCTTGATATCTTGGATCGAAAGTTACGTACTTTCCCCTAGTATTGGTAATTAGACTCATCTAATGAGACACAAACATGTGATTGGGCGGTCAATTGACAAACCTCATTGACTGCACCTTGGCGATTAGTGCGAAAAGGTATGAACTGCCTGACATATCGCCAAAATGGTGAAGTAGTCTGTTTTTTAAAATTCAGGATTGTAAAACAGGAAATCGAACCACACTATAAAATTGTTGGAGGCGCTTCCAATACTTCCATATACTTCGTAATTATTTTTCTTGAAAGCACCGTCGGCAACGGTAATTGTTTATTTAGAGAGCGGGTTGTGAGATACTCAAACCACCTACCCGGTGATTAAGGGTTGCCGGGTCGGGTCATGAAAAGTTCTCTGCCGCTTTACTTCTTCGTTGCCCAGAAAATCTCAGCAATCTCATCGATCTTCGAGATTAGCTTCTCGGCAACAGCAACATCATTTGTTCCCTTGGTGCCGGTAGCGCCAGCCAACTTGGTTGCCTCGTTGAAGAGAGCATGGAGTTGTGGGTAAGCCTCGAAG
>Ga0172372_10010804_pt1 | contig 11663 bp, 9 predicted proteins | sample LakKiv5m_2_FD_114544 | JGI IMG/M metagenome (GOLD analysis project Ga0172372, IMG submission 114544) | Freshwater microbial communities from Kabuno Bay, South-Kivu, Congo - kab_092012_9.5m | ecosystem: Environmental > Aquatic > Freshwater > Lake | place: Democratic Republic of the Congo... | reverse complement strand
CGCTCGCCGTCCAGGTAGGCGTCGGTCAGCCGCACGGTCTCGTCGTCGGCGAGCAGGAACGGATACAGACCCACGGTGATCTCCTGCGCCATCTCCATCGTGCGCTCACTCCAGATGCCAGGCAGGTCGGCGAAGTAGCGCTCCCGGAAGGCGCTGAGCACCTCACGCTGGTTCGGTTGCGGAAAGCCCGCCATCGCCGCCTCGATCAGCGCATTCGGCAGATCGGTGCGCTCGACGATATCGGCCCAGGCCTGCTCCTTGGCCTGGATCGTGGGCTGGGCCGCCCGGGCCACCGCCGCCTGACGTCGGCCCGTTGCGGTGTCGTCGGTGGCGAGTTCGGCGTCGATCCGATCCTCGCCGAGTCGGCCATGGGCGATCAGCCGTTGCAGCAGGAACCAGCGCAGGTCGGTGTCCACGGCCAGGCCCGGCCAGGTGAGCACACCGTCGAGCAGGCCCTGGACGATGTCCAGGTGCTCGGCGGAGCTGGCCGAGAGGGCGAAGGCTCGGGTGAAGGCGAGTTGCGAGTCGCTGCCGTGCTGGGCCTGACGGGCCAGGTCGAGCATGGCGCCGGCGAGTCGCTCCGAGTAGGCATCACGATGCTCGGGGGCGGCGAACTGGTCGATCGCCATGCGCACCTGCCGCAGCACCATCTGGACAACGGCGATCTCGCTCTCGCGGGGCAGTCCGGACAGGACCAGGGCGAGGTAGTCGCCGGTGCTGACCTCGCCGTCGCGCGTCATGTCCCAGGCCGCACCCCAGATGATGGCCCGAGCCAGGGAGTCGTGCAGGTCGCCGATGCGGGTGATGGCGGCCTGCCAGGAGTCCACGTCCAGCCGGACCTTGGCGAAGGTGAGGTCCCCGTCGTTCAGCAGCAGCATGTCGCCGCGACGCTGTCCGGTCAGCTCCGGGATCTCGGTGAGGGCACCGGTGACGTCCACCTCGATGCGCTCACGAAGGCTGAGCCCGGCGTCATCGATGTCGTACAGGCCGATGCCGATCCGGTGTGAGCGCAGCACCGGTGGCAGTCCGGGCGGTGCGCTCGGCGGTTCCTGCTGGACGGCGACCCGCGCGTAGGTACCGTCCGGCGCGATCTCCACGATCGGCCGAAGCAGGTTGACCCCGCTGGTCTGCAGCCATTGCTCGGTCCAGGTGGACAGGTCCCGGCCGGAGGTGATCTCCAGTTCGCTGAGCAGATCTGTGAGCTGGGTGTTCCCCCAGGCGTGGGTGGTGAAGTAGGTCCGCAGGCCGGCAAGGAACTCCTCCTCGCCCACCCATGCCACCAACTGCCGCAGTGCCGAGGCACCCTTGGCATAGGTGATCCCGTCGAAGTTCACCCGGACGGAGTCCAGGTCCACCATGTCGGCGGCGATCGGATGGGTGGACGGCAACTGGTCCTGTCGGTACGCCCAGGCCTTGCGCTGGTTGGAGAAGGTCGTCCAGGCCTCGCGGAAGCGGGTGGCACGGACGTTGGCGTAGTGGGAGGCCCACTCGGCGAAGGACTCGTTGAGCCACAGGTCGTCCCACCAGGTCATCGTCACCAGGTCGCCGAACCACATGTGTGCCAACTCGTGCAGGATGGTGTTGGCCCGCTGCTCGTAGGCCGCGTCGGTGACGCGGGAGCGGAAGACCATGTCCTCGTGGAAGGTCACGCAGGCCGCGTTCTCCATCGCGCCGGCGTTGAACTCCGGTACGAACAACTGGTCGTACTTGCCGAATGGGTACGGGGTCTGGAACTGCTCCTCGAAGAAGGCGAAGCCCTGCTTGGTGATCAGCAGCACATCGTCCGCATCCAGGTACTCGGCCAGTGACGCCCGGCAGAACACCCCCAGGGGGTAGGTCCCGTGTGGACCTTGGTACTCGTCGCGCACCTCGTGGTACGGCCCGGCGACCAGCGCGGTGATGTAGGTGGAGATGCGTGCGGTCGGTGCGAACGTCCAGCGTGCGATCCCGTCGCCGACCCCGACCGGGGCCGGCGTGGCCGCATTGCTGATCACCTTCCAATGGTCCGGCGCGGTGACGGTCAACTGGAAGGTGGCCTTCAGGTCCGGCTGCTCGAAGCAGGCGTACATGCGGCGGGCATCAGCCGACTCGAACTGGGTGTACAGGTAGGTCTCGTCGTCCACCGGGTCGATGAATCGGTGCAGCCCCTCGCCGGTGTTCATGTAAGCGCCGTCGGCGACCACCACCACGGTGTTGTCGGCGGCGAGGCCGGGCAGCTGGATCCGGGCGCCGTGGACGACTTCAGACACCTGCAGCTCGGTGCCGTTGAGTTGCACCGAGTGGACCTCGGGTGCGATCAGGTCGAGCCAGGTCGTCGACCCCGGGGTTCGGCAGCTGAACTGCACCGTGGTCGTGGTTCGGAAGTGGTCGCCGGGCTGCGTCAGGTCGAGTTCCACCTGGTACGACTCGACGCTGAGCAATGCGGCGCGCTGCTGCGCCTGGTCTCGGGTGATGTTCTCGTGTCCTGCCACGCGCGCATCCTTGCACTACGGTCATCGGCGTGAGCACTATCGCCGATTTCTGGTTCGATCCAATGTGTCCCTGGGCCTGGATGACCTCGCGCTGGATGCTGGAGGTGGAGCAGGTCCGGGACGTCCGGGTGCGCTGGAATGTGATGTCCCTGGCGGTGCTCAACTCCGGCCGCGAGGTACCACCGGAGTACGCCGAGTTGATGCAGCTGGCCTGGAAGCCGGTGCGGGTGATCGTCGCGGCCTCCAAGGATCGGGACGATGTCGTCCTTTCGCTCTACACGGCCATGGGTGAGCGGATGCATACGGGTGGCCGACAGGATGTTGACGCCATCATCGCCGAATCCCTGGCCCAGGTGGGGTTGCCTGCCTCGTTGGCGGCCGCGGGGGACACCGACGAGTTCGACGCCGATCTTCGGGCCAGTCATGATCGAGGAATCTCGCTGGTCGGTGAGGAAGTGGGGACGCCGGTGATCGCGGTGCCGGGCCCGGACGGGTCGCCGGTTGCCTTCTTCGGTCCGGTGCTCACGCCCGCGCCGAAGGGTGAAGCGGCCGGACGTCTCTGGGACGGGGTGCTGCTGGTGGCCGGCACCCCTGGGTTCTACGAGCTCAAGCGCAGCAGGACGCAAGGTCCGATCTTCACCTGAGGAACGGCAGCTTCACCTGAGGAACGGCAACTTCACCTGTGGAGCGGCAGCTTCACGTGATGATCGACATCGGCACGCCGCGCGCGTCCACCGGCGGCTGCGTCGGCGTGTGACGACTGTGGCCGAGCAGGTGCCGCTCGGCGGTCCAGGCCACGGCGAGGGCGTCGAGGGCATCCACCAACGGGATGCCGTCCGGCCTGCTCGCCAACGCGGACTCGATCTCCGGTGCATCCGGTGACCGGTTCATGTCCCCCGGCCCGGTGGACGCACCCCAGGTGTCCAGGGCCGCAATCCGCTCCAGCACGCCTTCCGGCCGGTGCTTGCTGGCCAGTACCCGACCCGCCAACTCGGTGAAGGAGAGTTCTGGGTGGGCCTCGATGATGCGTGGGTCGGGCAGGCACCGGTCCACGTCGAGGATGCGCGATGACAGGGCCAGGGCCTGGCGGCTGATGCCCTGACCGGTCAACTCCCGGCATCGCTCCTGCACCTTCGCATTGGGTGCCTGCAGACCCAGGTGGACGATCTCCCTGGGCGGGGTGAGGAACACGCGCATATGAGCCTTGCCGAGCAGGGCCTTGGCCTGGACGTCGCAGGTGCGCCAGCCGACCTCGACCAGCCCGACCGGCATGTCGACCGCCAGGACGCCAGCCTCTGGTGAGCCGGCCAGGCAGTCCTGGACCAGGTCCGCGAAGCCGCCGATCGCCGCCTGCCGCCAGGAGAGGTTCCCATCGCGGAGCACTGCCGCGATCCACCCCCCGGGGCAGCCGTCCACCCCGACCGCGACCTGGTCCACGGCTGATCGTCGATTCGCCGACACAGGCACACCCTGCCAGGATGCCCATGCCATGCCCGAGGGAAACGTCATCCACCATCAGGCCCGGCGACTGCGCACCGCCTTCGCTCGCCGGGCCGTTCAGGTCGACAGCCCCCAGGGGCGATTCGCCGACGGGGCGGCGCTGGTGGACGGCGCCGTCCTGCGCGATGCCCAGGCGCACGGTAAGCACCTGCTCCTTGAGTTCGATCAGCAGCGCTGGGTGCACGTGCACCTGGGGCTCTTCGGCAAGTGGCGGATCGGCAAGGGTGAACTGCCCGAGCCGCAGGGCCAGCTGCGCATGCGACTGAGCAATGACACGCACTATGCCGAGTTGCGCGGGCCGACAGCCTGCGAGGTCCTTGATGCCCCGTCCCGTGAGGCGCTCATCGCCCGGATCGGACCGGACCCGATTCGCGCGGATGCCGACCCGATGCGCGCCTGGACCAGATTGCAGCGCAGCCGGCAGGCCATCGGCGCGCTGCTGATGGATCAGCGGGTCTTCGCCGGGGTGGGCAACATCTATCGAGCCGAGGTGTTGTTCCGCCATCAGGTCTCGCCCTTCCGCCCGGGGCAGCAGGTGAGTTGGGGTGAGTTCGACGGGATGTGGACGGACCTGGTCATGTTGATGACCCAGGGCACCAAACGTGGACGGATCGACACGGTCCGACCCGAGCATCTGCCGGAGGTCACTGGGCGTGCTGCTCGTCGCGATCGGCACGGTGGCGAGGTGTACGTCTACCGACGCCAGGGCAGGGAGTGCTTCCTGTGTGGCACGTCCATCGCGATGTGCGCCATGCAGGGCCGAAAGCTGTACTGGTGCCCGGCCTGTCAGGCCGGCTGAAGGCGGGCCTGATCGAGCAGGTTCATCCGGAAGGTTGGCCCGCGGGTGCCTCGGCCGGGATGCGTGGGTGCCGGATCCCCGGATGCCCGGCCGGCAGGGAGCGACGGATGATCGCCCAGGAACCCAGGATGGTGAGGATGACCAGCAGGTAGAAGACCGGCCTGATGGCGGCCAGGGCCCACAACTCCTCGCCTCGGATCAACGGCACCTGGGCGACCGCCCGGACGACGTTGAGCAGCACCCACAGCCAGGATGCCCGGCTGTAGGCGCGCAGCAGGTCCGGATCCTGACGCCAGCGCATCTTCGTCCCCGCGATCGGACCGACGATCACGCCCAGCAGCGGCCATCGAATGAGGATGGAGAAGGCGAAGGCCAGGGCCGACAGGACATTGGCCAGGACCAGCGGCCAGAAGTAGGCCGCGGCGCTGCCGGTGTAGTAGGCGACGTAGGCCCCGAGCAGCACGACCAGCAGCGCGCCGGCAACCCGAACCGGTCGCTCTCGCCGGATCAGGCGCACCACGGCGAGGACGGCGGCGACGGCCAGGGTGACGGCGATCGCCCAGGTGAGGTTGCTCAGCAGATAGGCCACGACGAAGACGATGGGCGGGAGCATCCCTTCGATGGCTCCCTGCCAGCCCCCGATCAGTCTTCGGAATGTCTGGCTGTCGCTTGGCGGGGTCGGGGAGGTCGCTTCGCTCACGGTCGCACGTTAGCGTGCCGACCGTGACCAAGCACGACAATGCCGACCCCGTCCTGGCCCAGGCCCTGGCCGAACGCTGGCGTACCGACCTGGCGAGTTGGGCGATCCCGGAACAGATCCTGCAGCAGGCGCCGGAGCCCCCGTGGATCCATCCGGTCGAGATGTTCACGGTGGATGACCGGATCCCTGATTCCCCCTCCCACCAGCGGGCCCGCGAGGCGCTGGTGCAGCAGGGGGGTGGCAGTGTGCTGGATGTCGGCTGCGGTGGTGGACGGGCCGCGGTGGCCCTGGTGCCCCCAGCGACGTCCCTGACCGGCGTCGACCATCAGGAGCAGATGCTGGAAGCCTTTGCCGCCGCCGCGAATCGGTGCTCGGTTGACCATCGACAGGTGCTCGGCGACTGGCCGGATGTCCAGCAGCAGGTGCCGGTGCACGATGTCGTGGTCTGCCACCACGTGGTCTACAACATCGCTGACCTCGTCCCCTTCCTTTCGGCCCTGGATGCCCATGCCCGTCATCGGGTCGTCCTGGAACTGCCCACCGTCCATCCGCTCACGCACCTGAATCCCCTGTACCGGCGCCTGTGGAACCTGGATCGACCGACTCGGCCGACCGCCGCCGACGTCCAGGCGATCGCCTCGGCCCTGGGTCTGCGGTCGAGGATGCAGACCTGGATCGACCCGACCTGGGGGAGTCGGGCCCGGCTGTCACCGGCCGATCGGGTGCGGTACGCGCGCATCCGTCTCTGCCTACCGGCCGAGCGGGATGATGAGGTTGCCGCTGCGCTGGACGACCTGGGCGAGCAGCCACCGCGCGAACTGGCGACCCTGTGGTGGGACGTGACGCCCGCGACGGAACGGGGTTGAATACCCCCGTGACGACCACTGCGCTCGCCTATGACGTTGCCCGTGTTCGGGCCCTGGTTCCGGCCCTGGCCGACGGGGTGGCCTATTTCGACGGCCCGGGAGGCACCCAGACTCCCGCCTTCGTGGCCCAGGCGATCGCCGGGGCACTGACCTCGGGACTGTCCAATCGGGGTCGCCTCACCGCTGCGGAGCAGCGGGCGGATGACATCACCATGGCGGCCCGGGTCGCGGGGGCGGACCTGCTCGGTGCCGAGCCGGGCGGGGTGATCTTCGGGCGCAGCATGACCGACCTGACCTTCGACATCGCCCGAACCCTGGCCGACCACTGGGGTCCGGGGGACGAGGTGATCGTCAGTCGGCTCGATCACGATGCCAATGTCCGACCCTGGGTGCGGTACGCGGACAAGACCGGCGCGGCGGTGCGCTGGGCCGCCTTCGACCCCGGCACCGGGGCCTTGCAGGTGGAGGACGTGGCTTCGTTGCTGAGCGACCGGACGCGGGTGGTGGCACTGACCGGGGCCTCGAACCTGCTCGGTACCCGGCCCGATCTCGCGGCGATCGGCGCCGAGGTGCACCGAGCCGGCGCACTGTTCTACGTGGACGGGGTGCACCTGACCGCACACGCACCGGTCGACATCGACGCGATCGGCGCGGACTTCTACGCCTGCTCACCTTATAAATTCCTCGGTCCGCACCTGGGCATGGTGGTTGCCTCCCCGGCCCTGCTGCAGACCCTGCACCCGGACAAGCTGCGGCCCAGCACCGAGCAGGTGCCGGAGCGTTTCGAACTGGGCACCCTGCCCTACGAGATGCTGGCTGGGGTGGTCGCCGCCGTCGACGTGCTGGCGGACATGGTACCCGGCCAGGAGGCGTCGATGTCGCGCCGGGAGCGGGTGCTGCGCTCGATGCAGGCCCTGGAGTCCTACGAGGACGGGCTGCATGCCGTGCTCCGGGCGGGCCTGGAGTCCATCCCGGGGATCCGACTGTATGCGCACGCACCACATCGCACCCCGACGGAGTTGTTCAGCATCACCGGGTGGGACTCCGAGGACGTGTACCGGCGCCTGGCCGAACGCGGGATCAACGCCCCGTCCGGGTCCTTCTACGCGATCGAGGCCGCCGACTGGATCGGCCTGGGCGAGCCGGGTGCTGTGCGCGTCGGGTTGGCCCCGTACAGCACCGCAGCCGATGTGGACCGGCTCATATCGACCCTGGGTGACCTGGCCGCTGACCGAGATTGACAAAGTCTTTCACGCTATCCTTCCGCTGAATGAGGGGAGGACGCTGTGCGACTGGCGCTGATCGATCCGCACGCCATGGTTCGGGAGGGGCTGCAGCACAGCCTGGCTGGGGCGATGCCCGGAACCCGGTTCACCTACTGCGGGCCCAGCATTCGTGACGCCCGGACCCTCATCGTCCAGGGTCGCTGCGACTGCGTCCTACTGGATCCGGCCGCGGGTGGGGAGGGGCGTGAGATCGCCTCGGTGGCCGAGATGGCGATGGACCCGGTCCCGCTGGTGGTGCTCAGCGGGATCAGTCGAGATCAGCAGTCGGCCATGGAGCGGGCCTGCCTGGCGGCTGGAGCCAGGGCGTTCGTCAGCAAGCGCCATGACACCCGCCGACTGGTCACCACCATTCGAGCCGTGGTGAACGAGCCGGAACCGATGGCGGTGCTGGCCTTGGTTCAGTCGAGCCAGGAGTCCGTCGGCATCCGCCTGTCCAGCCAGGAGCAGCGGGCCCTGGTCCTGTACGCCTCCGGACTGACCGTCCCCCAGGTCGCCCTGCGGATGCAACTGGCGCCCAGCACGGTGAAGCAGTACCTCGATCGCGTTCGGGACAAGAGCGCGCAGGCAGGTCGCGCTGCCCGCACCAAGACCGATCTGTACCGACTCGCCCGGGTCCAGGGGCTGCTGCCCTAGGGCGCAGCCGCCTCGGTCAGTCGGGCGTGCTCATGCGGCTTGACCTCGTGCAGGCGAATGTCCTTCAGGAACCAGGCGAGGATGAATCCGCAGGCCAGGATCGGGACGGCCACCAGGAAGACCCGATCCAGGGCGCCGGTGAACGACTCAAGGACCACGGCCTTGATCGGCTCGGGCAGGGCGGCAATGCGAGCCATGTTGCTGGTCAGCCCGTCCAGATCTGGTGCACCGGCGCCCGAGGGGAGGGCCGCACTCAGCCGTTCCATCAGTTGTGAGGTCAGTACGGCACCGAAGAGTGCGGTACCGATGGTGCCACCCATCGAGCGGAAGAAGGTCGATCCGCTGGTGGCGACCCCGACGTCACGTGGGTGCACCGAGTTCTGCACGGCGATGATGAGGACCTGCATCACATTGCCCATGCCGATGCCGAGCAGTGTCAGGGCGATGGCCAACTGCCAGTAGGGGGTGTCCACCTGAAGGGTGCTCATCAGGTACATCGCCACGGTGGCGGTGCCCATGCCGATGATGGGGAAGACCTTGTAGCGCCCGAACCGGGTGATCAGCCGGCCGGACACGATCGATGCCGTGAGCATGCCCGCCATCATCGGAACCATCTGCAGGCCCGCCTGGGTGGGGGTGGCGCCGGTGACCATCTGCAGGTAGAGCGGGACGAAGATGATCGCCCCGAACATCGCCAGTCCGAGGATGAAGCCGAGGATGCTGGTCGTGCTGAAGATCCGATTGGCGAACAGCGACATCGGCACCAGCGGCTCCTTCGCCCGCAGTTCGACCCGGACGAACGCCACCAGCAGGCCGACCGAAAGGGCCCCCATCGCCAGGATCGTCGGGCTGGACCAGGCGTATCGGTTCCCACCCCACTCCACCACCAGCAGCAGCAGGCTGACGCCGGCGACCATCAGCACCGCACCGAGGACGTCGATGGTGTGCTCGACCCGGTGGCGGGGCACCTGCAGGGCCGCCGCGATCACGAACAGGGCCGCGATGCCCAGCGGGATGTTGATATAGAAGATCCAGCGCCAGGACAGGCTGTCCACGAAGAAGCCGCCGAGCAGCGGCCCGGCGATACTGGAGACGGCGAAGACCCCGCCGAAGAGCCCGGTGTAGCGGCCCCGCTCCCGTGGCGGGATGACATCGGCGATGACCGCGATGGCCAGGACCATCAGGCCACCACCACCGAGCCCTTGGATGCCGCGGGTCACGATGAGCCAGGACATGGACTGCGCGGCGCCGGCCAGGGCCGATCCGATCAGGAAGATCACGATGGCGGCCTGCAGCATGATCTTGCGCCCGTACAGGTCGGAGATCTTGCCCCAGATCGGCGTCGATGCGGTGGAGGTGAGCAGGTAGGCGGTCACCACCCAGGAGAGTTGGCTGAGGCCGTTGAGATCACTGGTGATCCGGGGCAGCGCCGTGGAGACGATCGTCTGGTCCAGGGCCGCGAGCAGCATGGTGAGCATCAGCGCACCCAGGACCAGCCACAGGCGACGGCCGGAGATCACCTCCTGGGCCGGTGCGCCCTCACTGATCAGGATCGCTTCTTGGTCGATCGGGCTGGAGGCTGGTGGTGTTGCCTGCTGGGTCATCCTTGCGCTCCCTGGGGTCGCGGTGGCCTGATGGACGTGGGTGACGTGTTGGAGGTGGATGGGGCGTTGGACGGTGCCTTGGCAGGTTCACCGGCCCGGCCGAAGGCCTCGGTGAATCGGCTGAGCAGTCGAGCGAAGTCCACGCGGTCAGTGGTCGGCCAGGTGTCGAGGAGGTCGGCGACCGCCGAGATGCGTTCGGTCAGCAGGTCGATCGCCTGGGCGCGACCGGCCCCGGTGACCCGCAGCACGCTGGCGCGACCGTCTCGCGGATCGGCATCCCGCTCGACCAGGCCGGCCGCCGTCAGCTGGGCCAGGTGTCGGCTCACGGTGGACTGATCCAGGTTCATGCAGGCGGCCAAGTCAGCGGGCCGCATCTGGCCGCAACGTGCCAGGTGCATCAGCAGGGTCTGGGCCGGGGCACCCTGCTGATGCAGGGTACGCCGGCGGTGCAGAACGCCCATCAGGTCGATCAGGGCGGCGACAGCCGTCGCCGTGGCTGGGTCGGCGATGGTCTCGCGTGCGATGGCCTCCGGCTCGACCGACGACTGCTCGACCGATGAGTGAAGGTCAGTTGCTTGCACCATGCAACTATTTCATGCTCAGGACACGCCGCGATCGCCGGGGGACTTGCCGATCCCTGTCAGCCTTGATGGAATGGCAAGTCAGAACAGATGAAATCCAGTTCGGGTTCCCTCGCCGGTGATGGAACCGCCGTGGGTCGCGCCCCATCTGAATGGGTGCCCGCGGCGGTGGGCACCCGAACTGCCGCAGGGCCCAAGAAGCGGGGCAACCAGTCAGGCCGCGGCCTGAAGACAGCTGAGAGGGGTCACAGGTGCGCAGGGGTGTCATCCGGGTGGTGACGGGAGTGACCCTCGCGGCGTTCCTGTGGCCCGGATTCGGCGCCCCCCCGGTCGCCGCCCTCCCCAGTCGCGACCTGGATCAGGTACGCAACCAGGTGCTGGACCTGGAGATGCAGGCTGGCGCCGCCCACGAGCGGGCCGAGCAGGCGAAGTTGCGGCTACGTGACGTCCAGGGCGACCTGAAGGTCATGCAGGACCGCCTGAAGCGCAAGCGACAGGCCGTCCGCGAGGTGCGCCAGACCCTCGATGGGATCGCCCGCTCTATCTACATCAGCGGATCGATCGACCCCACCCTGCAACTGCTCCTTGCGGATGACCCGGCGGAGTTCCTGTCCCAGGGTGCCGTGGTGCAGCATCTGGCCAAGTCCCAGCTGGATGTGCTGCGCGGCTATCGGACCAAGCAACTGCAGTTGGCCCAGGCGGAGGCGGCGGTCGCGGATCGCCGCAAGGCGGCGTCCGATCGCCGGGCCGAGATGGTGGCGGCTGAGGCCCAGGTGAAGGATCGGCTCGCCGCGGCCGAGAAGGTCCTGTCCGGACTGCAGACCAAGGAACGACAGCGGCTGTGGGAGATCGAGCGGCGTCGACGCCAGCAGCAGGCTGCCGAGGCACGCCGGCAGGTGAAGCAGGTGGGCGCCAGCAATGTCTCCAGTGCGCGGGTCCGTTCGGTCATCAAGTACGCCCTCTCACAGGTCGGTCGGCCCTACTCCTTCAGCGCGCGGCCGCCGACCACCTGGGACTGCTCCAAGCTCACCACCGCGGCTTGGCGGCAGGCCGGAGTGGGCCTGACCCCATTGAGTTACACCCAGTGGGACCAGACCAAACGAGTGCCGGTGTCACAGATCCGTCCGGGTGACCTGGTCTTCTACTTCGGCCGGGGCGCCCACCACGTCGCCCTGTACATCGGCAACGGCAAGATGGTGAGCGCGTCCAATCCTCGGGACGGG
>Ga0172372_10010803_pt1 | contig 11664 bp, 9 predicted proteins | sample LakKiv5m_2_FD_114544 | JGI IMG/M metagenome (GOLD analysis project Ga0172372, IMG submission 114544) | Freshwater microbial communities from Kabuno Bay, South-Kivu, Congo - kab_092012_9.5m | ecosystem: Environmental > Aquatic > Freshwater > Lake | place: Democratic Republic of the Congo... | reverse complement strand
CAACTAGCAGCAGCTTTTCCTGATATAGCAGGAATCATTTTATACTCACCAAATATTGCCATCAATGATCCAAATGCCTGGTTATTGAATAATCCCTGGGGACTTCAAATTGCCCGATTGGTGAAAGGATCTGATTTCAATACTGCAGGTCACGATGATGCTACTTATAAAAAATACTGGAATTATACCTATCGGCTGGAAGCTACTGTTCAACTGGAGGAATTGCTGGAGACAACGATGTTGCCGGCCACTTTTACAGCTGTTCGACAACCTGTATTAGCATTGTATTATTTCAAGGATGAGAATAACCAGGATAAGGTTGTAAAGGTTAGCGCCATTCAAAAGATGATGAAGGAGTTGGGAACTCCCGACAGTTTAAAGCGTTCTGTTGCTATGCCCAATACAGGCAACCACGTACTGGCTTCTCCCATTTTGTCAAAAGATGTGGCAGGTGTAGAAAATGAAACCAGTAAGTTTCTACAACAGGTGATGAAACTTTCTTTGACGAACGGACAATAGGGCGCAGGAGCGGAAAACCGCCTTTCCCCAATCTTCTCTATCTTCGCGAAAATGATTGCCCATGCCACAAGCACGAATTGCAGGTATTGGTATGTACGTTCCGGAGCAGGTGGTCTCCAACCAGGATCTTACTCAATACATGGATACCTCAGATGAATGGATACAGGAAAGAACCGGTATCCGTGAACGCAGGTATGCACACAGAACCCAGGAAACAACCACTACCATGGGGGTACTGGCAGCTCGCCAGGCAATAGAAAGAGCAGGGACTACTGCAGAAGAAATTGACTTCATCATTTTTGCTACGCTCTCCCCCGATTACTATTTTCCCGGTTGCGGGGTCTTGTTGCAACGTGCAATGAATATGAGGGAAATCGGAGCACTCGATATTAGAAACCAGTGTAGTGGATTTATTTATGCACTCAGCGTAGGCGATCAATTCATTCGCAGCGGCATGTATAAGAATATCCTGATTGTCGGCAGCGAAAAACATTCCTTCGGATTGGACTTTTCCACCAGAGGAAGGAACATATCTGTCATCTTTGGTGATGGCGCAGGTGCAGTGGTTTTACAGCCCGCACCGGAAGATGGGTCAGGCATTCTCAGCACCCACTTGCACAGCGATGGAGGTTCTGCCGAATTGTTGGCCATGTACAATCCGGGTACTCATGCGAATCACTGGGCTGCTCAGAATTATGCCAGCTTCGATGAGGCAGAAATTGGTAACATGTTCATGAGCCATCGTATGATTGATGAAGCACAAAATTTTCCCTACATGGATGGCCAGTCGGTATTTAAAAAGGCCGTTGTAAAATTTCCTGAAGTGATCATGGAGGCGTTACAAAAAAACAATTTATCAACTGCTGATATCGGAGTACTCATTCCTCACCAGGCCAACCTCCGTATTAGTCAGTTCGTGCAGCAAAAGCTTCAACTGAGAGATGATCAGGTATACAACAATATTCAACAGTATGGCAATACAACAGCCGCTTCTGTTCCCATTGCGCTCTGTGAGGCATGGGAAAAAGGAATGATCAGGCAAGGCGATCTGGTTTGCCTGGCAGCATTCGGAAGTGGATTTACCTGGGGCAGCGCCCTGATTCGGTGGTAATTTATTTCACTTGTACTTGTCATAGAGAACTTGTCATAGAAAACTTTTCTGATGGAAGAAAGGAAACTGATATACCTCATCAATCCCATCGCTGGTACCCGCAAGAAGCAGCAACTGAGAAAAATGATTGAGCGGGAAACTTCTTCCCGTGGTTTGGAATATGTGATTTTACCAACTCACCCCACCGGAAATTATGATGACGTGATTGATCTCATCAATACAAAGGGCTTTACTGATGTTATTGCAGTAGGTGGTGATGGAACGGTGAATCATGTAGTGCAATCGATGCGCCATCTGCCGGTTCGATTCGGTATACTTCCGGTGGGATCAGGTAATGGATTGGCACTCGCAGCCAATATTCCTCTAAAGCCTCAGGCCGCGCTGTCACTTATCTTTGAAGGAAGCGCCTCCCGTATTGATGCCTTTCTAATTAATCAACGTTTTTCCTGTCTATTAAGTGGTCTCGGACTGGATGCTAGGGTGGCCCACGAATTTGCAAAAGCGAATAGCAGGGGACTTATCTCCTACACCCAACAAAGTCTACTTCAGTTATTCAAAGCACAACCTTATTTGTTTGAAATAGTATTGGATCAGTTCTCTTTTTTTACTGATGCCTTTTTCATCAGTGTTGCCAACAGTAATCAGTTTGGTAACCAGGTGACCATTGCACCACAAGCCAGCTTGAATGATGGTTTACTCGATGTTGTGATTGTTCAAAAAATGCACAAGGCAAAACTGCCCTTTGCCATCTTAAAACAAATCAGGGGAAATAATCGCTTGCAGGAATTGGTGGAAAGTTTCAACAATAAGAATGTTCTTTATTTCCAAGCACCGTCACTGGTTATAAAAAATCCTAAGCTGGCTCCCCTACACATTGATGGCGAACCTGCTACTACTGCTGAAAGTTTTAAGATAGAAATTATACCCTCTTGTTTTGAATTAATTCAGCCGATAAAAAATCAGGCATAGGAGCTATTGTTTTCGTAACAAGGTAAGTAGTTGATCAAATTGAGCCTGATTCGAAGCATTCATTACTGCGGCAGCGAGGTCTCTTTTCTCAGCGGGGGTCAGGTGAAAACTAAGACTGGCAGCCGATTCTTCCTTTGATGGTTGATATTGAAATACCAATCGCCGGAATTCTTTCCCATAAGCATCTGCCATAAAATTCAGGGAAGATTGTTGCCCGAAATCCTGCATGCGGTACCAATTTTTATTCAAAACCATCATTGGATCAAGTAACACATTTCTCAGATTTTTTTTCATCGAAAGACTATCCCAATCATTGAGACTCCTGTCCCTGATTTGCAACAATACAACACCCGATGTATTGTTCCTAAGCCAGTCCCGGAAGACATGAACAAATCGCAACGCTGACTCCTGGCCATAATTATCTCTCAGTCCTGCATCCATTACATCAATTACCGGACGAGTAGGTAACCAGACATTTGGCAATACGTACGGGAAACTCGCATTCATACGAAGTGCAGTCAACAAATTAAGAGACCCGGCACCGCGGCTAGCCATGAGTGTTTGATAATCTACTGCATCCGGCTCCGTGGAAATGCTTTCTTCCAAAGAATCAGCAGGGTAACGCATCAAAAAACGAAGATGGTCATTGCTGATGAGTAATTTACGACCATCACCGGAAATTACGGCATGCATCCAGATCGTGGGAATCGCTGCTTGAGATTCTTTTGCCGCATACCATTGAAGTGGCTTATCCAATGCTCCCTCCGTGTTTTCAGATAGTTTCCTTTCAAATGCATAGCCGCGGTCTTTGGGATAACGCTTACCCTGGTAAGTGAAATGTTGCACCGGTCCGATCAGATCCCTGGTTACAAAGGAAGAAAAAAGAGGATTGAGCAAATCTTTTGCAATCTGGTCAGCAAAAACAGGATCTCGTAAATTTTTTATTTGCTCTTGTTGTTGCTGTGCGTACAATTCGCGGAAATAAGATGCCCCCAACATGCCACCCGAAGCTCCGGTAATTAAAAATGTTTGTCGCATGAGACGACCTCCGGTGATGCTGTCCAGATGTTGGAGAACACGAAATGAGAAAGTGGCACTCCGCGTTCCACCCCCGCTGGTATTGATAATGAATAAAAGAGGTTTTTCTTGTTCCTGTAGACTTTTCCATTTTTCCAATCGCCGCCTGTATACCTCTTTGTCTTTTTGAATGGAGTCCGGATGAGCCATGTTCAGCAATGCTTCCCTGGAATACTCCGGCCATGCGCTGGTGCCACTATAATCCAGACCATACACTTTGTTGCGTATATCGAGCACATCTTTTTGATACAGCCATTGCACCATAAAAAAAGCGATGACTAAAATGGGTAGGGTCCAGTTTTTAAGAAAAATCGTCAATGCTGCGGCAAAAGCAACTAACAAAGAGAAAAATAAAATGATGCTGGAGGCTGCAGGTAGCTGGAACAACCGGGTATCGGAACTGAATCCAACCACGACCAAAAAAATGAAGGCGATCAAAATTGCGATGACTGCAGAAAAATGATGGCGCTGAAAAACTGATTCTATGAAACTTGCCGGATAATGTCTCACATCTCTTGGCTTACGCCAGTGAAGGCGGGCACTGAGGAACCATTTAACCGGTATCTGCGGTTTTTCCAGGTGAAGTAGTTCCGGCGAAGGCCGCTGACCAAATTGTAGTGTGGCCTGTCGAATTTCTGTCGACATATTTTTGTAAATGGTTTTGTCAGCCCCAAAAAAATAAAGAAAGGAAATAGCGATGGAAGTGGCGCAACCGATTAATAATCCCCCCAACATTCCAACGACTCCCCACGAGGAAAACAGGTTACTATTACTGGCATAGGAACCCATTTTAACAAGATAAATCAGAAGAAATATGAGGTGCAGCAGCGCATTGTTGATACAATATTTTAAAAAGGGTTGAGCGGTCGTAACGAGAAAGCGAATACTGCGGGCATGCAGGATGAAAGTAGCGATGTTCCAACTCATCAGAAAAATACCCAATGCAAACCCAACAATGGCTGTGCTGAGGAAGTTGGTGGTGCCAAAATATTCAGGTGTCAGAAAAAGTGAGTCCGCCCCAAAATTGCTGAGAAAATGTCCTGTAACAGTTGAAAAAAGAATGTACCAAAGTATCAGCAGCTCCTGGTGCTTTCGGAAATGAAGCAGGAATAACTGCACCGGGAGAGCGTACCAAAAAATGGAAAAAAATTTTTTCAATGACATCCCTTTGTTTTTCGAATGTCCGTTAATCAATGAATCAGGAACGGACCGGCCTGATGAGGTATAACAGTTTCACCATAACAAGCAGCAGTACCATACCTGTCAGTTGGTGCAATTGTGCTGTCCACTCAAATCCCCCCCACTTTCCGGGCACAATGCCCTTGCTGGTGAGCAGCGAACCAATACCGAGTAAGACCTGAATCAAAACTATCGCTACGGGTAACCAGCGCATCTGCCGTACAGCAGGTGGTAAGTTTGTTTGTCCCAGTCGAAAGGAAAATGCTACTATAGCAATAAGCAAAAAATAGGCCAAAGACCGGTGAACAAAGTGAATGAGTATGGGATTTTCAACGAAATCTTTCAGATGCAGGTTTTGCAGACTCAGGGGAAACCACTCGCCATTGATGGTTGGCCAGGTGGAGGCGGCCGTTGCTGCTTTATGGCCGGCCATCAGGGCTCCAAATGCCAATTGTATAACCATCACACCTAATAAAATCAAAATCCACCGATGAAATCCACGATGGTTCATTTTAGCGGAATTGTCATATTGCAACTGTAAAGTAAACCACCAGGTATAGCAAAGTAAGCCGAGAGCAAATACAAAATGTAATGCCAGGCGGGTTGGCTTCACATATACTGCATCACCTGTAAGGCCGCTTTTAACCATAATCCAACCAATGGCACCTTGAAGTCCGCCCAACACAAAAAGAATGACCAGGGGAGTTACCATTGACTTTTTGAAATGTTTTCCCAGCAACAACCAGATGAATCCTACCGCAAACACCAATCCGATTAATCTTGCCCAAAGGCGGTGAAACCATTCCCAGAAAAAAATAAACTGAAAGTCGGGAAGTTGAAAGTCATAATTGAGCAATTGGTATTGCGGTGTTTTGCGGTAAGCCTCGAATGCAGCCACCCACTCTTCATGGTTCAATGGTGGCAATACCCCCGTTATCACTTCCCATTCTGTGATGGAGAGTCCGCTTCCGGTTAGGCGGGTGATACCACCCAATGCAATTTGAAAAATGGTCATTACAATTCCTATCTGTAACCACCTCATCACCAATCGATCGGAACGCCCTGCTGTTGTCATTTGACTTTTCATTGAGGGCTCAAAATTACTACAGACCATCCATGCCTCTGCAAGAAATTTGTGGGAGTGGAAACTAATTAGCACTTTTATAGCATGTTACCCGTCCAGCATCAAACAACTTTAGTGGAGGCAGGTGTAGATGAAGCAGGCAGGGGTTGCTTTGCCGGACCGGTTATGGCGGCGGCAGTCATTTTACCTCCCGATTTTTTTCATCCCTTGCTCAATGATAGCAAACAAGTAAAAGAAGCAGATCGCTATTTGTTGCGGGAAATTATTTGTCAAGAGGCAATTGCCTGGAGTATTGGCAGGGTGGATGCTGCGGAAATTGACCAGATAAATATTTTACAGGCAACCTATCGGGCCATGCATACAGCCATCCAACAATTAACAACCCCTCCGAAATTGCTATTGATAGATGGCAACCGTTTTTCCCCCTACCCCTCCATTCCGCATATCTGCCTGATTAAGGGAGATAGTAAGCTGGCCAATATTGCTGCTGCCAGTATCCTGGCAAAAACTTTTCGGGATGATATCATGAAGGAAATGGCCGTTTCGCATCCTCAGTATGGATTTGAACAGAATAAGGGGTATGGTACCGCAGCTCACCGGCAAGCCATTGAAGTGCATGGTCTGTGTGATGTTCACAGAAAAAGTTTTAACATCCGTTCGCAGCAATTGCCTTTGTGGGATTGATCAATTTTCTTCCCATACCCCTGCCCCTTGCCTGATTATTTCAAAATCATTACCTGTGCAGTCTACGATGGTAGAAGGTATGATACCACCGGCACCACCATCAATCACAATATCTACAAGTGCATGAAACCGTTCATAAATTTCTTCAGGATCGGCGATAGATGCCGCGTCATCTCCGGGGAGTGAAGCGGATAGCAGGGGTCTGCCGGTAGCTGCTACAATGGCCAGAGCGATGGGATGATCGGGAATTCTTAATCCAATAGTGTTCTTTTTACTGTGCAATAACTTAGGCACCTGCTTACTGGCAGGCAGAATAAAAGTAAATGGTCCGGGCAGATAGTTTTTCAAAATCCGATACAATGGGGTTGAGATACTCTTGGTATACTGACTCAGGTCACTTAGATTACTGCACACAAAGCTTAGTTGTGCTTTTTGTGGATCTACCTGTTTGATGCGGGCAATGCGTTCTATTGCTTTGGGATGAAAAATATCGCACCCGAGTCCATAAATGGTATCTGTAGGGTAAATGATAATGCCACCCGATGCCAGGCAGTCGGCCACCTGTCGAATCAAGCGGGGCTGAGGATGTTCAGGATGGATAGTCAGCAGCATGCGTAAATATAATCAGCTGTTACCATATTCAGTCTGGAAAATGCAACGGCGGCCTTGTGCCGCCGTTGCTGTTAACCCATTTTCTGTAGTGTAACCGGCAGCCGCTCAACTCTGCCGAATACATCACAAAACTAAATGCTCATCACAGCGCAATCAAGGGAATTTATACCTAATCTGATAACTCTTTACGCCGTAAAAAAACAGGTAAAAAAACCTATACGTTCACTGATGCCGAATTAGCATCTTGCACGGATAATCTTTTGCTTATGCGATTGGCGTTGGTTGATGACCATGTACTTTTTAGAAAATCCCTGGCTGCCTGTATCAGCCAATGGTCACAGTATCAGGTAATGATACAAGCCGGGAATGGAAGTGAGCTACAAGCAGGTTTAGAGTTACCTCCCCTCCCCGATCTGATTGTGTTGGATATACGGATGCCCGGGATGAATGGTTTTGAAACAATAGAGTGGCTGCAACAGCAGTATCCCCGCATCAAACTTTTGGTGGTAAGCATGCTGGAAGAGGAACATTGTCTGGAAAAACTCTTGAACATGGGAGTTCATGGTTTCCTCCAAAAAGATGCGGAGCCGGAAGAATTAAAAAGAGCACTGGATCAAATCAGTCAAAAGGGTTATTATCTGCACTCTACCACCTGTCTGCATCTTCTGCAAGAAAGAAGAAAAACGGAGCAGCGTACCTTAAGTGAAGCTATCTTGGCTGCTATGCTTTCAGACCGGGAAAAACTTTTTCTACGGTGGCTCTGTTCTGATAAAAGTTATAAGGAAATAGCAGAAGAAATGTTCGTGAGTCCGAGAACCATCGATGGTTATCGCGATACCCTTTTGAAAAAAATCAATGTTTCTTCCAGAATAGGATTGGTAACATTTGCTATTCGGCAGGGTATTGTGGTACTATAAGAAAAACGATTACTCTGTAATTTCCCAAACCTCTCTGCCACGCAGTAATTTATCCAAATCACCCTTGCCTTTGCTGGCAATAAAGTCATTGATCTGGGCTGTCATCACGTCTTCATAGCAGGGTCTATCTGTTTGGAAAAACACACCGAAAGGACGAGGGAACTGTCCACCCGACCCAATGGGTTGATCAAAAAGTCTGGTAAGTATCTGAGCTTTGTAAAAATCTTTTTCATCATGTATCCAGCAATCATCGGCAGAGAAATCAGTTCCCAACTCTACTACTACAGGCTTCAACCCATCCAGCCGTATACCTTTTTGTTGATTGGCTCCGAACACCAATGGCTTACCTTGTTCCATGAATAGGGTTTCTTCCGCCTTGGTACCTTTTTCTGTGAAAACCTCAAAAGCACCATCATTAAAAATGTTACAATTCTGGTATATCTCAAGGAAAGAAGATCCCTTGTGTTGATTTGCTCTGGTAAGCATGTACTGGAGGTGCTTAGGGTCCCTGTCCATGCTTCTTCCCACAAAGCTCGCATCCGCACCCAGCACCAATGCCATTGGATTAAAAGGATGATCGATGCTTCCGAAAGGGGTACTCTTGGTAACTTTATTTTCTTCCGATGTGGGAGAATACTGGCCCTTGGTTAAACCATAAATCTGGTTATTGAAGAGCAGTACATTTACGTCAAAATTCCTGCGCAGCAGATGAAGTGTATGGTTTCCGCCAATACTGAGACCGTCACCATCGCCCGTGATAATCCAAACACTTAATTCCGGACGTGCCGCTTTCAATCCACTTGCCACAGCAGTTGCCCTTCCGTGAATCGAGTGCATGCCATAAGTATTCATGTAATAAGGAAACCGGCTGCTACAGCCAATTCCACTTACCATCACAACATTTTCTCGGGCAATACCAATGGTAGGCATCACTTTCTGCACCTGTGCCAGAATAGAATAATCACCGCAACCGGGACACCAGCGTACTTCCTGGTCAGTAACAAAATCTTTTGATGTGAGTGCCGGATTCACCGGAGCAGCTACTTCAGCCATATTTCAAAGTATTAAATTGAAACAATTGATGATTTCAAATATACAGTAAATTATTCAGCAGACGGACTGTCAGCTATCAATTCTTCCCAGTATTCAGCGGCCCTGCGGGTGTGCGGAATCACTATACTCCCACCCACTATGTTGGCAACAGCAAAGACTTCATATACTTCAGCGGTAGAAACCCCCTGCTCCCTGCTTTTACCCAGGTGATACCGGATACAGTCATCGCAACGGAGTACCATGCTCGCCACCAGGCCCAGTAGTTCTTTGGTTTTGGCATCCAGGGCACCCTGCTCATAGGTATGTCCGTCCAGATTCCAGAAACGTTTCAATACCAGGTTGTCTTTGCTCAGAATCACGTCATTCATCCGCTGCCTGTATTCGTTGAATTCATCTGCCATCTTTCCCATAAACGATATTTTTTTTTAAAAGTACAAAATGTCGGTATGCAGTCATAAAACTGATTAACTTCCCTTTATAAATTTCTGTCTATGTCTAAAATATTTTCATCCTTAGCGCTTTTTATACTGGTAGGGAGCATCTTTTGTTATGAGCCCGTAGCAGCCCAAGCTGTACAACAAAAAATCAAGGTAACTGACCTGCTGAACATCCGGCAAGTCACACAGGTTGCCTTTCAACCGGGGGGATCTGCTGCTGTGTATGTGTTGAACAGCATTGAACCTGATAAGGAAAAAAAAGACGAATACAATTATCTCAACCGCCTGGCATTTTTTCAATTGAACCAGCCCGGTAATCCTCGAATGCTAACGGGCAAAGAAGGCGCTTCACAACCTGCCTGGAGCCCCGATGGCCAGCAACTGGCATTTGTGCGGGCAGTAGACGGTAAGCCGCAGATTTTCTTATTGCGATTAGATGGTGGTGAGGCTTTTCAATTGACGCAATCGCGCTATGGTGCCTCCAATCCGGTTTGGCACCCGAATGGACAGCAACTGTTGTTTACAGGGCAGGTTCCACTACTTGATTTGTTTGCAGACGAACAACTGAATCCCGGGAAAAAAGCGCCGCTATTTCCACTCGAAAAACCCGGCGTTGACAATGAATCAGTTTTTCTTCCTTCCGGAATAAAGCCCGATCCGGATGGCGATAAAGAAGCGGTTCAAGCATGGTTGCACAATAACCAGAAAGATAAAAAGGCGAAGGTTATCAACCACCTGAATTTTCAGGAAGAAACCGGCACGAGCGGAGATATTTCTTTTAGTCATCTTTTTATCACTCCTATCACTCCCGGCGCCAAAGGAAAAGCAGTTACAACCGGTTTTGGCAGATTTACCTCCGGTGCATTTACTCCCGATGGAAAACAAATACTGATAACAGGTAATGTTTATGCCGATATGCATCCTGACAGGGTGCAGGAATCGAGTATTTTCATTGCTGATACCGGAAATACACAACTAAGAAACTGGCTCGGAGAAACCGGCTGGTCTTACAACAGTGTTCGCATATCACCAACGGGTAAATGGGTTGCCTTTCAAAAAGGCAAGGCAGGTGCGGTTGACATACCTGAATTGTACCTGATTCCAATGAATGGCACGGTCAAGGAGGCTTCCCTGCTTCCCTTTGACAGGAATAAAGGAAGTGTTACCTGGAGTCAGGACGAGAAGAGTCTCTTTTTCACAGCCCAAAGTAATGGAGGCATTCCCCTGTACAAGGCAGATATTGCGTCTAAAAAAATCATACCGCTTACCGCACCTGATGCCGGGGTGGGAAGTTTTGATCTCGCCAACAATCGGTTGTTGTTCGTTCAAACGAATGATAGTAGTCCTTTTGAAATCATGCTGGCTGATACAGAAGGAAAAAATCAACAGATATTATCCAACTTGAATAGCAGTTGGTTGTCCAACAAGGAAATCAGTTTTCCGGAAAAAAGAAGTTTTGTGAATGAGGAAGGCATGACGGTGGAATACTGGATCATGAAGCCGGCAGGTTTTGTGCCCGGGAAAAAATATGCTACTATTTTGAATATACATGGGGGACCGAGTGCGATGTGGGGACCGGGTGAAAATTCCATGTGGCATGAATTTCAATATTACTGCAGCAGGGGCTATGTGGTGGTCTATGCTAACCCGCGTGGGTCTGGTGGATATGGATCAAAATTTTTACGCGCCAATATGAATAACTGGGGTGCCGGTCCAACAAAGGATGTACTTACTGCTCTTGAAAAAGCAGCCGGAGAAGGATACATCGATACCAGCCGACTTGCTGTTACCGGAGGTTCTTATGCCGGATATCTGGTGGCCTGGATCATTGCACATGACCAACGTTTCAAAGCTGCCTGTTCACAAAGGGGTGTTTATGAATTGACCACTTTCATGGGAGAGGGAAATGCCTGGCGACTGGTACCTAATTATTTTGGTGGATATCCCTGGCAGTCGGAGATCAAAAAAGTGCTGGACAGGGAATCACCTCTCAATTATGTTGAAAATATCCGAACTCCCTAT
>Ga0172372_10010800_pt1 | contig 11665 bp, 10 predicted proteins | sample LakKiv5m_2_FD_114544 | JGI IMG/M metagenome (GOLD analysis project Ga0172372, IMG submission 114544) | Freshwater microbial communities from Kabuno Bay, South-Kivu, Congo - kab_092012_9.5m | ecosystem: Environmental > Aquatic > Freshwater > Lake | place: Democratic Republic of the Congo... | reverse complement strand
GTCGAGCGTGCTGGCGTCGTCAACCGCGCGGGTGGTGACGCGCGTGCATCGCCTGGAGGTGATCGCCGACGACGTGCGTGTAGACCTGCGTGGTCACGATGTCGGCGTGGCCGAGCATCGTCTGCACCGCGCGCAGATCTGCGCCGCCGCGGAGCAGATGCGTCGCGAACGAGTGCCGCAGCTTGTGGGGCGAGATGGGCTGCGCGATCCCGGCCGCGCGCGCGTAACGCACGACGAGCTTCCAGAAGCCCTGTCGCGTCATGGGGCCGCCGCGCTCGGTCACGAAGAGGGCCGACTCGCCGGCGTCCGCCCACGCGCCGCGCTGCCGTGCGAGGTAGTCGGCGATGCGCTCGCGGGCGACGGCGCCGAGCGGCACGAGCCTGCGTTTGCGCCCCTTGCCGAACGCCTGCACGAAACCGGCCTCGAGGTTCACGTCGCCGAGCGTCAGCCCCACCAGCTCCGAGACGCGCAGGCCGCACGCGTACATCGTGTGGAGCATCGCGGCATCGCGGACGCCGCGCGGCGTCGCGCGATCGGGCCGCTCGACGAGGCGCAACACCTCGTCGCGCGAGAGCACGCCGGGCAGCCTACGTCCGACGCGCGGCGAGCCCACCAGCTCGCACGGATTGCGCGTCAGGTGCCGCTCTTCGACGCAGTACTTGAAGAAGCCGCGCAGCGCCGACAGAAAACGCGCCTGTGATCGCGCACTCAAACCATCTTCCGTGAGGGTACTCAGGAAGTCGGTGATCGCCGGTCGATCGAGCGCGTCGAGCGGGCGCGGCTCTTGTCCCCAGAACCGCGCGAACCGGGTGAGATCGCGTGCGTACGCCTCGACGGTCGCGGGGCCGAGGCCGCGCTCGACCTTGAGCACGGCGAGGTAGCCGTCGATCAGCAGGTCGAGTTCGCCGTCCATCCCCGCGGAGCGTCGCATCGGGGCGCGAATCGCCTCAACAAACTGGCTGTTCGCGTGCCGAATCCGGCTCGCTGCGACGTATCGCGGCAACGTGTCGCAACGTCATGAAGTGCTTTGCGAAGTGCTTCCACAAGCGGGCGCGAGGAGCCCCTTTCGAGGGTCGAAAGACGGCCGTTGCCTCCGTCCCCGGCGTGGTATAAGGCGCGCCGCCAAAGGCGCCCTGGCCCGACGTCCGGGCTTCGCGTGCGCTCGCTTCTGGAGGCTCCACCCATGGCTCAGCCGCTCTTCGCAGGCCCCGCGTCCGGTTCCCCCATCACGATGGGCGCGGATGGCAAGCTCCACGTCCCGAACGACCCGATCATCCCCTTCATCGAGGGCGACGGGACGGGCCGCGACATCTGGCGCGCGTCCGTGCGCGTGCTCGATGCGGCCGTTGAGAAGGCGTACGGCGGCACACGCAAGATCCACTGGTGGGAGGTCTACGCCGGCGAGAAGTCCTTCCTCGAGTTCAAGAACTGGCTCCCCGACGAGACCGTCGAGGGTTTCCGCAAGTACCTCGTCGGCATCAAGGGGCCGCTCACGACGCCGGTCGGCGGCGGCATCCGCTCGCTGAACGTCGCGCTCCGCCAGCTCCTCGACCTCTACGTCTGCCTGCGCCCGGTGCGCTGGTTCAAGGGCGTGCCCTCGCCCGTGAAGACGCCGGACAAGGTCGAGATGGTCATCTTCCGCGAGAACACCGAGGACATCTACGCCGGCATCGAGTGGGAGGCCGGCTCCGACGCCGTGAAGAAGGTCCTCGCCTTCGTGAAGGAGAACTTCCCGAAGGATTACGCGAAGATCCGTTTCCCCGAGTCGGCGGGCATCGGCTTGAAGCCCGTCTCGCGCGAGGGCACTGAGCGTCTCGTCAGCGCGGCGATCGAGTACGCGCTCCGCAGCGGCCGCAAGAGCGTCACGCTCGTGCACAAGGGCAACATCATGAAGTTCACCGAGGGCGCGTTCCGCTCGTGGGGCTACGACCTCGCGGCGACGGGCTTCCGCGCGGACGTCGTGACCGAGCGCGAGACCTGGATCCTCGGCAACCAGGAGTCCGACCCGAGCCTCAGCGTCGAGGGCAACGCCCGCCTCGTCGAGCCGGGCTTCGACATGCTCCCGCCGAAGCAGAAGGAGGAGCTGCTCGCGGAGGTCGCCGCCGCGCTCGCGCTCGCCCCGACGCACGGCGCCGGTCAGTGGCGCAAGAAGCTCCGCATCAAGGACAGCATCGCCGACATCACCCTCCAGCAGGTGCTCACGCGCCCCGCGGACTTCGACGTCATCGCGACGCTGAACCTCAACGGCGACTACCTGAGCGACGCGCTCGCGGCCCAGGTCGGCGGCATCGGCATCGCGCCCGGCGGCAACATCAACTACGTCACGGGCCACGCCATCTTCGAGGCGACGCACGGCACCGCGCCGAAGTACGCCGACAAGGACCAGGTCAACCCGGGCAGCGTGGTGCTCTCGGGCGAGATGATGCTGCGCCACCTCGGCTGGAACGAGGCCGCGGACCTCATCATCCGGGGCATGGACGGCGCCATCGCCGCGAAGACCGTGACCTACGACTTCGCGCGGATGATGGATGGCGCGACGCAGGTGAAGTGCAGCGAGTTCGGTGACGCCGTCATCCGGCACATGGGAGCGTGAACATGGCGAAGCGAAACAAGATCGCGGTCATCGGTGCAGGCAACATCGGCGGCGAGCTGGCCATGCTCGCGGCGCGGCGCGAGCTCGGGGACGTCGTCCTCCTCGACATCCCGGAGAAGGCGGATTTCGCGCGCGGCAAAGCGCTCGACATCATGCAGACGGGCGCCCTCGACAAGTTCGACGCGAAGGTCATCGGCACGGGCGACTACGCCGACATCGCGGGCGCGGACGTCGTGATCGTCACCGCTGGCGTGCCGCGCAAGCCGGGCATGTCGCGCGACGACCTCGTCTCCATCAACGCGAAGATCGTCCGCGCCGTCGGTGAAGGCATCAAGGCGCACGCGCCGGGCGCGTTCGTCGTCGTGATCTCGAACCCGCTCGACGCGATGGTCTACGAGATGAAGCGCGCGACGGGCTTCGACAAGTCACGCGTCGTCGGCATGGCCGGCGTGCTCGACTCGGCGCGCTTCCAGTGCTTCATCGCGGAGGCCGCGGGCGTGAGCCCCAAGGAGGTCACCACGCTCGTGCTCGGCGGCCACGGCGACACGATGGTGCCCTGCCTCTCGTACTGCACGGTGAACGGCATCCCCGTTCGCCAGCTCCTCGCGGAGGACGTGCTCTCCGCCATCGTCAAGCGCACGGCGGGCGGCGGCGGCGAGATCGTGAAGCTCATGGGCACGAGCGCGTACTACGCGCCGGCCGCGGGTGCGCTCGCCATCGCCGAGGCCTACCTCAAGGACCAGAAGCGCCTTCTTGCGTGCGCGGCGTACCTCGAGGGCGAGTACGGCTACACCGGCTACTACATGGGCGTGCCCGTCATCATCGGCGGCGGCGGCGTCGAGGGCGTCGTCTCGATCACGCTCTCGGCCGACGAGAAGGCCTCGCTCGACAAGAGCTTCGAGGCCGTCCGCGAGGTCACCGAGGCCTCGCTCAAGCTCTGATTCCACGGTCGATCCGCCCCACCCGGAAGGCAGCGCGATGAACATCCACGAGTATCAGGGCAAGCAGATCTTCCAGAAGTACGGCGTCCCGACGCTCGCTGGCATCCCGGCGTTCACCGTCGACGAGGCCGAAGCCGCCGCCGCGAAGCTCATCGCGGACAGCGGCAGCGAGGTCGTCGTCGTCAAGGCGCAGATCCACGCGGGTGGCCGCGGGAAGGGCGGCGGCGTGAAGGTGGTCAAGGGCGCGGCCGCCGCGCGCGAGGCCGCCGCGAAGATCCTCGGCATGCAGCTCGTGACGCACCAGACCGGGCCGGAGGGCAAGAAGGTGCAGCGCCTCTTCGTCGAGGCGGGCGCCGCCATCGCGAAGGAGTACTACCTCGCGCTCGTCCTCGACCGCGACACGCGCCGCGTCGCGGTGATGGCCTCGACCGAGGGCGGCATGGACATCGAAGAAGTCGCCGCCCATTCGCCGGAGAAGATCCTGCGCGAGTGGATCGATCCGGCCGTGGGCTTTGCGGGCTATCAAGGCCGCAAGCTGGCGTTCGGGCTCGGCCTCACGGGGGGCGCGGTCGGCGAGTTCACGAAGCTCGCGAGCGCCCTTTACGACCTCTACATGAAAGAGGACTGCACCCTCCTCGAGGTCAACCCGCTCGTCCTCACCAAGGACAACCACGTCCTCGCGCTCGACGCGAAGATCAACTTCGACGAGAACGCAGAGTTCCGCCACAAGAACTGGGCGGATCTGCGCGACCTCAGCGAGGAGGAGCCCACCGAGACCGTCGCGAAGGAGGCCAACCTCTCCTACGTGCAGCTCGACGGCAACATCGGCTGCCTCGTGAACGGCGCGGGCCTCGCGATGTCCACGATGGACATCATCAAGCACTACGGCGGCGAGCCCGCGAACTTCCTCGACGTCGGTGGCGGCGCGACGAAGGAGGCGGTGACCAAGGCCTTCACCATCATCCTCACCTCGAGTGAGGTGAAGGGCATTTTCGTCAACATCTTCGGCGGCATCATGAAGTGCGACACCATCGCCGCGGGTGTCATCGCAGCGACGAAGGAGCTCGGCTTGAAGGTGCCGCTCGTCGTCCGCCTCGAAGGCACGAACGTCGAGCTCGGCCGCAAGATGCTCGACGAGTCCGGGCTGGCCATCACGTCGGCGACGACGATGGCCGATGGTGCGCAGAAGATCGTGGCGCTCGTCCAGCAGAGCAAGGGCTGAACACCGATGTCCATCCTCGTCGACAAGAACACGCGCGTCCTCTTCCAGGGCATCACCGGGTCGGCCGGCAGCTTCCACGCGAAGCAGTGCATGGCCTACGGCACGCAGGTCGTCGCCGGCGTCACGCCGGGCAAGGGCGGTGAGAAGTTCGAGAGCAGCGTGCCGATTTTCGACACGGTCGCCTCGGCCGTGCGCGACACGGGTGCGAATGCCTCGTGCATCTTCGTCCCGCCGCCCTTCGCGGCCGACTCGATCCTCGAGGCGATCGATGCGGGCGTCGAGCTCATCATCGCCATCACCGAGGGCATCCCGGTCACCGACATGATCAAGGTGCGCCGCGTCCTCGACTCGCAGACGCGCAGCCGCCTCGTCGGCCCGAACTGCCCCGGCGTCATCACGCCCGGCGAGTGCAAGATCGGCATCATGCCGGGCCACATCCACACGCCTGGCGGCCCCATCGGCGTCGTGTCGCGCTCCGGCACGCTCACCTACGAGGCGGTCGGCCAGCTCACGGCGCTCGGCATCGGCCAGAGTTCGTGCGTCGGCATCGGCGGCGACCCGGTCAACGGCACCGACTTCGTCGACGTCCTCAAGATGTTCAACGCCGACGGCAAGACCGAGGGCGTCATCATGATCGGCGAGATCGGCGGCGGCGCCGAAGAGGCCGGCGCGGCGTACATCAAGGAACATTTCAAGAAGCCCGTCGTCGGCTTCATCGCGGGCACCACGGCGCCCCCCGGCAAGCGGATGGGCCACGCGGGCGCCATCATCTCGGGTGGTAAGGGCACGGCCTCCGCGAAGATCGCGGCGATGAAAGACGCGGGCATCCACATGGCCGCGACGCCCTCCGAGATGGGCAGCACGATGGCCGCCCTCCTCAAGAAGTCCTGAGCGCGGCGCGGTCGCGGCCCTTCGCGGGCTGACGCGTCCGCGCGCCTCGCTCACAAGTGCAAGCAGTTACCCCACGGAGAACGGATTCGTCATGGCGATCGAACGCACGCTGTCCATCATCAAGCCCGACGCAGTCGAGAAGAACCGCATCGGCGCGGTCATCGCGCTCATCGAAGGCGCTGGCCTCAAGGTCAAGGCAGCCCGCATGGTGCACCTGACGCGCCCGGTCGCCGAGGGCTTCTATGCCGTCCACAAGGAGCGCCCCTTTTTCGGCGAGCTCGTCGAGTTCATGACGCGCGGCCCCGTGGTCGTCATGGCGCTCGAGGGCGAGAACGCCGTCGCGAAGTACCGCGAGCTGATGGGTGCGACGGATCCCGCGGCGGCCGCCGATGGCACGATTCGCAAGGCGCACGGTGCGAGCAAGGGCGAGAACGCCGTGCACGGCTCAGATGCGCTCGAGACCGCGCGCAACGAGATCGCGTACTTCTTCCCGGGTCACGAGCTGCCCTGAATCGCCGCCACGCTCGGTCTTTCGAGGTCGATGTGCGCCCCCCTCCGCGAGAGCGGCCGGGGGGCGTTCGCGTTCGGGTCAGTCGTTGGGCGGCGTGGCTGGTGGCGTTCTGCGCGGCTTGTGGAGGCGCTACGGTGCCCCGCGACGTCGTTCGCCCCACGCCGTCGGCGGACGACGAGGCCGTCGCGCTCGCGTCGCGGCTGCCGGCCGATGCGAGTCGCTGCGTCGTCGCGCAGCCGGGGCGCGTCGAATCGGCGCGGCGGCCGCTCCTGGCGCGCGTCGCGCAGGCGCACCGCCTCGCGTGGGACTCGAACCTCGAGGTCCGCGTCCTCGCAAGTGCGGAGCAGGCTGACCGAGAGGGTGCACGCCGTGCGCTCTGGCTATTGCGCGTGGAAGGGGCTCCGCAGGCCGTCCGGGACGCGCTCGCGGCGCAGCCGCACGTCGCGCTTCGCTGGGATGAAGGGGTCTCTTGTGATGGTGTCGAGTGTCCGGCGCGTGCGCAGCAGGACGGCGATGGAACCGTCCGCATCGCGCAGGGAAGAGCCCTCGCGCTGCGGCGCGCGGGCGCCGCCATCGCGGAGAGTCCGTGTGCGCAGCTCGCGCGAGACGCGCCCGAGGCCGTCGAGGTCAGCGTCTCCGAGAGCGTGATTCCGGGCGTGCTCCGAGAAACGCGCGTCCTGCGCATCGACGGAGACCGCATCGGCATGGAGCAGCGGCTTTCGACGCGCGGGGCTCCGGCCGTCGCGCGTGCGCTCGCGTGGCTCGATGCAGTCGAGCGCGCAGGAGTCGATGCCATGCTCGGAGATGGTGCATGGAGGCGCGTCGCACGCACCGTCGGGGATGACGTCATCGTCGAGCGATTCGAGGCCGATTTTCATGCGCTCGCGCTGCGGGCGGAGGACGATGAACGCCTGAACGAAGCGCTGCGTGCGGAGAGGGCGCTCGGGATGCCGCTGCCGATCGCGGACGTGGACTTGCGCGATCCCGAGGCGGTGGCGCTGCAGCGCGCGCTGCGTGAGGCGCAGCTCGTGCGGCTGTCCGGCGCTGCGCACGCGGCCGCGTTGCACGAGCTCGTCGCGCTGCTCGAAGCCGGGCACCGCGCGAATCCAGATGATGCAGAGACCGCGCAGGCGCTCGTCCGACTTCGTCTCGGCATCGGCGCGTGGGGCGAGGAGCGAGCCAACGGCGCTGCGGTCGCGGCGCTCGCGGCGGAGATGGCGGAGCGCGCTCCGCTCGATGCGCAGGCCTGGCGTGCGCTCGAGCGGGAAGGGCTTGCGCTCGCAGGCAGCACGGACCTCGCGCGCGCGCTCGTGCGGGATGGAGTCGCCGTGGCCGCGGAGGCTGAGCGCGTCGCGATGGACGCGATTGCGGCTCGCCGCGCGGGGTTCGCCTACGCCTGGGCAGAGGGCGGGGCGGTCGTGGGGCAGCGCTTCGATGCGCTCGCGGCGCGCGAGCCCATGGCGCGGGTCGCTTCGGTCCCGCTGTCGCTCGTCGGGCTTCCCGCAGCGCTCGTGCGCTTGCTGTGGCTCGGTGCGCCCGATTCGCACGCGCCATTTGCGGTCTACGTGCTCGCGCACGCGTCCTCGATGCCCGACGTCGTCTCCGCCGTGGAGAGTGCGGGGGCACGCTCCGTCCGTATCGCAGGCCCGCGCGGGGGCGTGTCCCAACTCCTTGCCGCGCGCTCGGACGAAGGAGTGGATGCGCTGGCTGCGCTCGGCGCCCACGTCGCGCGATCTCTTGCGGGCGCGGTGCACGCGGAGGTCGCGCTGGCCTTCGTACCGCTCGACGCGCCGACGTTCGCGCCGGCGACTCACGTGGTGCTGCGCGGCTCGGTGCGTGATGGATTCCTCGTGGTCGAAGGCGTGTCGCGGCCAGCGGCGTCGCTCGACTGGGCGCGTGTCGCCGAGACGCTCGCGTCGCCGCTCGGCGCGCTCGTGCAGCGCTTCCCGCTGCCCGCGATCGAGATCGCGCTTCGCGACGAGGCGGAGGCGCGGCGTGCGCTCGAGCGCGTCATCGACGCCGAGTGTCGCGCGGACGGCGCGAGGATTCGCTGCGTCGGACTCGATGCGAGGGCGCTCGCCGATGCGGTGCACGCGATCGCGGCGCCGCTCGTCGCGACCTCGCCGCGGGCGCTCTGGCGAACTGAATCGTCTCTCCGAAGGACGCCCCCGCGTCCACGACGCGCGCGGAATCTTCCCGTCGGGCCGCGCGCGCAGTAGAACCTGCGTGATGGAAGACTCCACTGCCGACGCGCTGCGCGTTCTCATCGAAGCCGCCTGGGAAGACCGCGCGCTCCTCGCTCGCACCGAGCACGCCGCCGCCGTGGAGGAGACGGTCGCGCGTCTCGACCGCGGCGCGCTCCGTGTCGCCACGCATGACGCCGTCACGGATGCGTGGACGACGCACGCGTGGGTCAAGCAGGCCATCCTCCTCTATTTCGCCGTGCGCCGCATGGAGCGCATCGACGTCGGCCCCTTCGAGTTCCACGACAAGATTCCCCTGAAAAAAGGGCTCGATGCGGCGGGGGTGCGCGTCGTACCGCCGGGCGTCGCGCGGTACGGATCGTTCCTCGCCCCGGGCGCCATCCTGATGCCCGGCTACGTGAACATCGGGGCCCACGTCGGCGCGGGTACCATGGTCGATACGTGGGCCACCGTGGGGTCCTGCGCGCAGATCGGGCGCGACGTGCACCTCGCCGGGGGCGTGGGCATCGGCGGGGTGATGGAGCCGCCGAGTGCGACACCGGTCGTCGTCGAAGATGGCGCGTTCATCGGCTCGCGCGCGGTGCTCGTCGAGGGTGTGCGCATCGGGCGTGAGGCGGTGATCGGCGCGAACGTGGTCATCACCGCGTCGATCCCGATCCTCGACGTCACCGGGCCCGAGCTCGTCGAGCACCGCGGCTACGTGCCACCGCGCAGCGTCGTGATTCCGGGCGTGCGCACGCGCGGTTTCCCCGCCGGGCAATTCGGCGTACCGTGCCCGCTCATCGTCGGCCGCCGCAGCGAGGAGACGGATCGCAAGGTCTCCCTCAACGCGGCGCTTCGCACCTTCGGCGTGATGACGTGACCGAACTCGCCGCACATCTGCGCGACACGCTGCTCGAGATCACGCGCATTCCGAGTCCCATCGGCGAAGAGCGGGCGCTCTGCGACCACATCGCGGCGCGGCTCGCGGGCACGCTGGGGGCGTCGGCGGTGCAGCGTCACGCGGACTCGCTCGTCGTGCGCCTGACCGAGCGCGCGGACGCGCCGAAGATTGCGCTCGTCGGGCACACGGATGTCGTCCGCACGGAGCACGACGGCCCCGTACGCATCGAGGGCGAGCGACTCTACGGCCCCGGCGCCGCCGACATGAAGGCTGGGCTCGCCGTGATGATCGCGCTCGCGGAGCGCCTCGACAGGGCCGCGCTGCCCGTGGATCTCGTGATGGTTTTCTATGAGCGCGAGGAGGGGCCTTACGCCGAGAACATGCTCGGCCCGCTGCTCGAGCGCTTCGCGGAGCTTCGTGATCGCGACCTCGCCATCTGTCTCGAGCCGAGCGACAACAAGCTGCAACTCGGTTGCATGGGCTCGCTCCACGCGACGCTCACCTTCACGGGGCGCACCGCGCACAGCGCGCGCCCCTGGCAGGGTGAGAACGCGATCACGAAGAGCGCAGGATTGCTCGCGGAAATCGGTGCGCGGGGGCCGCGCGAGGTGGTGCTCGACGGGCACCGTTTCGTCGAGGTGATGACACCGACGCTCGCGTCGGGCGGACGCGGCCGCAACGTCGTCCCGGACCGCTTCGAGGTGAACGTGAACTTCCGGTTCGCGCCCGGGCGCACGCCCGAGGAGGCCTTCGATGAACTCCGCGCGTGGGTGGGGGACCGTGCCGAGGTCGAGCCGACGGATCTCTCGCCCGCGGGGCGTCCGCATGCGGCGAATTCCTTGGTGCAGCGCCTCGCACGCTCGGGCGTGCGCGCCGTCGAGACCAAGCAGGCGTGGACGGATGTCGCGCGCTTCGATCGGATCGGCGTTCCCGCCGTGAACTTCGGTCCGGGCACGCAGGCGCAGGCGCATCAGCGCAACGAGTACACCGAGCTGCCGCTCCTGGCCGAGGGGTACGCGATTCTCGAGCGCTTCCTCGCTGACGTGAGCTGAGCGCGCGGCAGGTCGGCCTCCGTGCCGCGCCTGCAAAACGAGGGACGGGGCCCAGCCCGGAGGCGGGACCCCGTCGCGCGTCGAACCTCTGGAGAGCTCAGCGGAGCAGCGAGAGCGCTGCCTGCGGAGCGAGGTTCGCCTGGGACAGAACGGCGACGCCGGCCTGCAGCAGGATGTTGTTTCGAGTGAGCGCCGAGCTCTCCTCGGCCACGTCCACGTCGCGGATGCGCGAGTTGGCGGCCGTGAGGTTCTCGCGAGCGCCCTGGAGGTTCGAGACCGTCACCTGGAGACGGTTCTGAACCGAGCCGAGCGAGGCGCGGGATTCGGACGTGACGTTGATCGCCGTGTCGAGCGTCGCCAGCGCGGACGCCGCCGAGCTGCTGCTCGTCGCGATGTCGAGCGCGGAAAGGTCGCCAGCCCCGCCGTACGCCGACGTGGAGATCGACACCATGTTGGCCGTGATCGTGTCGGCCGTCGTGGCGCCGATGCCGACCTGGAAGTTGAACGCGCTCGTCGAGCCATCGAGGAGGTTCACGCCGTTGAACTGCGTGACGTCCGCGATACGCCCGATCTCGTTGACGAGCTCGTCGAACTCCGTCTGAAGCAGGGCCTTCTCGGCCGTGCCCACGGTGTCCGTCGAGGCCTGCATCGCAAGCTCGCGCATGCGGATGAGGAGGCCGCTGTTCTCGTTCAGAGCACCTTCCGCGGTCTGCAGGAGGCTGATGCCGTCGTTCGCGTTGCGCTCAGCCTGGCTGAGTGAACGGATCTGCGACTTCAACCGCTCGCTGATCGCGAGGCCGGCGGCGTCATCGGCTGCCGTGTTGATGCGAAGACCGCTCGAGAGGCGACCGAAGTTCGCCGCGAGAGTCTTCTGTGTATTGGAGAGGTTTCGTTGAGCGCCGAGAGACTCGACGTTCGTTTTGATACTCAATGCCATCTGCGTAGCTCCTTTCCTTGAGCTCTAAAGGTCGTCAGCCTGACGACCGAAGAAGGATGGGCGGATCTCGGCCCCGTGATCAAGTCCCCTCCCTATTTTTCCGTCCCGTTCGGGTGGGGGGGCCAAAAAGCCAACAAAAATAAGGGGTCAAGGAGTCGCCTCGGCCTGCCTCAGGCGGGGGCGAGCCCTCTTCGGGGCGATTCGCCTTCCGATACGAGGCTCGGCGACGGTGTCGCGGGGGGGCGTGCGACCCCGGTGAGGCGGACGACTGAGCGCGCTCCGACCCGCGGGCGTCGATGCGGCGAGAGGATTGCGACGATGACGTGCCGCCGCCATGCTCGCGCCCGTCATGGCAGCACCCCGACCCGTGCTCGCGCCCCCGCGCGGGCCTCTCGAGCGGCTCCCGGAAGAGTGGGCCGAGGTGCTCGCGG
>Ga0172372_10010798_pt1 | contig 11666 bp, 8 predicted proteins | sample LakKiv5m_2_FD_114544 | JGI IMG/M metagenome (GOLD analysis project Ga0172372, IMG submission 114544) | Freshwater microbial communities from Kabuno Bay, South-Kivu, Congo - kab_092012_9.5m | ecosystem: Environmental > Aquatic > Freshwater > Lake | place: Democratic Republic of the Congo... | reverse complement strand
GAGCGTGACGCCGGTCAATTCGGCCGCGAACTTTTGCAACTCCGCGGCGGCGTAGGCTTGCGCTGGCGAGGCGGTGGCGGGGAGCACGATCGTGGCCGCGGCGGGCTGGCCGCGGACGGCGATCACGAATGCCGGCTCAGCGGCGGCGGCAGCGCCGCCGGGCGGCCGGGGGCGGATCCAGAGCGAGGGCACGTCGGGCATGTCTGCCGTGAGGCGATCCGGCGTCCGCCTGCCCGCCGCCGCGGGATCGAGCGGCTCGAAGCCGAGCGCGAGGGCCGGCGAGTCGGCCCCGAGCGTGAAGTCGTTCCGGGCGGGATCTTTGAACTTTGGATCGGCCACGATCGAGCCCTCGTCCTGCCCCGCCGCCTGCCGCGCGGCGAGATCCTGCCCGCCCGGAAACACGACGGGCTGGCCACCATGCCAGTAGCAATTGCCCTTGGTGACGAGGCCCTTCGTCCAGTCGCCCTTCACGAGCGGCGCGTCGGAGTTCCACCAGACGATGTTCCGTTCGAAGCGGAAACTCGTGTGCTCTTCCACGCGCGTCCGCTGGAGCTGCCAATCGCGGGCGGCGGCGAAGATGTTGTTTTCGATGACGTTGTCGCGGCCGTAGTGCTGATGGAAGCCGCCGGAGCTGGTGCGATAGACGAAATTCTTCCGCATCACGATCCCGGTCGAGCCCTCGTCGGTGTAGAGACCCCAGCCGCCGTAGTCGTGGCTCGTAATGTCGTGGATCACGTTGCCCTCGACGACCGTGCCGGGCGAGACGCCGAGCGTGTAGACCGCCCCCATGTCGGAGAGCACGCCATGGCCGATGTCGTGGATGTGGTTGTGGGCGATCCGATTGTGGTGGGCGCCGCTGTCGCCGTAGCCCCACGTCCAGCCGATCGAGAGTCCTGAGTAGGTGAAGTCGTGGATGTGGCAGTGTTCGACGGTGCATCCGGAGGCATGACCAATCCAGACGCCGATCGCCGCCGAGTGGATCCGGCCGCCGTGGGCGATCGTGGTGTCGCGGATCGCGATATCGGCGACCCGCGCCTTGGCATCGCCCGACAGCCAGCTGTTGCCCACGAGCACGCCGCCGCCGCCGAGATCGACGAACTCGCAGCGTTCCACGACGCAGCCCTGGCAGCCCATGCCGAATTCGACCGCGTAGCGGCCGACCTGACGGACCGCACAGTCGGTGAACACGACGTTCCGCGCCGCCATGGCCGTGATCGCGGCCCCGACGTTGACCTCCGCCTGCGGGTAGCTCTGCCCGTCGGCCGGGAGCGTCCAGTTGCCATGGGCGAACGTGAGTCCTTCGAACCGCAAGTGGGCCACGGGCGAGCCGGCGGCGAAGTCGCCGCGGAGTTCCAAGAGCTTGTCGAGCCGCGGCGCGATCACGACGACGCCTGTCGGTGACTCGCCGTCGCGCGGGCAGTAGGTGAGCGTGCCCGTCGGCCGGTCGAGATACCACGAGCCCGGTTCGCCCAGCGCCTCCTTCACGTTCTCCACCAGGAACCGGTTGCCCTTCGGGAACGAGCACCATTCGACCGGCGCCCGGGTACGGCCGGCGAACGTGACGATCTTCGTCGCCGGATCGGCGGGGTTCGGCGCGATGGACGCGATCGGCAGCCGGCTCATGGTCCAGCGGTGCGTCGCCACGACCTCGACATCGCCGAGGTTCGCCCAGTCGGGCCGGAGGTCGTCGCCGGCGAAAGCGAACCGGTCGTGCCCTTTGCCGGCGTTGGCCGGCGTGGGCTCGAGTGTGCCGGCGATCGTGTGCCAGCCGGCGGTGGGGAGCACGGGGCGAAACCGCCGCTGGTCATTGACGAAGAGCTGCGCGAAGTTCCAGCCGCCGGCCTTCACCTCGGGTAGGTCGGCCGTCCAGCGCGGCCGTCCGTTCACCTCGGTCACCTGCCAGCCGGCGATCTCGCGACCACCGCTCACGACAGGCCGCGCTCCGGCGGCGGCGCGGATCACCGTGGGCGATGACTCGGTGCCCGAATCTGCGGGCAGGATCACGAGCGGCTCGGCCAGCTCATGCCGCCCGTCGGCGACCTCCACGACGATCGGCGTCGCGCGGTCGGGCTCAGCGGCCCGGATTTCGCGGACGCGGTCGAGTGCCCGCCGCAGGCTGCGAACGGGTGTTGCCGTCGCCCCGTCGGCCGCGTCGTTGCCGGAGACGGCCACATGCACGTCGGCGGCGAAAACGGCCGCCAGCGGGCCCGGAACCGTGGCGGCAAAAGCCAGCAGGAACGACGTGGCAAGCAAGCGGAAAACCGTGTGGCGAATCATTGGTGATGCTCTTGGTCTTCAGGCTCGTCCACGACCGATTCAGGTCGCGGTGTGAGCATACTGCCCGCGGCACCATGGGGTCTTTCAAACCAGCGGGCCTCTTTTTCAATTCACCGGGAATCGCTGGCGCGGACGGGGCATGCTGGTAGGCTCTTGCAGGGAGGAGTCTCATCATGTTCCACCTTGTTTCGAAACAGCCGAGCACGCCACGCGTCACGCAGCCGCCCATCCACCGGCCCGGCAGCTCTCGCCGCGAGTTTCTCGCGAGCGTATCCCATGCGGCGGGCGCCATCGCCCTGCCCACGATCGTGTCGGCCAAGGCCCTCGGCCTCGAAGCCCGGGCCGCCGCAGCGAGCGAGCGACACACGCTCGGCGTGATCGGCTTCGGGCCCCGCTGCCAGTATGTGCTTGGGGAGATGCTCAAGTTTCCCGACGTCCAGTGCGTGGCGCTCGCCGACGTGCAGGCGGTGCAGCGCCAGGCTGGAAAAGCCTTCGTCGACGGGCACTACGGCACGGCCGACTGCCGCGTCTATCGCGATATGCGCGAACTGCTCGCCCGGCCCGACATCGACTGCGTGCTCGTCGCCACTGGCGACCGCTGGCACGGCAAGGCGGCGATGATGGCAGCCGAGGCGGGCAAGGACATCTACTGCGAAAAGCCGTGCGGCCTCACGATCGACGTCTGCCGCCGGATCGCCGAGACGATGCGGAAGACGGGCCGCATCTTCCAGGCGGGCACGCAGCGCCGCAGCGTGCCGAACTTCATCCGCGTGAAGGAGCTCGTGCAGGAAGGAAAAATCGGCCCGCTTTCGGAGATGCATGCGTCGGTCTACGTGCCAACGCTCAAGAACGACTGGTTGCCCGCGCAGCCGACGCCCGATCCGGAACAGTGCGACTGGAATGCCTGGCTCGGGCCGGCCCCGTGGCGGCCCTACAACGCCGAGTATCTCGGCCGCGGCTGGCGGGGCATCTACGACTTCGAGGCGGGAGCGCGGCTCCTCGACTGGGGCGTGCACACGGTCGACCTCTGCCAGTGGGTGAAGGGGGCCGACGGCACCGGGCCGGTCGAGTTCACTCCGTCCGACACGGGCATCGTCTGCCGCTACGCCGACGGCGTGCCGCTCACGCTCCACTTCCTCGCCGAGCCCTTCAAGGACCGCGGGCCGCAGTTCAACACGCAGCTCGGCACCTGCCCGGTGCGGTTCGTGGGCAGGGAGGGCTGGATCTCGACGGGCGATGCGGGGCTGATCGACGTCGAGCCGGCGGCGCTGGCCGCCGAACTGCCCGAGGCCGTGAAGCGCGTGAAGGGCACCGATGCGGCGGCTCATGCCCGCGACTTCTTCGACTGCGTGAAGAGCCGGCAGACGCCGGTGTGCAACGCCGACGTGATGCGGCGGTCGCACGTGGTGGCCCATGCGGCGGCCAACTCGTGGATCCTCGGCCGGCCGCTCGGCTTCGACCCCGCCGCCGAAACCTTCACGAGCGGAGGCAAGCCCGACGTCGAGGCCAACGGGCTCCGCAGCCGGCCGGAGCGGGAGGTGTGGGCATGAGCGGAAGCCGCGGCTTCTGCCTGCTCACTGCGGCCAGCCTGCTCGGCATCGCCACCGCGCTCGATGCCGCCGCCGCACCGCTCTTCGACGGCCGCACGTTCGCCGGCTGGGAGGGAGACACAACGACGGTCTGGCGGATCGACGACGGGATGATCGTGGCCGGCTCGCTCGACCGCCGGCAGGAGAAAAACGACTTTCTCTGTACGACCAAGCGCTATGGCGACTTCGATCTCCGGCTCAGGATCAAGCTTGCGGGCACGGAGGGGTTCGTGAACTCCGGGATTCAATTCCGCAGCGAGCGGATTTCAGGGAGCCATGAACTGATCGGCTACCAGGCCGACTTCGGCCACGGTTACGACGGCGCGCTCTACGACGAGTCGCGGCGCAACAAGATCCTCGCGCAGCCGTCGGCCGACGTGCTGAAACAGGTCTCGCGGCCGGGCGAATGGCACGACTACCGCATCCGGGCGGAGGGGCCACGGGTACGGCTGTGGGTCAACGGCATCCAGACGGTGGACTACACCGAGACCGAGCCGGGACTACCGGCTGCGGGCGTGATCGCGTTGCAGATCCACGGCAATGCCGTGTCGGAGGTGCGTTTCAAGGACATCGAGATCGATGAACTGCCGGCGACGCTGCCGAACGGTTCGGTCCCCATCGCTGCTCCGAAAACTGCTCCCCGCTGAACGGTTTCCTCCGTCAGCGACGCCACGGCGTTCAGATGTGCGGCAGCCGGCTGGCGGCGGCCGCTTCGAGGAGCCGGATCCAGGCGCCGAGGTAGCGGCCGTTATCGTGATACGTGCGGCCGCTCACGAGGTTGCCGTCCACCACGCACGGCTCGTCCAGATAGATTCCGCCGGCGCTCTCGACGTCGTGGCGGCACTTCGCAACCGTGGTGATCCTCCGGCCATCGAGGCAGCCGGCATAGGCCGGAATCTCGACGCCGTGGCAGACGCTCGCCACCGGCTTGTTTTCGGCGAAGAAGTGCCGCGTGATCCGGACGAGGTCGGCGTCGTAGCGGATGTATTCCGGAGCCCGACCGCCACTGAAAAAAATCCCGAGATAGTCCTCGGGAGCAACCTCCGCGAAGGCCAGGTCGGCCCGGATCTGGTAGCCCTCCCACTCCTTCGTGATCGTCCAGCCGGGCCGGATCTCGTGCATCACCATCTGAAACGTCCGCCGCTCCGGACCCGCCACCACCGGCTCAAAGCCCGCCTCTTGGATCCGGTAATACGCATAGAGCGTGTCGAGCGTCTCGGAGGCGTCACCGACGACGAGGAGCACGCGATGATGCGGCCTGCCGGCGCTCATGTCAGTCCTTCTCATACTGGGTTGCTCATGTTGGAACATCGCTCCGTTACATTACAACCGCTGCCGCACGATCGCATGCAGACGTTCGGTCGCCTGCTTTCAGATTTTCCGTCGCCCACGGCTGGGCCGACAGGTTGTGTCCTCGTGCTCACGTCCCGCGGCGGCTTTGTCGGTAGCTACCGGGCGTCATGCCAAAGTGCTTCTTGAAGGCCTCGGACATGTATTGCGGGTGCTCGAAGCCGCAGCGGCGGGCGATGGCGGCAAGCCGCAGGTCCGTGGAGTCAAGCAGCCGGCGCACCTCGTCAAACCTCACACGGTGGATCTCCTCACCCGGCGTTCGCCCGATCGCCTCCCGCATCCGCCTCTCGAGCCGCGTCCGCGAGAGGCCGGCGTGCTTGAGGACGTCGCGCACGCCGATCCCGTGGCAGGCATGTTCGCGGATGTAGCGGAGCGCGGCGGCCACGTCGGAATCTTCCACGGCGACGACGTCGCTCGAATGCCGCACGACGAGCCCCCGCGGCGGGATGAGCACAGGCGCCGTCGGGGCCGGTTCCCCGCGCATGAGCCGGTCGAGCAGGGCCGCGGCCTCGTAGCCGATCCGCTCGCCGTCGAAGGCCACGCTCGACAGGGGCGGCGCGGCCATCCTGCAGAGCGTGTCGTCGTTCTCCACGCCCACGACGGCCACCGCCTCGGGAACGGCCACCCCTGCACGGCGGCAGGCGTCGAGCAGCCAGAAGGCCAGCTGATCGGTGCAGGCCAGTATGCCGACCGGTTTCGGCAGTTCGGCGACCCAGCCGGTGATCGCCGCCTGCTGCCGCTCCCAGTCGGTCGGCCGCTCCCCCTTGGGTGAGGCGCGGAAGTGGTTGCAGAGGTGACCGGCGGCGGCGAGCGCCGCGATAAAATCGTCACGCCGCTCTTCGAAGTAGGCCTCCGTGTCGAGATCGAAGACGGCGAAGCGAGCGAGACCGCTCGAGAGAAAATGGTCGGCCACGATCCGGCCCATCTGCCGGTTGTCGACGCCGACGAACGGCAGCCCGTGCGCGAGTTTCGACGCCCGCAGTTCGACCGCGGGTATGCCTGTCTTCGCGATCGTCCTGGCCATCTCGGCGGTCGCGGTGCGGGCGATGATGCCGTCTCCCTGCCAGCCCTTCAGCCACCGCGGCACCGTCGAGTCGAGCGCCCGCAGTTCGAGAAACAGCGACCAGGGTTCATGCTCGTGCATCCACCGGCGGATGCCGCAGAGGATGTCGCGGCCGTAGCTGCGGGAGGTCTCGATCAGGAGCGCCACGTGCTTCGCGGCGGTGGCGGGCCGAGGAACGCCGCTCGCCGGCACGCGGACCGGGGGCGACGCATCGACAAGAGGGCCGGGGCGATTGGTCACGACAGGGGCACGGGCATCACTACCCCGGCAGAGTGGAGATCGTCATGGAAAAGTCCGCCGACAGCCTGGACTGGACGACGTCGCTCAGCCGCCGCTCCGCGGCGGTGGCGTAGCCGCCCGACTCGAGCGCGAACGTCGCGGAATCGCTCACCGAAGCGATCGAGGTGGTCCAACCGGTAGACGGTGATGTCGGGCTCGCGAAATCCCCTCAGCCGAAGTCGCACTCGATACAACGCCGGGAACGCATCGCCACACCGGCGCAGCCGCAGGATCGACGGAGACGCGGCGAGCGGAGCATGCACGATTTGCCGATGCGTCTTCGTGGGCGTTTCCACCTGCCCATCGACGAGTTCACGGAGCTGTCTGAGCGATTCGGTGAACGACGCATATGCCCCATCCGTCCACTCGCCCTGCGCGGGAAAAAGGCGGGCGATCTGCCACGCGGGCTCATGCGATGCGGCGGCATGACCGCCGGGTGTCGAATGCGTTGCGGCCATCCTCATGCCGAAAGCGTACATGCGTATATCTGTCTCGACAAGCCTCGGTTGCGGCGGAGCAAAACCTGAACCAGAAAGACCTGAAATCTGAGTGGGGGCGGACGGCCAGGCACGGTATCGTGAGGCTTTCATACGAGTGAACTATGAACCGTGAGAGCAAGACGGTCGTGTCCATCACCCGCCGAGCGCTGCTGCTCTCGACCGTAGCGGCTGCCGCGAACCGGGCGGTCGCATGTGCCGGTGATCCCCTGGGGCGGCCGGCATCGGCTGCCGGCCCGTCGCCAGCCGACGGTCCCGGCATCGGCGTGATCGGGCTGCGATATCAGGGCTCGGTGATCGCCGCCCAGGCCAAGGCCCACGGCCGGATTCTGGGGATCGCCGACGCCGATCGGGCCTGCCTCGATCTCTCGCTCATCGACAAGAAGGTGGGGCCCCAGACGGGCATGACGCCCGGGCATATCTACGGCGACGTCGTCGTCGCGGACCGTCATCAGGACTACCGCCGGCTCCTCGACGACAAGCGGATCGACGTGATTCTGATCGGCACGCCCGACCACTGGCATGCAAAGATGCTCATCGATGCCGTGCAGGCGGGTAAGGACGTCTACTGCGAGAAGCCACTCACGCTCACGATCGACGAGGGAAAGCAGATCCGCACGGCGGTGCAGGCCTCCGGAAGAATCGTGCAGGTGGGCTCCTGGCACCGCAGCGACCACCGGTTTCGGACAGCCGTGGAGATGGTCCGGCAGGGGAGGATCGGCAAGCTCGAAAAGGTCGAGGTCGCGCTCGGCAAAAACGAGGTCGGGGGGCCGTTCCCGGCGCGAAACGTGCCGCCGACGCTCGACTGGAACCAGTGGCAGGGCCAGACGCCCGACGTCCCCTATGTACCCGAGCGAACGCACTACACGTTCCGCTGGTGGCAGGCTTATTCGGGCGGGCAACTCACTGACTGGGGCGCGCATCACATCGACATCGCCCGCTGGGCGATCGGTGCGGAGCCGGTCGAAATCGAGGGTCGGGCGACCTATCCCCGCGCGCCCGGCGGGTATGACGTGCCGGTCGAGTATGCGGTGCGTTATCGCTTCGCGAACGGCGTCGAACTCACCGTGGCCGACACGGGACGCAACGGGATTCTCTTCACAGGCAGCGGGGGCAGGCTGTTCGTGAACCGCGAGAACCTCGCCGGCAAGCCGGTCGAGGACCTGAAGGACCGGCCGCTGCCCCGCGAGTCGTTCACGCTCTACGATTTCGACAACCGTGTGCGGCCCGAGCGGTCGGGCAAGATCGACGCGATCCAAAACCACATGGGCAATTTCTTCGACTGCGTGGCGGCCCGCCGGCAGCCGATCGCCGACGTGGAGAGCGGCCACCGCAGCGTGACCGTCTGCCACCTGGGCAACATCTCCTGCGCGCTCGGCCGCCCGCTCACGTGGGATCCCGCAGCCGAGCGGTTCGTCTCCGATGCGGAGGCCGACGCACTGCTCTCGCGGCCGCAGCGGAAGGGATTCGAGGTGAAGGCGTGAGCCGCCCGAACGCCTTCGGCCGCAACGCGGCGCTCGTCGCGGCGGTGCTCGGCTGGCTGTTCGACGGGTTCGAGATCGGGCTCTTTCCGCTCGTGGGGCCGCGGGCGCTCGACGACCTGCTCGCGGCCGAGATGACGGCGAACCCGGCCGTGAAAGACGCCTGGTTCGGCTCGATCATGGCCGTGTTCCTCGTGGGGGCGGCCTGCGGCGGCGTGCTCTTCGGCTGGCTCGGCGACAAGGTCGGCCGCGTCCGCGCGATGAGCGCGAGCATCTTTACCTACGCGGTCTTCACCGGCATCTGCGGCTTCGCCACCGACGCCTGGCAGATCGCCGCGGCCCGATTCGTGGCCAGCCTGGGCATGGGGGGCGAATGGGCCCTCGGCGTGGCGCTGGTGAGCGAACTCTGGCCCGATGCCTCGCGGCCGCTCCTGGCCGGTATCATCGGCGCCGCGGCCAATGCAGGGATGGCGCTCGTGGCCGTCGTGAGCCTCCTGCTCGTGGCGATCGTGGCCACGGCCCGCGACGGGCTCCTGGGCCTCGGACTCGACGCCGCGACGGTCGAGTGGCTCACCCGCGGCGACGCCTGGCGGCTCCTCATGATGGCGGGCGCCCTGCCGGGCCTGATGGTGTTTTTCATCCGGATGGTCGTGCCCGAGTCGGACCGCTGGGAGGAGTCGCGGGCGCAGGGCGGCACGTCGCACTGGGCCACGCGCGACCTCCTCGGCGTGCTCGGCGGCGGCCTCGCCGTGCTTGGGATCGTGGGCGTGTGGATGCCGGGCGGGCTCGCCAGCCGCTCGGGCAGCGCGGTCTTGGGTGCGGCGGCCACGCTCGCGGGCCTCGCGGTCGCGCTCGGCGGATTTCTCCGCCCGGTGCGCGGGTATCTGCGGCGGGCCGAGGCGGCCGGGGCGATCTCACCTGCAGGCTCCCGCACCACGCTCCGCAACATGCTCCTCGCGGCGTGCCTGGCCGGCGTGCCGCTGATGGGCACGTGGGGCTCGGTGCAGTGGGTGGTGAAGTGGGCGATCGCGCTTGACAAGGCGGCGGTCGCGGCCGGGGCCTCGCCCTCCTGGCACGTGAAGGAGACGACGCAGATCGCGATGGGGATCGGGGCGATCGTGGGCACGCTCGCCGTCGCGCTCGCCGCGGGCCGGTTTGGCCGGCGGATCGTGTATGCGGGGCTGTGCCTCGCCTCGATCGCGAGCATCGCCTGGCTGTATCGGGGCGCGACCACGTATGGCGGCACGTTTCTCGCCGCGGCCACGCTCGCGAGCCTCTGCACCGCCGGCTTTTACGGCTGGTTTCCGCTCGTGCTGCCGGAACTCTTCCCCACGGCGGTCAGGACCACGGCCCAGGGCTTCGCCTTCAACTTCGGCCGCGTGCTCGCGGCGATCGGCTCGCTCCAGACCGCCGCGCTCGTGGCCCTCTTCGCGCGGGGGCTCGTTCCGGCCCGCGTGGAGGTGGAGGCCTTTCCCCGGGCGGGCCTCTGGCTGTCTGGCATCTATCTCATCGGCGCCGCGATCGTCTGGCTGATTCCCGAGACCAAGGGCCGCCCGCTGCCGGAGTGACGAAAAACCTGCGGTGCAAGAGCCGCGTTCCTGAATGACAGCCGGTCGCGTCGGTCGTGTAATGGCAGGTGGAGGCAGAGGTCGCTTGAGACACCGCTACACCCGACGGAATTTTCTCGGCACGGCCGTCGCCACGGCGGCTGCGGGGTGCGTTCGCGCCGACGGGATCACGCAGCCCTGGGAGCCGCAGTGGATCCTCGCCTCGGCGCTTTACGGCACGTTTCCGCTCGCAGAGATCCTGCCGGAGGTGCGGAAGACCGGTGCGGGAAGAATCGATCTGTGGCCGCAGCCACATGGTGGCCAGCGAGAGGAGATCGAATCGCTCGGCGTGGAGAAGACGCGGGAGATGCTCGCCGCGGCCGACGTGACGATCGGCGGCATCGCCTGTTACAAGCCGGGGCCGTTCAGCCTGGCGGGCGAGTTCGCGATCGCCACGAAGCTCGGGGCCGAGGCGCCGGTGCTCGTGACCATGGCCCCTGGCGACGGCGGGCAGAAGGGCGGTGATCTCACCGCGGCGATCAGGGCGTTTCTCGAGAAGCTGCGGCCGAGCGTGGCCGCGGCCGAGAGGGCAGGGGGCGTGATCGCGATCGAGAACCACTCCCACTCGCTCCTGCAGTCGCCCGATAGCATCCGCCGGTTCGCCGAACTCGCCACGCATGAACGGGTGGGCGTCGCGCTCGCCCCGCATCATCTGCCCCAGGATGGCCCGCTCGTCGCGACGCTTGCCCGCGAGCTCGGGCCGAAGCTTGCGTTCGTCTACGCCCAGCAGCACGGCAAGGGCTCCACGGAGAAGCTGCCGAAGGCCGACGAGCTTTGGCAGATGCCCGGCCGCGGGCCGTTTGACTTCGGCCCGCTCATGCGCGCCCTGGCAGCCATGGAATACGCCGGGCCGGTGGAAATCTTCATGCACCCGGTGCCCCGCGGCGTACCGATCCTGGGATCGGTGGCGGAGATCACAGCCGAGGTGAATCGAGCCCGCAGCTACCTGCTGGCCACGCTTGGCAGGGACCCGCCGGCCGACTGAATCGGGCGCTGCGAGTTGCCGCTGCGCGTCGCGGACCCAAGCCCGGCAGCAGGCCCGAACTCGCAGACTCCTCCACGAGATTCGGAACACCTCGAAGAACATCCCTGTCTATGGCACTTCCTCCATCCTGTTCCCGCCGATGGAGATACCGTAAGCCATAGCGGCGGCTATCCCGGTACATCGGTGGAGTGGACAGGCCGGCACGGCGGCGGGATATGAAGCCGGCCGTCCTGGCCGGCAGTCATGCCACCATGTCCTTGATCACCGAGCCGTGCACGTCGGTGAGGCGGAAGTCGCGGCCGCTGTGACGGTACGTGAGTTTCGTGTGGTCGAGGCCGAGAAGGTGGAGCATCGTCGCCTGCAGGTCGTGCACGTGCACCGGCTTGTCGACGGCCTTGAAGCCGAACTCGTCGGTGGCGCCGTACACCGTGCCCCCCTTCACGCCGCCGCCAGCCAGCCAGACGCTGAAGCCGTGGTGATTGTGGTCGCGGCCGCTGCCGTCGGCGCCCTGGCCATTGGGCAGTTCCACCGTCGGCGT
>Ga0172372_10010797_pt1 | contig 11666 bp, 12 predicted proteins | sample LakKiv5m_2_FD_114544 | JGI IMG/M metagenome (GOLD analysis project Ga0172372, IMG submission 114544) | Freshwater microbial communities from Kabuno Bay, South-Kivu, Congo - kab_092012_9.5m | ecosystem: Environmental > Aquatic > Freshwater > Lake | place: Democratic Republic of the Congo... | reverse complement strand
GAATCGCCAGGGATCGAAAACTATCTACTCGCTCTGCACTAAAAATGATGATATCATACAAATCGACAAAAAAGCCCAGTGCAGATACAATTACACCTATGATGGCTTTTTTACTTACCTGTTCATTCATGTTTTTTCTCTTAAGATGCTGCCGAAGGGGGTGTTGTCTGCTTCAACCAATCACCAATGCCATACGGGTCCGGGTGAACAACAGATACATGTTCGTGATGTATTTGCCACAAATCAGATTTCCGAACAAGAACAAAACTAGCCCGGAAAATATTATCAAATGTTCGGTCACTTACCCGAACCTGCAAACGTATGATTCCACTAACCCATGCCATTTCAGCAGTCTCCTCAGCAAAAGGACCTTCCGTCCACTCAATGGAAGTTAGCTGTATGGGTGACATGCAAAAATCTCCCCACCCTTTACTTATTTTGGTATACCCTTTTGAAGTAAGTCTGGGTCCCTCCAATATCACATAAGTATCTTCGTCGGCAACATATTTTTCCAGGATCCCCTGAAGATCTTTTTCAATGATCACCCGATAATGTTCGTTGACGGTATCAATAGCTGATTGCATAGAACGATATATAGTTGACAGCTCGGTATTTTACTATTATTGATTACATCTCATTGATCTCATCTGCAATGGTACGCATAGGGACATTGTTTGCCGGATTGGCTACTGCTTCTACCTCCTGCTGAACGATCCGGAGTATGCGAGCGCTGAAGCGTGCATGCCAGGCTTGTCTTTCTTCTGCAGCAGTATCATCGGGCACATATCCTTCAATTTCTTTTCGGTTCAGGTGACCTTTTGCTTCCAGCAATCTTTCAATAGTATCGAGTCTTTCATGTAAAACAGCCAAATCTGCAGCAATCGCCATGCTGATATTCAAAACCCTTTCTACTGCAGGATCTTCCAAAAAATAAGGACGACCGCCCTTGCTTTTATTTCCTGCCATTACAATATCATTTACAGCGTCTGCTGCTGATGTCTCAGGAACGGAACCCCCCGCGTGAGATCCACTTAATTCTGTTTTCATAACATCCAATTATTGGTTGGTCAAATATTATTTAACGGTAGATTTCCATCCACCAAAAACATTCCAGATCGGACTGCGTCCATAATCTTCCGTCACTTTCCCATCCTGCTTCTTTTTGTCCAGGTCATTGATGGCCTTTACACCTACCTGCATGAATTTATCACTGGGAACTCCTGCCTCAACCATCAGATCCGCCGGCTCCAGATCATGCATGTGACCCCAATACGGTTCCGCATTGTAATAGGCATCCCAATCACGCATGAACTGCTCGTACATACTCATTTCAGGCGTGTATTGTGGTTGCTCAATATGCAGATTGAGTCCGCCATTTTTCAGTACCCTATTGATTTCTCTAAAAATTGTGTGAATTGATTTTCCTCCGGTTTCATGCAGAAACATGGTAGTCTGCACCCAATCAAAACTTTCATTGGCAAATTCTTTCATGCTGGCAGCATCTGCCTGAATAAACTTAACATTGGGAACACCCAACGCATGTGCTCTTGCTGCACCATACCGCAACATAGGGGCCCCGGCATCAATACCAATCACCTCTGCATCTGGAAATGCCAGAGCAATGGGCAAAGTATTGTGACCTAATCCGCAACCAATGTCCAGGATTCTTTTAGGATGAAAATCCGGATAAGTTTCTTTTACCCAGGCAGCAATAGCACGACCACCACCATCGGTAAGGCTACCCAACATACCACCACTGGTTACAAACAATCCACTGTCATAGTTGGCGGCATTGGAAACATCGCCGGGAAAATATTCAGTATGATAACTACCGGGCATTAAATGATTGTCAACATGGGTCAGATAGGGTGGCACCTTGAAATCAGCTTTTAGTTGCAGGGTTTCGGTACCCTTCAATTCTTCTGCAACCTTTGCTGCCAGTTGATTTGCTTGTCTCAAAACGACAGCCCTTCCGTTTTGCTGGCGCATTTCCATAGTACTTCTGCGAAGCGCTGCCCACATCTGATAGACCGGATCCTTTTTCATCGCTTCACCTACTTCAAATCTATCGGCAAAACTGCGGCCATGCTCTTGAACAAATTGGGGTTCGACCCTTCGCTCATATGCCAACTTATTACCCGGAGCGATAACTGTGCTCACAAAACGGTTTAAGTTGGCCAGGAAATTATACCGGGCTCTTTCATCGTGATTGAACTCCGGAAATACAGCATGTTGCTGCAATTTTGTCCATACAGGCGGTAACTGATAAGACATAGTCTTGTTTTTTTACAATTTACTCAAAATTATCCTTTTGCCCTGCCATATCCACCTCCACCCGGTAATTCCATCACCAATTCTTCGCCCGGTTGGAGATAGTCATGTCCTTTAGGTGGTGTAAATCTTTTTTTTCCTGCTGCTGTTCTCACGTATAAATTTCCTTTCTTTCCTGGAGAACCACCTAGTAATCCGTACGCCTGGTGATTTATTTTTTCGGTCACATTGCTGATGTGTATAGGTAAGGGGCCTATGTTCCTATAAGCAAATCGCTGGCCATCTCCTCCGGAATATTTACCCTTGCCGCCACTTCCTCTGATGAGACTTTTTTCTGTCACAAGTACAGGAGCATCATGTTCAAAAACTTCAACAGGTACATTGGCCACGTTTGTGGGATAGCAAAGTGTTGGGGGACCTGCTAATCCTTTTCTTCCTCCATATCCACCCGCAAGGAATAGATATTCTACATATTCAGAACCATCACTTCTGCGACCACTCAAAACCATTACCCATACTGCAGCACCACAATCTGCCTGCACCTGATCAGGCACTGCCTGAGACAAGGCCTTCATCACGGGTCCGTGTAATAAATTACCGGTGACATTGCGTGCTCCCAATGGTGATGGCTTTTTAGCATTGAGCAGACATCCTTCAGGTGCTGTTACCCGGATGGGGCGGAAACTCCCTTCATTATTAGGGACCTCCGGACTAAAAACACATTTGATGGGATAGGCCGTATAGGCGAATACATAATTCAGAACTGCATTGATTGCCAGTGAATGGGCAGGAGATGTTCCATCATAATCAACTTCGATTTCATCCCCCCTGATGGTCAACGTGCACACGAATTGTATGGGCTCTTTTATTCCATCACCATCTGCCTGATAAACTGATTTATAAATTCCATCTGGTGCTTTGCGAATAGCATTTCGCATGGCTTTTTCAGAAGATTGTATAATGCTTGCACCCAATTCATCAATTGCATCCAGCTTGTTTTCATCCATCATTCTGTGCAAACCCCGAATCCCCTGGTCATTGGCAGCTACCTGTGCCAAAATATCCCCGATGGTTTGCCTGGATGCCCTCACATTGGAAGCGATCAGTGAGAAAATTGTTTCGTTTTTTACCCCTTGATCAAAAAGTTTCATGGGCGGGATGTATAGACCTTCCTCATAAAAATCTTTGGCTCCGGCACCCCAGAGCGTTCCACCAATGTCGGGGGAATGAGCAATGCAACCTATGAATCCGATGAGCCGTTGCTTTCGGAATATGGGGGTAACAATTCCTATGTCCGGCTTATGCCCCGCACACAACCAGGGGTCATTGGTAATGACTACGTCTCCTTCCTTCCAGGCAGGCAAAGGAAAATAATCCTTTATCAGGGCCTTCACCAAAAAAGGCATCACACCCAGAAAGGAGGGTACGCTTACGCTGCTTTGAGCAAGAGATTGACCTTTTGTATCCATTAAGACCACTGCAAAGTCAGCGCTTTCGCGGGTAACGGAAGAAAAGGCTGTTCTTTGTAAAGTAGATCCTGCTTCATCCACCAATGATATGAGGCGGCTCCAGAGAATACTTAATTCAATGGCATCAAAACGTTTCGGTGGTTTTTTTCTTCTCATAGTCATTGCTTTGCGAGGGAAAAAACTTCCTCAGCGATGGGTTGATTAACGAAATTCTTTTCCCAATGAATGTCCATCCACCGAACCCCATCAAAGAATAATCTCACCCTTCGCGGTTGCATGAAAAATTGATTACCAACTTTTATTTTTTGAAAGTCACTATAAATACGATGGTGATAACCTACAGTCGTGGTGAAACTTACACCTCTTATCAGATAACTTTTCTTGTCAATTTGAAAAACAGTGATCATTTTTTTGGGATCGGTGATTTGCACGGTATAACAGGGGAAGCCATCATTCGTTTCATCGGTTAACCTTTCTACCTGAAATGAATCCCTGTCTGCAAAGCGAATGATGCCGAAACCAAAATTATTGCTCCAGGAGAAGTGTTCTCTGAAAGGGCGGGCATCATCGCTGAGTGTATTCCGAGTCTTTGTTCCATCAAAAATCAATTGCATAAAAACCTGATTGCAGGTTGCGGCATCAAATCTGATTTTTCCATTTGCCTGGTGGGCAGCTTTGTTATCGCCTGGAAATATGCGGTACATTGAATAAGTATCCAATTGCTTTTGACTGCCGGCATCAGTTTTTCCATAGGGAGTAAACAAAGCGGTACCATGCAATTCCAGTGTTTCCGGTTGTTGCCAGAGACTTCCACCGGATGCCGCTACCGCAAATTGCAGAATTTCCTTGGCGTTCTGAGAAAAACCTATTCCGGGAAGACAATACAATAATAATATGATCAGGCTTTTTTTCATAATAGTTCAATGATCAGATTGTTGTATTGATCGCAGCAAACAATTCCTTTTTCGCCAATTATGGTTGTACTTTCAAACTCTTCAATTATACAAGGACCCTGAATTCGTTGTCCTGGCTTTAGCAAATAACGATCATATACAGGAGTGGCAATATACTTCTTACCCCAATAAACTTTTCTTTTCCCTTTCAGGGGAAGGGTATGTTTGCCAACTACTGACTGCTTAGGGTGAAGTTTTGTTCGAGGCCCACTTACCAACACCCTCCAGGTAACTGCTTCTATGGGTATTCCTTCCATATCTCTTCCGTAACGCAATCGATATTCCTCTTTGAATGCACGGGTGATGGTAGGAATAGAAGCTGAAGATAACTTTCCGGCAGGAAGAGAAACGCTGATCTCATGTCCCTGCCCTGCATACCGCATATCAGCTACTACCTTCACCTTCATTTGGGTGTTTGGTATCCCTGCCTTTGTGAGAAACTGTCTGCCTTTTTCGGTCATGCCATTAAGTATCTTTTGCAGGTGTGTCCAATTAATTTTTTGCAGGGTACTGATATAACTGGTAATTTCCTCTGTGGCGATGGGACTCACTAAGAAGCCCAGTGCGCTGAGCACCCCGGCACCGGCGGGAACGATGAGTTGCGGAGCGTTTAGTTGCCGGGCAACATGATAGGCGTGCACCGGTCCCGCACCACCAAAAGCCATCATAGAGAAGAGACGGGGATCGAGACCTTTTTCGATGATGTGAACACGTGCTGCATTGGCCATGTTCTCATTCACCAAGCGATGTATGCCCCAGGCGGCTTCCTCAATAGAGATGCCCAGTGGGGATGCAATATGTTTTCCGATAGCTGCCCTGGCTTTTTCGCGACTGAGTTGCATGGTACCCCCCAAAAAATAACCTTCATTGAGAAAGCCGAGTACCAAATCTGCATCTGTAACAGTCGGCAAATCACCTCCGCGATTGTAACAGGCGGGGCCGGGTTGTGATGCAGCGCTCTCGGGCCCTACCGTTAGCAATCCGAGGTGATTGATGCGAGCAATACTTCCTCCGCCTGCACCAATTTCTATCATATCAATAACCGGGATTCGTACCGGAAGACCGCTTCCTTTTTTAAATCGCTTTTCTCTGGCTGCCTCAAAATGATTGGTGATTTCAGGTTGTCCATTGCGAATGATAGATGCCTTAGCTGTAGTACCGCCCATATCAAAAGCGACCAGATTTTACTTCTTCAACAATTCTCCATAGAAAATTCCTGCCATGGTACCACCTGCTGGTCCGCTCTCCAACAGCTGAATGGGGGCTTTGCCTGCTCCCTGGATGGTGGTGAGGCGCCCGGCGGAGTTCATAATGTGGAGGTGCCCTTTAAAGCAGGTATCACATAATATGGTTTCCAGTTGAGAGAGATAGTGACCGGTAAGTGGTTGAACATATGCATTCATTACCGTTGCACTGGTACGCTCATATTCCCTGATTTCGGGCATTATTTCTGAACTCAGTGAGTAAGATAGACTGGGAAATTGCGAACGTATGATGTCACCAACTTTTTTCTCGTGGGAAGGGTTGGCATATGAATGCAAAAACGAAACGGCGACAGCACGAACTCCTTTTTTTACCAATGCTTGTAAAGTTTTGATCACTTCTGCTTCGCTGAGGGGATTTAGAATTTTTCCTGAAGCATCGACCCGCTCTTTGATTCCTTTTCGCAAAGTTGCGGGAACGAGTGGTGAGGGCATGCGAATAAAAATGTCATAAATATCATACCGCATCTCACGCCCTATTTCTAACACATCTTCAAAACCTGCCGTAGTTAATAATGCAGTGGGCGCCCCCTTACGTTCTATGATTGCGTTGGTTACGAGAGTAGTTCCATGAATTAAGGTTGTAACCTCCGCGACCGATTTCCCATGCAAAGACATGAGTTCCTGTAACCCATTTAAAATACCAAGGGTCGGATCGGGATAAGTAGTCAATGTTTTTCCAAAAAACAATTTGCCGGAACCGGGTTCCAGCAAAACCAGGTCAGTAAATGTTCCACCAATATCAATTCCTAATTTCATACATTAATGATATTCTTCTCCTCCACTTACATTCATGGCCTCACCTGTTATGTAGGCGGCCTCTTCACTGCAAAGGAATGCAACTGCCTTGGCAATATCTTCCGTTAAACCTGTTCTACCCAGGGGGTTTTTTTGAACGATGGATTGAAGATAGGTTGCATAATCCATGCCCAGTTTTTCGCTAAAAAAACTATTTTGCCAATGCCCGAGTCCGGTAGTAATGTGGTTCGGACATACAGCATTGACACGAATTTTATGCTTCCCCAATTCTACAGCATTGCTGCGGGTAAGTCCAACCAAACCATGTTTGCTGGCAGTGTAAGCAGCAGCAAATGGGAATCCGCTCTTGGCTGCCTGTGATGCAATGTTCACGATTGATCCGCCTGTACCTTGCTGAATCATCTGAATGGCCGCATGTTTGCTGCAAAGAAAAGCGCCTTTGAGGTTTACATCCAGCACAGCATCCCAACTGGATTCTTTGAATTCGGTGAAGGGCTCCATCAAATATCCTACACCCGCATTATTCACTAAAATATCTACTTGTCCGAACTGTTCCACTGTTGCATTGATCAATCGCTGACATTCGATCTCGCTTCGAACATCACAGGGAATAGTAAGTACCTCTGCACCCAAAGCGCGACAAGCGGCGGCAATCTCCTGCATTTCACTGGTAACACCAATATGTTCAGCGGCAAACTCATTTCCCTTAGGTTGACCTATATCACTGATTACTACCCGACAACCTTCCGCTGCCAGGCGCAAAACAATGGCCTCACCGATTCCCTTGTGTCTTCCTGAGCCGGTAACGATAGCTACTTTGTTGTTTAACTGATACATGTCCATTCATTTTAAAGTTCATCCGCTACAATAAAGAGTGGCTGATCGGCAAACTCATTGAATTGTTTAGCCCCTGCTTGTACATCTTCACGGGATAGGTCTCCAAAAAAAGTATTCATATCGGGAACTTCAATGAGTTCACAATATTGATAGGGTCCTTTTGCGTCGCTACCAAGCAGATTTCCCATTTTTAGAATGCGGAATTTTTCTACAGAGGGAAGAGAATTTACTACCGGCAGGTCTTTAGCGCGAGCCCAATTTTCATAATCGGCAACCGATGCGCCTTCTTTTAGGTTGAACAAGACAACAATTGTAGGCATAATGAAAAGTTTATAGATGATATTAATTAATTCTTTCTTTCATGAAAGCAGCCACCCCTGTAGCCAGTAAACCCTGCACACTGTTCAGGAGTAATCTAACCCCCTTAGAAGATAATTGATTTGCCTGTTCAGCATTGGCTGCCACAGTACCCGCAATTTTTCCATGTTTCACCATTATTGCAATCGCTTTATCAATGAGTTCCTTTACTTCCGCATGTTGCGGCCCATCGGTAAAACCCATGCTAAGGGCGAGATCACGCGGACCTATGATGAAACCATCTACACCCGGAACTTTACACATGTCCTCAAGTTGCTCAACTGCCTGAACTGATTCTACCATGGGTAAAACAAGTGTTGTGGCATTGGCGGATTCAATGTATTGTTGTTGTGTAACACCCCCCGACATATAACGAGCTGCTCTAACCGGACCCAAACCACGATCACCCAAAGGGTGATATTTAACTGCCTGAACAAGTCGTTCGCAATCAGCAGCACTGGATGTTCCGGGCATCATGATGCCCATCACACCCGCATCCAAAAATTGTAGTATGAGTTTTTCGTCGAGACTACGTACCCTTGCCAAGGGAGTTATACCTGCACATTCCATGGCACGAACCAGGTGCGTTGTCTCAGTAAGTGTGATCGGGCCATGTTCTCCATCGATGATGTAAAAATCCATACCCATCCAGCCCAGGTACTCACAGATGGCAGGATCGGTGGTGGGGGAAATTACTCCGTAGCAGGTCTTGTCTTCTGCCAATCTCTTCTTCAAAGAATTTATCATGGTATTAAAAAATAAGTAGTCTTTTTAATCAATGTAATTCATGTATGGTTCCGTCTGCCATTTTTTGACGAATGAAATTCATCAGTCCGCCACTGGCTGCCACTTCTGAAACGAAGGGAGCTACGGGGACGCTGGAAAAAACTTTTCCATTGGTGAGGTTTTTGATGGAACCATTGTCGGAATCATACTCCAGCATATCTCCTGTCTCACAGAATAGATTGATGTCTTTACTGGTGATGAAGGGCAAGCCGTAATTGATGGCATTTCTAAACTGAAGGCGGGCAAAGCTAGTGGCAAAAACTGCCTGAATGCCTGCACCTATTAATCCGGTTACGCAGTGTTCAATGCTTTTTCCACCACCTGCAAAGTTGTGTCCGGCAACGATGAAGGTAAATCCTGCTTCAACGAAGGCATTCTCTCTGTTGAATTCTTCTGCTACTCCTGCCATCACCCATTTCGCGTTCTCGGCCGGATGAATGGGGGAAGTCCAGAATTTCTGTAGAATCATATCAAAACTCATCACGTAGTTTTTCGCAACCCATGCTTTTCCTGTAATGATGGCCATAGTGTTATAATTTTTACCAGTTTTCAGATCGGGGGTCGGTGATTTCACCGCGAATAGCGCTGGCAGCAACTACTGCGGGTGAAGTCAAGTATATTTTTGCATTCTTACTGCCCATTCTACCTTTCATGTTTCTGTTGCCGGCACTCAAAATGATATCACCGTCGCCGGCTACGCCGGTATGTATTCCGGCACAAGGTCCGCAACTGGGTGTTTCAATGGCAGCACCGGCTTTAATGAGCGTTTCAAAATATCCTTTCTGAATGCATTCAAGGTAAACGGACTGGCTGGCAGGAATACAAACCATGTTTACATTTCGGTGAATTTGTTTGTCTTTCAAAATGCTTGCCATGATGGCAAAATCTTCTGTCCTACCATTCGTGCAAGTACCTACAAATGCTTTGTTGAATTTTGTACCGATTACTTTTTCTACCGGAACAACATCATCCAGTTTATCAGGTAAGGAGATGGTAGGACCAACATTGGTGACATCCACTTCATAAATGGCATCGTAGTTGGCATCAGCATCACTGTGCAACATTTCCCATTCACCCTTTTGCACCGGACGAAGGAATTCGATGGTTCTATCATCCGGGGCTACAATGCCATTTTTCGCTCCCAGATCAACCGTCATATTGCAGAGTGTCATGCGACCGGCGATACCCAGAGATTCGATGGCAGGACCGGCAAATTCAAGTGCTTTATAGATGAGGTGACCATTCCAGTGCATCATACCCATGATGTGAAGGCTTAGATCTTTTGCCATCACCCAGGGCTGCCATTCTCCTCTAACAACAAATTTTACTGACTCGGGAACCCGGAACCAGCATTTACCGGTAGCCATGGCTATAGCTGCATCGGTCACCCCAATGGCGTTGCCCATAGCTCCTACCGCCCCATAGGTATTGGCATGGGAGTCAGTACCAATGGATACTTTTCCCGGCAGAACATGTCCCTGTTCTACCATCAACTGGTGGGCAATTCCCTGACGGCCCAGGTCATAGAAATTAGGTATGTCATACTTTCTGACAGTTTCCCGCCACTCATTCAACATGGTGGCAAACTGTTCTGTTGGAGGGGGTACGAGGTGGTCGCTCACGCAAATCACTCTTTCCTTATCGAACAATTTCTTTTCAGGTGAAAGACTTTCGAAAGCTGAGAAGCATTGCTTCCCCAGGTAGTCCATTGTCATCACTGTGTGAACATCTGCCCAAACCAACTGTCCTGGCACAACAGAGGAGCGTCCGCTGTTGAAAGCCATGATCTTTTCTGTAATGGTCATTCCCATATGTAAGCTACTTAATTTGTTTACTGTATACCACCTCAGGCCTCTTTGATATAACTAGGCTGATCATAGTGTAATAAAGATATGGTGGATTGATCAGCTTTCTTGTGCTCTTCAATCATGGTAATACCTTCAAATTTTCCATTCATTGAATGTTGCCACACCCGCATGCGATGAGTGGTTGAAATAGGGGTGATTATCTCGTATAACATTGAACCCGGGAACTGCTTGTAGGTCCACCAAAGCAGAATGTTCTTTCCCCCATTGGCTTCCCAGGCCTCTCCGATAATACGTGGGTTGTCATATTTCATAACTCCATTTTCATCGAATGGTGACATACCAAAATTGTGGAACTCTTCTCGTCCATTTTCGAATGCATAGAGATTTGATTGACGCCATTCATTGCCATTCAAATGAAGCGTGAGCTTACTTTTATGGCGAAAAAGTACCTCACCTGATTCACTGATTCGGGTATAGGTACCTTCCCAAACACCTGTCATGTCGGGAAATAATAGCAATTGTACCATAAAAATAACTTTGAAAATTAGTTAATAAAGTTAACTATTTTTCTGAAGGGGTCAAATTTAATTTAATTCAAAAAGCCTCTGTTGCTGGCTTGTCAATTGGAATAGCATTTCGGAGCAATCGCAAAGATAAAATACATGCCAGCAGCAGCAAAGCACTCACCACTTTAAAACCGGTAGCATAGGAAAAAGCATCGTGCAGGTAAGCTGTCATGATTGGTCCCAGAGCCAGTCCGGCTGATTGTACAATACTGATGGTTCCATTGATTTTCCCTGCGGCGCGTGTTCCGAAGTTGCGCATGATGAGCAAATTCCCAATACTGTAAATACCACCCCACCCCATAGCCATTACCGGCATGAGATAATCTAATTTTTCGACAGAAGCCACACTAAAACCCAATGACCCTATGAACATCAGGATACAGCATAGGGCATACATATAAAATGCACTGACGTAATCAGCTATAAAAGAAAAAATGAATTTACCTATAATGGAAAACAGGAAATATGTGCCCAGCAAGTTAACTGCCATGGTCAGTGGATAACCGGTTTCAGTAACATATAAAATAGTATTCTTAATCATGGCAACAATGCTATAAAAAACACAAAAAGAACAGAGGCACAGCAAAATAAACAGAGG
>Ga0172372_10010796_pt1 | contig 11666 bp, 8 predicted proteins | sample LakKiv5m_2_FD_114544 | JGI IMG/M metagenome (GOLD analysis project Ga0172372, IMG submission 114544) | Freshwater microbial communities from Kabuno Bay, South-Kivu, Congo - kab_092012_9.5m | ecosystem: Environmental > Aquatic > Freshwater > Lake | place: Democratic Republic of the Congo... | reverse complement strand
GACAGGGGCGGGCAGCCGGTATTCCATCGCCCCGGCAAGGCTCGCGTCGTAGCTTCGGCCCCAGTCGGCATAAAGGCGCAGGCACGCATCCTGCCCGTCGAGCGCATAGGCCCGTGCAAGTCCGCCCTGCCCCGCTCCGCCCGCCACCACGCCCTCAGCCCCCGCCCGGGCAGGCAATGTCATGCGGGGCGATGTCACGCGGGGCAAGCGCGCGGCCGCGCTCGAGCGCGGCGAAGCTGCGCGCTGGCGTGGTGCAGAGGATGCGAAAGCCCGCCGCCAGCACCTGCTCGAGATTGGCAGGCCCCACATGCGGATGCGCGACCGGAACGCCCGCGCGCGCGGCCGCCCCAAGAACGCGCGCCACCTCGCGCCGCACCGCGGGGTGGTCGTAGTCGCGCGGATGCCCGAGTTGCTGGCTGAGGTCGCCCTCGCCGATCATGATCGCACCCACGCCCGGCACTTGCAGGATCTCGGGCAGCGCGTCGATGGCCTCGACGCTCTCGATCATCAGCATGACCATGATCTCGCCCGCAGGGTTCAGCGGCCAGACATCGGCGCGCGCATAGTATTCCTGCTGCTCGAGGCCCCAGTAGCGCGCGGCGATCGCAGGGCCGTCGCCGCGCCTGCCGACGGGGTGCCCCGAGAGGGCGACAGGCCGGGCATAGCGGCAGGCCGCGACCGCGTTCTCGGCCTGCGACACGGTTGCGACATGGGGCCAGACGACCCCGTAGACGCCCATGTCGAGCACCTGCTTGGCCTGCCACTGGTTCATCTCGGCGCCGTTGGCCGGGATGCGCGCGAAGGGCGTGACGGGCGGCGCGAGCGTGCCGCGCTCAACCAGACGGCGCCGATCGACGAGGTAGTTCAGCGCGTCCCGCAGATCGCGCGGCGAAAAGGGCGTGTGCTCCATCTCGAAGAGGACCCCGTCGAGATCCGATGACCCGAGTGCCGCGGCCTCGTCGCGCTCGGGGCGCGAGAAGGCCATGAAGGCCGGCAGCCCGGCCTCGAGCGCGCCGATCACACCGTTGAGGCGCGAGGTCGCGCCCACACCGTCGCCGGCCGTTCCTGTCGCTGCCATGGTCCCTCCGGCGCTGCCCGCCCCTGCCCGGCCTTCGTCCCGCGCAGGATTGGCCGCGACGGCGGGCGCAGGCAAGCCCCCTCGGGCGCGCGGTCGACCTAGCGCAGACGCAGCGCGCCCAGGATCGCGCCCTGATCGGCCCGCTGCACGATTGCGACCGCGGGCGCGGCGCCCGGCAGCGGCACCTCGAGTTCGAGCGCGCTGCTGCCGTCCCATTCGGCGAGCGTCTCCCAGGACAAGACGATGTTGTGTCCCTCGAGCCGGCGGCCCTCATTCTCGCCGGCGCCGATCGCGACATCGACGCGCGACGCGTAGCGCACGAGGTGCACGCGCGCCGCACCCGCCGGCCCCGCGGCGGGTCGCAGCGCGAGGCGCGCGCCCTCGCCGCTGCCCTTGAGTTCGAGCAGGACCGTCCGGGGCGCGGCCGCCATCTCGAGGATCCGCGCCGTCACGGCCTCGGCGCGGGTGCCGGGCATCGCTTCGCTGCCCTGCACGACCATCTGGGGGGTATAGATCGTGCGCGCCCCGGCGGCGCGGGCGTAGGCCTTCTGCCGCTCGGTGAAGGCGCCCTGCGCGAAGGTGTCGCGCCAGCCGATGTAATCCCAGTAGTCGACATGGAGCGCGAGCGCGATCACATCGGCGCGCGTCGCGAGTTCGGCAAGGAAGGCATCCGCCGGCGGACAGGCCGCGCACCCCTGCGCGGTGAAGAGTTCGACCACCACCGGCGCCTGCGCGCGCGCCGCATCCGGGGCGGCGGCCGCGCCGCAGAGCGCGAGAACGAGGGCGAGGCGATGGCTGCGCGGCACGGGACCGACCTTCATGTTGATCGCGGACCTTCCTAGCGCCCTTCGCCGGAGCGTGCCAATCAAGGATTTGCGAGAGGATCGGCGCGGCGGGGGCTGGAAAGACGGCATACCTTCGCATACAATCCTGATCGACCGAATCGCCACTCCGATCCAGCATGAGGCCCCGCGATGACCGTGACCGTCGGACATGACAGCCAGAAGACCCGCCGCAGCCTGACCGCGGGCGGGCGCAGCTATGCCTTCTACTCGATCCCCGCCGCCGAAGAGGCGGGCCTCGGCCGCTTCGGCCGGTTGCCCGCGGCGCTCAAGGTCGTGCTCGAGAACATGCTGCGCTTCGAGGACGGGCGGACCGTCACGGTCGAGGACATCCGCGCCTTTTCCGACTGGGCCGAGGCGGGCGGGCGCAACCCGCGCGAGATCGCCTATCGCCCGGCGCGAGTGCTCATGCAGGATTTCACCGGGGTTCCGGCCGTTGTCGATCTGGCGGCGATGCGCGACGGGATCAAGGCGCTCGGCGGGGACGCGCAGAAGATCAACCCGCTGACGCCGGTCGACCTCGTGATCGACCATTCGGTGATGATCGACGAATTCGGCACCCCGCGTGCCTTCCAGCTCAATGTCGAGCGAGAGTATGAGCGCAACATCGAGCGCTACCGCTTCCTCAAATGGGGGCAGGAGGCGTTCGACAACTTCCGCGTCGTGCCGCCGGGCACGGGCATCTGCCATCAGGTGAACCTCGAATATCTCGCCCAGACGGTCTGGACCGACACCGACCAGAAGGGCGAGACGGTCGCCTATCCCGACACGCTCGTGGGCACCGACAGCCACACGACGATGGTCAACGGCCTTGCCGTGCTCGGCTGGGGCGTGGGCGGGATCGAGGCCGAGGCGGCGATGCTCGGCCAGCCCGTCTCGATGCTCATTACCGAGGTGGTGGGCTTCCGCCTGACGGGGCAGATGGTCGAGGGCACGACGGCGACCGACCTCGTGCTCAAGGTCGTCGAGATGCTGCGCAAGAAGGGGGTCGTGAACAAGTTCGTTGAGTTCTACGGGCCGGGCCTCGACCACCTGCCGCTGGCCGACCGGGCGACGATCGCCAACATGGCGCCCGAATACGGCGCGACCTGCGGCTTCTTCCCCGTCGACGCCGAGACGCTGCGCTATCTGCGCCAGACCGGCCGGGACGAGGCGCGCATCGCGCTGGTCGAGGCCTATGCCAAGGCCAACGGCATGTGGCGCGGCCCCGACTACGACCCGATCTATACCGACACGCTCGCGCTCGACATGGGCACGATCGTGCCCGCGATCTCGGGCCCCAAGCGCCCGCAGGACTGGCTGCCGCTGACCGAGGCCAAGGCGCGCTTCGCCGCCGAGATGGACAAGAGCTTCAAGCGCCCGATGGGAACCGAGGTGCCGGTCGCGGGGCAGGATTACACCATGTCGTCGGGCAAGGTCGTGATCGCGGCGATCACCTCCTGCACCAACACCTCGAACCCCTATGTGATGATCGGGGCGGGGCTCGTGGCACGCAAGGCGCGCGCGCTCGGCCTCACGCGCAAGCCCTGGGTCAAGACCTCGCTCGCGCCCGGCTCTCAGGTGGTGTCGGACTATCTGGAAGCTGCGGGGCTTCAGGCCGACCTCGATGCGGTGGGCTTCAACCTTGCGGGCTATGGCTGCACGACCTGCATCGGCAATTCCGGCCCGCTCCAGCCCGAGATCTCGAAGGCCATCGCCGAGGGCGATCTGGTCGCGACCGCGGTGCTGTCGGGCAACCGCAACTTCGAGGGGCGCATCAGCCCCGACGTGCGGGCGAACTACCTCGCCTCGCCGCCGCTCGTTGTCGCCTATGCGATCGCGGGCGACATGAACATCGACATCACGCGCGAGCCGCTCGGCCACACGCCCGAAGGCGCGCCCGTCTATCTGCGCGACATCTGGCCCACGAATGCCGAGGTGGCCGAGATCGTCCACGCGACGGTGACGCGCGAGGCGTTCTTGCGCAAATACGCCGATGTCTTCAAGGGCGACGCGCGCTGGCAGGCTGTCGAGACCGTCCCGAGCGAGACCTACGCCTGGCCGGCGGGGTCGACCTATATCCAGAACCCGCCCTATTTCCAGGCGATGGCGCGCGCGCCGGGCATCATCCGAGACCTGTCGGGCGCGCGGATCCTTGCGCTTCTGGGCGACATGATCACGACCGACCACATCAGCCCAGCGGGGTCATTCAAGGCCTCGAGCCCCGCGGGGCGCTATCTGACCGACCATCAGGTGCCGGTGGCCGAGTTCAACAGCTATGGCGCACGCCGCGGCGCGCATGAGGTGATGATGCGCGGCACCTTCGCCAACATCCGCATTCGCAACGAGATGCTCGAGGGCGTCGAGGGCGGCTATACCCTCGGCCCCGACGGGGCGCAGACCTCGATCTACGAGGCCGCGATGGCCTGGCAGGCGCGCGGCGTGCCGCTCGTGGTGTTCGGGGGCGTCGAATACGGGGCGGGATCGTCGCGCGACTGGGCGGCCAAGGGCACGGCCCTTCTGGGCGTCAAGGCGGTCATCGCCGAGAGCTTCGAGCGCATCCACCGCTCGAACCTCGTCGGCATGGGCGTCATCCCCTTCGAGTTCACGGGCGGCGAGACGCGCCGCTCGCTCGGGCTCAGGGGCGACGAGACGGTGGCGATCGGCGGGCTTGCGGGCGACCTCAGGCCGCTCGCGACCGTGCCCTGCACCATCACCTATGGCGACGGGCGCGTGCGCGAGATCGCGCTGCGCTGCCGGATCGATACCGAGATCGAGATCGACTATGTCCGCCACGGCGGCGTGCTGCACTATGTGCTGCGCGACCTTGCCCACGCCGCCTGAGGCGGGGCGCAGCAGCGTGGATCGGGGACGCCGGACGGGTCATCCGTCCGGCGTCTTCGTGCGTATACCCTTGTGAATTGCGCCGCGAAGGCATAGCTGCCGGGCAAAAGCGCAACCGTGGCCGCCGGGGGGCGACCCGATATGCGGCCGGCTTCCCGCCGGACCGCCTGCGATGAGGGTGACATGCGCCTGATACCGATCCTGACCGCCCTTCTGGTGACTGGGGTCCTCTATCTGCTCGTGATGGAGCGCGATGCGCTGACGGGGTTTGCGGGTCGCGGCACCGCCGCGCCGCAGGCGACGCCCGAGGCGCCCGCCGTCGCCCCCGAGGCCCCCGCGCCAGAGCAGGCCGCGCGCGCCGTGCCCGTCGTGACGCGGCTGAGCGTTGCGCGCACGGTCGAGAATGCGGTGCTGCTGCGCGGTCAGACCGAGGCCGCGCGCGCGGTCGAGGTCCGCGCCGAGACGACCGGGCGCGTGGAGTCCGAGGCCCTGCCCCGCGGCGCGGCCGTGGCAGAGGGCGACGTGCTCTGCCGCCTCGATCCGGGCACGCGGCAGTCGGCGCTCGCCGAGGCCGAGGCCCGGCTGGCCGAGGCGCAACTCAACCTGCGCAATGCCGAGGCGCTGAAGGCGGGCGGCTTTGCCGCCGAGACCCGCGCCGTCGCGGCCCGCACCGCGCTGCAATCGGCCCAATCGGCCCTCGAGGGCGCGCGGCGCGAACTCGAGCGGCTCGAGATCCGCGCCCCCTTCGCGGGCCTGCTCGAGAACGCCTCCGCCGAGCACGGCAGCCTGCTGCAACCGGGCGGCCTCTGCGCCAAGGTGATCCAGCTCGATCCGATGCGCCTCGTGGGCTTTGTCGCCGAGGCCGACGTCGACCGGGTCCGGCTCGGGGCGATCGCGGGGGGGCGGCTCGCGACCGGCGCCGAGATCGCGGGAGAGGTCAGCTTCGTTGCGCGCAGCGCCGACCCGCAGACCCGCACCTTCCGTGTCGAGGTGACGGTGGCGAATGGCGATCTGAGGATCCGCGACGGGCAGACGGTCGACATCGTGATCGCGACCGAAGGCACCAAGGCCCATCTGCTGGCGGGCTCGGCACTGACCCTCGACGATACGGGGCGTCTGGGGGTTCGGATCGTCGACGCCGGGGGCCTGGCGCAATTCGCACCCGTCCGGATGCTGCGCGACACGCCGCAGGGCGTCCTGCTCGGCGGCCTGCCCGATGTGGTCGAGGTGATCGTCGTCGGGCAGGAATACGTCGTGGACGGCGTCGCCGTCATCGCGACCCGCGAGGAGGTCGCGCCATGATCGGCATCGTCTCCTGGGCGGCGGCGCGCGCACGGATGATGGTCGCGCTGGCGGTGCTCGCGCTGCTGGCGGGCGGGTATTCCTATGTCGGTCTGCCCAAGGAGGGCGAGCCCGACATCGAGATCCCCGCGCTCTTCGTCTCGGTCCCCTTCCCCGGCATTTCGGCGGCCGACAGCGAGCGTCTGCTCGTCAAGGTCATGGAAACCGAGATGTCCGACCTCGACGGGCTGAAGAAGATGACCGGCACGGCCTCGGAGGGCTATGCGGGCCTCGTGCTCGAGTTCGAGTTCGGCTGGGACAAGCCCAAGATCATCGCCGATGTCCGCGACCGCATGAACACCGTCGAGGGCAAGTTCCCCGAAGGCGCCGACAAGTATTCGATCAACGAGATCAACTTTTCCGAGTTCCCGATCATCATCGTGGCGCTCTCGGGCGCGCTGCCCGAGCGCACGATGGTGCAAGTCGCGAAGGACCTGCAGGACCGGCTGCAAACGCTCGACGCGGTGCTCGATGCGAAACTCGCGGGGCAGCGCGACGAGATGGTCGAGGTCGTGATCGACCCGCTCCGGCTCGAGGCCTACAACGTCACCGCGGGCGAACTCGTCTCGGTCGTGCGCAACAACAACCAGCTCATTGCCGCGGGCGAGATCGAGACCGAGAACGCGGCCTTCGCGGTCAAGATCCCCTCGTCGTTCTCGACCGTCGCGGATGTCTACGCGCTGCCGGTCAAGGTGAACGGCGATCGGGTGGTCACGCTCGGCGACATCGCCGACATCCGCCTGACCTTCAAGGACCGCGCCGGCACCGCGCGCTTCAACGGCGAGACGACGGTCGCGCTGCAGGTCGTGAAGCGCAAGGGCTTCAACATCATCGACACCGCCGCCGAGGTGCGCCGCGTCGTGGCCGAGGTCGAGGCCGGCTGGCCCGCGTCGCTGCAAGAGGCGATCACCGTCACGACCTCGCTCGACCAGTCGAAGACGGTCGCGGGGATGGTCGCGCAGCTCGAAGGCTCGGTGATGACCGCGATCGCGCTCGTGATGATCGTGGTTCTGGGCGCGCTCGGGACGCGCTCGGCGCTGCTCGTGGGCTTTGCCGTGCCGACGTCGTTCCTGCTTACCTTCGCGCTCTTCGCGGTCATGGATGTGACGATTTCCAACATCGTCATGTTCGGGCTGATCCTCGCGGTGGGCATGCTGGTCGATGGCGCGATCGTCGTCGTGGAATATGCCGACCGGCGCATCGCCGAGGGTCAGGGCCCGATGCGCGCCTATGTCGAGGCCGCCGAGCGGATGTTCTGGCCGATCGCCTCGTCGACGGCGACGACGCTCTGCGCCTTCCTGCCGATGCTGTTCTGGCCGGGTGTGGCGGGCGAGTTCATGGGGCTTCTGCCCGTCACGCTCATCTTCGTGCTGATCGCGAGCTTCATCGTCGCGATCATCTTTCTGCCCGTGATGGGCGGCGTCACCGGACGGATCAGCCGGCGGCTCAACCAGGCCTCGGCGGCGCTGCGCCGCCTGCCCTGGGCGGTGCGCGCGGCCCTCGTGCCGATATCGCTCTACCTCGTCTTCCTGGGCGGCATGCAGACGATCAATCCGGGCTATCTCCTGGGCGGCGCCGCGCCGGCGAGCGGGCCGCTCGCGCTGCTGCCGGGGATGGTGCTGTTCGTGATCGGCGCGGTCTGCGCCTCGATCACGATCGAGGCGGCGCGCTGGCGCCGGCGCGCCGCGGGGGTCGAGGCCGGGCACCGGCGCACCGCCATCGGCCATGTCATGCGATTCATCGTGGCCAACCCGGTCATGCCGGTGGTGACGGTCGCGCTCGTCGTGCTGTTCGTGGTCAATGTCTTCGCCATCTACGGGGCCAACAACCGCGGCACCGAGTTCTTCGTCGAGACCGACAGCGAACAGGCGATCGTCTATGTGCGCGCCCGGGGGAACTTCTCGCTGCCCGAGAAGGACGCGCTCTTGCGCAAGGTCGAGGAGATCGTCCTCGAAACTCCGGGCATCGCCTCGACCTTCGCCTTTGCGGGGGCGGGCGGCCTCAACCAGAACTCGGGCGGGGCGTCGGCGCCCCTCGACGCGATCGGGCAGGTCCAGATCGAACTGACCTCGTGGGAGGAGCGGACCGGCCAGCCCGGGATGAACGGCAACGCCATCATCGACCGGCTCGAGGCGCGGCTGTCGGAACTGCCGGGGATCCGGATCGAGGTTCTGGCGCAGGCGCGCGGCCCGGCCAGCGCGAAGCCGCTGCATCTGCGGCTGTCGGGCGACGATTTCGCGGCACTTGACGCGGCGGTGCGGACCGTCATCGCGAAGATGGAAGAGATGGGCGCGATCACCGCGATCGAGGACACGCGCCCGCTGCCCGGCATCGACTGGGAGATCACGGTCGATGTCGCCAAGGCGGGCCGCTTCGGCGCCGATGTCGCGACCGTGGGCGGCATGGTGCAGCTCGTGACGCGGGGGATCCTGCTCGACACGATGCGGGTCGACAGTTCGGACGAGGAGATCGACATCCGCGTGCGGCTGCCCGAGGACGCGCGCGTGCTCGCCACCCTCGACACGTTGAAGGTGCGCACGCGCGACGGCCTCGTGCCGCTGTCGAACTTCGTGACGCGCGAGCCTGTGGCGAAACTCGCGCGGATCGACCGGGTGGACCAGAAGCGGTTCTACGACGTGCGCGCCGATGTGGTGACCGGGGGGCGCAACGCCGAGGGCCAGCCCATCACCGCCAACGAGCGGATCGCCGCGATCACGACGTGGCTGCAGGCCGAACAGCCGCTGCCGGCAGGGGTCGAGTGGCAATGGACCGGCGATCAGGCCGAACAGACCGAGGCGGGTGCCTTTCTTCAGGTCGCGTTCTCGGGGGCACTCGGGCTGATGTTCATCATCCTGCTCACGCAGTTCAACAGCTTCTACAACTCGGCCCTCGTGCTGACGGCGGTGGTGCTGTCGACGGCGGGGGTGCTGATCGGGATGCTGGTGATGGATCAGACCTTCTCGATCATCATGACGGGGACGGGGATCGTGGCGCTCGCCGGGATCGTGGTGAACAACAACATCGTGCTGATCGACACCTATCAGGAATACGCCCGCTACATGCCGCGGATCGAGGCGATCGTGCGCACGGTCGAGGCGCGGATCCGTCCGGTGCTGCTGACCACCATCACGACGATGGCGGGCCTTGCGCCGATGATGCTGGGGCTCAGCCTCGACTTCGTCAACGGCGGCTATTCGATCGACAGCCCGACCGCGCTCTGGTGGAAGCAGCTGGCGACGGCGGTCGTGTTCGGCCTCGGGGTGGCGACGATCCTCACGATCGTCTTCACGCCGGCGATGCTCGCGATCCGCGTCTGGCTCGGGGTCGGGGCCTATCGGAGCCGCGCCGCCCTCGCCGCCCTCTCATTCGGGCGCGACAGCGCGGCGGCACGGGACCGCGTTCTCGCGCGCGAGGCCGCGCAACTGCGCCATCCAGAGATCCTGTGGGATGACGAGACCCTGCCCGAGGTTGGCGCGCGGCCGGACCGGAACATCGCCACGGCACCGCTGCGCGCGGCCGAATGACGCCTCAGAAAGGCGGCGGCGCGGCGTAGGATACACGCGCGCCGCTGCCGGGATGGTCGAACACGATCTCGGCCGCGTGCAGCATCAGGCGCGGATGGTCCTGCGCCCCCTCGCCGGCATAGAGCGTGTCGCCCAGAATCGGGTACCCGAGCGCCGCCATGTGCACCCGGAGCTGGTGGCTGCGCCCGGTTAGCGGGCGCAGTTCCACCCGCGTTTCGCCCTCTGCCCGGCCGATCACGCGCCAGAGCGTGCGCGCGGGTCGGCCGTTCGCATGATCGACATGCTGGCGCGGGCGGTTCGGCCAATCGACGCAGAGCGGCAGATCAACCTCGCCCGAATCGCCCGCAAGCTGGCCCGCCAGCCGCGCGACATAGGTTTTCTCCACGCTGCGCCCCTCGAACTGGCGGCCGAGGGCCGCCTGCGCGGGATGGGTGCGGGCAAAGAGCATGACGCCCGAGGTGTCGCGATCGAGCCGGTGAACCAGCCTGATCCCGGGAAAGAGACGCCCGAGGCGGCCGATCGCGCTGTCGGCCTTCTCCTCGCCCTTGCCGGGGACGGAATGAAGCCCCGAGGGCTTGTCGGCAGCGACGATCCAGTCGTCGGCGTGGATGACGCGCGGATCGGGCAGGGCGGGATCGGGCGTGAAGCGCATCGTCCCCTCCATCCGGGCAACCCCTGCCGCTTACCGAATGGTAAGGGGTGGCGTCTAGTCTCCGACCCGGTGGTTGGGATGGAGTGCGGGATGAATATCACGGTCAGGCAGGAGGGGGCGGCGCTGGTGGCGCGGTTCGACGAGGCGCGGCTCGACGCCGCGGTGGCGATCCAGTTCAAGGACCGGATGCGCGAGATCGCGGCCGGGTCGCCCGACCGGGTGATCCTCGACCTCTCGCGGGTGGAGTTTCTGGACAGCAGCGGCCTCGGCGCGGTGATCGCGGTGATGAAGATGCTCGGGCCCGAGCGGCGGCTCGAACTCGCCGCCCTCGGCCCGGCGGTGGAGCGTGTCGTGCGCCTCACGCGGATGGACACGGTGTTTACGATCCATGCCGAAGCCCCCTGAGCCGCCGGGCGCGCGGCGCCACCGGATCGAGGCCTGCCCCGAGGGGGTGCGCGCGGCGCTGGGCGCGATCATGGCCGAGCTCGGCGCGGGCGGCCTCGGCGACGGCGCGCGGCGCGATGCCGAGATCGTGCTGGCCGAGGTGCTCACGAACATTGCGCGCCACGCCTATGGCGGCACGGGCGGGCCCGTGCGGCTCGCGCTGCGGGTCCGCGGCGACGGTCTGGCCCAGTGCAGCGTCATCGACTGGGGCCGCGCGATGCCCGGTGGCGTGCTGCCCGCGGGCACCATGCCCGATCCGCTCGGGCGGCCCGAGGGCGGTTTCGGCTGGCCGCTGATCCGCCTGCTGGCGGCGGGGGTCGCGTATGACAGGCTCGGGCGGCGCAACCGGCTGCGCCTGCGGCTGCGCGTCGCCTGACGCTTGTGCGCCCCGGACGGCGCGGCTATGAGCCCCTCACGCCACGAGAGGGAGGCCTTGATGCGCGATTTCCAGTTCCCCGGCCGCTCGGCCGTCTATGCGACCAACGGGATGTGCGCGACCTCGCACCCCCTTGCCGCGCGCGTCGCTGTCGACGTGCTGGCGCAGGGCGGCAATGCCGCGGATGCGGCCATCGCCGGCGCGGTGCTTCTGGGCCTGTGCGAGCCGCAGATGACCGGCCTCGGGGGCGACTGCTTCGTGCTCTTGAAGCCCGCGGGGGAGGAAAAGATCCTTGCGCTGAACGGCTCGGGCCGGGCGCCGGCGGGCCTCGACGCGGCGGATCTGCGCGCCCGCGGGCTTCAGGCCGTGCCGCTCGACACCGCGGATGCGGTGACGGTGCCGGGCGCGGTCGATGCGTTCTGCCGCCTCAACGCCCGTTTCGGCCGCTGGGGGATGGACCGTATCCTTGCCCCGTCGATTGCCTATTTCGACGCGGGCGTGCCGATCGCGCCGCGCGTGCGCTCGGACTGGGTGCGCGACGGCCACCGCCTGCAGGGTGCCGCGCGCCGGCATTTCCTGATCGACG
>Ga0172372_10010795_pt1 | contig 11668 bp, 13 predicted proteins | sample LakKiv5m_2_FD_114544 | JGI IMG/M metagenome (GOLD analysis project Ga0172372, IMG submission 114544) | Freshwater microbial communities from Kabuno Bay, South-Kivu, Congo - kab_092012_9.5m | ecosystem: Environmental > Aquatic > Freshwater > Lake | place: Democratic Republic of the Congo... | reverse complement strand
GCCGACGTCGCCACCAGCGCGACGACGCCCCCCGCAACGACTGAATTCCGCATCCGATTGTCCCCCGTCCGGATTTTTTCCGAACATGATCATTGGGCAGAGTTGTGCTAGGGATCAACATCATTCTTGATGGCAAGCTGCCCGCCCGCTTCTTCGCCGCCCTTTCGCCCGGGCCCCGCTCGGTCTAGTCAGGGCGCGCGGATGCAGGAGGTCGGGATGGCGGTTTCTCACATCGGGCGGGGCGGGGCCGCGGCACGGCGGGGCGCGCACGATCCCGCGCGCCGTGCCCGGACCCTGCCGGGGAACAGGCCCGGGCGGGGGGGCGAGATCGCCGACATCAGCGGGCCCGTCATGTATCCGGGCACGGTCGCCCCGGCGACGATGGCGCGAAAGCATCCGCCGATGGGCGGCGGCCGGATGGCCGGCTAGGGCTGGGGCGGAGGGCAGGGCATGGACATCCGCGCGATCCTCATGGGCCTTGCCTTCGCCTTCATGTGGTCCTCGGCCTTCACCTCGGCGCGGATGATCGTGGCCGATGCCGCCCCGCTCATGGCGCTGGCGGCGCGCTTCCTGATCTCGGGCGCGATCGGGATCGCGATCGCCCGCGCGCTCGGGCAAAGCTGGCGGCTCGACCGGGCGCAATGGCGCGCGACGGTGGTGTTCGGGCTGATGCAGAACGCGGCCTATCTCGGCCTGAACTTCGTGGCGATGCAGCGGGTGGAGGCCTCGGTCGCGGCCATCATCGCCTCGACCCTGCCGCTTCTGGTCGCGCTCGCGGGTTGGGGGCTCGGGCGCGAGCGCCTCTCGCGCCTCGGCGTTGCGGGGCTGGTCGCGGGCTTCGGGGGCGTCGTCGTCATCATGGGCTCGCGCGTGGGGGCGGGCCTCGACCCGGCCGGCATCGCGCTCTGCGTGCTGGGCGCGGTCGCGCTGACGGTCGCGACCCTCAGCGTGCGGGGCGCCACCTCGGGGGGGAACCTGCTGATGATCGTGGGGTTGCAGATGCTGGTGGGGGCGGCGGTGCTCGCGCTCCTGTCGCTCGTGTTCGAGCCCTGGCGCCTCGATCCCACGCCGCGGCTGGCGCTTGCCTTCGCCTACACGACGCTCGTGCCCGGATTGCTCGCGACCTGGGTCTGGTTCCTGCTCGTCGGGCGGATCGGCGCGGTCAGGGCCGCGACCTTCCACTTCCTCAACCCCGTGTTCGGTGTTGCGGTGGCGGCGCTGCTGCTGGGGGAATCGCTCGGGCTTCTCGATCTGGTGGGGGTCATGATCGTGGCGCTCGGCATCCTCGGCGTGCAACTTGCGCGTGAACGGCGAAATTAGGCCATTGTCTTTGGCACGGGATTTCCTCTAGGGTCTCCGCGTCCCCTCGGTGCCAGCGCGCCGGGGCGGCGACGAATTCTCTGTGTTGCGATCTGACGGACACCCCGCAGAGCCAGCCACAGTCGGATTGGCCGCAAGGCCGTAGCGCTGCCCGAGGCATCCCTGATGCGCCGGGCGATTTCAAACCCCGGGTCCGGCGCAGCCGCGTCCCCCGTAACCGGAACCGCGACGATGCCGATGGCGCCCCGATCCCCGAGACCTGCGCCCCACGACGGGGCAGGCCGGCTGGGCGCCGTCGCCGCCGTTGCATCACAAAACCTGCAGACCGGCCGCGCGCGCCCCACGGGCGCTGAACTGCGCCGGTCGGACGCGCCGCGCCGGGTCTGCGGAATGAGGATACATGTCGAAGAAGATGCTGATCGATGCCACCCACGCCGAAGAGACGCGCGTGGTCGTGGTGGATGGAAACAAGGTTGAGGAGTTCGATTTCGAGACGCTGAACAAGCGTCAACTGGCAGGAAACATCTATCTGGCCAAGGTCACCCGGGTCGAGCCGTCGCTGCAGGCGGCGTTCGTCGACTACGGCGGCAACCGCCACGGCTTCCTCGCCTTTTCCGAAATCCATCCCGACTATTACCAGATCCCCGTCGCCGACCGCAAAGCGCTGCTCGAGGAAGAGCGCGCGCTCGACCGCGACGAGGAGGACGAGGACGAACGCCGCCGGCGCCGCCCGAACCGCAACCGCCGCGGCGCCAAGCCCGCGAGCGCGCCCGAAGCGGCCGCCGAAGCCGGCCCCGGCCCCGCGGGCCTCGAGGTGATCGAGGTCGACGGCGGCGAGGGGGGCGAAGGGGCATCGGCGGCCCCGGCCGACGACGCGCACGACCACGACGGGGCGGGTGCGGAAACCTATCGCGCGATGGACCACGCCGCCGACCTCGACGAGGAGATCGAGTCGGTCGCCGAGGAGGATCTCGCCGACGAGATCGCCGAGCCGCGCCGCCCCCGGCTGCGCCGCTACAAGATCCAGGAAGTCGTCAAGGTGCGCCAGATCATGCTGGTGCAGGTCGTCAAGGAAGAGCGCGGCACCAAGGGCGCGGCGCTGACGACCTATCTGAGCCTTGCCGGACGCTATTGCGTGCTCATGCCCAACACCGCGCGCGGCGGCGGCATCTCGCGCAAGATCACCCAGCCCGCCGACCGCAAGAAGCTCAAGGAAATCGCGGGCGAACTCGACGTGCCCGAGGGCGCGGGCCTCATCATCCGCACCGCTGGCGCCAAGCGCACCAAGGCCGAGATCAAGCGCGACTACGAATACCTCATGCGGCTCTGGGAGCAGGTGCGCGATCTGACGCTGCGCTCGATCGCGCCCGCGCCCATCTACGAGGAAGGCAACCTCATCAAGCGCTCGATCCGCGACCTCTACAACCGCGAGATCGAGGAGGTGCTGGTCGAGGGGCCCGAGGGCTATCGCGTGGCCAAGGACTTCATGAAGATGATCATGCCGTCCCACGCCAAGAACGTGCAGCTCTATACCGAGCCGATGCCGCTCTTCGCGCGCTTCCAGGTCGAGAGCTACCTCACCGCGATGTTCAACCCGACCGTGCAGCTCAAGTCCGGCGGCTACATCGTCATCGGCGTGACCGAGGCGCTCGTCGCGATCGACGTCAACTCGGGCCGCGCGACCAAGGAAGGCTCGATCGAGGAGACCGCCCTCAAGACCAACCTCGAGGCCGCCGAGGAGATCGCGCGCCAGCTCCGCCTGCGCGACCTCGCGGGCCTCATCGTCATCGACTTCATCGACATGGAGGAACGGCGCAACAACGCCGCCGTCGAGAAGCGCCTCAAGGACAAGCTCAAGACCGACCGCGCGCGCATCCAGGTCGGGCGCATCTCGGGCTTCGGCCTGCTCGAGATGAGCCGCCAGCGCCTGCGCCCCGGCATGCTCGAATCGACGACGCAGCCCTGCCCGCACTGCCACGGCACGGGCCTCATCCGCTCGGACGACAGCCTCGCGCTCTCGATCCTGCGCGCGCTCGAGGAGGAGGGGACGCGCAAGCGCTCGCGCGAGGTGCTGCTCAAGGCGCCGATCGGGATCATCAACTTCCTCTTCAACGTCAAGCGCGAGCACATCGCCACCATCGAGGCGCGCTATGGCATGTCGGTCCGGCTCGAGGCCGACCCGACGATGATCAGCCCCAACTTCGCCATCGAGAAGTTCAAGACCGCGACGCGCATCGTGGCACCCGCGGCGCCGGTCGTGTCGCTCGATGCCGCGACGATGGGCCAGGTCGACGAGGACACGGAATTCTTCCCCGACGAGGATGAGGTCGAGGCCGACGAGGCCGAGGCCGACGCCGCGACGCCCGCGGGCGACGAGGGCGGCGCCTCGGGCGAGAAATCGGACGGTGGCGGCAAGAAGCGCCGCCGCCGGCGGCGCCGCCGGCGCGGCGGCTCGGGCCAGGGCGCCCAGCAGGGCGAGGCGCAGGGCATGGAGGTCGTCGACCTCGAGGGAGAGGACGACGGGGCGGGCGAGGACGAGGCCGCGGAGGCCGCAACGGCCGATGCCGTGCCCGAGGCGGCGCCCGAGGTCCGCGAGGCCCGCACCGGACGCTCGCGCGGGTCGCGCGGACGCGGACGCGGCCGTTCCGGCCAGCAAGCCGAGGCAACGACCGAGGCCGAGGCAGCGCCTGCCGCGGAGATCGCGGCCGAGGCTGTCGAGGCGGCACCCGCGCCGGCCGAACCCGAAGCGGCGCCGCGGGCCCCGAAAACCCGCACCCGCACGCGCACCCCCAAGGCCGCGGCCCCCGCGGAAGCGCCCGAGGCGGGCGCGGCAGCCGAGGCCGAGGCCGCACCGGCCCCGGCCGAGGAACCCGCAGCCGCCGAACCGGCCCCGAAGAAGCCCGCGGCCCGCAGCAGGTCGCGCAGCACGGCCAAGCCGAAGGCCGAGGCGGCAGCCGCCGCCGAGGCCGTCGCAGCCGCGCCCGAGCCGGTGGCAACCGAACCTGCGACTGCGGAGCCGGCGGAAACCGCAGCCCCGCCGGTGGCAGAAGCCCCGCCCGAAGCGCCCGCTCCGACGCCCGAACCGGGTCCGGAAAAGCCGCGGCGCAAGGGCTGGTGGTCGCTCGGCCGCTGAAACCGGTCCGGCAGGGCGCGCCACGCAAACGTGACCGCGCCCTGCCTGCCATCCGGGCTATCCCGAAACGCGCAGTCGCGGGGGCTGGACCATGTTCGGGATCGAGATCATCGATGCGGGGCTCTTGCCCGCGCTGATCGTGGCGCTGGCGGCGGGGGTGCTGTCGTTCCTCAGCCCCTGCGTGCTGCCGATCGTGCCGCCCTATCTCGCCTACATGGGCGGCGTCAGCCTGATCGAGGCGCAGGCGGGCGGGGCGGCGCGCGGGCGCCTTGTCCTCGCGGCCGGTTTCTTCGTCCTCGGGCTCTCGACCGTGTTCCTGCTGCTCGGGATCGCGTCATCGGCGCTCGGGCGGCAGATGCTCGCCTGGCAGGGGTGGTTCGTGCCCGTCGCGGGCGTGGTGGTGATGGTCTTTGGCGCGCATTTCCTCGGCGTGCTGCGCATCCCGATCCTTGAGCGCGAGGCCCGCTTCGATGCCGGCCAGCAGGGCGGTTCGGCCTTCGGCGCCTATGTGCTGGGGCTGGCCTTCGCGTTCGGCTGGACGCCCTGCCTCGGGCCGATCCTCGGCGCAATCCTCGGCCTCGCGGCGCAGGAGGCCAGCACCGGGCGCGGGATCGCGCTGCTCGGGGCCTATGCGCTGGGGCTCGGCCTGCCGTTCCTCGCGGTCGCGGCCTTCTTTCCGGCGATGGCCGGGCCGATGGCGGCGCTGCGCCGCCACGGCGCGCGGATCGAGCGGATCTCGGGCCTGCTGCTCTGGACCGTGGGCCTCATGATGCTGACGGGGCAGTTCAGCGCGCTGTCGTTCTGGCTGCTCGAGAGCTTTCCGATCCTGCAGCGCGTCGGCTGATCCCCTCAGGCGACGCGGTCGAGCGCGGGGCGCAGCGGGCCGAGGCCCAGCGCATGCGCCAGATCGCGCGCGAGGGTCGCGCGGTTCAGCGTGTAGATGTGCAGATGCCCCACCCCCTCGGCGATCAGCCGGTCGCACATCTCGGTCGCGAGCGCGAGCGCCAGAAGCCGCTCGCGCCCGTCGCGGGTGGCGGCGGCGAACGCTTCGTCGAGCCAGGCGGGAACCGGCACGCCACAGCGCGTGGCAAAGCGGCGCACGCCCGCCCAACCCTCGATCGGCAGGATGCCCGGGATCACCGGCACATCGATGCCCGCATCCGCGCAGGCGTCGCGAAAGCGCAGGAAGGTCTCGGCCTCGAAGAAGAACTGGGTGATCGCGGCCGAGGCGCCCGCATCCACCTTGGCGCGCAGCCAGTCGAGGTCGGACCCCCCCCCGCGCGATTCGGGGTGGGGGTCTGGATAGGCACCGACTCGGATCGCGAATTTCCCCGTCGCCGCCAGCGCCGCGATCAGCTCGACCGACGAGGCGAAGCCCTCGGGGTGGCGCGCGAAGGGCGCGCCGCCCGGCATGTCGCCCCGCAGCGCCACGATGTCATGCACGCCCGCCTCGGCATAGGCTTCGGCGATGGCGAGCGTCTCCGCGCGGCTCTGGCCGACGCAGGTCAGATGCGCCGCAACGCGCAGATCGAAGCCCCGCGCGATGGTCTTGACCGCGTCCTGCGTCAGCGCCCGCGTGCCGCCCCCCGCGCCATAGGTGACCGAGACGAACTCGGGCCGAAAGGGCGCCAGCGCGCGCACCGTCTCCCACAGGTCGAAGGTGGCCTCGATGTTCCTGGGCGGAAAGAACTCGAACGACAGCGTGGCGTGTTGCGACATGGGCACCTCCTGCGCGGCTCTTGTCGCATGCGGCAAGATATGAGACAAATTCATAATTCTCATGCTCAACTTGAGGCACGTTCATGCACATCGAGCTTCGCCACCTGCGCACCATCCGCGCCATCCACGCGGCCGGCGGGCTGGCGCGGGCGGCCGAGCAACTCAACATCACGCAATCGGCGCTCTCGCATCAGATCCGCGGCCTCGAGGATCAGGCGGGGGTCGAGCTTTTCGCCCGCCGCGCCCGGCCGATGCGGCTGACGGGCGCCGGGATGCGCCTTCTGGCGCTGGCCGAGCGGGTCTTGCCCGATGTCGATGCGCTGTCGGACGAATTCGCGGCGCTGCGGGCGGGGCGGACGGGGCGGCTCGTCATCGCGATCGAGTGCCACGCCTGTTTCGACTGGCTGCTGCCGGTCCTCGGGCTGCACCGGCGCGTCTGGCCCGATGTCGATGTCGATATCCGCCCGGGGCTGGCCTTTGGCGCGATGGCCGCGCTCGAACGGGCCGAGGTCGATCTGGTCGTGACCTCGGACCCCGAGCAGGTGGCGGGGATCGGGTTCCATGCGCTCTTCGATTATCACCCGATGTGCCTGATGGCCGCGGGCAACCCGCTCGCGGCGCGGGCCGAGGTGACGCCCGCCGACCTCGGGGCGCAGCACCTCATCACCTATCCCGTGGATCGCGCGCGTCTCGATGTGTTCACGGCCTTTCTCGATCCGGCGGGGATCGAGCCGCGTTCGGTCCGGCAGGTGGAACTGACGGCGGTGATCGAGATGCTGGTCGCGGCCGACCGCGGGGTGGCGGTGCTGCCCGACTGGGTGCTGCGGCGGCTGCGCGATGCCCCCGACTTCGCGCTGCGCCCGCTTGCCGGCCGCCCCCAGAGGCGCCTGTTCGCCGCGATCCGGGCCGAGGATGCGGCGCTGCCCTATCTCGCGCATTTCCTGCGCCTTGCCCGGACCGAGCCGGTCAAGCTCCAGCGCGGCTAGGCGGGGCTTCCCTTCGCCGCGGGCGCGGCCTATAGCCGGCGGGCCGCAACGGGGGCCCCCATGCAAGGAAGCGCGAACCTCAACCTCATGATCCGCGCCGCGCGCAAGGCCGCGCGCGGCCTCGTCAAGGATTTCCGCGAGGTGGAGAACCTTCAGGTCTCGGTCAAGGCCCCCGGCGACTTCGTCAGCCGCGCCGACCGCGAGGCCGAGCGCGTCATCCGCGAGGAACTGACCGCCGGCCGCCCGACCTATGGCTGGATCGGCGAGGAGACGGGCGAGGCGAAGGGCGAGGATCCGACCCGGCGCTGGATCGTCGATCCGCTCGACGGGACCACGAACTTCCTGCACGGCCTGCCGCATTGGGCGATCTCGATCGCGCTCGAACACAAGGGGCAGATCGTCTCGGCCGTCGTCTACGATCCGGCCAAGGACGAGCTTTTCTGGGCCGAAAAGGGCCTCGGCGCCTGGATGAACGACCGCCGGCTGCGCGTCTCGGGGCGCATCCAGATGTCCGAGGCGCTGTTCGCGACGGGCGTGCCCTTCGGCAGCCGCGCGGGCCTTGATGCCTCGCTCGCCCAGGTCGGGCGCCTGATGCCCGGCACGGCGGGGATGCGCCGCTGGGGGGCGGCGTCGCTCGATCTGGCCTATGTCGCGGCCGGGCGGTTCGACGGCTTCTGGGAACGCGGCCTCGGCCCTTGGGACCTCGCGGCCGGCATGCTGCTCGTGCGCGAGGCGGGCGGCTTCGTGGACGGGTTCGCGGCCAACGCCGACCCGGTGGGGACGGGTGACATCATCGCGGCCAACGCGGCCCTCTTCGAGCCCTTCGCGGCGCTCGTGCGCGGCGCCTGAGGCCGCTCAGACGATCCGGCGAAAGGTCGCGACGGGGCCGCTGTTGTCGAAGAAGGGCACGCCCCCCTGCGGCGTCTCGCCGGGGCCGAGGCGTGCGACCTCGGCCAGCACGACCTCGGTGATGAAGGGCAGATCGAGCTCGCGCGCCGAGGCGATCGGCACCCAGCGCAGATGCGAGAGTTCATCGGCCGCGCGCGAGAAATCCTCGGGGTCGCCCGCGATGCAGCCCGCATCGGCCAGGAAGAACCGCGCATCGAAGCGCCGCGGCCGCCCGGGCGGGGTGATGGCGCGAAAGACGAAGCGCAGCCCCGAGGCCGAGGGCGCGAGCCCCTCCCACCCCGACCCGAACCCCCCTGCGAGGGCCCCCGCACGCCCTCCCGCGGCCCGGCCGAGCACGAGGCCCGTTTCCTCCCAGGTCTCGCGGATCGCGGTCACGGCGAGGGTCGCGGGCGTCGGCGCTTCGGGCACGGACAGGCGGCGCGCACAGTCGGCCCCGAGCGGATCGGCAAGCGCGACGGCCGCATCCGTCGCATCGACCGCCCCCCCCGGAAAGACGAATTTCGAGGGCATGAACGCCGCCCCCGCCCCGCGCTGGCCCATCAGCACCTCGGGCCCCGTGCGCGTGGCGCGCCACAGGATCACGGTCGCGGCATGGCGGATCTGGGCGGGGTCGCTCACGCTGCCTCCGCCCCGCCGAAACCGTGCATCCGGCGCGACCATTGCAGCGCGACGAACCCGCCCTTGATCCGCGGCAGGAGCCAGAGCGCGAGCACGACCGTCGCCGCCGAGAACCCCCCCGCCATCACCATCGGATCGGGGCGAAAGGTCACGAACACCCAGAAGATCGCGGGCGCGAGCAGCTTGCCCACGATCAGGATCGTCAGATAGGCCGGCCCGTCGTCGGCGCGCTGGTGCGAGAAATCCTCGCCGCAGCGGGTGCAGGCGGGCGCGACCTTCAGATAGCCCGCCATCAGCGTGCGCGCGCCGCAGGCCGGGCAACACCGCCCGAACCCGCGCCAGAGCGCCCGCTGCCAGGGCCGATCATAGGGCTGACCCGCTTCCCGCCGTGCTGCGGGGCGATCTGCTGGGCTCATGGGCGATCCTCCGGTTGCCCCGACCCCTTACACCCGCACGGCCGGCGGGGAAAGGACCCCGCGCGTCCCGGTTCCCGCCCGCGACGGAGAATGCCCGCGACGGAAATTGCCCGCGACGGAAAATGCCGGGGGCGGCGGAAACCCGCGACGGAAAACGCCAGCGCCCGCGTGTAACCCGCCGAACGACCCCAAGACTTCACCCGACGGAGGATATCATGAAGACATCGACCCTTGGCCGCATCGCCCTCGGCACCGCGCTCGCGGCCCTCGTCGCCGGGACGGCCCTTGCCGCCGGCAAGGGCGGGCAGGCAAGCCATGACGGCCCGCGCATGGGCGGCGCGGCGATGCTGGCCCGGCTCGATACCGACGGCGACGGCAAGATCAGCCGCGCCGAGCTCGAGGCCCATCGCGCCGCCGGGATCGCCCGGATGGATCCCGACGGCGACGGCGCGATCGCGCGCGCCGATTTCATCGAGGCCGCCCGCGCCGAAGCGGCCGAGCGTGCCGCCGCCGCCGCCGAAGCGCGCTTTGCCGCGCTCGATGCCGATGGCGACGGGATCCTCTCGGCTGCCGAGGCGCTGCGCGGGGGCGGGCCCCTTGCGATGTTCGATCGGCTTGACCGCAACGGCGACGGCGTGCTGAGCAGCGACGAGGCAACCGCCGGCCGCGACCGGGGCGACCGGGGCGGCGACCGGCACGGCGACAGGCACGGCGGGAAGGGTGGGCATGGCCACGGCACGGGCCCGAAGGGCGACGCCGCCCCGCGCGGCGGGGATGGCAACTGACGCGCACCAGCACCGGGCGGGCCCGGGCGGATGCTGAACCGGCCCCGACCGGCGCCGGGCGCCGACCCCGATGCGGCGTTGCTCGCGGCCTATGCCGCGGGCGACGGGCAGGCGGCGGCGACGCTTGCGGCGCGGCTCCTGCCGCGCGGCCTGCGCCTCGCGGCGCGGCTTCTGGGCGATCCGGCCGAGGCCGAGGATGTCGCGCAGGAGGCGATGCTGCGGCTCTGGCGCGCGGCCCCGGGCTGGCGCCCCGACGGCGGTGCCCGGGTCGGGACATGGCTGCATCGCGTCGTCGTCAACCTCTCGACCGACCGGCTCCGCCGGCGCGGCCGGACCCGCCCGCTCGAGGCTGCGCCCGACCCGATCGACCCGCGCCCTTCGGCCGAGGCGGGCCTGATCGCGCAGGGCAGGGCGGCGGCGCTGCACGCGGCGCTTGGCCGCCTGCCCGAGCGGCAGCGCATCGCGGTGGTGCTGCGGCATCTCGAGGCGCTCTCGAACCCCGAGATCGCCGAGATTCTCGAGACCGGGGTCGAGGCGGTCGAGAGCCTGCTCGCGCGCGCGCGCCGAACCCTTGCGGCCGACCCCGCCCTGCGCCACGACATCGACCCCGACGAGGAGGGCTGAGCGATGATCCCAGAGAATGACGATCTGCGCCGGGCCGAGGGCACGCTGCCCTCCGATCTGGCCGCCGCACTCGCGGCCGCGCGGCAGGAGGCGCCGCCCGCGGTGCCGGCCGCGCTGTTGGCGCGCGTGCTCGCGGATGCCGCGGCCGCGCAGCCGCGTCCCGCCCCCAAGCCAGCGCCGGCGTCCGCCGCGGCGCCGCGCGGGGCCTTCGCGCCGGGCGCTCTGCGCGCCGCGATCGGGCGGATCGCGCGCCCGCTCGCCGGCTTCGGGGGCATCTCGACGGCGGCGCTCGCGGCGGGGCTCTGGGTCGGGATCGCGCAGCCGGGCGCCGCGCCCGATCTCTTCGCCCTCATCGGGCTCGGGCTCGAGCCCGAGCTTGCCCTGCTGCCCGATCACGGCGGCCTCGCTGATTTCCTCGATCCCGAAGCCGGAGGCTGAACCATGTCCGATCCTGTTTCCGCGCCGACCCCTGCCGCCTCCCCCAAGCGGCGCCGCTGGCTCGGCCCCGCGCTGGCCGTTTCAGTTGCGCTGAACCTCGCGGTCGTGGGCGGGATCGCGGGGGCGATGCTCGCGCACGGGCCGATCCGCGGCGGCGTGGCCTTGATGCGCGACCCGGGCCTCGGCCCGCTCGGCCCCGCCTTCAGCCGTGAAGATCGCGCCGCGATGCGCGCGGGCTTTGCCGAGCGGCGCGGCACGCTGCGCGAATCGCTCGCGGCAGACCGGGCCGATGCGGCGGCGATGGCGCAGGCGCTGCGCGCCGAACCCTTCGCCCCCGACGCCGTCGCGGCGATCGTGGCGCGGATGCGCGCGCGCGCGCACGGCCGGATCGACGCGGGCCTCGCGGCGGTCGAGCGCCACCTCGGCAACCTCGACCCCGCCGCGCGCCGCGCCCTTGCCGACCGGATCGAGGTGACGCTGCGACGCGCGGCGCGCGACTGATTCCCGCCCGCGCGGCGGATGCGCCCGGCCGCCCCGCTTGACCCCGGCGGACGGGCGCGGCAGCCTCGGGCGATGATACCGATCCTGCACCGGAATATCCCCCACGAACCCTGGCGGATGGCCCATCGCCTGCCGGGGATCGCCCCCCTCGATCCGGCGCGCTGGATCCTAATCGATGAGGCCTATGGCGCGCAGATGGCCGAGCGGGATCGCTTGATC